>Ga0153948_1000590_pt1 | contig 19655 bp, 14 predicted proteins | sample TSNJ032MetaG_FD_104696 | JGI IMG/M metagenome (GOLD analysis project Ga0153948, IMG submission 104696) | Attine ant fungus gardens microbial communities from New Jersey, USA - TSNJ032 MetaG | ecosystem: Host-associated > Fungi > Mycelium > Unclassified | place: USA: New Jersey, Wharton State...
GGCACAGAGTGCCAACAGGCTTTATACAATGGTCTGGACGTATTTCCCAGACTATTGTGTGAAGACTGTTCCCAAGCCTGTATAAGCTATCAGTCGGGTTCATGAAGTCAAGATTTTAATAGCTTACAAATTTGATACTGGCTATAGGGATTAATATGGTGACAAGTTTAACTACTTCAACTACATGTAGTCGAAGTAAGAAGCGCCGTGGTTACAGGGCTGACAGGCCCAGACCACGAGATTTTAAACGGAGGTCTGTATTATGGATGATTTCATCCCATTGAACCTCTTTGGCGACAAAGAGCCAGAAGGCATAAATACCATCTCTGAAGAGATGATAGATGAGAAATCCATTTCCGCTGAAGATACTATCCAGCCAAAGATAGCGGAAAAGAGTGCGGATACAAATGATATTGTTCCTGATAACCCAACAAATAAAGAAACAGGTATTGTGGATGGTTCTAAGGAAGCCTGCGCCGAAACAGCTGTCTCGCTAGCACCTGAAAAAAGCATGGCGGATGATATCTATGAAAAAGCGTTTGAATCTCAACAGCAGATTTTTGATCGCATAGACTCTCTGCACAAGCTTTTTGAAGCAAGAATTATGCATACCGAACACGAAGAAAAGATTGTAGACCAGATGCATAGAGAACTTCAAAAGAACAAAGAAGATCTATATGCACAGTTAATTCGGCCGATCTTGGTTGATGTGATTGAGCTAAGAGATAGTATTATGCGTATGGCGACCAATTATATTGCGAAGCCTGAAGGAGAGCAGGATATTCCCAACAAGACATTCTCGGGCTATGCGTTTGACTTACAAGACATTCTCGAAAAGAATGGAGTTGAAATATACAGAAGCAACCCTAGAGAAGACTTTACACCAATTAAGCAAAGGGCAATAAAGAAACTCACAACCCCTAACGAATCTCTGCATGGAAAAGTTGCCGAATCGCTTTCTTGTGGCTACAACTATAACGGGAGAGTTATTTCGACAGAAAAAGTAGCAGTCTACTATTATGAAAAACCAGTTAACGAAATTGAGAACAGTGAGGTAATTGAAAATGGCTAAGTATGTATTTGGTATTGATCTTGGGACTACATATTCCTGTATTTCTTATGTTGACGAAACCGGTAGAGCTACGGTTGTAAACAATCAGGAGGGAACGAATACAACACCTTCTGTTGTAAACTTTGCGAGTCCTTCTCAGGTCGTTGTCGGGCAAGTAGCAAAAGAAAACGCCGTGATTGATCCGCAAAATACGGTTGCGCTTGTTAAAACGCTTATGGGAAAGAGTGATTTCGCCATAAACTACAATGGCGAAGATAAATCTCCTGAGGAGGTTTCTGCTTATGTCCTCCGTAAACTTGCAGAAGATGCTTCTAAGCTTATTGATACCGAAGTGAAAGATGTTGTAATCACCTGCCCTGCTTATTTTGGAACAGCAGAACGTACTGCAACAAAGAATGCTGGTGAAATTGCAGGTCTTAATGTAATTGAGATTGTTAGTGAGCCAACCGCCGCGGCTCTTTATTATGGTTGCGCTAAAGAGCAAAGCGAAAAAACTATTTTAGTATACGACCTTGGTGGAGGGACTTTTGATGTTACAGTTATGAGAATTGGCGCAGGTAAGATAGAAGTCATTTGCTCCGATGGAAATCATGAGCTAGGAGGAAAGAATTGGGACGATGCTGTCATGCAATATCTTGCTTCTGAGTTTTGTTCTGAAACTGGCTTTGACGGAGATTTTGATGAATATGCGCAACAAGACCTTCGGCTTAAAGCCGAAAAAGCAAAACAGCAGCTTTCTTCTCGCGAAGAGGTTCCGGTTATGCTTGATGCAACAGGACTCCGTGCAAGAATTAGCATTTCGCGGACTACTTTCGATGAAATTACCCAAACTCTGCTTAATGAGTCAATAGAAAAGACAGATGCAACCATAGCGGTTGCTGAATCAAAAGGTTATACGATTGATGAAATACTTCTTGTCGGTGGTTCTACAAGAATGCCTCAAATAACCAAGACTCTTGTTGAAAAATATGGTATTGAGCCTAAAATCCTTGAGCCGGATGAAGCTGTAGCTAAGGGCGCTGCTATTTATGCGCTTGGTGCCTATGAAGGGAAAGTTGATGAGTGGAAAGAGAAGATTGAATCTGGTGAAGTTGATATTACTGACGAGGTTGTAAAGGAAGAAGCTGAAAAATATCAAGAAGCCGCCTCAGTCAGCACAGTTTCAATTCCTGGTCTACGTGGTCAGAAGATGAGTGAAGTGGTCACGGTTGCAACTACTAAAAGCTATGCACTTAAAGTCCTAGTTGAGGGAACCGAAAAGTGCTGCAACATGATTATTAAGAACATAAAGATGGAGGATGGTTCGGTAAGCGTTACAAAACAATTCGGAACTGCTGACGATAATCAGGAGACCGCAGAATTGGTGGTATATGAAAGTGATTTTGACAGCGAATATTACGATGTTGATGAGGACTTCACTCTTGGGACTGCATCTCTTGATCTTCCCGGAAATCTTCCTGTAGGTGCACCAATCCAGGTCACTTTTACTTTGAATAATGAAGGCATTCTTGAAGTCACGGGCAAGGATGTAACTTCAAATACAGAAATTCACGCAACAATGCAGGCAACAGCTGGCACAACTATGTCTAAAGAAGCTGTAGCCGCGGCTAAAGAGAAGTCAAAAAATATTACTGTTGAATAGACTTATTGCCTGCCACAATTGCCGCCATCTTGTGGTAGGCAAATTTCATCTGAAGGGATATATTCTATGAGTGTTCGTGTTGGTATAGATTTAGGAACTACTTTTAGTGCGGTAGCAAGGATTGACCCTGATACTGGTAAACCAATAATAATTAAAAATAGCTTTGATTCCCCTACGACGCCATCTGTTTTGTGTTTTGAAAGAGACGGTAATATCCTTTTTGGCGAAGATGCAAAAAATATGCAGTCTGTGGGAGATACCAACGCGATAGCTTTTTTTAAGAGAAGTATGGGCAAAGAGATGTTCTCCGTTGACATTCTCGGGAAAACATACACTGCGACGGATCTCTCTGCAATTCTGGTGAAAAAGCTAAAGGATGAGGCAGAACAGCAAATTGGAGAGAAAATTGATTCGGCGGTTATTACTGTGCCAGCTTATTTCACCCATAAAGAGCGTACTGCCACTATTGAAGCCGGAAAAAGAGCCGGACTTGATGTAATTGCGATCATAAATGAACCTACAGCTGCAGCGTTTGCATACGGTCTGAATGAAAAAAAAAGAGAGCAAACCGTCCTTATTTATGATTTAGGCGGTGGAACATTTGATGTGACACTTGCTCGTATCAATCAGGACGAGATTACCATATTAGGTAGTGATGGAGACCACGAACTTGGAGGTAAGGATTGGGATGATTGTATTGCTCGCTTTCTTGCGAGTGAGTTTTTTGAAAAGTATGGTGTTGACTTAAGCGAAGACCCTGAAATGGTAGCTTCGCTATTGGTTATTGCTGAAAATGTAAAAAAGCAACTAACTGCTAAAGATACGGTGAGCGTCTCCATCACTTATCAAGATGTTAGAGGAACAATTGAGATAACAGAAGAAATTTTCGAATCCATTTCTCAATTCCTTATCGGAGCAACAAAAGATGTTACAGAAAGATTAATGGATTCTGTAGGGTTATCTTGGCCTCAAATCGATGGAGTAATTCTTGTTGGTGGTTCAACAAGGATGAGAATGATTCATAACTATATTTATGAGATGTCAGGTAAACCTCCTATGAGTGGTGTAAATGTAGATGAAGCAGTTGCGCTGGGTGCTGCTATTAGAGCAAACATAACCGAAAAAGGCGATGCAATTGCAACGATTAGTGGACTCTTTGGCCGCACAAAATCAAGTGGGCTATCTATACAAGGAGCAAAAGCTGTTACCGATGTCACGGCACATTCGCTGGGAATGATTTCTATTAGTTCCGAAGGCGAAGAATATATTAATAGTATCATCATAAAGAAGAATGCAAAAATACCCGCAAGTAACACAAAACCTTTCAACCTAAGAACACGAGCAAAAGATAATGAACTTGAAGTTTATGTGTTGCAAGGCGAACATAAAAGACCTCTCGATAATACAATCATTAATAAATATACTATTTCAAAAATTGAGAGAACAAGTCCGCCTAATTCTGTAATTGAAGTTACATACGAATACACCTCTAACGGTGTAATTGAAGTGTCTGCCATACAAAAAGAAACGGGTAAAAAGCTGCTAATTAAAATTGAGTCCGTTCCAGCAGATATGGAGTGGACTGATGGCTCTCCGAAAGATAATCCTGATAATACAAGCACTCCGGATGTTGAAGTGCTTTTAACAGTCGATCTTTCGGGCAGCATGAGTGGCGATCCTTTGATAGAAGCAAAGAAAGCGATGAAGAAGTTTGTCGATGAAATGGACAATGGTTTTGTTAAGATTGGTCTTGCACCGTTTGCCAATAACGTGCACTGCGAGCTATCGCCAACGGACAACTATATTAAAGTCAAAAAAATGATAGATGCATTGGAAATAACAGATAGATATGGGTATGGAAATAGCGCACATCCGTTTGATGTCGGGTATTTAGAATTACGTCGTAACTCAGCAGATATAAAATACATTATTGTTCTAACTGATGGTATGTGGGGTTGCTCAGAACCTGCGACTTCCTCTGCAATCAAATGTCATAAAGCAGGGATTGAAGTAATAGCACTAGGTTTTGGAACGGCTGATTATAGCTTTCTGAAAAAAATTGCCTCAACAGACGAGTTTGCATCGCTAACCGACCTATCAGAATTGGGAGGATCTTTCTCAAAAATCGCCCAAGCTATCGGCGAAAGTTCAACAGGATTAAGCGTTTTTTAATAGGGAGGGGTATTCATGGCAGATAACTGGTATGTCATTCTGGAATTGGAGTTCGATCCGCCAGATGAAGATGAACAGAAAATTGCAGATAAAATAGATGAGAAGGCGAAGTTTTGGTCTACTCGTTTTAATGATTTTAAGATGGGTGCCCAATATAGGGCTTGGCATCAGAACATTCCACAAATTAAGAAAGACATGATCGGTATTTCCAATATTAGAAAGCAAATGGCGTCCGATGCTTGTGCGATTGTTTTTGACCCTGTAGATAAGCTCCTTAAAACAATCGGGAGAAAAGGGTTTATTTCAGATGTTGAGGGAGATAAATTAGCCAAGAATAAAAAAGTTTCAATTGACATTGTAAAAAAAAGAGCGGCACAACTAGGTATTGAATGGAAAAAAGAAACTGTTGATTATCAATCTGTCTATGATAAATATTACAAGACTAAGCCTCGAAATGCTTCGTCTTTTGAAGGCATGAAGCAAATGCTTTCCTCTTTTAACGTAGATACATTGTATGATTTCCTGTATACAAATACAACCGTTAAAAGCGCAGATAAACTTCCTTGCGAAAAGTTGCGACAGAGAGCTGCTGAGAAGAAAAAGGCGGAATTTTATAAAAATGACAGCATAAGCGGAACGGGTTCAAAGCTATGCAGTCAGTGTGAACTTGCATTCAAAGATGAAGCTAGCAAATCCGTCTATGACGCATACATAGAATATATTAAAAGAAAATCTGTTTTGGATGAACTGAAAAGTTTTGCAGAAATTTCAGGTGAACTAGCTAAGGAGCAGGCGGACATATATATTGGCCAACTTACACAGATTTTTAAGGAGCGAAAGGTTTCAGAAGAAGTAATTATTGCTTTCTGCAAGATTGAGAAAATTGCATATAACACAGCCGGAGCAACGTCCGACACAACAAACATAAAGGTTTGCCGTTGTGGATGTATGAACGATGTCTCTGACGGTCGAAAAGTATGTAGCAACTGTGGTTTAGAACTCGTTATAAAATGCCCTGATTGCGGTGCAGAAAACGATGCCAACGTTAAGGTTTGCAAGTGTGGTTTCGAATTTGAAAATATTGATAAGGCCTTAGCTTTATGCGAGCAATCAGAGTATGCTATAAATTCGCTTGATTTTGCAATAGCGAAAGCCCTCCTTTCTGACGCAAATGGATATTGGTCAAATAGTCCAAAGGTGCAAACCTTGAATAAGAAGCTATTCGAATTTGAAGAGCGCGTCGGAAAAGAAGTCACAAAAATGCGTGATGCCATTAAGGAAAAGCGATATTGCGAGGCTCGAAGACAGTATTCAAGTATTCAGAAATTTTTTTCTGGCTATTCGGATGCCGCAATAGAACAAGAAATTACACAGGCAATTGATAAGGCAGAGAGGTTCTTTAACAAGGCTAAGATTTCAAAAGTCGAAAGAGATATCCTTGAGTTGTGTGCTCAAGCGTATGATTTTTGCACGGATTTGCCTGGAATTAAAGAATTGATGCCTGCACCCTCTCCTGTTAGCGGACTATCAATTAAAGATAATCCAAATACAAAAACAAATATCGTTTCATGGACTTCTGTAAATGATAAGTCTATCAGGTATGTTGTCGTTAGAAGTACCACAGGATGGATTCAACATATTGCAGATGGTGATGTAATCTTTAGAGGCAGTGCGACATCGTACTCCGATAAAACTATCGAACCAGGTATCGCTTACTACTATAATGTGTTTGCTGAAAGAGCTGGTGTTTATTCTATGGGAGCAAATGGTGAGAATAAGGAGGTTGTAAATCTCTTTGAAATCAACAATGTTTCTGTTGCAGCAGCAGATTCTTCTTTGAATTTTATGTGGGATGCTTTACCGCATAATGCAACTGCGGAAATATATGAAGTGGATTCATCCGGCTCGGAGAGGCTGGTTACCACTTCATCATCAGACTGTTACTTAATATCAGGTTTGAAAAACGGAACTACATACAGATATCATGTTGCTCTTTCTTACATTGTTAATGGAAAAAAAAGTGTTACAAAGGGAGTAATTATCGGCGGTGTTCCTGATTGTCCTCCGCAGCCTGTTAACTCTTTAAGAGTTAAACCTGCCCAAGATAATGCCTTTGAAGCAATTTGGCGCCAAGATGGCTCAAACGATATAAGACTTTTTGGTTCAACACAAAAACCGAAATATAATCTTGGCGACATAGTTTCTCTAGCCAATCTTGAAAAGGAAATGCGGCCGTTGCAGCAACGCCCATTATCTCCTCAAACGAATCAAAGCTTGAAGTCCAATGAAAGGGGGGCCTCTTTTCAATACAATGATACAGAACTCTTGTACATTGTAGCGGTAGTGGTTAAGTTGGGGTCCGCAGTCTTTGGTTCGTTGGCAAGAGCAAGCAAAGGTGAATCTGTAAATATTAAAGCTGTAAGACCTGTTAATGGGCAGATTAACATTTACATTGACGCACCCACTACAGCTACTGGATTTGTCGTTTTATACCGTTTTGACCAATTTCCTTCTAATATAAACGATGTAAAAACAGTGAGGAAATATATTCCTTTGAAGCAGTACCACCTCAATAGTGCAATACTGATAAATACACTGGAACCTAAAAAATACTATTTCTCCGTTTTTGCGGAATTTAAGATAGATGGCGAAAAGGACTATTCATCAGGGTCAGATTACTTGTTCGATAATACGCCGAGAGAAAATATCACTTATTCAATTTCGGTGAGCAAAAAACTATTTGGAGAAAGTAGCGCAATCCTTGAATTTGAGGCGGAAAGCAAGGAGTTTGAATTGCCAGCAATCGATGTAATGGCATCAATCGGAAACACTCCAATATTCAAAGCTTCAGCCAAGCTTTTTCATTCGATACCCGCTCAGTCCGTAAATGGTTCACTTCAGGTAAAGATTCCACTTTCAAAAGGATTGGCGAAAGAAACTTACATAAAAGCCTTTTTTAAAGATGAAACAGCACAAGCAGGAAGTCAGCTTCGTTTGAAGTTAAAATCAAATTATAAGATAAGTTAGGAGGATTGAATATGGGAATGAAAACCACATTTATTTGCCCGTATTGCTTTGAAAAGCACAAGTTATCTGAAGTTCAATTCAGATGCACAAATAAACGCTGTAAAGATTTCGCTGATGTGGAAATGACGAAGTATGAAAATGGGAATCTAAAGATGCCAAAGCAGGGCAAAAAGACTTTTACTGTACCATCGAAAAATGTCTTTGCTGTGCCGCCATCTGCAAAATGTACTGAGTGCGGCAATACGACTTATAAGCATGTGTGCCCTTCTTGCCATAACGAATTGCCAGAGAGCACTCTAACCGGAAAGGATATGATTATTTCTGTTGTTGGCTCCCGTGCTACTGGTAAAAGCCACTTTGTTGGGGTAATTATTAAAGAGTTGAGGGACAGAATATCCGTGAGTTTCGGTGGATCTCTTGAAGGATTTGCTGACAGCTATCAAAGGTGGCAGACTAACTTTGCTAATAGTCTTTATGATAACGGCATGAAGCTTGAGCTAACACAAAGTAGTGTCCAAAACATTGATAATGGTGCTTATAGACCACTCATATTTAAATTGAAACTCAAGCATAAGGTTTTTTTCAAAGAATCTATCGAAAGTTTCACATTTGTATTTTTTGATACAGCAGGCGAAGATCTCAATGACGAAGATACGATGAGTACTGTTAACAAGTACATATGCAAATCGGCGGGCATTGTATTTTTGCTCGACCCCATGCAGATCCCTGCCGTTGTCAACCAGTTAGATGAGTCTACAGTACAGCGAGCAGCTGCGATAGATTGGAGACAGGCAGCGAAAGCTGATGACATCATGACCCGTGTTTCTAACCTAATTAGAAATGACAGGAGGATGTCTGACACTACAAAGATTGACATCCCCGTTGCTGCTGTATTCTCTAAATTTGATGCAATTGAACCTATTGTTCCCTCGGATTGCACAGTACTAAGTCCAAGCCCTCATTGCGGCGAAAAACGCTTTGACATGTCGGATTGGCATAACGTTAACTCAGAAATATTGGCACTACTACGTGAATGGGATGCTGATGCCTTTATTTCGCAGTTAGAGACGAACTATAGCAATTTTTCCTATTTTGCCGCATCCGCATTGGGATTGAACAACAATCCTGATATGTCAGGAAAAATAGAAAGACCAAGGCCTCATAGAATTGAAGATCCATTTCTGTGGATTCTTAAGGAGAACGGTGTAATCAAAGACAAGTAGACATCTGTGCAGGAACCTCACACATAAGTATGCCAGGAAAGGAAGGTATCTATGAAACAGTATAAAGCAGTAGCGGGTCCCAAAACATTAGTGTTGGCAAAGGTGACACTCAGTCGGCTTTCAACACTTTCGCAGAAATAATTAATCGTGAGGCATTGGGAGGATGGGATTATCATTCTATGGAGACTATCACAGTAACCGAGAAGCCAGGTTGTATGCAGCAGTCCATCCTTATAAACTATTATATGCTGATTTTCGTAAAGGAAGTCTAAGCTCAATAAAGCATAACTTGTGTGTGTGTTTCTATATTTTGGAAGACTGAAATTGAAAACCGTAGAGTTTAGTGAAGACCAACTTCTAAATCTAAGTGAAATTAGCAAGGGATTGTTTGATGACGAGTAAGACCCACGAAGCGCTTCATATATTAGAAAACTAAAAAGACCACCCATAAACTGGATTAAAATATGGCTTTCTATACTTTTGCCTATTATGGCACTCGCTGCTAATGTTTTTCTGTTGAATAGCAATGGATTCTCGATGGCAGCATGCTGCATCATTGCAGCAATGTTTTTTTGCTTGTACGTTGCATTCGTTTTGAAAAAAGTAATGATATGTGTGATAAAAATCTATCAGCGATACCCCCCCCTGATTTACTACGAAACAAATGTCGATTCGAACCGTCTTGTTCCGAGTATATGATCCTTTCCATCGAGAAATACGGTCTGTTTAAAGGATTAAGAAACGGGATACATCGCTTAAAGCGATGCAACATAAATGGCGGCGGCGTTGACTTTCCAAAATGCTCATAAAAGGAGGCGCAAACAATATGAGTCTACATCAAATAATCTATACATCTTGCATGCGTGGTATTAACGGCGTTAATGATGGTCAACAGGTGTATTCATATGATGCTACGTTCAAAGATGTGAATAATGATGAAGTGAAGAGCTTGTTTACTTATCAGTCGCCAGCGCTTGAGTCTGGTGTGATAATGACTGAAGAAATCGCCCTCACGCTACCCAAATCTTTTATTTACAGAAAGCTTGCCAATGGCGCATGTGCATTGGCTCTAAGCACTTATCTTGGCAGGGATTATATGGGTAGTGCAGGACGATTTGGCAATCACTTAAGCCATGTCGTTATTGCTAATGAATACGATGTTCAAAATTATCCATGTGAATTTTATGGAGGAAATCTTTTGAGAGACCACATGGAGTTCGAAGAGGTTAATAATCCGAACAAACCTGATTTCTTAGCTGAGCCAATATTGGAGAAAGGTTTTTCTGTTGATATTGATATAGTTGTCGACTTCTTGAGTGTTGATAATCGCATAGAGATTTTCAAAAATATGCTTCATGCTGTTCTTTGTTTTGAAACTGAAAGAAAAAGAGTGGTTATTTGCGATGAACCGGAAAACGTAATTATGTGGATTGCGGCTATAGAGTATTCATTGCCACTAGAAACAGCTCTTGGCATCAATTTTTCTACTTATGATTTTGATCCCTCCCTTTCTGAATCACAGATTTGCGGGGTGGTTCCCAGCGGTACTCGTTACAACGCCGAAAGTCACAGGCTTCACTTTGTTTTTGATTTATATCAGAATAAGTGCGCTGAATTCGAGAAAGATGAATACTATTTTGAGTTCATAGATACCTCGATGTCTTTTTCGTATGATAGCCTTCAGGATTTCCACCGCTTTCTTGTTGAGAGATATAATTATAATATTGCTGATGAAAGCATGTACGCCGCTTATCGCTTATATGTTCTTCTATCTGATGGAATCTCTGGAATGAATGCAAGTGGACTCAAAGCCGCTTTGGATTTTGCAGGCAGATTTGCGTTGCCAGATGAACAGCTTCATATTTTGGAAAAGTTATTGGAGCAAAAAGAGTTTTTGTTGAAAGCAGATGTAGACTCTTACCTCTGTGCAATGCGTTATGTTATATCGAAATGCAATGTGCTTGAAGATAATTATCGCCGATTTATAAAAAGTATTATTATAGATCGAGTGCTTTACGAGTTTATATATAGCAATAATGATGCAGAAGCTTTCGTTTCTTTCTATGGCGAAGTTGATGATATATGCAGAGAAAATAACTTCAGCGTTGCGACTGAGCTTATGAAAAAAAGTAATCGTGAAAAGTTATTTATCGTAATGCAAAACGAAATTTCCTCTTGGAAAATAGCGTTTATTGTTAAAGTAGTTTCGACCTTTGCAAAAGACCAACATGTGCCAATTGATGATCTTGTAGTTGATGCACCACTTGGTCAGATATATTACGGCCTGGTTCAGGCTGTATACTCAAAGAACGCACAGAACGGTTTTTATCTTGTCACGCTAATTCTTGATGAGTTTGCATCTGACAGCGAGTATTTGGTGAATATGGCTCTTAACATTGAGGGTATGCTTTTAGATCTTCCTTGGGGAAATCAAGAGGTGTCTTCAATGTGGAAATATTTTTATCAGACAATGATAAAATTACAACAGTCGAATTTTAAAACTGCATACTCTATTTTCTGCAGTTATCAAAGATATGAACAAATATACATGCTTTACTCACTTGCTATATTAAATGCTCGTGATGTAACAGATAGTCAACATATTTTCATTGAACACTATAAATCTTTTGTGCGACCCAGCGGAGAGTACAAAGAGCGATTTGGAGATAAAGTTATTAGCGACTACTACAGCAGATTAGAAGGTGCTGATAGCTCGTCTATTTATAACGCAAAAGTAGAACTATTCAATATTTTGCACACAGAAAATGTTGAGGTGCCGTTTGCTGAAGATTTGGTTAATGAGATAATTAAAATCATACCTTTTGAAAGTCCATCCAAAGGGAACGATAAGCTAATCAAATCAGCTTTCGGATATCTTTACAACACATTACGCAAGCCAATAACTAACAAATTATTATTGTTAGTTATTGCGGTGGTTCTAGAGGAATGCAAAAAGACAAGTCAATTACATGATGCGTTTAATAGTCTTGAAAAGCTAACAATAAGCGGCAAAGCAGATATGACGCGGGTAACAGAACGATCCGCTGAAAGATACTTCGAGTGGTTGTTGCCTGAAGTGTGTAAACTCTGTGAACGAGCAAGCGATATCGAAAGTTTATATAACCTTTTTGAAATGCCGCGTGATATAGCGAACCTGTTCTTCTCAACCTGCGCTAAGCTCTATCTAAAGCAGAGTAAGGGAGATAAGGACTATTATGTTTTTTGCGAATTTCTGAAAGTTGTTTTTGCAAAAGGCAACTCGCAAATAAGCGAGGGAATTGGAAAAGTTCTATGCAAGCTCAGTAAGCAAAAGCTTTTGGATTTAGATGAAGCGGTAAACGACATATTCCGAAACGATAGAGCCGCTATTCACCAATGGGAAGAAATAAAGGAATTGGCCGAATCCACTAGCCCTATTTTGAATAATATTTCCAATCTATTCAAACGGAAAAAAGATTAAAAATACATCAATGCTAAATATGCATATACGGAGGTAAAATTATGGGAAGATCTTGGGAATTAACTGATGATCAAAAAAAGGAGATTCAAGAAAAACAGCGTGAAATTGGTGCTGAATACGATCCGGAAACCGGCAGGAAAAAAGGTCAAACCGAAAACACTGGAGACAGCGAAGATGTCGAAGGTATGGAAGATATTGAATCACGCAAAGGGCGTGAGCAAGTTGACGATGATGAAAACATTAGATAAATGATGCTGAGGAAGGAGGGGGGGAATATGAGTTACGAAGGTAAATCCAATGAACTAATGGTCAGGGCAACTGAGATTATGAATAATGGAATGGATCTTGTTGATCTTTTTGTTAATAAGAACTATTTGATCGATCTTGATAAATGTGAACCAATAGCTCTGGAGATAAGCCAAAAGTCATTCTCATATATGTCATTATATGAGATTAGTAAAATTGTCTATGATCGAGATGAGAATGTAAACGATAAGCTAGTGAGCGTATATAGTGCCCTCTCCAATTTTGGTAGCACTGCTCTTTTAATGCTGTTTAGCGATTCGAGCGGTGTGAAGTTCTACCTTGGCACACGAGATACTAACCAGCCCAACGTTGCTAAAGAAATACTTCAAAAGAGTTTGCGGGGTAATTTCCCTGGAATAGAAATCAAAGAACAAGCATCGAGCCAAGTTGCCCGATTGCTTGAAAGTCATATACCTGATGTGTATTCAAGCATGGCAGTTTCTTCAGTTTCTATAGTGCCAAGTCCAAGAGATGAGGATAAGGAACACTTTATTCAAGGTCTTGAAAAATTTATTGACGCTATGTCCGGTGAGAAGTACACAGCGGTTTTTGTGTCCTCTCCCCTAAACAAATATGACCTTGAGTCCAAAAAGCGAGGTTATGAAGATTTGTACTCTGCTCTTTCTCAATGCGCCCAGGTTAACCTGACATATAGTGAGAACGATAGCGAAGCCATTGCAAAAGGTATAAGCGATAGTTTTTCGAGCGCTATAAATGAAGGGATCAGCGATACAACGGGCACAAGCTATGGAACAAGCACATCAAAGTCGCGTTCACATAATCATGGTAGCAGTTTTGGATTATTTGGTGTGGGGCATAATTCCGGGAGTGGGCGGGCAACGACCACAACTACTTCAAGTGGCATATCAACAGGACATACGGAATCTCGGTCTGAAACGGAAACCAAGGGAAGGACGAACTCAGATACAACGACAGCAACTACTGGAAGCACTTCGACTATTGCCATAACTAAGCAAAACAAAACAGTTCAAGCCATTTTAGGACGAATTGATGAGCAACTTGAGCGTATAAAGAGCTGTGAATCCTATGGTTTGTGGGATAGTGCTTGCTATTTTATAGCCGAAAATCCGGAAACTTCATTAGTTGCAGCCAACACTTTTAAAGCTATTGTAGCAGGAGAAAAGACCTCAGTTGAAAACTCCTTTATAAATTTATGGAATAACGAGTTTGAGAATTCAGAAAACAGCCTTAAGGTTATGGAATATCTTCGATATGGAATGCACCCGAGATTTAAGTATCTTCCTGCACTTCAAAGTACGAACTATACCGAACAAATCATAACACCTGCAAGCCTGATAAGTGGATTGGAATTACCTGTTTTAATGGGATTTCCACATAAATCAGTAAGCGGTGTAACCTCAATTTCTTCAGCTGAGTTTGGTCGAAACGTTTTTGCCAAAGGGTCATCTAAGAGTTACAGAAACATTGACCTTGGTGCCATTTTTCATATGGGTGAGGTCTTTAAGAGTAATCGCGTCCGATTGGATCTCGAGAGTTTATCCTCGCATTGTTTCATTACAGGCTCAACCGGATCCGGAAAATCGAATACAACATACAAAATCATTGATGAATTAACCGCAAGCAAAAACGATGTGAAATTCCTTGTAATCGAGCCTGCAAAAGGAGAATATAAAATAGATTTTGGAGCTATGTCCGATATCAATATATTTACGACTAATCCAAAATACTATAACATGCTAAGTATCAACCCATTTGAGTTTCATGAAGAGATTCATGTTTTAGAACATCTTGACCGCTTGATTGAAATATTTAGTGCCTGCTGGCCCTTATATGCTGCTATGCCCGCTTTATTGAAAGCTTCGTTTGAACAAGCATATATCAATCACGGATGGGACTTAACCCATTCCGTTTATGTAAATCGTGAAAATGGCAAATTCCCTTCATTTAAGGATGTTGTTGATATACTTCCGATTCTTCTTGATAAGTCGGAATTTTCAGCACAAACCAAAGGTGATTATGTTGGGTCGCTTGTTACCCGTGTAGAATCACTGACGAATGGCTTGCTAGGACAGATTTTTACCGGTGATGCAATAGAAGATGCCGTGTTGTTTGACGAAAATACAATAGTTGACTTGAGTAGAATTGGCTCTGCTGAGACAAAAGCACTCTTAATGGGTGTTCTTGTCTTAAAACTAAGCGAATATCGACAATCGACCGCCACTGGCACAAACTGTCCAGTTAAGCATATTACGATTCTTGAAGAAGCGCATAACCTTTTGAAGCGAACATCTACTGATCAAGGGCAGGAGTCTGCAAATGTTCAGGGGAAGTCTGTAGAAATGATAAGCAACTCAATCGCAGAAATGCGTACATATGGAGAGGGTTTTATTATTGTTGACCAGTCGCCAACAGCAGTAGATATCTCGGCAATTAAAAACACCAACACAAAAATTATTATGCGATTGCCTGAAGCAAATGACCGTGAAGCGGTTGGACGTTCGATTGGACTTACTGAAGAACAGATACTTGAGCTCAGCAGGCTCGACAAAGGAGTTGCTGCCATTTATCAAAACAACTGGTTAGAGGCTGTGTTGACTATGGTTGATAAATGCAGTGATCGTTATGAAATCAAGTCCGTACAGATTAATGAACGAAAGGATCAAGTTCGTCTTGTGGGCGATTTGCTCGCAGAACTTGTTGCTCAGGATGAATCTAAATATTTTAATATGTCTTGGTTTAACACTATTTTCAATAGATCTAAATGTCCTGAATACTTAAAAATACGGTATAAAAAATTCTTAATAGATTATCAAAAGGCATGGAAAGGCAAAGAAAAAAACAAGGCATTTTCAGCATTAGTCTCTCAGTTGCTGAATTGTGATAATCTTTTCGGAATTTTCGAAGAGAAACTACCACCAATTGTTAAGAAGAAAACGGATATTAACAAAGAGTATCGAAAAAAATGCGAAGAATGGAGTGACTTGATTTATGACAATCTTGATATGTATGCGGATTTTTCCGATAAGAAAACAAAGGACACAGCGTTTATAAGTATATTATTGCACAAAATAGCGAATGAAAAGAAAAACACGCAATACAAGCTGATACTGTATTGTATTGGATAAGGAGAAATTGATATGTTTGAGAATTAAGAAAACAAAGAAGTAACCGAAACAAAAGAAATTTCAACAGAGTCGGAAATGCTGGACGAAGACCTGGAAGTGGATCTTGATTGTAAATGCGATGAGTATATGTCTGAAGGGCGCTCTCCAGAGAATATTCGGTGTGATAAAGAAGAACTGATTCAGATGCGAGAAGACCTTATGAAATATAAAGAATCTTTGGAATCGGACTCTACCAAAGATGACGAGGACGAAGATCCAGAAAAGGTTTTGAAACGTACATTACGAAGATAACGAGGTGGGCAAATTTGAGCATGAGCAGTATAGGTTACAATCAGCTTTCAGCAGCCGAGAAAAAAGCATATGAGCAATTTGAACAAGCGTTTAGCTGTTATGCATCTGCCGTTGATAGTAACGGTATTGACAAAACCGTAGATGTGATGAAGGTTCTGCAAGTTGCTCTTGGCGATATCCCTCAAGTAATTTACTTCAACAAAACACAGATACGATTATCGGCATCACTGCTCGGCGGAAAACAAATTCATTTTAGTGGTGCAACTCCTTCTTCCCAAGCAAAAGCAATGCACAAGCAATTAGAAGAAGCATCGAGCAAAGCTGTTGAAGAAATCAAACTTTTGAACCCATTGTCAAATTATGATAAGCTAATCTGTATCTATGAGTATTTACAGGACAATGTGTCGTATGACGAAAAAGAATTAGAAGCTTGTTGCCGGTTGGGGAAAAGCATACGTCCCATGTCGCACAATGCATATGGCGCCTTAGTTAAAAAAACAGGTGTATGCGATGGGATATCTTCTGCATTTTCCTTACTTGCTCACAAATTGGGTTTTGAGTGTTCAGTGGTAAGTGGGCGAGCCACATTTAGAACTTCGGGTTTTTCCGAACATGCATGGAACATAATAAAAATAGCAGACAGTTTTTACCACATTGATGCAACGTGGGATATTAACCATAAGGCAGAAACCGGTGATTACTCTTACGAATATTTCTGCGTGAATGATGATTCGTCAAATGGCGAACATAATTGGGATATAAAAACTACTCCTATCTGCTCTCGTGAAGATCTATCCTTTTATAAAAGAAATCGTTGTTTTGCTAACAATCTAACCCAACTTGATGAGATCTTTGCGCGATATGCAAAAAGCAAACAAAACGTTGTTAGGGCAAAAGTTGCTGATGGTATAGCAATACCTAATCCTGAAGATCAATATCTTGGGCAAAAATTAGTCGATGTAGCAACATCCGTTGGACGATATGCTGCGATTAAGTATATATGGAGTAAGACCTCAAGATGTTTTTATGCGAAATTTGAGGAATAGACTATTCTTAATTTTCGAAGTTAAATATTATAGAAGCATATCTGATGTATCAGAGTGGTGAGGTGATCATGAAGTTTTTGGGAAATATTATGTGGTTTATTTTCGGAGGTGGAATTATAGCTATGCTATGGTTTATAGCGGCTTTGCTGTGCGTTGTTACTATCATTAGAATTCCGTTTGGACTGCAGTGTTTGAAATTTTCTGGATTTGTACTGTATCTGTTTGGAAGAAGTATAGAGTACAGTAATAAGGCTGGGTGTTTTCTGGTTAATATATTATGGATATTCCTGTTGAGGTGGGAAATTGCTGTTATATCAATTTTCATTGGTTTAATTTGGTGCATTACAATCGTTGGAATCCCCTTTGGGATACATAGCATAAAGTTTGCTCAATTGGCAATTATGCCTTTCGGTGCAAAAATTACAACAGCTTGATATATGGGAAGGAGGTTAACTATGAGTGAGTTTGGTGGAAACGAAGCTGGTAGTTCAGAAATAGGTGGCGACAGCAGTACTGCTGCGAGTGATGTCAATGAAGTTGAAACCAATGCGGAAGCTTCCGAAAGTGAGATAGACGGTGAATTGTCGAATGAAATAGATGATGTTTATGATTCGTATATGAAAGAGGGAGAAAGTAAAAGTTATGACAGTGATTTGAGTGAAACACAAGAAGTGAAAGAAGCAGAAATTGATGAAATTCCACCAGATGAACTTAAATCTGATTTAGACGATAAGTATGAATTGTACATAAACGAAAAAGAACTTTCATTATTTAAAAAAGGAGGGAAACAAATTGATTCAACGAAAACATCGCTGGATGACCTTGATTCCGAGGCTGATAATAAGTATAATCACTACATAGGTGAAGGTGTTGAAATAGCGAATCAAGAGCAAAACGACAATGCCGAATCTTCCTCTGAAAATATAAAGTGTCGTAATGAAAATCTAGATGGTCAGGTGCATCCAGAAACAGGGATTCCATTTGAGCGAAAACAAGTTGAAGTAGATGGTCAAAAATATGAAGTTGTGGTTCCGGAATTTGAAAGCTCTTATGATGCTCAACTGCCCAAAGATATGTACGATGCTTCAGATCGTGAACAGTTCAAAGAGTGTAATACTCAACTAAAAAGGGAAATTACGTCAAACAAAGATCTTCGAGAACAGTTTGACGAAGAACAACTTGATCAAATTGAGAATGGAGATACTCCAGATGGGTATACATGGCATCATGATGCTGAAGCAGGGAAAATGCAGCTTGTAGACACTGAAACTCACCAAAAAACCGGACATACAGGTGGCCGCTCTATCTGGGGTGGCGGCGCAGAAAATAGATAAGGAGTGTTGATTATGGATTGGAAATACATTAAAACTTTAAAATCGGTTGATTTGATAGACGATTATGAGTGCTTAGTGAAATATGTTTTTGGTGACTCATTTAGAAAATGTATTATCAAGAATAACGGAGGCAGACCAAGCAAAAAAGCATTTGATACCGACAAAACCAAGGAAAGAGAATTAAAATCATTTCTTTCTTTTAATCATGAAGATAAAGAAACTGTTTGGAAAATTTACGAATGGAACAAGAGTGAATTAACAGATAAGTATATTCCGTTTGGCATTGATAATTATGGCAATCTCATTTGCTTTGACGCCAATAACGATAAGATTGTATTTTTAAATCACGAAAATATGTCCGTTGAAATAATTACTGACAATTTTGATGCTTTTATAAATGGGTTATATGAATAGCAGCTAATATTCTGTCACTTCTGTTTCGGAATCTCTCAAGCAACGGCAGTTTCAAGAGCGGAAGAAAAAATCTGAAAAATTGTCACGAATGTCCGACAGGATAACCGTATAAAGTTACAAAAGTATTAAAGGAATGGGAATAATCCATTCCTTTTTTAATCCCATTCTGTTTCATCTCTGCTGTATCATATCTGACCAGGGCATCAGCTTCTCTATACCATCGGGCTCATTTTTGTAGTCCGGCATATAAAGCAGAACAGTCTCAAGATATGCATAGATGTTTAATCAGTTTAGTTTCCCCCACAGACTATAATGCAACCATATCAAACAATACTCACCTAACAGTAACCCACCCATTCTTGTCGTACCATGAGAAAGAATATATTCTGGTTAGTCAATACACGCGGTGTGGTATCCTTTACCTCCAATGTATAGAGTTATAGTTCAGAGGGCAATGTCATTTAGTTAAGAAGAACACTTTTTACATCAAGAATATGAAAAGTGACCCCTAACCAAAAAATATTAAATATTTATTAAATAATCGCAAAACACTTGACACCC
>Ga0153948_1000591_pt1 | contig 19650 bp, 20 predicted proteins | sample TSNJ032MetaG_FD_104696 | JGI IMG/M metagenome (GOLD analysis project Ga0153948, IMG submission 104696) | Attine ant fungus gardens microbial communities from New Jersey, USA - TSNJ032 MetaG | ecosystem: Host-associated > Fungi > Mycelium > Unclassified | place: USA: New Jersey, Wharton State...
CAAGCGCATTCGCCTCGACCTTTCTTGCACCATGTTCAGCAAGGTAGTCCTGCACGTAAGCCTTGCGGTGGTCTGGGTGGCGCGGATCGTCCAGCCTGCCGCCGCTGCCGGTTTCCAGATTATCGATCCATGTCAGGCCGTGCCTGTGGATGAAATCCGCATTCAGGCCGAACCGATCAATGATGAGCCTTTCCGGGTTCCAGCCTACAGCGCTGGATAGGTCAGCAAGGTTCTTGTGCAGGAAGTCGGATATGCGAAGCCCTGCCGGATCATGATCGCCAGCATAGAGCAAGACACACCGCCGCCCCTCTGCCTCGTGCTTGGCAAAGCGGCGCATCATCGCCGCCCGTGAATTGATATCGGACGATCCGCGCATGTTCGCCAGCGGTACGCGGTATTCTGCGCACACAGGGGCGAACAGGCTCTTCAGGTCGATCTTTTCAACGGCCATTTGAACATAGCAATGCTGGAAATCCCAGAAGGACACAGGTTCGTAGTACCGATGCGCGGTCTGGACGTAGGCCACCACATTGGCGGCTTTCTCTTCCGGGCTGGTTTCATCCAAGCGTTCAAGATTGATGAACTCGCGGGCGTCGTCGTCGGCCACGATGTCGAGGGGAAGCTCACCAGTCTTTCGGCAGTCTGAAATCAGGGCCTGCGCGCTGTCGAAGTCGCCCTTGTCCAGTCCATATTCTTCCAGAATATAGCACCAGCCACGCGAGCCGATGGAGAAATCCAGCCTAGACCTGATTTCAATCATCGCAGCACAGAAGGCCGCACGGGCCTCCTGATATTCTGCTTCCTTGGCCGCGTTCATACGGCCACGCGGACGGCGGGGGAGAATAAGAGCGCTCATCGGTCGTACCTCCGAAGGAAGTCCTCATAAGAGCGGTCAGCTTGTCGGCAGGCCCAGGGCGCGAGCCACTGCCAGAAGCGGTTACGGAGTGAATTGAGCAAACGCATTATGAACCCCTCCCATAACCGTAGCCGGGCGATACCAGAACATGGACTTGCTTGATGTCCGGTCGGCGGTGCCGGAGCCTCGCCAATTCATCCTTCGCTTTGCGGTATCCGCTACCGTCAAATTCCAGATACGCTGATCGCTCAAAGGGCGCATGACTGTCGTCAACATCGTAATTGGATGAAAACGGAACGGCCATTTCTATATCGCGCTGTGTGACCTGTTCAGGCCATCCCAGACTATGCTCATCGTCGTCGCTTGGGTCATGCGGCTCATCTTGGACATCGCCGCCGTGCTCGTTTTCGTCTTCGATTTCGTCATCTTCCAAATCGGGGTCGCCGTCCATCTGGTCGAGAAGCCGGATCATGTCTTCTATCCAGCTTTCCAGCATGAGCCGGTGGAAACGCTTGATGGCAGAAGGGCGCATCTGCATCTCCTAACTCACGATGCCGTAACGGATGCCACGGCTTGTGTCGGGGAATACCATTATGCAAGTTGGCCGATCATCTGGTTCGATGCTCTCTAATGTTTCGGAAAGCTCACGCGCCAAACGGCGAGCCTTCACCCACGGGTGTTCTGGTTCTGCGGCCAGAGCGACAGACGGAACAGCGACAGCAGCAGTAACCGCCGGAAGCGCCTGCAAGAGTGAACGGCGCGAAATAGGATTAGCCATCACAATGCCCTCCCTGCCTGATGGGCGATTGCTTCCCGCTGGCTCTTGATGCTGCCGAACATGATAGGGAAATCACCGCCGCGAGAAGTCGGCAGGATGACCGCCATAAACTCACCGCCCATCCAGCTATTGAGAGCTTCCGATAGCTCCTTAGCCAACCGGTCCACGCGGTCTACCGGCAACTCGCTTGCAGCCTGAACGGCTTCTGTGGTATTCGTACCCATGTTCTTCTTTCCTATAGCTGGGGTGAGGTGAACGTCGCCCGGTTTTGAGGTTGCAGCCTCTGCCGGGCATTTTGTTTTCTGGGTCATGCGGCGTCTCCCATAAAGAAGTCGATCAGCTTCTGACGCGAAGCCACCCATCGCCCACCAACTTGCTTCACTGGAATTTTACCCTCGGAAGCCATGTAGAACGCCTGCCGCTCGGTACGGCCAATCAGCTTTGCGATGGCCTTAAGGCCCCAAATCAAATCCAGACCTTCTCCTGATTTGCTGTTTTCAGTTGTCATTCATTCAACCTTTCAGTAACCATAACGACACCAATATAGTGTCGCGTATTGCATGGTGTCAATACGGCGCTAGAATGGTGTCACGGTTTTTTTGTGAATGGACAGGTAAATGGTTGATGATCCAGAGGAAGTAAGATTGACTTTAAGGCTTCCAACGGCACTTCGAGACGAGTTGGCGGCATTGAGCAAAGAAGCCGGACGGTCACTTAATGCCGAAATTGTTTCCATACTTGAGCGCTCGGTAAAAGTTGAAAGCGAATATGGGCCTCTTGATCAGGTGATAGGTGAGATTTGGCAGGCAATCGAAAAGTTGCAGTCCGAAATCTACCCCTTGACGGAGACCCATTACGGTCGCGATCCGTGGAACCACGATTGACGGGCTGATATTGGGATGTCGATACGCAAACGAGAATGGACGACGCCGAAGGGCGAGCAGAAAACCGCATGGGTTGTCGATTACAAGGATACCCAGGGCATACGCCGTCTGAAGACCTTTGCTAAGAAGAAGGATGCTGACGTATTCGCGGCTAAGGCATCGATTGAGGTTCGTGAAGGCGTCCATGTGGCAGACAGCGCCAGCGCCACGGTATCTGAGGCGGGCGAGCTTTGGATTAAGCGTGGTGAGCAGAATGGTCTTGAGCGTGGTACGATAGTTCAATACCGGCAGCACCTCGATTTGCACATCAAGCCGCTCATTGGTGACACGCTGTTGTCGCGGCTCAATGTTCCGACTGTCCGCGCCTTTGAAGATAAAATGATCGAGGAAGGCCGATCCGCTTCTATGGTCAAGAAAGTGCTTGTGAGCCTTGGCTCGCTTCTCTCCGATGCACAGGAACGCGGTCTCGTTATCCGCAATGCGGTGAGAGAGAAAAGCCGTGTCCGCCAGAAGGGGAAGGATCGACGCTTAGAGCGCCGTCAGAAGGGCAAGCTCAAGCTGGGAGAAGACATTCCCCTGCCAAACGAGATCAAGGCGATTGTCGGTGCGCTACAGGGCAAATGGCGGCCTATCCTGCTGACAGCTATCTTCACGGGGCTTCGTGCTTCAGAGCTTCGCGGACTGCGATGGGCTGATATCGATTTTGAAAAGCGGGAAATCCATGTCAGGCAACGCGCCGACAGGTTCAACAACATCGGCAGACCTAAGTCAGAAGCTGGTGAGCGCGCTGTGCCTATGCCTCCCGTTGTGCTGAACACGCTCAAGGAATGGCGTCTCGCCTGTCCACGCCCCAGAGTGAAGGACGCCGACGGAAACGTGGTACAAGAGGAAATGAAGCCAGAGCAGCTTGCATTCCCAAATGGCCTGGGGAAGGTCGAAACGCTGTCAGCCATCATGCAGCGCGGCTTTCAGCCCTTGCAGATCGCGGCAGGTGTATCGGTCGATACAGGCAAGAAGGATGAGGACGGTAAGCCGATCTTGGCGGCAAAGTACACGGGCTTTCACTCCCTGCGGCATTTCTATGCCTCTTGGTGCATCAACCGCCGCGAAGATGGCGGCTTAGGATTGCCGCCAAAGATGGTTCAGGAACGGCTTGGCCACTCGTCAATCATGCTGACTATGGACACCTACGGCCACCTGTTCCCGCGCAACGATGATGCCGATGAGCTTGCAGCAGCGGAGGCTACTCTTCTTGGCTAACAATTCTGGATACCAGGTGGTGGGTCTCGATGATTTATCGCCCATATTTGAAACGCTGCGACAAGCGGAACAATGGGCCTTAACTCATTTTGACTACGAACAAGGAACACTTGTCGTTTCGATAGTTGATGTGTCAAACAACACCGTCCGCAAATTGAGTATCCGTGACATGGAAATCCTCCTCTACTTATCCGAAGATATGGAAGCCCTCTATAGCTCTCAATGCGACACAGACGTGACATGAACCAATAACCAACTGATTTTATTGATGCGAAATCATATTCCTAATCTGTAGGCCACTGGTTCGAATCCAGTCGGGATCACCACTTAAAAATCATCTGTCATAAGGCCAGTTGGCCTGCGAGAAGACGCCGCCATCGACCCAGAGCGTCTGGCCCGTCACAAAGCGTGCGGCCTCGGACGCAAAAAACAGCACCGGACCCGCCAGATCCTCGACGCTACCGACACGCCGCAATGGCGTGACCTTGGCCCAGGTGCCTGCATAGTCAGGCTGTTCCAGCGCCGTGCGATCATTGAGTATTGCGCCAGGGGCCACACAATTCACACGAATGCCGTGCGGTCCAAGCTCCACCGCCGAAACCTTGGTGAACTGTTCGATGCCGCCCTTGGAGGCCGTGTAGGAAACGAGTTTCGGAAAAGCCAGCTTGTTGCAGCCCGAACCGATATTGATGATCGCACCGCTCTTGTCGGCATCCACCATCCGCTTGGCTGCTGCCTGCGTATTGAGGAAGCACCCTTTCAGATTGGTACGGATGACATCATCCCACTCGTCTTCGCCAAGCTCCAGCAGCGAACGCCATGTCTGGATACCGGCATTGTTGACGAGCACATCGGGCACATCGCCGAACCAGCTGCATGCTTCATCGAAGAAAGCATCGACCTCCGCCCCAACGCCAACATCACAGGCAAGCCCAAGCGCCTGACCGCCGCCCGCTTCAATCGCCTCGACCAGCGATTGGGCCGCGTCGTCCTCGTCCTTGTAGCTGAAAGCAACCGCATAACCCGCCTCGGCAAAGGCCGTAACCAGATGCCTGCCGATCCCCGTGCTGCCGCCTGTGATGACTGCGAATTCGCTCATGCCGTTCCCTCCCTGAAGCATTTTCGGAAACGAACTTAATCGGTTTTCGCCGGTGGTAAACTGGCAGAAAAGAAAATATCGTCCACGGAAGCAGAATGGAGTGAAAAATGAATCCGGACATCAAGGAAGCCAACGGCGCATGCCACTGCGGAACGGTGCGTTTTCGCGTAAAACTGTCCGACGGCCTGCATAGCGCGCGGCGCTGCGACTGCTCCTATTGCCGGATGTGTGGAGCAGTCGTCGTGTCAGCGGAACTCGGCGGGCTGGAAATCCTGCAAGGGGAGGACGCGCTCACCCTCTACACATTCAATACCGGCGTCGCGAAGCATTTCTTCTGCTCCAGATGCGGTATCTATACGCACCACCAGCGCCGCTCCAATCCACGCCAGTTTGGTGTGAATGCGGCTTGTCTGGAAGGCGTTTCGCCTTTCGACTTCAAGGTCATCCCGGTCAATGACGGCGTCAATCACCCATCAGACAATCCGAACCACAAGGGCTCAGATGTCGTGGGCTATCTGCGCTTTGAACTGGCGAACGGCACGGATTAAACTCTCGCACGCGGTTTCTGTTCGTTTTTCTCCCAGGAGAAAACCGTTGGCGGCAGTGGATCGCGCCCGCGAATAATGTCCGATCCCTTTTCGCCGACCATGATTGTCGGCGCATTGGTGTTGCAGGACGGCACGCGCGGCATGATCGAGCTGTCGCAGACGCGCAAGCCCTCCAGACCGCGAACCCTCAGTTCCAGATCGACAACGGCCGAAGCATCGGTGCCCATCTTGCAGGTGCCCACCGGATGGTGATCCGTCTTGGCGTTGGCGCAGGCATAGTCGAACAGATCATCGTCCGTGACCACTTTCGGTCCCGGCAGCCGTTCGGCCATGACAAAGGGCTTCAATGCTTCCTGCTGCAGGATTTCGCGGGCGATCTTGAGCCCTTCCAGTGACATCTTCAGATCGTGTGGATCGCTCCAGTAATTGGGGTCGATCAGCGGGGCCACAGCCGGATCGCTGGACGCCAGACGCACCGTGCCACGCGAGCGCGGATGCAGATAGGCGGAATTGAGTGTCACGCCCGCATTCTTCAGCTTCTCGACGCCGGCTTCAATTCCCGAACCAAGCCCCAGATGGAACTGGATATCCGGCGACCGGGCCTCCGGATCGGCATACCAGAAGCCGCCCGTCTCAAACAGGCTCGACGCCACCGGACCGGAACGCAGCAGGATATATTGCAGGCCTGCGCCAAGCGTACGGTGCAGCTTTGCCACGCCGTCATAGGTGTGATCGCCAGTGCATTCGCTGATCGCGAACAGATCGAGATGATCCTGCAAGTTTGAGCCGACGCCCGGCAGATCGTGTTTCACGGCCACGCCTGTCTGCTTGAGATGATCGGCTGGTCCGATCCCCGATTGCAGCAGAAGCTTCGGTGAGCCAATCGCGCCCGATGACAGGATCACCTCCCGCGATGCGCGCAGTACCTCGCCACTCATCAACGCCACGCCGGTGGCCCGCATCTTCTCCAGCACGATATTGCGTACCGGCGCATTGATCCTGACCGTCAGGTTTCGGCGGTCCTTGATCGATGCGAGATAGGCAAGCGAGGCGGAAGAGCGACGGCGGTTGCGCTGGGTGAGCTGATAGAAGCCGACACCTGCCTGTTCCCGACCGTTGAAATCCGGATTGTAGGGAAGCCCAAGCTCCTGCCCCGCGCGGATATAGGCATCGCAGATCGGTAGCGGCGCGGACGGCATGGAAACGCCCAGCGGCCCGCCATAGGAATGATAGTCATCGTTGAAGCGCTGATTGTCCTCAGCGCGTTTGAAATAGGGCAGCACGCTGCGGTAATCCCAACCGGTGCAGCCATCTTCATTGGCCCAAAGATCGTAATCGGCGGCATTACCGCGCGTATAAATCTGCGCATTGATGCTGGAACCGCCACCAATGACCTTGGCCTGCGTATAGCGCAGAACGCGGTTTTTCATATGCTTCTGCGGGACAGTCTCCCAGCCCCAGCTGGCGACACCCTTGGTCATTTTGGCAAAGCCCGCAGGCATATGGAACAGCGGGTTCCAGTCGCTGCCACCTGCCTCCAGCAACAACACTTTCACCGAAGCATCTTCGCTCAAACGATTGGCGAGAACACAACCGGCAGGCCCGCCGCCAACGATGATATAATCGTAATTCATTCGTTTCTCCTCCCGAGAAACTAAAGCTTTGCTATCGACAGGCCGCCATCGGCATTGATCACCGACCCGGTGGCGAAGATGAAATTCCCGCCCGCAAGCCCGGCCACGATGGCGCCAACATCGCCCACTTCGCCCCAGCGCTTCATCGGTACCAGCCCGCCGTCAATCAGCGTGTCGTAGCGCTCGGCGACCTTTGCGGTCATGTCGGTGCGAATGATGCCCGGTCGAACCTCGAACACACCAATCCGCGCCTCGGCGAGCCGCAAGGCCAGCCCCTGCACAAAGGCGGTCAGACCGGCCTTGCTGATGCAGTAATCCAGCCTTTCCGGCGAACTCATCACCGATGAAACCGAACTGATTGTCACGATGCTGCGTGGAAAACGCACATCGGTTACCGCCAGCATGGCTTTCACTATCGCCTGTGTGAAAAACACGGTGCCGCGCAGATTGACCCCCATGATGGTGTCAAAATTTTCCGGCTTCAGGCCAAGAAAATCACCGCGTTCGACAGAACCCATGCCCGCATTGTTGACGAGACAATCGATACTGCCAAACTCCTTAAGCACTGCGGCAACCGTCGCTTCATGGGTTTCGACGGCAGCAAGATCGCCCTTGAAGAAAGCCACCTTGCCGCCCATGCCGCGCAATTCGTGGATAACGGTCTCGTCGTTTTCAACATCGGTGATCGCCAGATCGAAGCCCTTCGCCGCGAGGGCGCGGGCTATGCCAAGCCCAATGCCGCGTCGGCCACCGGTTACCAGCACCACAGGTCTTTGACGGTTCATGCCAGCACCTCCCGGTTCAGATGATCGGACACGCGCAACGCCTGTGCCGCGATGGTCAGCGCGGGATTGACCGCAGCCGATGTCGGCAGGAACGACGCATCCACCACATGAAGATTGGGATGGTCGTAAGCGCGGCACCATGTATCGAGCGGCGCTGACGCCGGATCATTGCCCATGCGCACCGTGCCACATTGATGCGACGGCGTGCGCCGGTCGAAGGCCCGCGACAGAACCACCGGAAATCCTGCCGCCCGCAGTGTGGATCTGAGCTTGTCGACCAGCATCAGATGCGCCTTCCAATTGCTGCGCACCCAGTGCAGAACAATGCGGTCGCCATCCACCGTCACGCGGCTTTCCGGCGACGGCAGGTCTTCGCTCATCGCGTAGAAGTCGATTGTGTGCCCGGCAATCCGGTTCAACAGCCATTCCGGCACACGCGGCATATTGGATTTCAGGATCGCACCCGACACACGCCCAAGCAATTGCACATTACCGAGCGGCGGCCCGCCTGCCCCGTCCGACAGATAGTAATCGTTGAAGCCGAATGTCTTCTGGTAGACGCTGTCATTGCGATAGCGCGGATCGAAAGCGATCACGGCGCTAGAATTATGGTTCATGAAATTGCGACCGACCTGATCGGAGCGGTTTGCCAATCCTGAGTGCAACAAGAGCGCCGCCGACTGCACCGCGCCCGCCGAAAGAATGACGAGCTTTGGGCGCAGGACCAGTGCCTCGCCGTTCTTCAGATAATGCACCGCTGCGATGGCTTTGCCATCCGGACCAGCTTCCAGCCGCGTTACCCGCGCCGCAGTTTCCAGCCTGACATTGGAATAGCGCAAGGCGCTGGCAAGCGGACAGGTTTCCGCATCCATCTTGCCATCATCGCAATTGGGATGCGCATCCCAAGGCGTTTTTGCCTTGGCAAGCCAACGGTCAATATCGACTCCCAGCGGCAGCGATGCGGCATGAAGACCATTCTTCTTCAATCGCGCCCGTATACCGGCAATGGCCGGTTCGTCACGGATTGCCGGATAGGGATAGGGTTTTGAATGATCCGGCTCGGTCGGATCATCGCCCAGTTCACCCCGCACCTGAAACAGCTGTTCGGCATGGCTATACCAAGGCTCCAGCTCCTCATAGGCGAACGGCCATGCGGGCGAAACGCCTTCCAGATGCGCCATTTCCGCAAAATCCTCGCGGCGATAGCGGATCAGCACCGCGCCAAAGAATTTGGAATTGCCACCGACATTGTAATAATTGCCGGGATTGAATGGCGTATCGTTGGTCTCGTACCAGAACTCCTTCGGACGAAAGAAGCCTTGTTGGAAAATGGCGCGTGGGTCGCGATTTTCCGGCCTGTCCGGCAAATGCTCTCCCGCCTCAAAAATGAGAATGTCTGCACCGGACGCGGCAAGACCGGCAGCCATTGTCGCTCCGCCGATACCCGATCCGATGATGACGATATCCGGCTGTCCTCCCAAAGCCGTCACTCCTTACTTACCTTGCGGCATCCACCAGCCGGTGCGCGCGCCGATATGCATGTTGAGCGTCTTGGTCTCGGTATAATCCTCCACCGCATGACGACCCAACTCACGACCCAGACCTGACTGGCGATAACCGCCGAAGGGCAGTTCTGGCGTGCCGTCCATGAAAGTGTTCACCCAAACCGTACCGGCGCGCACCTTGCGACCGATGCTCATGCAGGTATCGAAATCGCGGCTCCACACACCTGCGGAAAGCCCGTAATCAACCGCGTTGGCAATGGAGATCGCCTCATCCACCGTATCGAAGGAAAGCACTGACAGAACCGGACCGAACACTTCTTCACGCGCCACGGCCATGTCGGCTTTCACGCCTGCAATGATGGTCGGTCCCATATATTGGCCAAGGCCGAGATCCAGCACATCGCCACCATGGGCAATTGCAGCGCCCGCCTTCTTGGCCTGATCGACATAAGCGCCGACCTTGCTCAGATGCTGGGGCGTAATGATCGCGCCCACCTGCGTGCTGACATCGAGCGGATCACCGACGATGACTTTTTTCGACAGATCAGCGACGCGTCCGACAATCTCATCGACAATCGAGCGATGCACGATCAACCGCGAACCGGCATTGCAGCATTCGCCCGCATTGAACCATGCGCCGAACACCGCAGCATCGATGAAGGCATCCATATCCGCATCCGGGAACAGGATTTGCGGGTTCTTGCCGCCAAGCTCCAGCGACACTTTCTTCAGCGTCTGCGCCGCATTGGCCATGGTCAGCTTGCCGACGCCAGTGGAACCGGTGAACGACACCATGTCCACATCCGGATGCGTGCTCATATGCTGGCCGACGTCGGCACCCGTTCCGGTGACTATGTTGACCACACCGTCCGGCACGCCTGCCTCGGCCAGAATTTCACCAAGCACCAGTGTCGAACCGGAGGTGAGTTCCGAAGGCTTTACGACCGCCGTGCAACCCGCCGCCAAGGCGAAAGGCAGCTTCTGACCGACGATCAGGAACGGAAAGTTCCACGGCGTGATGATGGAGACAACACCAATCGCCTCACGCAGCACAACGCCCAAAGTGCCATCGCCCAGCGTATTATAGCTCTCGCCATGCAGATCACGCGCAAGCGCTGCCGCATAGCGCCAGATATCGACGGAACCGGCAATCTCGCCGCGCACCTGACTGATCGGCTTTCCTGCTTCAATCGCATCGAGATAGGCAAGCTCTTCGGCCCGCGCTTCAATCAGATCGGCAGCCTTCAGCAGCACCAGCGAGCGCTGCGATGCCGTTTTGGAAGACCAGCGCCCGTCATCAAAAGCCTTGCGCGCGGCGGCGACGGCGCGGTCCACATCAGCCTTGTTGCCAGCGGGATAACGGCTCACCGTCACGCCATGGCCGGGAGCCACGCGCTCGATGCTGCCGCCGCTCTGGCTTTGCACCCACTTGCCATCAATCAGCATGGAGAATTCGCGGACAGCAAGTCCTGCCAGCGGCTGCGGTTTTACGATCGTGCTCATCACCATTCTCCCTTAAAATTCGCTTCGCGCTTTTCGCTGAACGAACGCACGCCTTCCTTCAGGTCGCCGGTCTTGGCGACAAGGATGGAACCCAATGCCTCGACGGCGGTTCCATTGTCCTCGCCATTGGCGACGGAAAGCATCAGTTTGGAAATTTCCAGTGCAGCGGGTCCGCGCTTCGCTACCCGCGCCGCATAATCCTGCGCCGCCTGCAAGGCTGCGCCCGTCTCCACAACGGCATCGACAAGTCCATGCGAAAGCGCTTCCTCCGCTGTGAACATTTCGCCACCCAGCACCATGCGGCGCACAATCTGCGCACCGAAACGGCGCACAAGACGCTGCGTGCCCGACCAGCCGGGGATCATGCCGAGCGAGGTTTCCGGCAAGCCAATTTTCGCCTGTCGTTCGACAATGCGGATATCGGCGGCGCCTGCCAATTCCAGACCACCGCCCAGAGCATGGCCGTTCATCGCTGCGATCAGTGGCACACGCAGAGTCGCAAGCCGCTCGAACACACGATGACCATAGCGCACCCAGGCATGGCCGAACTCTGCCGGTTCCATGCCGCCCCAGGCCTTGATGTCACCGCCGGCAGAAAAGGCTTTGCCCTCACCGGTCAGGATTGCAACCCGCACAGTGCTATCCGCCTCCACCCGATCACAGGCGGCAGACAACTCCCGCAAAAGCTCGATATCGAATGCATTGAGCTTTTCGGGCCGCTTGATCGTCATGACCGCGATGTGGTTCTCGGTCGCAATTTCTATCCGATCAGCCATTTCACGCCTCCAGCTTTCGCGCAGGCTTTTGCGGCAACGAGAGCCCAATCGGCTCTTCGCGGAACAGCGCTTCATCCATGATCTTGAGCTGGTCGGAAACGATCAGCGGAAACTCAGCCTGATCGAGAACATGCGCCTGTAAATCTACACCCGGCGCAATCTCGGTGAGCACGATGCCTTCCGGTGTCAGCTTCATCACAGCGCGTTCCGTGACATAGGTGATGTCCTGTCCCTGCGCGACACTGCGCGGACCGGAGAAGGTGACGTGCTCGACTTCATTGACGAGTTTTTTGAGCTTGCCTTCCTTCTCGATCACCAGCTTGCCATCGGCGACGGAAAGCTTGGCCCCTGCATTGAACATGCCCGAGAAGACAATCTTTTTGGCCCTTGCCGTAATGTCCACAAAGCCGCCTGCCCCTGCCGTGACATGAGGACGGAATGACAGCTTCGACACATTGACCGAGCCGTCGCGTCCGATCTCTAGAAAGGACAAGAGCGACGCATCGAAGCCTGCGCCCTGAAAATAGGTGAACTGATAGGGCGACGGCATATAGGCGTCGGCATTCGCCGCGCAGCCAAAGGCAAAATCCAGTAGCGGCACGCCGCCAACAGCGCCCTGCTCAATCACCCATGTCACAGCGCCATGCAGACCTTCCTCCAGCAGAATGCGCGGCACATTGGCGGAAATACCAAAGCCGAGATTGACCGCGCTTCCCGCCTGCAATTCCTGTGAGACACGGCGCGCAATCGCCTTCTGGATATTAAATTCGGCCAGACGAAACGTGTCGATCGGACGGAAAATCTCGCCTGAAATCGCCGGATCATACAGCGTCTGCGTCGTCTGCTTCTGGTCGGGATCGACCACGATATAGTCGACCAGAACGCCCGGCACCCGCACATCATGCGGCTTCAGCGTGCCTTCCTTGGCGATGCGCTTCACCTGCGCAATGACGATGCCGCCATTGTTGCGCGCGGCCAGCGCTTGATCCAGCCCACCGAGATAAGCGCCCTCATGCTCATAGGTGAGATTGCCGCGTTCATCCGCTGTCGTGGCGCGAATGATCGCCACTTGCGGGATGATGGAAGGGAAATAGAGCCAGTCTTCGCCTTCGAAGCTGACATGTTTCACAACCGGCTCTTGCGCGGCCTTGTCATTCATCGCCGTGCCCTGACGCTTTGGGTCGACAAACGTATCAAGACCCACCTTGGTCAGCACGCCGGGGCGTTTGGCTGCTGCTTCGCGGTGCATGTCGAACAGAATGCCCGATGGGATATTATAGGCCGGGATCTCATTATTGGTGATCATCTGCCAGATCAGCGGCGGCTCGGCACTGGACGGGCCCGACGGATAGGAACCGCCAATGATCTTCTTCAGCAATCCTGGCTTGGCGATGTAATCGACGCCCTTGATGCCGCTCATATCGCCTGCCGCAATCGGGTGCAGCGTGGTGATATTTTTCGGATGGCCAGTTTCGTCAAACCGCTCGCCGATGGCTTTCAGCGTCAAATCGGGACAGCCAAGACCGCTCGAAGAGGAGACGGAAACGACAGCGTTGTCGGGGATGAGCGCAGCCGCTTCCGCTGCCGAAATATGCTTGTTCATGTTCAGATTCCAGATTGAATGGCGGTTGCCTTGCCGGTCTTTGCGGCCTCAAGCACGGCAAGCCCCGTGGCGAGCGACCAGATGCCGTCCTCCAATGTTGCGGAAGGCTGACCCTTGCCTGCCATCGCATCATGGAAAGCCTGCAAGGCGGTTTCATAGAGATTTTTCTGATCGAGCGGCAATTCATGCTCGCCGTCCTTGTCACGCAGCAGCACCGAACCAACCGGCTTTTGCGTCATCACATTGCGGGCCACCAGCGAGCCTTCACTGCCGTGCACTTCAAAGCCGGTTTCCGCATATTTGGTGGTGAACGCATCGTGGAACTGGGCAATTGCGCCGGAGGAGAAGCGCAGCACACCCATCACACCGTCTTCCAACCCTGCGCCGCTTAAGCCCCCCTGCTGGCTGAAAGCCACGGCCTCGACCGGGTTTTCACCTAGCACGAAACGCAGCGTATCGGCGTCATGCACTGTGATATCGAGAATGACACCGCCACCAGCATCGGGCCGCTCGATACGCCAGCCCTGCAAATGCGGCGGCAAGTAAACCGCGTGGAAAACCCGCGCGCCAAGCACTTTCCCGATCCTGCCCTCGGCGATTGCATCACGCATGGCGCGGTGGCTGGCAGCGTTGCGCAAATGATGGTTGGTGCCTGCCACAACGCCCGCTTCACGTACGGCCTTCAACATGGCATGAGCGTCACCAATCGTGAGCGCCAGCGGCTTTTCACACAGAATATGCTTACCAGCCTTGGCGGCGGCAATCGCCTGATCGCGATGCAGTTCATTGGTGGTGGAGATATAGACCGCTTCGACTTCCGGATCGGCCAGCATCGCGTCGAGGCTCGTCACAGCGCGCGCAATTCCATTGTCGCGGGCATAGGTTTCGCCGCGCGCGGCATTGGTGCTGTAAACGGAAACGACTTCGCCGCCAGTGGCGCGAATGGCTCCGATCACCCACTCTTTCGCAATCGTGCTTGCGCCTATAAGGCCCCACTTTGCCATTCGCGTTTCTCCTCCGCTTTAAAAGGCATGCCGCAACTGGCACGCACCGCAAGACGCACCGCCAAACGCTGCGCCTCCGCCTCCACCCGTTCTGAATTGATTTGCTTCAAGAGAAGCTGTGCCGCCCGTTCGCCCATCCCCTGCGGATCGACCGACACTGTTGTTAATGCAGGCACGGCGGTCTTTGCTTCGATCACATCGTCAAAGCCGACCACGCCGAAATCGCGCCCGGGTTCCATATGCGCGGCGCGCAGGCCATCGCAAACACCAAATGCCACCGCATCATTGAAACACACCGTGGCTGTCGGCTTTGCACCCAGAAGCAACATGCGCTCCACCGCTTCCACACCGCCCGCCCGCGACGGGGCCGATGTGAAGACCAGCGCATCGTCAAAGACAAGACCGGCCTGTTCCAGACCAGCGCGATAGCCGGAGACACGCTCGGCAAACACGGCCGTATCCGCATAACCGCCCATGAAAGCGATGTTGCTGTGACCAAGACCGACCAGATGCTCGACGGCCTTTGCGACGCCGCCACGATTATCGGACAGAATGGACGAGACGCCGGAACCCGGCACATCGCGCACCATCTGCACCACCGGCAGGCCGCTTTTTGCCAGCGGCTTCAGATCGCCGGATTCCGTACCGCGCGCCGGTGAAATGATCAGCCCGGCAATGCCATGTTCGCGCATAGTGGCGATCACTTCGCGTTGTCGGTCAATGCTCTCACCCGTATTGGCCAGAAACTGCACATAGCCCGCCGACTGCATCACGCGGTCGACGCCGACCGCCAGTTCGGCGAAGAAACTGTTGGTCAGATCGTTGACGACCAGCCCGATGATCTTTGACTTGGACTGACGCAGATTGGCGGCGCTGCGGTTATAGACATAGCCTAGCTTTTCGATTGCCGCCTGCACCTTCACCCGCGTTTCGGCATGAACCAGCGGACTATCGCGCAGCACAAGCGACACGGTCGATTTCGACACGCCTGCCTCGCGTGCAATATCGATGACCGTAACGCTGCTCTTGTTCATGACTTCCTCGGCTTTCGATAGCAATTTAATTGGAACGTTCCAAAAAAGTCAACGGCAGAAATTTTGCCCGAACATTGCAGCATTGTCGCCATTTTTCGCAATGCGTTTTCTCAATTCCGCGATATTTATGAACTCACTGGATGAAGAAATGCTTCCTTCCTGCACGAAACTCCGTTTGCGGGTCTAATATGACACTTCTTGCCATTTGGAACGTTCTAAATTATGAATGACAACGTTCTGTGGGAGGATAATCATGAGCGTTGCATTCGACACTATGCTGACCTTGCCAAAGGCGGACGGCACTCTGCACGCATACCGGCTTAACGGAACGCCCACCGAAAGACCTTCGGCTCCCCCGCAGTTCAATCGCATCGCCTATGCGGCGGCGCATATCGTCTCCGACCCACAAAACGATACGATGCCCTGGAGTAATCCGGCGCTCGACTGGGATGCGACCATGGCGTTTCGCCATCATCTTTGGAGCCTGGGTTTCAAGATCGCCGAAGCTATGGACACCTCGCAACGCGGCATGGGCCTTAACTGGGCGGGCGCGCAGGAATTGATCCGTCGCTCACTGGCCGAAAGCAAAACCGTAGCGGGTGCCGATCTTGCCTGTGGCGCTGGGACGGATCATCTCGATCCGGCTGATGCGAAGAGCCTTGATGACGTCATCAAGGCCTACGAAACTCAGGCCGGTTTCGTCGAAAAGCATGGCGGGCGTTTCATCCTGATGGCAAGCCGCGCCCTTGCCCGTATTGCGCGATCCCCCGACGATTATGCAAAGGTTTATGGGCACATCCTCTCCAATGCCCGCGAGAAAGTCGTGCTGCATTGGCTGGGCGACATGTTCGACCCGCAGCTCAAGGGCTACTGGGGAAGCTCTAATTTCGACGATGCGCTGAACACTGTCATCAATATTATTGAGGCCAATCGCGACAAGGTCGAAGGCATCAAGATTTCGCTGTTGGAAGAGCGCTACGAACTTGCCCTGCGTGACCGGTTGCCGGAAGGCGTGCTTTGTTTCACGGGCGATGATTTCAACTATGCACCGTTGATCGAAGGCGACGGACACAAGCATAGCCATGCCCTGCTCGGCATTTTCGATGCAGTCGCGCCACAAGCTTCCAATGCGCTCGCCGCCCTCGCCAAGGGCGATACCGCACGGTTCCGCTCCATCATTGAGCCAACTGTGTCGCTCTCGCGCAAGATTTTTGAAGCGCCGACGCAGTATTACAAGGCGGGCGTCGTGTTTCTCGCCTGGCTCAACGGTCATCAGACGCATTTCACCATGCCTGCCGGGATGCAATCGGCGCGCGGCATTGTCCATTATGCCGACATTTTCCAGCTGGCCGACAAGGCCAATGTACTCGACCAACCGGAGCTTGCCATGAAGCGCATGAAAGCGCTTTTGGAAACCCATGGAGTGGAGCAGGCCTGACAGCCACTTTATCGGACGCTATACATTCTCCCACGCAACTCTGTCCGGTTCCTGTCCTGATTGATTTCGGCTATCAACTTGATTAAGCAATCAACAGCATAGAAACCAATAGGGGAGATTTTCATGCGTTCTGTACTTCTGGCATTGCTGGCCGCAACGGCCATCGCCACTTCGGCCCAGGCAAAAGACGTAACCGTCGCCGTGACCGCCATTGTCGAACATCCGGCGCTCGACGCCGCGCGTGACGGCGTCAAGGATGCGCTGGCCGAAGCCGGTTTCAAGGAAGGCGAAAATCTCAAATTCGTCTATCAATCCGCTCAGGGCAACCCGGCAACCGCCGCACAGATCGCACGTCAGTTCGTGGGTGATGGCCCGGACGTGATCGTTCCGATTTCCACCCCATCGGCTCAGGCTGTTGTTTCCGCCACGCGCGACATTCCGATCGTGTTCACAGCCGTATCCGATCCGGTCGGCGCGCAGCTCGTCAAGAACATGGAAAAGCCGGGCGGCAATGTAACCGGTCTCTCTGACATGTCGCCGGTCGCCGAGCACATCAAGCTCATCAAGGAAGTCATGCCGAACATCAAGAAGCTCGGCTATCTCTATAATTCCGGTGAAACCAACTCGGTCTCGCTTCTGGCTGCGCTGAAGGAAGCTGCTGCTGCTGACGGCATCGAGATTGTTGAATCCGCCGCCACCAAGTCGGCTGAAGTCAAGGGCGCCGCACAGGCTCTCGTCGGCCGCGCCGATGCCATGTATGTGCCGACCGACAACACCATCGTTTCGGCTCTCGAAAGCGCAGTCGGCGTTGCCGAGGAAAGCAAGCTGCCGCTCTTCACTGCTGATACAGATTCCGTCAAGCGCGGCGCGATGGCTGCACTCGGTTTCAACTATTACGACGTCGGCAAGCAGACCGGCGCTGTCGTCGCACGCATCCTGAAGGGTGAAAAGCCGGGCGATATTTCAGTTGAAATCGCCAAGGGTACCGACCTCGTCATCAATCTCGGCGCAGCCAAGAAGATGGGCGTTGAGTTCCCGAAGGCTGTGATCGACCGCGCCACCAGCAAGATCGATTGATCCTTTACGAAATGCAGAAAATGAAGGGGCGGGAGTGAAAACTTCCCGCCCTTTTTCTTTGAGCACAAGACGAAGCCCTGAAGCGGGGTCAGGTTCGAAAAGACATCTGACCTGTAGCAATACCGCACGAATGTTGCGTAAGCTCCATATAAAGCAGCATTTGCGGGCGTTTGGCGCGGTTAGGACTTGCGCTCATGATTGTGAGAGTTGTAATCCGACTGGAACAATAATGGGAACAAATGATCTAGCCGGGAAACAATCCGAACGGGCCTTGCCTGCCGGATAAACTCAAACCAAAACCGGTCGCGATTGGTGAAAGCCTTTTGGACAATTGAAGGTACAAAGCCTTGATGTCCGCAGGCTTGCGGATGATCTTATGCCGGAGTACCGGCTTCATCCTTGTCGATTGCGACAAAGTACAAGGAATGTCGTTGTGAGTCAGATCGCCTTCTGGGGTGCGGTCGAATTAGGCCTCGTTTTCGCGTTTGTCGCCATCGGCGTCTATCTGGCGTTTCGCGTCCTCGACTTTCCCGACTTGACGGTGGATGGTTCGTTTCCGCTCGGTGCAGCGGTTACCGGCGTTTTGATTCTCGCTGGCCTCAATGCATGGCTCGCCGCCGCAATCGCCATGGTTGCAGGCGCTGTAGCGGGTCTTGTGACCGCAACGCTCAATGTGCGCTTCAAGATCCTCAACCTGCTCGCTTCCATTCTGACGATGATCGCGCTGTTCTCGGTGAACCTGCGCGTGATGGGCCGACCGAATATCGCACTCATCAATCAGGACACGATGCTGAGCCCCTTCTTCGGCCACGGTATTCCGGAATATTATGTGCGTCCGGCCTTCCTGTTTGTACTTGTCGTCATCGCTGTCTTCATCGTCTGGCGCTTTCTGGAAAGCGACATGGGCCTTGCCATGCGCGCGACCGGCGCCAACCCCAAAATGGCACGCGCACAAGGCGTACAGACTGACCGCCAGATCTATATCGGCATGGCGCTGTCGAACGCGCTCGTCGCGCTTGGCGGCTCGCTTTTCGCGCAGACAAACGGCTTTGCCGATGTCACCTCCGGCGTTGGCACCATCGTCGTCGGCCTCGCAGCCGTCATTATTGGCGAGACCATCCTGCGAACCCGCAACCTGCTGGTGATCCTGATCGGCTGCGTGCTCGGCTCGGTCATCTACCGCATCGCCATCCAGCTCGCATTGTCCAACGGCGACACTTTCGGCCTTCAGGCTTCTGATCTGAACATTGCCACAGCGCTTCTCGTTACATTCGCCCTGATATTGCCGCGCCTGCGCCGCGGGGGAGCATCCGCATGATCGAAGTATCCAATCTCGATGTCGTATTCGGTCGCGGCACTCCCCTAGAAAAGCAGGTTCTGAACAAGATCAACCTGACCATGGATCGCGGTTCCTTCGTGACCGTCATCGGCTCGAACGGCGCTGGCAAGTCCACCTTGCTCGGTGTGCTTGCAGGCGATGTTATCCCGACAGGCGGCAAGGTCGTTATCAGCGGCAAGGACGTGACCCGCAAATCCACCGCCGTTCGCGCCGGTCTCGTTGCACGCGTATTCCAAGACCCACTGGCCGGCAGCTGTGGCACGCTGACCATCGAAGAAAACCTTGCCCTTGCGGCCTCACGCGGCAAGAAACGCGGCTTCACCCATGCGCTGAATTCCAACCGCCGTGAATGGTTTCGCGAGCGCGTGGCGAGCCTCAATCTCGGCCTTGAAAACCGGATGCAGGACCGCATGGAACTGCTCTCCGGCGGTCAGCGTCAGGCGCTTTCGCTCATCATGGCAACGCTTGCCGGTTCTGAGGTTCTGCTTCTTGATGAACATACCGCAGCGCTCGATCCGGGCATGGCG
>Ga0153948_1000592_pt1 | contig 19614 bp, 15 predicted proteins | sample TSNJ032MetaG_FD_104696 | JGI IMG/M metagenome (GOLD analysis project Ga0153948, IMG submission 104696) | Attine ant fungus gardens microbial communities from New Jersey, USA - TSNJ032 MetaG | ecosystem: Host-associated > Fungi > Mycelium > Unclassified | place: USA: New Jersey, Wharton State...
AGCTTTTAATTTTGATAATGTTATAGATTATGACACTATATTTATTGGGTCTAAATCTACTTATAGGGCATATGTGAAAAATGCTAATGACGCGACATGGATTAGTGATAAAGGTTTTAAAGGCACAATCATTAATTGTTCTAGCAATACTTGTCCGTAAAACATCAAAATAGAATTTGATGTTTTTTTTGTTAGTTATAAATAATTAGTGAATATTAATCTTTTAACAAATAACCAAAAAGTATTGTTATAATGTTGTCATTAAGTTTACTTCATATATATATATATCTTTACGTTTTTTGAAGATAGAATTAGTATATTTTTATTTAACGTGGTAAAATTTTATTAGGTGTTAAGAATGAGAATAAAAGATTTCTATAAATATAATAAAAAAATTTTAAAAGATTCCTATTTACTACTTACTAAATATTTTTTAGTAGGGATATTTTGGATAATTATTACTTTAATTTCTAATAAGTTTGCTGTAGGTGATTTAACCTATTTTAATGCTATTTTCTCATTAATGATTTTCTCATCAATTATTCCTTTTGGTATTTCTCAAGGTATTTCTATATATATAAATCAAAATATTGATGATTTAGAAGAAGTCAAAAAAAATATTAAACTTGGTTTTCTTCTAAACCTAGTCGGTATTATTATTTACATATCATGTTTATTGATATTTAAATCTTTGATATTTAAACATTTAATAATTATCAATATTCCAGATAATTATGTTTTTTTCTATATGATGATTCCTGTTATTAGTATGGTTATGATTTGTGATTACTTTTCTTCAGTTTTTAAAATTTTATTGGAAAGCAAAAGCAATTTATTTTTCTGTCTTGCAGATTTCGGTTTAACTTTAGCAGCAATTTTAATAACTTCCATTTTTCAGGAACTTACTTTAACTAAAATAGCATGGTGTTATATTGCTACAAAAGCAATATTTATTCCATTTTTTCTCGTTTATGCTTTTAAATATTTGAATAAAAAAAATACATTCAATTTGTTAGAATTTAAAAAAGTAGAGGTTAAAGCAACACCCAAGAAAATCAAGAAAATTATTTCTTTTGGGGTAAGTGAAATTATTTGGAATGTATCTTTTACATTAAGTGGTTTAGTTTTGCTAAAAAATAGTGAAGTTCTTTATAACTCATATAATTATTTCAGTAGTACTTTAGATATGATTTTTGGTCTGTATTATGCAGCTGTTGCTATTTGCTCAATATCTATCTGTAATCGCTTAGGAAAAAACGAATTTGATGAAGCTTACAAGGAAGGTAAATATACTTTAATTCTAACTGTCTTAATTTGGATAATAATTTTTATAATAAGTATAATCGCTAGCAGTTTTATATTCAAAGGAATGAATTTGGAAATTGTCGAGACAGGAAGAATGATTTTAATTCCATTCTTGATTATTACTTTAATTCGGTTTGTTGATTGGACATTAAGTACATATATTATTTCCAATAGTGGCATTGTAAATAGATTTATCTATTTTAACAGTTTTGCACTTGCTTATTATATAATTTTATTTATTCTTGTTGATTATATAACTATAAATCCAGTTCTTTTAATATTTTTATTAGGTTTTGATTCTTTCATAAGCATTATTATCAACTTTCCTTTTTTCAAAAGCAAAAAATGGTTAGTTAATTTAAACGATTAAAGTTAGAGACTACTACAACAAAAACAAATACTGTTTAAGGTTTAATCGAAAATGATGAATTTGGTATATTGTTCATTATAAAAGCTGTTATTGTTAACAAGAGCAAGGATTTATGTAAAAATGGAGTGATTTGATTGAAAAATGTTTTAATTATAGGGGCATCTAGAACTGGTAAAACTACATTAGCAACAATTATTTGTCAAAAGTATAATTATCAATATATAAGTGGTGATAGTATAAGAAACAGTCTTATAAAGATTTTTCCTGAAACAAATATTACGATTAAAATGGCAACTAAAGACAAAAGATTATGTGAATATATAAAACACTTAACTCAAGAGAATAACTTTCATTTAAAAGGTAATTTAAATTATGTAATTGATTCAACTAATATAACTATTAATAATGCATTAAAATATTTTAATAAATATTTAATAATTGTTTTGGGATGTACTAAGCTTAATAAAGATGAATATTTGAAAAACATTAGAAATAATGATACAGAAAAAGATTGGACTTTTTATCATGATGATGAATATTTATTATTGGAATGTGAACATAGTATTGAAAAAAGCAAAAAATTAAAAAAAGAATGTATCAAAAAAAATATAAAATATTTTGAAATGTCTCATAATAGAGAAGAAAAACTTTATGAAATATTAAACTATATTGAAGAAAAAATAGGTGATAATTAATAATGATTTATATATTTGATTTAGGTGGAGTCATAGCGATTTCAGAAGATATTGAAAAAATCTATATTAATTTGGAGGCTAATGTTGATTTTGAAACTTTTAAAAAAATATGGTGGGAAGATAAAGATGTAATAGATGCTCATCTAGGTCTCATTGAAGATGAGATCGTTTTTAGAAAAATATTAAAGAAAATAAAATCAAATGTAAGCTATAAAGAGTTTGTAGAAATGTTTTATTCAAAAGTAGAATTACATAAAGAAACAATTAATATAATTTATAATTTAAAAAAACAAAATAAAAAAATCTATTTATTATCGAATTTAAGAAAAATAGATTTTGAATATTTTAAGAGATTTTTTGATACAACAATATTTGATGGATTATTTTTATCTTATGAAATGAAAATGCTAAAACCACATAGTAATATTTATGAAAACGTGATTGAAACGCTTCAATGCAAACCAAGTGATATTTATTTTTTTGATGATAGTTTAAAAAATGTAATTGGAGCGAAAAATTGTGGAATAAATGCGCTTCAAGTAACAGGAAATGAAATCAAAGAATTGATGAATTCAGAGGGTTTGCTGTAAGTGAAATTGTTATGATGGAAGGTGAAAAATATATTTTTCTAAGAACTATTTCTTTATTTCTCATCAAATATTTCTTTAATTTCTTTTAACACATCAAGAACTTCATTAATAGTTATTCTATAATCAGTACATACGATATAATTATTTTGCATTCTATTAAAAGCATTTATCAATTCTGAATTAAATTCCTCATTTAAATATTTGAAATCTTTTATTTGTAGTTCAGAATCAATTCCACCCAACCTTACTTTTTCTTCTGCTCTTTTAAATGAAACTAATTTATTAATTGCCTTTTTGTTTTTTAAAAAGCTTTTTATGTCATTATGTTGCATTAGTGTTGTAATATCATATAAATGCTTTGATACATCAGTGTAATCATTTCTTATAAAATAAAATTCAGTAGCAAATATCTTGTCTATAAAGATACGCTCTAAAGTAATAATATCAATGTTAAATTCTGATATATTATAGTTTTCTCTTAGTATTTTTTTTTCATCATCAGTAGCATATTTATAAACTAATGGTGATATAGTATAAGTATTTACTGGCTCACTAATAGTAAAAGAAGTAGCTTCGACTTGAACAAAGTTTTTTTTATGTAGTTTATTTGTTGTATATGAAGAATCATATTTGTAAAAAGCCGTAACGCTTCCTTTTCTGTCATCGGTTTTATCTTTCATTAATTCTAATCCATTTATTTTATAACCTAAAGCAGATTGTTTTAATCTTTTTAAATTGCTGGTTTTTGAATCTGCATCAATTACTTTAACCGTTAAGTCAATATCTTCGGAATATCTTTTCATCGTATCAAGAATCTTGTAAAGAGCTGTTCCTCCTTTAAAATATGCTTTTAAATCTTTTTGTTTTTTTGATAATTCTTTTAGTACTAGGCAAACATAATAATCTTTTTCTAATATTTCTTCATCAAAGGATGTAGTGAGAGCAATATTAGATATCAATTTTTCTAAAACTATTTTTTCCATTAAAAACCTCCTAATTCATATAATTTTTCGATGGCTTTTTTATTTTTAGTTAGATTGGCAAATTTAAATAATTGATCAACTGTTATATTGTAATTATTAATATATTCGACGATTATTTCTTTTTCTTCTTTTCTATCAACCTCAATATTAACTTTATCTTTATTAATAAGTAGATCTAGTAATTGAAGATATGCATAATTATCATTCGTTATTTCGATTTTTGGTTTTCTAATAATAATGCCTAAGTCATTGACTCTATATTCATTGTGGTTTGGACATTCATTTGTAACTACTATTTTGACAGTTGGTATTTGAGTAGTTAATCCTAGAGCATTATAAAGATATGGTCCTGTAAAATAACCTTTAACTTGTGAATTATTCTCAATATATTTTTTTTCAATTAATTTCATTCTATTTAATGGCAATAATCCGAAAACCGTATTTGTTGGTTTATAATAAACACCTTTATAATCATTTTTAATTATTCCTGCATTTACTAATCTATTAATGTATACATTTATGGTTTTCATAAGTTTAATAAAAACATTATCATTTATATTTAATTTTTCTTTTAAATAATTTTTAATATCTTCAATTAATATTGGCTCATCGTTGGGGCATTCATTAATGTAATTTAATAATAATTTATTATAGTTCATAATAATATTCCTCCTTTGTTATTACTGTGTTAAAAAAACAACAAATTAATAATAACATAACAACATTATATGCAATTATTATTAGTTTGTCAATCCAATTCGAAACTCTTTTTTTGTTGTCTTATACTAATTTAACCGAAATGTTTGAAAGTGGTTAATTTAACTTGAGGTTTGAGGTATTATAAAAAAAATGATTTTTTTGACGATAAATCTTCAAAAGCGCATACTTTTATGATATTATTATGAAAGTAGGAGGGTATGTAAAAATGAAAAAAATGATTTTTATCATATTAGCAGTAATAGCAGTAGCATCCCTTGCATTTTATTATGGATTTAAACTAAAAGAATCTCAATATAATCAATTTGGTAATGAAGGATATATTATTTCAACATCATCAAATAATGATAATTTATCTAGTACCAGATATTATTTTAATTCAACAACAAAATATAAAAAGGATTATAATAAAAATGTAGTATTTGAAAATACGGATAATAATGAAGTAAAAGTGGAAGCTGATTCTTTTGTTCATTATATAAATGGTTCTGTTTCGGTGTTAAAGAAAACAGCAATTTTGGATTTAGATGCTTTGAAAAATAGAAAAGATGAGAATTCAATTATCCATTACTATAATCTTTTTGAAGGTAATGTTTTAAATAAAGTAGGAAATAAATATACAATTAAAAATAATAATCAAACAATTGATTTTACTAACTTTATTATTAAAAGTAGTGAAAATAAGTATTTATTAAGTGCTAGTAATATGTCGCTTCGTGTTGCAGAAACAGAGAAGAAAATTGAAAATAATTTTATTGAAATTCAAATTTTTGATGGAAATATTGTTCGTTTTGAAAATCAAGAAGTTAAATATCAAAATATTTCTAGTATTATGTATATTGAAGTTGGCGAAAATATTAAAATTAATTTAGCGGATAAGTTTATTTATATTGATGGAAAACCAGTATTAAGTTTAGAATCAATTACAATAGATTCTAATGATAATATCGAAATTTCAGAAACAAAACCTGAAGAAACAGAGAATCCTCAAAATGAAGAAGAAAATAATAATAAAGAAGATCCTCTTGATGGTTTAAATAACGGGCAAATAATTGTTGAAGGTAATGATAATGAAGAAAAAGTAAATGAAAACGAAAAAGTTACAAGTCCAATCTTTAGCATTACAGATGTTAATGTAACTTCTAATAAATTTGAAGCCGATATTTATATTGAAGATCCAGATTCGTTATTAATTGGTGATATTAATATCAAAATCATAAATTTAGCAAATAATCGAATTGTATACCAAGATCAAAAAATGGATGGTAATACTAATTTCTCTATTTCGGTAGAAAACCTTGATGCTGATACAAATTATATCTTTGTTGTTTCTTCAAACTATACTTATAATAATCAAACTTATACGAAAGATTTTATTCAAAGAACCTTTGTAACCGAATCAATTGGCGTGAAATTAGAAAAGAATTATTTTACAACCAATGTTCTATCATTTAACATTGTAAAACAATCATTTTCTCGTGTTTCAAAAGTTGATGTTAGTTTAATGGATAGTAATAATCAAATCATTGCGAGCGAACAAGTAGAGTTATTATTGGAGAGTAGTGAAGTTACATTTGATAATTTAACAACTAATAAAGAATATAAAGTTGTAATTAGTAATTTCTTATATGACAATGCAATTATTAGTGATAAATTCGATATTCAAGCAACTTATAAAACTTTGAAGGAAAAACCTTCTTTAGGACAAACGATGTTTACTATTGATAAAAAAGCAGCTACATTTACAATGAATATAAGTAATGTAAACGATCCTCAGAATGGAATTATTGGTTATCAATATCGTGTCTATGATGCAAGAAATATTGATGAAGAAAATCCAATCTTAGTGATTGATAAGAATGGCAAAACATCTGCAGAACTTATTGTTGACAATACTAATATAAAAAGAGAGGTACCTTATGTATTTAAATTAGTAGCTATTTTTAATGATAATGAAAAAACTTATGAATACACATCTGATTTTAGTCAACCAATGAAAATGGATGGCGTAGAGTTTCCAACCGTGCGTTTTAATCAAACAAATGTGACATTTGAACGAATTGAAGGAAATATTATTATTAATGATAGTGGAAACACTCTAAATTTAAATGATGGAAGTATAATGACAATTGTTTATTCTGATTCTGTTGGGAATACTAAAACAATGACATCAAGTGGAAATTTAAATATTCCATTCTCGGTTAATAACTTAAGAAAGAATGAAACCTATACAATTTCTGTTTATGCTAGAGTTGATTTGCAAGATGGTAATCCAGTGATTGATAATTGTTTTGTTGGAAGTGTTGTTGTTCAAACGCAAGACACCAGCCCCTTTTATTTAAATTACAATGTTGATACCACAAATATAACAGAAGCATTTCTTATTAATGCAAGATTAATGTCTGCAGATCCCTCAGTTGATACAACATTAGAAGCTAATACTTTAACTGGTTTAGTGTTTAACTTATATCAAGGAAATTCAACTAGTGGAACTTTGCTTAAATCAATTCGAAAAGTTGATCGAAATTTAGAATATTATATTAGTGAATTAAAAGATAGTTATTATGATGCTGAATTTGTAATTAATCCGAGTTTATTTGGACTTAAAAACTCAGATTTACAAGCGGAATATTATACAATTGAAGTTACGAGTGCTTATGATTATACAACTTATAAGAATGTTATTGAAATTAAAAATAATGTCATTGTCATCGAAACTGGTAATGCTCTTCCAGATTTGCCAAGCAATCCTGATGATTCTATTGACAATAGCGTTATTCGAAATAAGGATGCAAAAGATAAATATCGTAGCGATTTAAAAGCAGATACTATTGTTGGTTATCGTATTAGAGCCAGTTATGATAATTCATCAATGACTGCCAAAAAAATCAATTATTTTATTCATAACGCAAAAGGAGAAATCATTGCAACTGAAACTTATACTGTTCCTAGCAGTGGAATTATCGAATATTATGAATTCTGGCTAAATGATGGAACGGCTTATAACGTCATTGATGATGATTTTAGACGTGGAAATGTGTACTATTTTAGTTATACAGTTGATTTAGATTTAAATCTTGATGGAGTGATTGATGCTCATTTTCCAACAGATAATATTGTTCTTCGTTCTATAAATGTTACTCCAGCAAAAGAAGAACCAACCTTCACTTTATATCCAGCTACAAGTACGGCTAATAGTTTTATTTGGAAATATACTTACAAGGATATTGATTCTGTTTTGGTTGATAAAAAATTATATTATAAAATTGATTCAACTGAAAAAGGATCTGTTGATATTAGTGAAACAAATAATTATGTAGCGGCAACCTTAAGTAATTTAGGAAAAGGAAATTTAACGATTTATTCTAAAAACGCTTTAATTAAATCGGCTTCAGAAGTAAAAAGCAATAATCTAATATATCAATATTTTGATGGATTATATGCAACACCAAATGTAAATTATTCTCTTTCATTAGAAAAAAATCGAGTGTTAATTAATTTAGAAAATTATGATAATAATGCTGATTTTTATAAGAGAGTAACAGGTGCAAAAGTTGTTTTCACTGCGAATAATAAAACAATAGAACTGGATAAATTAACTATCGATAATGGCTTTATTATTATTGATTTAGCTTTAATTGAAGAAATGTTAGGAGTGAATGTTTCCACCGAAGTATATTTATATTATGATAATGGTCTTACCGGTTATGAATTATCTGGAAGTTATTTCTCATTACAAATGATAACCAATTCTATGTATAATGGAGAATATTACAGTTTTGATGGGAATATGGTCTTTAAGACCAATGCTTATGCAACAAAATCATTCTTTCAATATAATTTTGATTTAAATAATAAAAAATTAATTTTAACTGATTTATATCAAAATAAAAATAAAACAGTGGATGTTACGATTGATTCTAGTGGAATTAGTTCAAACTATGAACATATGTTATTAAAACAAAATAGCTTGACCAATGTGAAATGTGTTGGCAGTAATCAATTTCTATTTGATATGATTATCCCTGGAATTAGTTTAGCAGATGAAAATATGCAATCAATGATTGTTCCATCTTTATTTGGAGCAACTGTTAATTTTGATATTTATGGTAATGCTAGTTCGCAAATGAAGGATAATAAAATTTATGTTGAAGTTTATAAAACGGATGAAAACGGTCTTACTTCAGAATTGATTCAAACCTTAGAAGTTGATGTAGCTCTTAAAACATTTAATATTGATAATTTACTTTCTAAAACTAATTATTATCTGAAAATATATGCGGATATTTATAATGGAACTAATTATATTAGAACGCAACTATATGATATTGATTTTCAAACTAATAATAAATTATATTATTTTAAAACATTAGGAGATATTGGAATTTCTAATATGGCTATTGTCTATGGTGCAACGTCATATCAAAACAAATATTTTACTTTAACCTATAAATTGAGTCAAATTATTGGTTATGATCGAATTGCTTATGAGTTTTATAAAATTACTTATGATGTTAATGGACAAATAATAAAAACAAAAGTAGATATTAATATTGCAGATGATCATGTATTTACTACAAATATGCAAAAGAATATCTCAATTGCGCCAGATTTAGGAGTTGAAACTTCTTTGAACTATCAAATTGTGGTGAAAGCTTATAAAACAATTGGAGATACTTCAGAAGAAATCGAATTGAGTGATGAAGCAACTTCAACAATTACTTTTAATTTTGACCGATTAGCACTTCCTTATGTAGGTGTTACTTCTTATAAAGGAGAAAATTCAGTCAATTTTAATGTTAGATTTTTTGATAATAAAAAAGTTGTAGTTGATGATCAATATAAAATAAAAATTTATGATCAAGATAAAAATGATGTAACTCCGCTTGCCTATCAAGATAAATATTATAGTACCGATAATTATAATCAAGTTTTTACATTAACGAATGTTAAAGAAAAACAAAAATATGAAATAGTGATTGAATATAAAGTAAATATTATCAACGGAATCGATACTTTTGAAACAAAGACAAAATCTTATGTAACCACGGCAATCAATATAAGTGAAATTTCAATTGGCGAAGTAGAGGTTGTTGCAGATAGTACGGAACGAAATAAAATGAGATTAGTTTTCTATAATTCCAATAAATTAACTAATATTACGAAAATAAGATATTCAATTTATAATAGTAATAATTATGCAATCGATAATGAAATTACTTTTACACCAACTTATATTACAACCGATAATGATTATTATTATACCTTTGTTCTTCCAGAAAATTTGAATAACGTTGGAAAATATTACTTGCAATTACAATTCTTAGATGATTCAGGAGTTGTTGCAGATTATGCTTTAGAATACAATTATATAAAATAGAAAGTGGTGTAGTTTTGTGCGCAAACTTGGTAAAAAAAATATTAAACTATTATCACTTTTTGTGATAATTGTAATATTTGTAGTAGTGTTATTTATCTTTTTTATTAATCGAATAAATTCGATAAATAAGGAAGTTTATAATATTGATCAAAATTCAATTATTTATGATATGGATTATAATTACATCAATATGGAGAGTGATGGCGAGTTAAAACAATCTTTTGATGGTAATTACTATATTAGTTTTACGAAAGATGGAAGTATTACCAAATATAATGTTGGCTCGACTGTTGTTGTCTATAATAAAAATAATAATAATGTCGCCATTTATGGTGTAGCATATTTAGTTAATGAAGATGGAAGTGTTAGTAAATCAACTAAAATGGAAGAAATAACAAGATCAAAAGCACCTAAATTTTATAAACTAGGGGATCGAAAATACCTTTTTATTGATAAAGATTTAGATTCTAATGATTCTAGTATTAGTACAACTAATTATTTAATTATTGAATTAGATAAACAAGGGAATGCGACCCTTGCTAATCAAGAAATTAATTTGAAAACGATTAATCCAATGATTATTAAAGGAACAAAATATGAATTTGATATTGTACATGAGCAATTAATTATTAATGATAACAAAATTGATTTGAAAAACGTAATCGGAAGTAGTAATGAATATCAAGATAAAGAAAAAACCGATGACAAAACCGATGATAAAACCAATGAGAATGGGACTGATAATTATTATGATGACTATTTAAAAAAATTAGTTAATAGCTTTAATAATCTTCATAATAGTGTAGGAAATGTGAATGAAGCAAATAAAAATGATAGTTCTACTAATAATACTTATTTAGATTTAACTAGATGGTTAACCCTAAGTTCTGTAACTTCTACTGTAAACTCAATTATTTTAGACTATACTGTCTTTGATCCTAATAATGAATATGCTCAAGTTTTTATTACAATTAAACCTTCTAATGAAAGTGAAGAAGCCAAAAAATATTATTTAAGTAAAGAACAAACTTCTTATGTAATTCGAGGATTAGATTATGATAATGAATATACGATTAGTTTTGGTTATGTATTAGCACTGTCTGTTGATTCAAGTCAAAATGAAATAATTAACAATACCATCAAAATGAAAACAAAGATACCAGCAATCAAATTTGAAATTACAAAAATAACAGCAACGAAAATTTATTATAAAATTAAATTAGATGAAAATTATGAGATTGATAGTGGAATTGTTTCTTTGTATTCAGATAATATTTTAATGAGTTCTGTTCAATATAATGCTTCTATGAATAAATCAAATGAATTTAGTGGTTCTTTTGATTATACTAGTCTAGGATATTTGGTTGAACTACGTTTTGAAAACATTATTTATAATGGTGATTTTGTGAATTTGAGATATAGCAGTAAATACATTAATTAAAAGGAGAGGTAAAAATGGAAACTATATTAGCATCAACAATGAATGCAATTGGAATTATGTTAGGATTAGCATTTTTAGGTTTAGGGATTGGAATTGGGATTATGGCATCAAAAGTTGCGGAGGCAGTCGGAAGAAATCCAGAAACAAAAGGAGACGTTGTACATTCAGTCATGACAATTTTAGTCGTCTTAAGTGTTTTCTTATTATTCTTATTTGCTTTTGTCTTCTTCTTATTATGTTATAACCCAATCGTATTATGATTGAGATAATAAGTATCATTTTATTTATCCTTGCAATCCTAACACTTGTCATGTTTCTTTTGATAAATAAAGTTGTTAAAACTGTTAATAATCAATCCAAAGTATTTTTTGCGTTAAAACTACAAGACTATGATAATTTAATTGAAGAGAAGTCTAAAAAGTTAGAGAGTATTCGAGATGAGGAACAAAAATATGAAGCAATTAAACCGATTTCGAATGATAATAAACAAGAACAAAAGAATGATAATCTCATCATGCCTTTTAATAATCCAGAATATCAAATTGAAGGAATTTTTGAGGAAATGAAACAAATTGATGAAAGTTTTAAGCTTGATCATGAAAAAATTATTCATGACTTTATTAAAGAAAATGTTGATCATAAAACAGATCATATTTATAAGGAACTTTTAATGTTAAAGGAAACTATTAACAATAAAGGTGTTTATAATATTCTTAATTCAATTGATGATCTTTATTTTCTACAACATTGTTCTAAGGAAACAAAGGATATTCTCGAGGGATATATTGAGGATAATGAATATATTGTTATCGATGAACTTTTAACTTATATCGATATTGAAATAGAAAAAAATAATCCAACTATTTATGTTCAAGTTGGTAGTAAAACCCTGAATTACGATAATGAATCTTTAAATATCAAGACAGTTTATAATGAAAAGATTTTTAAAGGAATTAAAATTAACTATAAAAATAAGCTTTATGATTATAGTTTGAGCTAAAAAGAATAAATAAGGAGGTGATCTTTTGGAAAATAAGATAAATGTGAGTTCGACTTTAAGAAATATGGCGAATAATAAAATTGATGCGATTAAGAATGGTTCTAATAAATTTGAAGTTGGAACTGTAAGTGCAGTAAAAGAGTTTATAATTCAAGTCATTGGTTTAGATAATGTCATGTTTTATGAAAAAGTTATGATTGCTGATAAAGCAATTGGTTATGTCATCAAAATTGAAAGAAATTTTGTTTATGTGGCTTTACTAAAAAAAGAACAAGAGCTCGTAGTTGGTGACATGGTATATCAAACCAATCAAGAATTTAAGGGCGAATATTCTAATGATGCAGTTGGACGAATTATTGATATATTTGGTTATGATAAATTAACTGATAAAAAATTTCAAAATATTCAAAATATAAATATTGAAGAAGATAATATTTCATTAATGGATCGAACCAGTGTAAATAGATCATTAAAAACGGGAATAACAGGAATTGATTTAATCTATCCAATCGGAAAAGGTCAAAGACAATTAATTATAGGTGATAAAAAAACTGGAAAAACACAAATTTGCATTGATACAATTGCTAATCAACAAGGAGAAAATATGCTTTGTATTTATGTTGCTATTGGTAAAACAAAACGGGAAGTCAAAAACATTTATTATGATTTAATTAAACGGAATGCCATTGGTTATACGGTTATTGTAACAGCATTTAATGATGAACTTCCTTCGGTTTTAACCTTAACTCCTTATTTTGCTTTATCAATAGCAAAAGAATATATGAAAGCAGGATATGATGTTTTAGTTGTTTTAGATGATTTAAAAAGACATGCCGATGCTTATAGAGAGATTAGTCTTATTTCAGGAAAAAGTCCAGGAAGAGATGCTTATCCTGCAGATATATTTTATTTACATTCACGCTTACTTGAAAAGGGATGTCAGTATAAAAATGGAGCTTCTATTACAATTTTACCAGTCATTGAAACTAAAGGTAATGATATTACTGATTATATTTCAACAAATATTATATCTATTACGGATGGTCAAATCGTTTTATCAGAGAAGAATTTTAAAAAGGGAGAGATACCAGCCATTGATTATGGATTATCCGTCTCTCGTTTAGGTGGAAGTGTACAAACTACTGATATGAAAGTTTTAGGATCAAAAGTAAGACAAAAACTATTAAGTTATTTGGAAACAAGAGAAATATATGAACTAGCAAATATTGATGAAATGAGTGAAGAACTACAAAATAAAATATTTGAAGGGAAGACGATTTTAAATCATTTGATTCAAGAAAAAGGAACGAAGTTAACAGAAGAGGATATAAAACAAAAATTTTCATTTGTAGGTGAACAAAATGGCTAATGTTGAAAATATTGTTAAAATTATGAACTTCCACTCTCTGGTAAGAATCGAAAAGTCAAAAGAAGAAGCTGAAAAACACTTTGCTGTAGAACAACAACTTACTAATATGATTGCTCAAATTCTTTATAATAAAAATTTGAATATTGACAAAAAGATTATTCGTGAAAATCAAAAAGGAATGATTTTAAATATCTACATTGGCAATGATTTAGGATTTTGTGGAAACTTTAATTCGGTGATTAATGCGGAATTAAAAAAAGATTTGGAAGCTAAGAAAATTATTATTGGCAAAAAAATCAATAATGAAGATCCAAATGTTATTTTGAATATTACGAAAGAAGATTTCTATAAAGAATTTAAAAATGTTGAAGAAATTATCTATGAATATATTAAAAACAAAAAAATTAAAGAATTAAATGTTATTTATAATCGATATTATAATGTCAATGATATTCGATTTGAAAAAAAGAGAATATTTCCTATCGATATTAATGAAACAGATATTAATATAGAAGTTGATTACACCATTGAAACAGATATTGCTAATGTTTTAAATAGTATGATTTCCCTTTATTTAACTTACGAGATAAAGATTTTAGAAATTAATAGCTGGGCTAGTGAAAATGTGATGAGAGAACGAGTCACAAGAGAATCAATAAAAAAAATTGAAGAATTTAGTGAAGAAAAAGCAAAAAGTGAACGGAAACAAAAGAAATTGGAATCGTTTAGGAAACAATTAAATAATTATAGAGTGGGAGAAGAATCAATATGAATATTGGGAAAATAATATCTATCTCTGATTTGAATGTTAGAATTCTATTAGAGGAAAACCAAAATATTAAACTCAAAGAGCTTGTTTCTCTTCTTTATAATAATAAGAAATATTTATTTGAGGTTGTAGAAATTAAAAATAATATTATCACGACGGTTCCTCTTTATAGTGTAATAGGATTAAAAAAAGGTTTAGATATACAAAAGGAAAGTTCTAATATTTCTGTTGAATATTCTGAACAAATTCTAGGACATGTTTTTAATTCTTACGGTGACTTAATTGATGATACAACGATTTTAAATCCTCAAAAGAAAAACGTTTATGATAAAAAGTTAAAAATGTCTGAAATTAAAATCCAAAATGATATTCTATGGACAGGAATTAAAGTAATTGATTTCTTTGCTCCTTTTAATAAAGGGACCAAAATGGGTTTGTTAGGTGGGGCAGGAGTTGGTAAAACGGTTATTATCAAAGAACTAATTAATAACATTTATAAAAAATTCTCTTCTAATGCAGTCTTTATCGGAGTCGGTGAAAGATCAAGAGAAGGAAAAGAATTATATGATGAACTCAAAGAAGCTAATCTTTTAGATAAAATAGCCATGGTTTTTGGACAAATGGGAGATAATCCAGTCTCACGAAGTAAAGCAATTTATAGTGGAATTACTATGGCCGAATATCTTCGTGATGAAAAGCAGCAAGATGTCCTTTTATTTGTAGACAATATTTATCGTTTTGTTCAAGCAAATTCAGAAATTTCAACTGAATTAAAAAGAGTTCCAGTTGAAAATGGCTATCCAACCACAATGATTTCTGATGTGAGTATTGTAGAAGAAAGAATCAATTCTACAGAACAAGGTTCGATTACCTCTTTCCAAGCGATTTATATTCCTGCTGATGACATGACTGATGAAGCAGTTCAAACAATAACAGCTCACATGGATGGTCAAATAGTTCTAGATCGTAAAGTTGCTGAAAAAGGTTTATATCCAGCTGTTAATGTTTTTAAAACTAGTAGTAAAATGATTGATAAAGATAAAATTGGAAGCCATCATTTTTCCTTAGTTGAAGAATCATTAAAATATTTTACTCGTTATGAAGAATTAGAAGAGATTATTGCTATTCTAGGAATTGATGAATTATCACAAAACGATAAAAATATATTTTTCCGAACTCGTAAACTAAGAAATTATTTTACACAACCGATGTTTGTAGCAGAAAGCTATACAAACATGAAAGGAAAATATGTTACTATTGAAGAAATATTGATTGATGTTGAAAATATTTTAAAAGGAACTTATGATCATATTAATGAAGATCGTTTCTTATTTATAGGTAAATATGAAGGATAATTTTGTTGTTAATATTATTTCTTTGAATGAGGGATTAATAAAAATTGATGATGTTCATGTTATTAGAATAAAGAGTAAAGATTATAATCTTTTAATCATGAAAGATTATCTTCCGATTATTGGGATGATTGAAGGAAGCTTTGATATTGAAACAACAGCAGAAAAAATTACTTATGATGAAGTAATAGCTTATTATATGAGTAATAATAATATTTTTAATATAATCTTAAAGGATGGAAAACATGGATAATATTGTTTATGTTGTAAAATCACTGTTTTACTTTTTTTGCTTTTTTATGATAATGCTTATTTTTCTTTCCAGTGTTTTTCATTTATTACTGGCAAATTTTAATCCAACAAAAACGAAATTGAAAATTTATGGAATATTTTTAGAAATGTCTAAAATCCAAGTGTTACAAGCTTCATTATTAATCGTTCGATATATATTTTTATTATGGTGTTTGTTTTCTAATGGAGTAGAATCTTATGCATTAGTTTTATTGATTGTTCCAGGCTTTATTTTCAATGTATTGTCAAAAAAAGTATTTAATACAATCTTTGATCTTATTAGTAATATAATTATATATTTTTCTCTTATATCAAAAAATATTATTCTTACTTATTTAACCGATATATCTTTTGTTTGGTATGTCGCATTGATTTACTTTTTATTACAGATCTTTATGTTTCTGTTCTACAACTATTCTTTTTTAAAGGGATTTGATATTATTTTAAAAAAGAAACAGCTAAACATCTAATGTAGTTTTGTTTCTTGTTTCGCTTTATATAGCCATTTAATTAATATTATTATTCCTAAAAAGAACTTATTTAACTTATTTTTTAATAATTTTTAGCTATACTAAAATAATAAAGGCGGATATATGAAAACTAAATTAAACAAAAATTATAAAATCACATTAATATTACTAGGTATTTTATTAGTAGCAGCAATTACACTCGGTGTTAGTTATGCTTTGTGGCAAATTACGAATAAGCAAACTGATAAGAATATCATTTCTTCTGGTTGTTTAGAAATAACCTTTGAAGAAACTAGTAATTCCATTAATTTGACAAATACTTATCCAATCACGGATGAAGAAGGAATGAAACTAGTTCCTTATAAATTTAAGATAAAAAATACCTGTACCATTGATTCAAAATATTATGTCACTCTAAATTCTTTTGGGGATACAGCAACCGCATTGAATGATTCTGTGATTAAATATGCTTTCAATTTATCAAGTAAAAGCCTTGTTAATTTTGATAGAGAATTTTTGACAAACGCGCCAATTAATGTCGAAACAGCTTCGCTTGAAATCACAGATTTAATAGAGTCATATATTCTTAAAGAAGATTATTTAAGAGTGGATGAAGAGAAAGAATATAGTCTTTATTTATGGATTGATTATAATGCCAATAATGAAGTTATGGGACAAACTTTTAAAGCCAATCTTTCCATTATTAATGTTGCTACAGATAAAGCACCATTACTTGCTAATCTAAAAGCCACATCAAATATTGCTGCGACTGGGAAGTTTTTAGAGGGGCCACTTGTTAAAAATACGATTGAGAAACTTGAGTTTGTTTCATCAAACATAGTACCAGATGATGCAATTGATTCATGGGATGTGTCCGAACAACAAAATGGTGCAGTAATGGCTTGGTATTATGATACTGATAAAAATGGTAAATATGAAGTATATATTGGTCAAGAGGACGGTGTTATCGCTAATCGAAATTCTAGTAATCTATTTCAAAATTTAACATTACTTTCAGCTCTTAATATAGCTAACTTAAATACTTCCAATGTAACAAATATGCAATCTATGTTTCAATCTTGTTCTAATTTAACAGAATTGAATTTAAATAATTTTGATACATCTAAAGTAATAACGATGTCTCATATGTTTTATTTATGTTCAAAATTAACAAATTTAAATGTAAATAGTTTTGATACATCAAATGTAATTAGTATGGGAAATATGTTTAATGGATGTACTAATTTGATTAATCTAAATTTAAGTAATTTTGATACATCAAATGTTTCATTGATGTTTTATATGTTTTCTAATTGTATTTCTTTGGAAAGTTTAGATATTAGTAATTTTGATACGTCTAATGTAACTGAAATGTCTTTTATGTTTTCTAACTGTTCATCATTAAAAAGTCTAGATTTAAGTAATTTTGATACATCAAATGTAACAGAAATGTGGGGGATGTTTGAATACTGTGGTTTATTAACCAATTTAAATGTCAGTAGTTTTAATACATCGAAGGTTACAACAATGCAAGCAATGTTCCAAAAATGTTATAATTTAAAAAGTTTAGACATTGGTAATTTTGATACGTCTAATGTAACAGATATGTCATGGATGTTTTATGATTGTTTATTTTTAAATACAATTAATTTTACAAATGCTACATTCAAAAACGTTAATAGTATGCAAGATATGTTTAATGGTGTTCCAAGTGATGCAACAATACGTGTCAAAGATATAAATGCACAAGATTTTATCGAATCAATAAATGAATTTGATGGAGAAATAGTGATTGGATAAAAAAGTATATTTAAATATTAAACATCAAATATTCATTTGGTGTTTATTTTTAGTAAATTAATAGTTTAAATATTTATTTTTTATGTTTTTTAAGTTATACTTATAATAGGGATGTGTATATATATGAAAAAACAATATAAAATCACATTAATATTACTAGGTATTTTATTGGTAGCAACAATCAATCTTGGTGTTACTTTTGCCTTGTGGCAAATCACAGAAAAACAAACTGATAAGAATATCGTATCTTCAGGTTGTTTAGAAATAACCTTTGAAGAAACAAGTAATTCTATTAATTTAACCAAAGCTTATCCAATTACGGATGAAGAAGGAATGAAACTAGTTCCTTATAAATTTAAGATAAAAAATACCTGTACTATTGATTCAAAATATTATGTCACTCTAAATTCTTTTGGGGATACAGCAACCGCGATGGATGATTCCGTGATTAAATATGCTTTTAACTTATCAAGTAAGAATCCTGCTAGCTTTGATAGAGAATTTTTGACAACCGCGCCAATTAATATTGAAACAGCTTCTCTTGAAATTACAGATTTAATAGAGTCATATATAATTAAAGAAGATTATTTAAGAGTAGATGAAGAGAAAGAATATAGTCTTTATTTATGGATTGATTATAATGCAAATAATGAAGTTATGGGAGAAACCTTCCAAGCCAATCTTTCGATTATTAATGTTGCTACAGATCAAGCCCCATTACTTGCTAATTTAGTGACTACAACTAGTATTGCTGCGACTGGGAAATTTTTAAATGGACCAATAGTTAAAAATACAATCGAGAAACTCGAGTTTGTTTCCTCAAATAAAGTACCAACCGATGCGATTAGCTCATGGGATGTCTCAGCCCAACAGAATGGTGGGATAATGGCTTGGTATTATGATGTAGATGCCAATGGCAAATATGAAGTTTATATTGGCCAAGAAGGTGGTGTTATAGCTAATTCTAATTCTAGTTATTTGTTTCAAAATTTAACTAATCTCTCATCTATTAATTTAACTAATTTAGATACATCTAATGTGACAGATATGTCTTGTATGTTTGATTCCACTGGCTATAGTAG
>Ga0153948_1000593_pt1 | contig 19614 bp, 14 predicted proteins | sample TSNJ032MetaG_FD_104696 | JGI IMG/M metagenome (GOLD analysis project Ga0153948, IMG submission 104696) | Attine ant fungus gardens microbial communities from New Jersey, USA - TSNJ032 MetaG | ecosystem: Host-associated > Fungi > Mycelium > Unclassified | place: USA: New Jersey, Wharton State...
AATGTTTCCGCACAAAATGTGTGAAGAACAGTTCAGCAGCTCCTCTGTAGCTCTGAATTGTTTTCCCTCATCCTACAAAGTCTCACATCTATGTCATCTGCCAAGGGCAACAGAATTAGAATTCATGTGAGTTTATTGTCTTGGGCTTGGTGGTATCATGGAGTGTTCGTCCTCAAGTCTCTCTTCGGAAAATGCTTCCAGTGGTATGGTTGGTTTCTGCCTTATAGGGGGCCTACTCCACGTAATGGACAGCTTGGTTTCCCTCGTTGATCTCGGACCCTCCGGACCTGTCTATATGAACAGGTCACAATTTCTATCAACTCGTGCATAGATATCACCAGTCTTGGCCACTGTAGCAAGGTTTGTTTTTCTTAAGAAAAATCAATTTCCATCTGACCATCTGCAACTGCTGCTAACTTGTTCCACAGAGGATATGTTGATATGGAGGATGCATCACAGTTCAATCATATGTCAACTATCACCTCATCTGCCAACACTGAAGCATCTACGTCCATTGCAATCATATAATCAATCTGAATGCCAACAAATGTATCTCCATCGGCACGTCATCTACGATGTGGGAGTCTAATTTTGCACTTCCTGCCCGGAACAAGGCCTGTACCTGTATGACCTCTCGGCTTTACATCCACTGTGGTGAGTAACTTTTCTCAAATCAGTTTCTTGTGAATTCTGAAGGCATTTTACAGCCTTAGATATGACTGCACCGTTGCCGCTGTGCAACTCACTAACTTCAACACTGCCGTTCGTCTATGTCTCAACCCGAGTGGCTGAAGTTGTTACATCGTTGTTAAAGTGAGTCTGGTTCTTGAGGTATCTGATTTTTGTTGCTTATCCGTCTGAACAAGACTGTAGCCATTTGGAATGAGAACGACCTCCTGGCTCTCGAAGTGCGTTTGGCTGAAATATTCACCGCTATCCAGACAGCCTCCAAAAATTATGCTGGGCAAACCAAGGATATATGTTCAGTCACTCAAGACCTCCTTCTCTCTGTAATTGTTGGTCCCATTTTGGTAAGGCTTATATTGTGACAATCGATGAACGAGAGACTGGCCTCCGCAACTTTTGGCCATAGTATAGGTCGTGTTACTCTTCATGGCGATTGGCGATGAATTGGGGTATCCAGTCTGAAGCCCATCAATGAACGTATCAATTAACTGCAGATAATTCCAGGAGAGAAGCCATGTAAAATAGATTATCCTAGGATAGCTACTACAACAGCATGCCAATTGAAATGGTTAAGGCTTTACAGCCAAGATATAGAGGCAGGCTTTCGTAAAACCCATGCCTAGCACACTGGTTGGCTCATAGAGAGCACAATTCAAGTTATCTAACATAGAGGTCTGTTTGTAATTGCAGGCAGGTAGTGCAAATGTTCCCTTGTATCCACAGTAGGATCACCACCTAGTACGCTGGTTTTAAAGCATCCTGCTAGGAGTTAGCATCATTCTCCTTTAGCACTTGCCGATAGATGGTTCCTTGGGCTAGTTGTTTGGCATCGAGATATGGGTGTCCCAATTTCAAGTCTTATTGGGTTTGTACCTCGAGAGTGATATACCATCAGTCTCGCGTGACGCGGCTACACGACCACCACTATCAGTTCTCTCACCTTTCTCTCTGCTCGTCCATCGCAAATCGTCCAACCATGGTACATTCTCTCTTTTCATGATACCTTTTTCTGTTCATTCACATGTCTCTGCAAGGGTCAAATGCTTTCGTATCCAGGCGAGCCACTCTTATCATCATGTCGCCTGACTTACTTAACCACCATCCTCATCAGCGACACATAAACATACTGAAGCGGGGGACAATCCACGCTTCATGTACGGCTTAGCGGACATGCAGGGATGGCGTGTTAGTGAGTTCTGTGATATCCTCTACTGTGGCGTCCACTGATGCTCATTTGCTTCTCTTAGCCATGGAAGACGCCCATGCTGCAATCCTGGGCATCGATGAAGAGCACGGGGATAGAAATGCATTCTTCGCTGTATACGATGGTCACGGTGGTATGTCAGATGCCTCTTATCTGTCTTCTTATCTGCTTGACGTCTTCTCAGGTAGCCATGTCGCTAAGTTTGCAGGACAGAACGTCCATAAGCGTCTCATTCTGGAAAAGTCTTATACTGAAAAGAACTACGAGATCGCCTTCAAGGAGGCTTTTTTGGATATTGATCAGGAACTTCGAATAGGTGTGTCACCATCCTATTCTTTATCATCAGCTCAGTTGAGCAGATATCCCCTCAGACCCATTGCGACCCAGAAAACCATCTGGTTGCACTGCTGTTGCTGCCTTGATCACAGAAAATAAAATCTATGTTGTAAGCTCAGGTTTCTGCCTTATCCCTCGTAAAACTCAAGAAGACTCTTTCAGGCCAATGCAGGTGATTCGAGATCGGTCATTAGCGTCAAGGGAGAGGTGAAGCCGTTGAGTTTCGACCATAAACCCACAAACCAATGTATGCCATTCTACATTCACTCTGACTACCTCCTGAGGACGGCGTAATAGTGGAACGGAACAGAATCTTAAAGGCTGGTGGTTTCATCGAGTTTGAACGTGTCAATGGTCAGCAGCTTTCCTTACCTCAGGCCACTTTCTGATAATTCGGACAGGAGATCTCGCTCTCTCTCGTGCATTGGGTGACTTTGAATTCAAGGAGAACTGTATGCTGAGCCCCGAAGACCAGATTGTCACTGCTAATCCGGATATTACCTGCCACGAAAGAACTGAAGAAGATGAATTCCTTGTCCTAGCATGCGATGGTAACGCACATTAGCATCTAATCATTAACATGACTCACGCTATTCTCTAGGTATCTGGGATTGTCTTTCCTCTCAACAGGTCATTGATTTTGTGAGATACCATGTCTCAACAGGTCTTTCTCTTACAGAGATTGGCGAGAAGATGTGTGATCACTGCCTTGCTCCTGATGTCGATTCTGGTGTCATTGGTTGTGACAATATGACAGTTCTCATTGTTGCTCTACTGCAGGGACGCACGAAAGAGGAATGGTATTCATGGATGAAAGATCGTGTTCAGCAAAACTACGGTTATGCCACTCCTAGTTCATTCCCTTCGCTCTATCCGCAAAGCCGAGCATCATTCAATGGGGAAGCCAGTCGCAATTCCAGTCGATTCCAAGATGATCGCCCAATCTCATTTTCATCCGGTGCAGGTCTAAGCAGCTTTGCCCGGGTATTGAACGGTGCTGGAAGAGTTGCAACACCTTGGGCCCATAGCTTTATAGGCGGTAACCGGAATTTGATGTTCGGCTCAGATGATAGCGAGGATGAGGACGAAGAGACATTAGTAAAAAATCCATTCTTTACTCATACATACTCCCTTGAAGATCAAAATCACCTCCAGTCATCCGATGCAACACAACGGCTCAAGGCACGATTGGATGACTTCGAGAGGGGCGTGGTTGAGGAGGACAACACCATGTGGGACATACCACAAGACGGAGCAGAGCATCAGAGAGAAACTCTTCAACCACTGAATCATCTTCCCAATGGTGATGCACAGGTTTGGGTTCCTTCGGCTCAGCAGCTCCCATCTCAACCTTCTGGGGATACTGCATCGCCGGTTACCAAAGTAGAGGAATTTCTTGATGCGAGTGAAGACCCTTTAAAACATATGTCCAATTCATAATGCAGTCCTCACTCGATTCTTTCCTTTGTCAATTCTTTGCTTTTCGGGCTCACCGAACATTTCAGTTGTATTTTATCTGTGTCCTTATACTGTGCACATCTGCGGCCTAGGTAGCAAAACCGGTGTATACAATATTCGTATTTTACCCATGTTTTGAACTTCCGTGTTTCCTTGCCTGTTCCCTCACCCTAGGCTTGCATTTTTATTATAGACCCCTAATCAACACCAGTTTGCCCTCAGTCAAACATGCAATCATCGGCTCTCCATTGCTGTCCACGAATGCCCCAACACCTATGAGTGCTCCACCAGAGTCATCATTAATTGTAAGGATGGATTGCTTAGCTGTCAGAGCTTTTGGATCAGCCGGATAATATATGTACACGTTACCACCCCGATTATTTGAGCCGCTTTCAAAGGCAAAGACCCCAAGTCCTGGAACATGGTAGGTAAATCGGGTGTCCCGTTTCGAAGCGAGCACAAATGCCAGAGCAGAATAGGTCGCGATATGCTTCCACCGTGGAGTTTGAGACCCGCTGAGAGACATATCAGAATCAAGCGCAAATACAGTGCCATCGATGTTACTTTTGACGATGAACGAGGTAGAATCACTACTACCCCACCCAGGGATGGGGGTTGAGAGAAGTTCAAAAGCAGTAGCACCTTGTTGATGGGATAAAAACTCGGGTTGACTCCGACCAGGCTGGGAGGAGTCATAAACCCAGGAGATAAACGCTCTCCTTCCAACGGAAGAATCCACTTCTTCGTCAAGTTCATTTCCCGCGAGGCTCGATATACCTTTTCCAAGTCCAAGGCCACCGGTTTCTTGCCTTTGTAAGCTTGAAGTATACTTTTCTAGAGCTTCTTGGATATTTAGAAGCTCAGAGGGATCGAGCGTCTCTGGAACGTCGAGGTCTTCTTCAATAGCTGAGCCTGCCCTCACATGAGCGAACACCTGGGACCATCTAGTGCCTTCATTTTGTTTCTCCAGATGAAGGGATAAAATGCCGTACGTGCGTTCAGCCTGGCGATCAAAAGTCCAGAAACTTGATGTCGGTGAAATGCCATCCCAAAGCTTCCTAGCCGAGTATCTAGGAGGCATTTGATTATTTGGGTCAACATTAACATCAACGTGCAAAGTTAATGTGGTAGGGGAAAAGAGGATTCGAATCTTTTCTTTGGGTGTGGTAGCGGGGAGGGGGATCGCGACAGTAATGGAATCGGATGTTTGAGTCCATGAATATGGAGGAGGCCTTTGGGGTGGGTTCAATGGCATGGAAGATCCGTCATCTCGAGGGATCGGAACAATTTCGTCCGACGTGGGTTCATATGCAAGTGGGGGTGGCGTGTCGAGCTCACGGTAATCAGAACCACCAAGGAGATGAGTGCCAAGACTCTCAATGAAGGTTGCAAATATAGGTACCTCCTCTCCGCGTCTGCGCCATAAGATTTCCAGGGGAGCAGGAGTATCAACATCACGAGTGTCCAACAAACTGATCCTAACACCCCACACGTCAAATTCAACGGGAGCATGGGGCCTTCCTGATGATGAGGTAGAGTAGTGCGCAGAATAGAACCGGGAGGACAGAGTCGCGACGACAGTATGAGACGATGGTTGATAAACATGGTGAATCCGAGATGGTGAATCAATGGATTCCGGACCGAGGGATGGAAAGACAAAGGTTCCAAGAAGTGTGGCGCTTCCACCTTGTGACACATGCAACTTGAGGATATACATTGTCCCCTGTCCATCGGACACCAATAACGAGGATGACGAAATAAACGAAGCGGAGGGGTATTCACGATGGATTTCCATGTCTATCGTGTCGGACTGAATAGGCTTCGCAAGTTCAAAAATTTTGTACATCGATGGACTTGTTCTATCCTAAAAAAATGAACATCAGCACAAAAAGCGAAACCAGCTTGAATAATTATTTACCTGGCCAAGATCCACAAAGATGACATGATACTCTGTATCCACGTACACAGCGCGACCGGATTCGCCATGAACCACGAGATGATTGTGGGTGATTCTACTCTGCACTTCTTGAAAGACAAAGGGTACTTTTCCGGATGTGGCTACTTGGGTTGACCGACTGATCAGGGGAAATTGCAAGACAGACGTTTCCTGAGAAAGATGGAGCTTGTAGCCCTCAAATTTCGGATTTAAGAGAGATTTATCAGGATGAAAGATTTGACCGTCCATAGTCGTAGGTAAGAGTCAGTTGGTCAGAGGTGAAAATATTTTCACAATGACTGAACCTGAACCTCATCTCGCTTTCCCAACGCTGATGTCAGTGCGGAGACGAGATAGCGGTTACATCACATGACAGTAAGCCGGCCCTTAGGCATCGTAAATTATCGACGTGCTAGAAAGCTATGGGACTGCTGAAGTAGACAAGCTATCGTGTTCCCTAATATCATGTTCAGGTCCATGTAGCGTAGAAAACAAACCACGGACTTGTATAACACTTCGTGAAGGCACTTCACACTGTAGTGAGATTGAACGATCCCAGTCAAAGAGATTGGCCAAAGTCCTCTGATACTCGGCCGCTGCTCAATACAAGAACTGTTTCACCCGCTGGATAATCTACTCAACCGGTCAGCTATAAACCCCCCAAAAATTGATCGAACCTGATCTTCTGTTGATCTACTTCTCCATCATTGATAGACTCCGTGTGTATTCACTACTCTGCATACTTTTGCTACCGCTGAGATCACGATAACCCCTTCTTTTGTAAAGTTGCATCCAGCAACTGGGTTTTGAGGGCTCTCCAAGGCACTCTGCAGTTACGTACTAATATCATTTGTTGTATTTGGAAAGTTTCCCAAGCCTGGCTGCATGTTTGCTGGCGTCGAATCCACAGGAGCGTAAGCAGCCAGTGTGATTCTCAATAGTAAAGCGAGGGGCAATGCCTTCAATAGTACCCGTTCACCTGAGCCAAGCAAATTCGTATACCCGCAGCTTATTCGAAAGAACATTAATCTCCGAAATAACCCGAAGGTTGTTAGCTCGACAGGTGACCAACGGGCATACAATTAGGCATTCAATTCTTCCAGGCTAACGAGACACCCACGGAACGAGGACTATTCAACAAGCGGAATTACCGTGTGTGGGAAGTCGAAACGAAGCTAAATGTAATCATATGTGTCAATGCCTGTACAAGGGAGAATTCTCACCGAGGAATAATGGAGTTTCTCGCAAGGCTAGGTGATAATTTAATAAAGGTCTGGGATGTACTCAATGCAAAGATACGATTCGATTGACGGAATTACTGTTCTCAGATCTTTCTTGTAACATTGGCAGAAACCCGGGAATTCCAAATCCTTGATACTTAACACTAGAAGCAGCGGTGAAACTTCGTCGTTCAGTCAGCCGTAACGGCAAAACTCCTGACAAAGGTTTGAGTCTTGGAGAATTACAACTCCTCGGCCATATCGAGCCACATCAAGTTCAAGGACATACAAATAACAGGCTTAAACCCCGGAAGTAAGCACGACTTAGGCATGCAATTTTCGGAATCGGAAGGACACTAAGTATCATCATGTCCATTAAGCTTGGATGAAGAGAAGTGACCAGGGCTGGTAGTCAAAAGTCAGTTTTTGTCTGGGGACCACTCACGCGAAGGGGCACTGATAAATGTCAATGGAAGGCATCTCCAGACTGAGAAGAAAACTGAACCAAGCCCATTGACAGGAAGAGGGGAGACTCTCTAGGGATCAACATCCAGTGATGCGCTACTGAGGATCATCCATAAGCTAGGGGGACTCTATGATGCGATTGAAACTTGTGATTACAGAATAGCCGATATGAGCTGCATTACGGACCATGGAAATCAGCAGGTAGCTTCATGACGTACAAATGGCCATGTCACGCAGAAATCACGGCAGCCATCTTCGGGTGTTATGTTGGATGGTGGAATATCACCTGTATTTGAGAGACCGAAATTCGCTGAGTAGAAAAGTGAACATGCTCGATTCGATAAAAATGACTGGCCCACACGAAAACAAATTAACTGTCACTTTACTAATTCTGGAGAATTCTGGAGGACTCAAAGAATCGACAGCGCACGGTGAAGAAATGGGGAAGAGATCCGTTCGTTACCAGGAGATAAGCAGGCCCTTGTCACGAGAAAAGTGCAATTGTGGCGGACAAGAGCATAGAAGTCAAGATATGAGTTTGTCGATACTGAGCACTCCCCACGAAGAGTCCTTGACGCGAAACTCCACGTTTGACCGAGTGTTTTGGCATATCATCACGGATCCTCCTACGTCGCTGTAATCAGGCATAACAAGATTCCCCTGTTTGACTCCTGATGGAGCACGGGGAAATTTTAGGGACATTTTCCACAGCATACTTAGGTACAGGAGATACCATTCGTCGAAACGGATGTTGTTGCATCAAGGTACCCCTTGATACAACCGATGACTTGAACTGGTTCGACTGCCAAATTTGGCTTCCAATAATCCGGCCCGTGTCACAAGATCTAGTTCTCGCTTCAACCCTGATTCATGTCTCAATAAAGGACTCTACTTGACTCATAATATTATGTGTAAGACACCCCGAGAATACACCGAAAGACTTTGACTGGAAATAGCTTGTATTCCAGTTAAGTATATGAAAACCGAGTCTGGACAAATTGGGTTCAAGCTTTAATTGTCTCCAAATGAACAAAGCCCCTCAAATGGGAAATGGATCATTACTAGGATTGCTTCTGCCCATCTGTTGACGCCTTCATTAGTTGAGTCATATTGGACTGGAATGGATCAATGTCAAGGCAGCAGTTTGGACGATGCTACTTGCCTGGCAGATTCTTCAAACATTTCCAAAATATGAGCTAGCCCAGGGAGCGTCATGCTTCCAACCGAGTGTACTTGTTGAAACTATTCTCTACACTATTCTCACCATCACTTTCCTGGAGCAATGTCTAATCTCAACCAGGATAGTCTCTTTTTACACGAGTCAGATGGCTAGGTCAGCTGGGGAGGAGCATTTCGCTAGTTGTATCGGGTTTAACCGTTACTGGAGGCTTTTATTTATACTTTCAAAGTTCACAATTCCCGACCCCCATCCCGCGCTCTGATTTTGCTTAAGCTTGTATACCCCTAGGTGAATTTCCCGTTTACTTAACAGTCAAATATTAAGACGCTATAGCGAAAGTGGGAAAGCATTGCGAATTGAGAGAGCCAACCAACTCGGTCGGCATAATCACACATGACATGTGAACAATACGATGGTCCTTTTTATTCCGCGACATGCAGTTTTGTAACGAGCAGAGCGTCTGGTCCTTTTTCACAGAGGTCCGGCCCGATGATGCTAAACTCGCATCGTTCATTCGGTAGTAATCATGCCCCCTCCACGACACCCTTATATGGGTAGGAATGTCTCTATTGTGAATCCTTCAAATGGTACTGTTCAAGTCAAGGAAATGACTAATTGATGGTGGTCTATTCTACTTCAGTGATACATTAGTTAGTGCGGCCAATCAGAACCAACCGAACAAAGGTTTGTCGGAGCCCATAGCGTTCAAGACATTCTGTAGCTCTATCTTCCCCAGAAAGCATGTCAGTCGAATTGGGTTACTTCGAGTGAACAGTCCCAAGTCCACGATTTAATCCTATGCTAGTTGATGTATCCGTTTTTGATCCTGCTACGTGTTCTCAATGGAGCGGCCGCAGTAGAAACGCAAGTAGCAAAACATGAACCACGTGGGCTTGAAACCGACCAGCACGCGTCAACTGAGGGATTGCTTCAAAGTTAGCTCACGGCGTATGTCTCTTGACCTCAAAAGGTTTGTAGATATTCATGACTGAGAACAAAAAAGCCATCCACGTGTCTTTCCCCCTCAATTGTGATCACGAACTTTCCCCGCATCTCTTCTGGCGTCCCGCGGTTGAAAAATGGAAATTAAAAGTAGAGCTTCTAGTGTGTTAATATCCAAAAGTGAGCCTGCCATATTGTGGATCAATGCCGTGTTTATGCAGTGTGGAGTAAACGAACCACGCGCCAACAACACATGGGCTTCCCGAGAACATTAGTCATAAGTAACACTTGTTCCATTTCAACAGAGCCACTTGATAGACAAGAGACGTTTGTTGTTGTCACGTCAAGGGCCGAACAAGTGTACTAACATGTTCCTCCTTTTGCGAACAGACAACAGCACCAGGGTTATCCCAAACTGAGCAGATATATGTGTGTCACAAGACTTGTTTGCTTACATGGTTCAAGAGCTACTACATCACACCGATCATTGATCCCTAGATAAAATATCCGCTCTGAGAACAAAACAACCTGAACTTCCAAGTAGGCTAGACCAGTCATTGGGGGTGTTAAAAATGCCTCTCTGACTCGATTTATCGATAGACAATCGATGATTTGCTCAAAGCGGATTTTGAGGCATGAAAATTTTCATCGGATAGCAATTATACTTTCGTTGCTCGAACATGCGCCCATGTCTTCTAAACTCACGATATTCTGAACTCCAAAAATGCCGACTTAATGATTCTATTTTTATGAATCCTCAAACTTGCAGGTGTGAAGCAGGGAAATAGCAATGAAAACAATGTGTTACTTGGATATCTCCCAGGCACAAGTAATGAGGCCTTAGCAATCGCTTGAATTTCATAAATCATGTCAGGAGTTCCGAGTAGGATGGAAATGGATGACTTAGCCTCACAGCATTCATGAATCAGCCATAGGTTCTTTACATACACGCAAAGGCTCATGTGGGCTCCAGTGCCAAATCCCAGACTCATGTGATCTACACAGGTTTTTCCCTCCACAGCACTGCAATAGCAATTGCAATACAATATGCTGTCCGATGATCGCTACATCGAAAAAAGCGGGGGGTCTGTTCCGTTGTACTAGGATGCAACGGACTATTCTTTCCGAAGCAATGCATCAATCAACATACTGGAGATTGTAGAAGCTTCTCGGACGTGGCTTACAATTGGCTGCCTGTGCTGACTTCTTCAAGTTGCGGTGTTCATATGGCCGTAGACTAGTCCTCTCGAAGCAATTAAACCAGTTTGACTTGAGGTCGATGAGCGATGTAAATGGAATGAACCATACTTTCTCCATGTGAACAAAAACGCGCGGTGAACTTCACTTTAGATTAATGAAAATCTTATCCACGGATAACATTTACCGTTCCAGAGACACGAGTAATCAACGAGAGCGGATCATGAGCGGACGATCACGCCATCTAATAGGCGTATTCTAGCCCATCCATTGCATTTTTGCGGCAAGGGAACCCAACAATCACGAGCTTGTTTCTGTTCATTTCGAACGTGTCATGAAGAAAGCGTTTGACTCATCCTTCCACAACCTGCCAATGAACATTGAGCGGGAAACACCAAGTTTTCTGTGGGTTTGCTGGGTCTACGTATCGCAGTTCAATTATCGCAATCATGATGATGAATCTGACCTCCCTTTTACGTGTTTGTCAGATCTGACGCCGGAATGTTCCCTGCGTTGATTCTGAACAATGAGGTACAGAGCGTCCTATGGGGGGAAAAAATATCAAGTCATCAAAACAAACCAAGGATCAATCACCTACTTATTGCCTTACAATCGTATCTCACCACCCCACCCCCGTTTCGATGATGGCAACGAGATCTCGGGGAGGACCCTCAAATCCAGACTAGTCAACTGGATTCTGCACGTTCGATGATGAGAATTGGACTTTGGAATAGACCTTATCATGAGTATCTCTTATTGCATGAGTTTCTAGATAAGACATTCATGAGAGATGGCCCACTCATGACTCAAGTAACGAATTGCCATCAAAAGAGATCAAGTAGGATACTGACATTGATAACAAGTTCCTATTGATTGTGAACTATTTTTTACTCGGAACTAGCCAGTTAGGACACAACAAAGTATAACTCTGATTTGGATAGATATCTGTTCAAATATGTAACAAAGGCCAAATTAAACGTCCTTCTTTCCGTCCCGCAATTCCCGACTATTGTAATTACACTCGTGGCCTATTGGCGACATGAGCACAATCGTCGAGAGAGAGGTGGAGGGACAGAGAGAGACAGATTTTGATGGGCATGCCGGCCCCTTCCTTCTCTTCCGTTTATTTGCCGAAAAAGCTATGCATCACCGGACCTGTCAATCCCTTTAGAGATAATATCAGGCTGAACCTCTGCCGGCACTATGAAGGTCTCGTGTTCCTCCTCCCAGAACCACCGGGGGGTTGTCCCTGTGTATCACTGTCTCGTTATTGAACGAAAGCGGATAACTGAAATCGGCCTTCCAAAAAAAACACATGTTCCATAAGCGAAGTCACCGGGGGGAAGGCCACTATGTATGTACGTATATCGGCATTGGTGTGGAGTTTCTGACCTTACGTTCACCTTCTCAAAAGGGGAAGGAATGTGTTTTTTTTAAAATCATCAGCCTGGGCCAAGGGTTGTTTTTTTTGAAGCATATGGATGAATGCATTTCTTCAAAGGGGTTACATTCCAAACATGAAGACAGTCCTAAGCTTGCCAATGGAACGATACATCCAGTTTCTTAGCCCGTAGTTTTTCCCTCCCTTTTTTTCCATGATGAAGTCTATTTTTTTGAAGGGTATGTATCTCTGTTCGAAGCTTCTGATTCGATGCTAGCTGTCCACACGTTTGAGTAAATTTGATCAAAGATAACAGCAGCCTCCGGCGGTTCGTTTTCGTTGATTTCGTACATTTTCAAAAAGTTTAAGTACGGAATGAAGCTTTCCGGAAATGTGTGGACACACATAAAAAAAAACTCGGGAGGAGGAAAGAAGCAAAAGAACGAACGTTCGATGACAAAAAAAGGGTATATAAGAAATTAATGAGCGTGGAATTTCCGGGTGTAGCCGATCTACAATAACAAGTATCCATATCCATCCCCTCATGGGTTGGGCTGCGCTTGTTTCTCACCCTTCCCTCGGAGAGAAAAGGTGAGGGGAAAAAAGACCAACCCGGGAAAATACGGATCTGAGGTAAGTTGGTTTGAACTCAAAAAAAAAATTGATTCGGCCCGTCTACTGTGCAGGTTAGGTTTGGTCCTAAATATGGGGTCTCTGATATCGCTCCATTCTAAACTCTTTTTCCTGTATCCAGGACAAAAGACGGGATGGAAACAGACTTCCGTGTAGTTACCCGAGCAGTCAGTCTTCTCGAAATGTGAGGGGAAGGAAAGCATTACAAGCTAGTTCCATCCCCACCCTCTCTCTCTTTCTCGTTCATCAAGCTACCGCTACCGTAAAAATAGAGACGGAGCGGAGCACAAAACGGAAACCACTGGTTCAGCGGCGTATCAAAAATTCTTTTACCCAAACCCGTTCAGGTATACGTTATACATAACTAGTTTCTTATACAGCGGTCTAGTAAATGTTATTTGTATTGACCCTATATCGTCGGTGGTCGGAACAGCGTAAAGCTCCCCTTTCGTATGTTTTTGAGGTGTACGCTTGTTGCTATTTCTCGCTTGCTGTAGACGTTTTATGAATTTTTTTTTCAGTCTCAAACATAGAGTAATGTCAACCACCGGGGAGTCAGCCATTATTCGCCAGCCAATCAAAAATGAAGTTGGCTTCGGTGAAACTTCGGCCGCTGTAACGAGGTATAAATATATCACAGTAGAACATGTGTATGTATGTAATGGTGCCACGACTAAGCTCGAACGAAAATTTGGGGTTCATACTTCCCGGGGAGGCTGATATCGTGTCATGTCTATTCCTTGATTATAGCAGACATCTACCTACGTACGTACACGCGCATTTTGCAAGCTTATTATTGTAGGTGCGATTCAATCGAACCCTGGAGGATTTTGGGCTTGGCCCGCGAGTAGTCACACTTGGCATAGAATTCAAATTGTTGGCATTCATAAACCCCAAAGCCATACAAAGTATTGAAAATAATAGGAGACCAAAGATTATGTGAAACGTTCAGGGACCACCATGTATGCTACCAAAAGTCTGAATAATTTTACAAATATACACGTAGAATATCGTACAAGCAATGGTACAATTTTGTTAAGACTGCTGACAAGATGAGGCAGCGTCTGGTATGAGAAGTAGGGCCCATAGAACGCAAATGGTGGAGGAAGAAGAATAGCTGACACGGAGAGGTGCAATACGAAGATAAGAATAAGCAAGGGTATCATAATAAGTGGTCATCGGAAATCATAGTAGTTGATGAATGGCGAAGTCGTTAAGAGATCGCAGTAAATGAAGTAGAGCCAAATGACGATTACTGGGTCCTGACGGGAGAGGGAAACAAGAACAAGCGTTTGAGGGGTTGGGGGGTGTCGACCTCGTATTCAACTCGAACCTCTTTGCCATCAACGATGGAAATTTGAGTGCGCTTCTCCTTTGTGGAAGGCATAGGCATGAGGTCATAAGTCTTCAGATTATCATAGGACCAGGAACGAGCTAGGAAAAAGTCAATGGATGTGGAGATACGATGGTGCAAGAGACACTCACACTCTGGGGCAGGGCGTCGGGGAGGGCTGACGGGTTTGGTGGCGACAGAGTCGTCAGGAATACTAGATCCAGTGCGAACTTTGAGCTTGACATCGGGGACGAGGAGTTTTCCCTCAGCACCCGGTGGAAGGAGGGGCCTCTCGCGCCTGACGACGGTGGCATCTGCGGAAGGGGAGATGGTCCCTTGTGGACGACCAAGAGATTCTGCATACTTTTCGAGCATGATAGAGTTTTGGTCGGGGGGAGAAGTGGGTTTTGTGCGGAGAGGCATGGAGGCATCACCGAGTCGAGAGCTGACTTTGGTCTTTGTGTTTTTCTTCAATTGGGGGACGGGAGGAGAAACAGAGAGGTTATATAGGCAGGACCTCCATGCGTGGCTGCCGTCGTTCCAACCTGGAATAGTCTTGGGAGGGCCTGGAGGAGCACGATGAGGGCCAGACTGGGGCTTTGAAGGTTTGGAGACGAGGTTTTGGAGGTAGCGGCCGACCATGATGATACCGTTATCGGCAAGAGGGACGTGGCGGGGCTCGGAATCATCGTAGGAAGGCGGTGGTGGCGGAGGAGGAGGAGGAAAGTGGTAAAGTTTAGCGAGAACAGCGACAGACGGTGATGCGTATTCGGACGGCGGTGGGGACGCCGGCGGCAACGAAGAATCTTCTGTGGTTGCCGTCGTCGCGGTCGCGGTGGAAGAGTCCGAGGAATCCGAGGTAGCGGATGAGGAAAGTTTATCGTCTGAGGTGACGGAGGACAGCTTGTCGTCGAGTCGTCGGCATTCGTCGGAGCAGTAAAGAGGCAAAGGGCCGGGATCGATGATGACCTTGAATCGACTTGCGGGGGAGGGTCTGATGCGTCCTGTGCCCTGGGCGAGACCGCCACGGGAGCGAGGAGGTTGTTTGCGTGAAGGCTTGATTGGGACGATTGTGCGCTTGGGCTCAACGAGCCTGCTGCAGACGGGACACCACACCGCGTCGAGATCCATTGTCGGAAATCATTTCGCCCACCATCTTGCCCTTCTTATACTCAATCGTCACACAGGTCACACCCAATCTATGTCACAGCGATCTCAACGGCATCTCAGATTTCAGATCTCCTACCGAACTGGCTCGCTTTCCCCACCTTTGACCCACCCCTTTTCCCGTCCCGGTCTCCCGGCTCTAACCTTACCGAGGGTCCCGCGGTTGCTCCCCTCCCATTGGTCTCGTGTTCCCGCGGTGATTGGACCACCGGCATCTTCCGCACCGGCCAATCATCTCACGGGACGACCTGGTTCGTCCATATACCCTCTGCGGGACGATCATCCCCGCACGTTCCTACTTCCATGGCCGCCGCGCACTTAGTGGAGACACGTCAAGCACACTTAGACTTTGACAAATGATCATTGGACGCTCAAGCCGGAGAATTGTCTAAGGTTGCCCCCGCCTTGGTTTTCAAGAAAAATTCGTCCACAATAATGCACCCCTATTCTCATGTTAATCCGCGGGGTACAGTGCCACTATATTAAGGGGATTAGGAGGTTGTGGGTGGGGGAGGGGCGATTATCTCGACCTCAACCTGAGCTACGACAACAGCGCATTACAACTTAAAAATAATCTCTTCTTCGTTCACCAGTCTGACTACTTCGTAGACTCAATTTATGATGTTTCGCCCATGAATCAATTAATCCCTCCATCCTTGATATGAGACTGGGAAGAAGGGTGCGTATAGGGGAGGTCTTCGCTTATTAGTTACTACCCTGATCTTTCGTTTGACGATCGTCGTAATTATTGGAACGACCGGGTACTGACAACTTAATCAAATTCCTGACTTGATGGTATTTATAGATTCACTTTTCCGGATAGAAGAACAATAGAAGAACAAGAAGATGGTTTTGAAAGAAGAATCTGAGTCTTTCAAAACATGGGCCTTGTGTTTATTTTAGTAACTGGACTGTGCATGATCCATTCTATTATGTCTCATTTGTTTTCTTATCTTCCTAGTCGCAGTGTCTGAGATCAAGCAAACGTGGGGAGTACAAGATAAAACATGATTTATATTTCCGGAATGTTGAGGTGCTTCCCGAAATAATCGGTCATAGCTCTCCGAGGAATCTATAATCAGGGGTAAACTATTCTGTGTATGTTTTTTGGGGTGGCGCCCAGAGAGATCCACTTCTTACCCTGATCTCAAGAAACTCTCGTTGTTAGTGCTGTGGGGAAAAAGGTATTGTCGTCTGTTCAGAACATTTTTACTCAGAAGATTGATTGCACTTGAGGTCTTGTAAAAATGCCTCTCTCTTTTGGAAATACTACCCCTCAGGGTGTATCGAATCCCACACAATATTTTTGTATATATTTTGGTCTCTAGTGATTGGCAGGGGCCGTACCTCAGGGGGAGTGGTATCCCCTCACAAAGCCTCCATTGACAGGGAAGATGGAAAAAAATAAATCGTCTCATGCCGTTTTGGAAAGCACACGTTGATTTCTAGAAGAAAAAAAACTGACATCGCCGAGGCTGTCGTTAAGGAGGAACAAATGTTGCTGAATTTGGCTTTTAATTTTTCATTTTCCTCGTTTCTTCTTCTTCTTCTTCTTTCCATTGACATGTGTCTCGGGACGGATGTTATTTAATTTTGAGTGGTATCTGATTGGATGAGCTTTTCTTTTTTTCGTTTTGACAGGCTTCGATTTATCGATTTATCGCCTAGGGAACACCGAGAGAGAATGTTGGTTTGCGACCGATGATAGAGAGAGAGGTATCATGAACAGTAATAATCACATATCACATATCGCCCATCCTCTCATGTCCAATTTCTTGAGGTTCCCGAGATTTCTTGAGACAGGTTTTGTGTATGAACGTGCGTCAAGAGATTTGATAGTGATTGATGATCATGGGTCATGGGTTGTTGTCTGTTGTCCGTTGTTTCAAAAACCGATATTGGCTCCCTTTCTCCTCATTCAGTCAAGCTTTGTCTCTCCTTTATGATGTTATAGATGTATTTATACAGTCAACTCTGAGACAATCTACGCCTTTGATGACGCACGCCCTGTCATAACACATGGGATTTAACCTCTCTCATACTCCGTTATGAACCATAGCCTAGGCCTTTTCCTGACTGGTATGGGTTATCTCTGAGTTGATGCTGATTGTATCTATTGTCATCAAGTAGTTCAGAGACAAGGCAGTTCCGATGTTGAGATGTTCAGTAAGTAACCGGTTCGTTTCAGTGGAATCGTGGATAGATAACTAATCAGAGTACCACCTCAGCTTTCGCTTTCGGCAAAGAGGACTTTTTGAATCAGCTAGTGAATTCTGGGGTGTTAAAACCACAACTAGTAAACCTTGATTGGGAAAGATAAGGTTTAGGGGGCGAGGCACCCGGGACTGACTGTTCGGGTACATCTGGAAACGTTTTCATTTTGCACGTTTTTGCCCAGTGTAATATCTGCTCACGTTGCTCAGAAATTTTTTCTCCACGATGCTCAATGCTCAAATCTCACGGTTCAAAGTGATACCTGGATATTTTCATGCCTACACCAATCTGGGACTCCGCCATCGCATCAGTAGTCATAAGCCAGACCAGCTATGAATAGCCGTTTTGAATGCCTTGATTACGCTTTGATGGCGTGCGATTAGACGTTGTTCGGACAATTGATAGCAGGATTAGTTTTTGGGGTTACTCGTATGTTTTTTTTATACTTATGGGGGTAACGTAACGGAAATACGAACAATAGCCGGTCCCCCACACCCCGATTGACCGGCATTCAGGGTCAAAACGAGCTACTGGAACAAGGATGACCCTCTGGTTGAGTCATCATCATGACTTGTCTCAAAATTAAAGTGTTGGGGTACTAAGGCACATTTTTTTCTAAAAAAAAAGGCTCATGGTATTAATATCTAATTCCGAGTCAAGTTGTAAACGACTGTCAGAACAAGGGGAAAGAATTATGGCAGAGATTGACGATCTGGTAGCTAGCTGTTGCGTACGTTCAATTTCCGGGCTATTGTGAAAAAAAAGGTCACATTCTCTTTGACCGTAGGCACTGAATTTTCCTTTCCAGCATTCCGTGCAAACGAAAGTGGCAATCATTACGAAAGATGGATTATGCAGGAATAGGGTGGAAGAAGTTCAGAAAGAGATCGGTACTATCTAAGCTGAGTATCTTGCAGGCAGCCTGTCCTTGTCTCGGAATAATTCGATCGAATTGATCTCTGAGAATCTGGAGGACTACAGGCAACTGCACTCCTTGGAAAGCCGACTCTTACTTTCGAGAGAGGGAGATATGAATTCAAAAATCATGAGGGCGTTGGGCGTCGAACGTTGAGAGCGATTCAGTTGCATTCTGTGCAGGCCACGTGCTCTTTCTGGGGTGCGTCTTGATTGAGCAATAGCTCTATTTCTATCTTGCTTCAGCCGTTGACTCCATGTTCTAATGAAGATGATCACTTGACTGTAAAATGCTCACTCCTCACTCCACTCTACTATCCTAATTAAATAAGCCAATCGCTTCGTATACACGATATCCACAGTCTTTGCTCTCGATCGTGACCCGTCCCCCCCTGCTGAAATCGGATACTTCGGTGCTCCCTTCTGTCCCGATACTGAGAACCTGTGGTTGAGTATAGTATGGAGCCATCACAGAAGCTATTCGCAATGATCTTTTCCTGTCAGAGGATTTCATTTGAGTACCGATGCTGAAGGTCATCTGGGTGGATCTTGTTCATATAGACTCGGAATCCGCGGGAAGATTGGGGACTCGTGGATCACCCTCAAGCATCGAGGCGATTGATTTGTTTTTTTTCTTCGCAAATGGTTGTTTGCTGGCATTGTGTTTCAATCCTGTGACATGATATATGCCCCCCGGCACCCCCCCTTTCTTTCCGACATATGTATGTGTTTTTTTGAGCCCTGATTGAGCCCCGATTGTTTGATTCTTGTTTCTTATCATAGGTTCTGTGGTATTATAACGTCCGGTATGTGATGGTTCAGTCTGTCGGTGTCAAACGTTTCTGTGCGCAGACTGCGAAAGCAATCACATATGTCAATCAAGAAACGACCCTGCTGTGCAATGCTTCTATGTCGTGATGCTGCTACCATGAAGTGGCCCGGTCCCTTGCAGAAATTTTATCGCACCCTGTGCCGACCTAGTTATGAGTTTGGTCGTGTATCCAGAGTAGCACAAGTAAGTCACTCTTGTGGGTCTCTCGTTCTTTTTCTGAAAGAGTCAACTTGCTTGTATGACTCATCAACTTTTGTGGCGTTTCCCAAACACATAATCTAGGAGTCACAATTGATTTGACTGAAGGGGGATTCTTATCTCTTACTAGTGGATCGGACGGTGAATGGGTTCGCTGTCTTTTGAAAGGTGGTGTACCAATTCAAACTTGGACGCCATTCAAATTGTTTGTCCATCTTTCCAAAAAAAGTCATGGATTGTTTTAGCAACTGACTCGACACTGACTCAATAGGTCTTTTGTCAGAGGCTGGTTCGGATTCTTCCTGTGAGCGTTTGT
>Ga0153948_1000596_pt1 | contig 19577 bp, 17 predicted proteins | sample TSNJ032MetaG_FD_104696 | JGI IMG/M metagenome (GOLD analysis project Ga0153948, IMG submission 104696) | Attine ant fungus gardens microbial communities from New Jersey, USA - TSNJ032 MetaG | ecosystem: Host-associated > Fungi > Mycelium > Unclassified | place: USA: New Jersey, Wharton State...
CAAGTTTTCATCCAGACTGGATCCAATATCACCCCCTCTAAGCCTTTCTGGAGTCCTATATTGGAAGCCAGGCTTCGGAACATTGCAGAAGCATTCCCATGATGGAATCAGCAATTCTTCTGACACGGCGGACAATCAGCCGTCCACTCGCCGGCCGCATGATTCTGTCAACCGGTCAACTGATCTTGAATCTGGATGTCACAAATGTCACGCACTTCCGTGTAATGAGTCAGCATGTAGGTCACGACTTGCGCGCGCCCGGCGGCAGATAATCGGCAGATAATCTTGTCACAATGCCCCCTTGCCAGGTTATTTACAACTGCCCTTCATGCAGCAAGTTTCAGATTGATCAGGATGGCCAAACTATTGTTGGATCCCTGGTCTCACCCACCACTTGCTCACTGGAACTTTGAAATTAAATTTCAGCAGTCATTGACATAGGGAGTAAGCCAGAAATTTGAAGGCAAGGCTGTATAATGAATGACAGGTAATCACATAGTACATAGAGACATCCTGCTGTGTAGCCAGCCACAGTGTGAGGAGATTTCATAGGCTTGATGGGAGCAACTGGGAAAAAGATAGGTGTGACAATTGACAGCATTACACAACGAGTGGACAGCTGATTGTCTACCGTGTGATATGAGCCAGCTCCTGATGGAGATAGATCCAGGATGAGATAAAGTGATCATCATTGTGAGAAACACAGCTCCTTGCATGTGCCACTATGCTTTTGTGCTTCAACTTCTGTCCGCCGGCAGATGAGATGAGGGCCACAGGCATCAATCTGTTGACATTCTCAATCAATCATGATGTACTTCCAGTGCAATATTCTAGTAGATGTGCAACAAAGTCCCGTCCCTTTGCGTGTGGCCCTACACTCAGGCAATCGCGCAATAAATAATGAACATGCAAATTTTTAAACTTGACCTTAACCATGGTTTCTCCTTTGCTCCTTCTTGTCCCTATTGGCCTGGCTTTTGCTCTTCATAGGATCATTGGTGCTCTGAGGATATTCCGCTCAGTAGAGTCAGGATTTTATCTGCTCCCAGGTGTCTAGTCGAATCCTGAAAATCATCATAGCTACCTTCAGGGTCACTTGGCACTGGTCGGCTTTCCAAGCATCTTTTTTTTTGTTCTTCCCGATATCCCGGGAATTAAGCTTGGCCTACATTATTTATATGAAAAGGGTCATAAGAGTAGGTGGAGCGATCTACTAGCACGTCTTATTTGACTATGAATCCCTTCTCATCTACTAGCCTTTGAGAACATCGGATGGGATGCCTATCTGGAAGTGTGTTTCCAACCTTGTCTTCCTACTAGCACTATCCAACATGTTTTCCCTCTAGATAAATTTCTGGCCAAATTTGATGTACACCATTCATGTGGCTGATGTCGAGGCTATCAAGGTTGGTCGAGTCAGCTTTCTGTCGCTGGTAATTCCAGGTGATTGATAATTGCAGGATTTAGCCACGGCAAAGCACTTTACAAAAACTCTGGAAATGTACGAACCCCTCAACATTTTTGGTAGAAATATCGTGTCCGCCGAAGGGGCTCTGTGGAAAAAATATAGAAGAATATCAAGTCCAGCGTTTTCCGAGGTCTGCCTCATCATGTTTCACAATTGACGCAATGCCTGATGATTGTCTGTAGAAAAACAATCGACTAGTATGGAAAGAAACGTCGCGTATTGTGGATGATTTGATGGAGAATGTGTGGGGCAATCAAGATGCCATTATCGGTCATGGTGTAGACATAGCCTTGCCGGTGAGGAACTATTTAGTCATCAGCCACTTGTCTTATGACTGGCATGGACATTCAGCTCGCATTGCTTGTCATAGGGGCAGCAGGCAAGTTTTCCTTATTCTTGTCTATGGATTTAGCAGAGGGAATTTTTAGGTTTCGGCCAGAAGGTTAACTGGGATAACGACGAAAGTCTCAAGCCAGGATGTCATAAATTGACTTTTCGGGATGCTTTACATAGGATTGCAGGGAACCTTATTATGAACATTGCTCTTCCTTGGTGGGTGAAATTGATACCTCATCCAAGATTGAAGCAGATTAGACAGGCTGAAAATGAGCTTCGTGTGAGTATGTAGCCTATGGTGTTGTTCTCAGACTTACTGAATGCCTTCCATCCGTACGCTCTAGGATTATATGCGAGAAATGATCAAGGATCGTCAATCTGCTGATACTCAAGATAAGCACGATCTATTCAGCAGTTTGATTCAGGCCAACAAAGGAGAAACTGATTTGACTGCCCTTACCGATGAAGAACTCATGGGTTCGTAACCGTCAACTTGGGATCATCCCAGCTGAGGACATTTTTAGGAAATCTTTTTATTTTTCTGGTGGCTGGGCATGAGGTTTGCCATTTAGGATTTCTAAGAAGCTTATCTGATCAAGCCATTACAGACAACTGCACACACCCTCTCATTCACTTTCGCTTTTCTGGCTCTTTACCAAGATATCCAAGAGAAATTGTTCAATAACATCAAGCAAGTCATTCCCGATGGGCGTAGACCTGTGAGTGTGGTTACTTAGACCAATCACGAGCCACTCAGCTCAAAACTTCTTTGAGTCATATGAGGACATGCCAAAGCTAACATATGTCATGGCGTACGTGAAAAAAATTATCTGAGACCTGTCTAATAATTAAAATCAGTGTCTATCATGAAACACTGAGGCTTTTCGCTTCAGTAAGGCCCTGTTATTCTGTTAGATCTGGTCTCTGGTCTCATGATATTCACAGGTCTTATTCGTGTTCAAGACGGCACCGGAAACTACTTCTATCACTGTCGGAAACTCATTCAATAATGAAACAAAGCGAATACCCATTCCAAAGGGAGCACGTGTTGCAATACATCTTCCAGGCGTACATAGAAACCGTGAGTGACTTGGATAGATGAAGAATCGATGAGAACAGTCCTGATTCTTGGTTCCAGCGAGATATTGGGAAAAGCCCGACGAGTTCATCCCGGAGCGATTTTTAGGTAGTTATAATAAAGATGCGCTTCTGGCATTTTCTGTCGGTAAGTACAGGCCTCTCGTGTTATGATAAGATCAATTTGGAAACCTGCTCCTCAGGGCCAAGAGCTTGCATTGGAAGAAAGTATGATTCTAAATTTGATTTTTGATATCAATTAAACATCTTATCTGGCCAGATTCAACGAAACTGAGGCTGTGGCGGCCATAACATCCTTGATTACTCATTATAAGATTGAAATTCAGGATGAACCTCAATTCAAGTACGAGACGTTTGAAGAACGCAAGTCTCGAATCTTAAAGACTCAGCTACGTCTCACTGTCTCGTGCGTAGATCCTGTACAATTGGCTGAGTACTGAGTTGTGTCCACAGGCCCAAACGTTTGCCGCTCATCTTTAGAAGACGCTAAGCAGAGCGGTATATATATTGACTAGTTGTCGAGAGATGATTAAATGAGGGAATCTTGGAACGAGTCTAGGATAATTCTTCCAGTTAGAGAATACCACTCTTTCATACAAATATCTGAGCTGTGAAGAGACATCAAAGTAATTCCGTCATTCAAAATTCATTTTAGTCATCTGTCTTCACTTACCATACTTTGTCTACATTTCTTAGTTTTCATATTTCAACTTTGTCATCATTTCTACTGTCCAGCACTGCATATACAAGGAGCTCCAAAGATCTCTGTCTTACCCTAAACATGTACACACTTTACCTAGTGTTTAGGAGACTCAAATGTACACCTAAAGACCAGTCACTTTGTCCAGACTTTAGGTGAGTATAGTTGCTGTTGCAACTTGTTGGAACAGAATACCAGACTCACTGGAACACAGAACAAAGAACATAGAGGATCAATATTAGATTCTACAACATTGTGGGTAATAAGGGAGAAACTAGCAAGATAGTAAGTCTATTTGTCTCAGATGTCAACTAGCAGGTCAATGGATGAGGTGTCTCCTATTCCATCAGGGTTCTTATACCTTCCTCTTTGGATGCTTGGTAATCCAGTTACTGGCTCTATCTGCTGCAGTGCAGTTATTGCCAGGTCTACAGCAGGTGTAGCAAAAGATTGGTTGCAGACAGTGGTGGATATAGGCAGGGATTGGTAGTAGTTGGTGGAAGTGATTGAGGTTGGATTAGTAGTGCTGGATAGTGATCAGTAGCCTCAATATTCTGTCTTAGGCACCATCTCCTGTGTATTGGAGGAATGTTGACCTAAATATAATAGAAACACATACATTTTAGGTCTAGACAGTAGATAAAGTAGTCATAATAGTAGTTTGGTATATAGTCTATTATTTGGGACTGTTAGGGTTGTAAGAGAACTTGATAGAGTTTTCTATCAATTGTACTAGCTACTTAGACAAGTATACTATTTTCTCTCATTTATATTGATGCTATTATACAGCCATTGAGTAGGTCACCAGTTTGAATCTCTAGTCTGTTATTCTATTTATACAAGTCCTTTGTTATAGTCAAGACAGCTTATAACAGTATCCCTCTCTTAAAGGTCCTTATTCTGAGGACTTCCTTATAGTTCATTGTATGGGTCCTGTGTATAGACAACTAGAGTGGAGACTCCAGGAGAATCCTCAGTTACATTACAGTCCAAAATATAAGTTACAACTCACCTCCAGGAGATTCCTCAGAGAATAGGATAAGGCTCCTGGAGGGATGTTATGAGTTACCTTGATGATGACAAAAAGACTATAAATAAAATGAACATGAACTGGAGTTAAACCAGTAGCTGATGGATAACTTGTAGTTTGAATGAGAACAAACACTGTACTTGTATATATGATAGACTGTAATTGATTGAGAACTCTATTGAGTTCTCTTCTAACCCTGAAGTACTACCTCGAGTTAAACCCTAGTTTAAGGTTCTTGAGTCAGCCACTGACAAGGGGTAATCTACACTATATATACAAGTCCCCTAGTTATAAAACATCTTAGCAGTCAGGGTCAGGAATACAAGGAAAGAGCAACTAATAGAATATTGAGCAATTATTATTTAATTAGTATAGGGTCACTGTGGTAGACTACTACTAGTGTGTCAGGAGTAGACTTTAGTATAGTCCTCTTACACTCAGCCCCCCTCCAAGAGATTGCTGCCTCTCAAAGCAATAGGTCCAGGGCAGAAAATTTTGTTGAACTCAGTCTTGTGTAGCACAAAAAGTGACTACTAAATAGTGATATGGAGGTATAACAAAATACCTGTTCAAAAAACTACATAAATAGCTAGATCCTCATTAGCAAGTAGCTTTGCTAACATCACCCTTTTGGTGTATGTAAAGTATTGTGCAACTCAAGTCAAGTTAACTCAGCAGCTAAGTCTTTGAGGGTTACAAAGAGAACTCAATAGGGTTCTCTATAAGGGGAACACTCAGAGGTGTTGCCTAATAAGCTAAGTGGGGGTTCCAGAAGCTAGTGTGATACTTGAGTAAAGGTAAATCTACCTATACAAGCTCCTATATATACTATAGAAAACAGTCTGTATACAGTCATGTGAGCTACAGTTCAATAATAGCACTTTCTATCTAAGTTAAGTAAAATGATCAGAGTAACATGCAGACAAAAGGGTAAGGGAGTAGATAGATGGGTATCAGAGATAAGATAAGCTAGGTATAAGTGAACTGAATACTTAGCTAAGCCCAGTTCTAGGGTGACAGCTATCTCCTTACATTCTCAATCAATTATACTAGCTACTTATACAAGTATGCTATTTGCTTTCATTTATATTAATAGTATTCTACAACCAGCCAGGAGGCTGCCAGTTCAATTCTCTTGTCTATTATTCTATAAATACATATCCTTGGTCATAGTTAGTGTTAGCGCAAGGTTGTGAAGACTTAAGGCTCAACCAAGATAGTTGTTCAGGAAGAACTTAATAGAGTTCCCTGTTGGATTGTATGACTACTTATACAAATATCTGTTGGTCTGTGTACCCATCTCCCACACTCACATGACCCTTACTAATGACTACATATATCTTACATAAGCCTTCCCATGCTATTTATATCCCTCTTGTGTTATACTTCTGGATATTATCTACTAGGTTGAGGAATATATGAGAAATAGTTTTCTTTCTTGGAACCATCTCATAACAGTTGAGGTAACTTATGACTATACCCCCCCTCTTAAAGGTCCTTGTCCTGAGAACTTTACAATTTATTATATGGGTCTTATAGGTTGCCCATTTCATCTTCTTTGTCCTACTCTTCTATCCTTGGTCCCTCTATTTCTTGTTTGTCTTCTTCTTCCTGAATAGTTTCCAATGTTCTTCTCCTTCTTTGCTGTATTCCTTTCCAATGTCTCCAATTTCTTTCCAATTGTCCCTAATATTCCTGATCAAACCTCTTATCATCCTATCTATACAATGTCTTTGCTATATACCTCTCTGGTAACTCTCCTCTATGAAACTCTTTATGATCTTCTTTTCTTGCCCATCTTGACTCCTCTCTATATTCTTCTTCAAACCTTTCTACTAGGTCCCTTGTATTCCCTAAGTTCTCCTTTGGTTCCCAAGTATCTTCTTCTGCTGTATATCCCTTCCATCGCACCAGATATCTATCCTTCCTATCACAAATGGTCACTTACTAATTTGTGATTGGTTAATTTGAATATCAAAAAGCTCAAAAAAGTGAAGTTAGACAAGCAACAAAAGATGTTGTTAAGTCTGAAGTTTATTCCTAGACATAAATATATAATTGTGGTGGTCTGTGTACTAGGACAGACTACCACATGATCACTACCTATTTTTCTATGTATAGAAGTGCTATTGTTCTTGAAATAGAGGTAACCTAACTGTATCAGGGCAGTCCTTTGTTCTATTCAAGGACAGATGATAATCTATAGATAAAGATCAGTATCATGTACAAACATTGAGGATCTTGTATCTCCTTGGGATCTTATTGCCTTGGGTTCTATTTATAGCTGAAAGAAGCATATTGAAGAGAGCTTCATGATGGTTGTTGAAGCAAATGATTACATCAAGCAGTTCCTGAGATATCAGCAATTTAGTGTCTGGTAACTTGGTGATCACAAACTAATCTGCTGATAACTTGGTGAATACTGATTGCCTTGAGACATTTTTGGTATCATTTAAAAGGTCTTCTTAAGGGCTTTTGGTGGCCATTTATATCATTGAAATTGGTTAAGTATTCCTGGAGTTCTGGTCCAAATGAAGTTTGTGATAGTTATTTCTGGCCACTAGAAGTTTTGAGTGACCAACTCCACTGTCTTCCACTGTCCTCCATGTCTTTCCACTGGTGTATTATGATGCAGCCTAATTATCTCTGCTCTTAATAAATTGTCTTTAGACACATATACTTTTCCTTCCTTATACATTATGCCATTTACTTCCCTCTACTCTTCATCTCTTAGCATCTTTACCCCTGCTTGTTTCATTTCTTCCACTACTTTGACTACCTTGTTATCTTTTACTTTTGACTTCCTTACTTTCTCTAATAGATCTATCCCTTCTACAATTACTTCTACTTTTTCTGTTTTCCTAACTTCTAGCCACTCAGACTTTACCAATATCTCATCCTCATTGTCTCTTTCTACTCCTACTTCCCAGTCTGGCCTCCTACTCAAGCTATCTGCCTTTCCCATTTTACTCCCTGAAACATAATTTAGTGTAAAATCAAATCTCAACAGGTATAATACCTATCTCACTTGTCTCCTATTCAATTTCTGTGCCTTCATGAAGTATTCAAGATTCTTATGATCTGTCTAAATCTTGAACTTAGTTGTTGTTTCTTCCAGGAAGTGTCTCCATGCCTCCAAGTATCTAACTATTGCCAATATTTTCTTGTCATGTATCTTATAATTCCTTTGTGTGTCACTTGGAGATTTTGAGATGAAAGTAACTGGTCTCCACAGTCTATCTGAGCACTTCATTGATAGTACTCTCCCAGTAGTGTAATTTGACACATCTGCTTCTACCCTGAATTGTTTATCAAGGTCAGGTACCACTAATACTGGTCTGGTCATAAAGACTTTCTTGAGCTTGTTAAATGCTCATTGTTGTTCCTCTCTCCACTGCTATTTCACATCCTTCCTCATTAACATATTCATTGGCCTGGCTACTCAAGCAAAATTCTTAATAAACCTCCTATAATAGTTTGCAAGACCCAGGAATTTCCTAATGTCTTTAACATTCTTTGGCTCTGGCTAACTCAATATTCTATCTACCTTTTCTCTCTCTATCTCTATGCTGTTGGGCCCTATTATCACTCCTAGGAACCCTATCTTCCTTACTTTCTATACATATTTTTCTGGCTTTACATCTAAGTCATTCTCCTCCAGTCTCCTCAATACTTCTTCTATAATCTCATTATGTTCTTCTATTTCTGTCTCAACCAATACATTGTCCACAAATGAAGCCACTTTCCCTTCATTGATCATATCTCTCAGGATTTTATTCATCATTGCCTGAAATGTAGCTAGTGAGTTTGTTATCCCAAAGAATATAACTGCTTGTTCAAAGGATCTCATATGTGTTGTAAATGCTCCCTTTCACTCATCTCCCTCTTTAATTCTCATATTATTAAACCCCTACTATAAGTCCATTTTAGTGAATACCTTCTTACTTCCCATTGTATCTATCAAATCTGTAATCAATGGTAGTGGTAAAAGGGTGCAAAAGGGAATTGCTCACTGGGACAGACAATAAGGCATGGTACCAGCTCCCAATTGTATACTAAAGGTTTGAGGGAATGAAACAGAAGTGGGGGATTAAAGAAGAATGTCAGAAATTATATGCAGCTTTATGTAAGTTTTATTGTTATTTGGTATTAAACAAGCATGAGGTCATTCTAGATCTATATTGCATATCCTCTCTAAGGTGTCAATCTTTATACACTGTGACAAAAGCTCCTCTGGAAACTACAGTTAGTTGATCCCCATGGACCCTCCATACTCAGTTGCCCCCTTGTCTGCACTCCCAACACTGAACCTTACAGGTGTGATGCAATCCAAGTGTGCACCTAGCCAAGCTTTCCCAGCTCACTATTCTTTCTAAAGCCTGCCCAAGTTGAGTCTACAACTTGGTTCTAGATCAAGTCTTGGTATTCAGTTTCCCTCTCATGCTAAGTCCCCCAACTTCTAAGATGACATGTCCCTCTCCTAGAGTCTTTCCATCAAAGATGACATGTACTTGAGATGCATTCCTTCCAGAACCTTCTTCCTCCTTCCTAGTTTATCCATTCTATCTCTTCCTAGACTTAGTCAGCATCCCAACTATCTATTGGATGTCTAGTAACTTCTATTTGAAAGACTGTACTCTTCCAAGTGATAGTCAGTATATCTTATCTGAAAATAGAGTAGTACTGATGAGATCAATGCTTATTTGTAAGCACTGTCTCTGGTTTTAAGTCTGTCCTTTCCAACCATCCAATGTAAAATAGAGATCCTGTAACTATATCAAACTATGATTTCCCCCAAGTGGTTCTAGATTGCCATTCTATCTAAAGTATTCTTTCTGTTATGAAATGATCCCTAAAGAAGAAACTATTTCCCATGCATTCATTAATCTGATGGGAAATATTCAGGAATGGATTATGTAAGATATATATATATAGTTACTAGTAAGGATCATGTGATTGTGGGAGACAGGCACATAGACCAACAGACATTTGTATAAGTAGCTAGGGCAATCCAATGGGGAACTCTATCAAGTTCTTCCTGAACAACTACCTTGGTTGAGCCTAAGTCATTATGACCTTGTGCTGACACTTTCAACCTGGTGTCAGCTTACTGTTTTTGCCTCTTGAGTCTTAGTAGTGAGCTTTGTCCACCCAAAGTGTCATTCTGGACTAGTCATCAACCCTACTCTTGCCTGAGAATATACATATAATGGGTTCCAGAGCAAATTCTTCTTATGAATCTGTTGTTATAAAATGTATCAATTGTTACTTTTCATACAAAATTTGTTTGCAGCATAACAGCAAATAGTTATTCTTTACTGTCTGGTCATTTAGACTATGGTAGTCTATTACTATCCTCTTACTTTTATCTTTCTTTGCCACAAAGAACACTGGTAATATCTGAGGGGATTTTGACAGTCTAATGTACCTTTTTCTAAGTTGGTCATTTACAAATTTTTGGACCTCTTCCCTTTTGTCTTTTGATAATAGGTAAATTCTTTCTTTCTTAGACTTGAACATCTCCTTAAGATCTATAGCATGATCCTAGACTCTTCTCATAGGTATTCTTTCTGAGTTTACTTTCCCAAATACCTTCTTCTACTTCAGGAATTTCCTTGGAACCATTTCCTCAATTTTTCTATGATCTGCCTCAACCTTCTCTTCTCTTCCCCAATCTTTTTTATTGTCAACAGCCCATCTTACAATTTTTTCTTCTTCTAGAGTAACTACTTGTCTTTTCTTTTTTACTTTCTTCTCTTCTTTCAACTTTGTGTTTCTCCCACACAGTGGTGGACATCTTGTCATTTTTATCTCTTTTATCTCCTAGTTGATTTCTGGGTTATGGGCTTGTAGCCATAGCATGCCCAATATTACATCTGTTCTCCCTAAGTCACATATGTCCATCCTTATTCTTTCAATGTAGTTTTTATAGTACACATTGACTTTCACCTGATGTGTAATTGCTCCTCCACTGTTGTTTGTACTATCTATATTTCTTACCATCACTAGTCTCTCTAGTTTCTGCAGTCTAAACCCATGTCTCACTGCTATCTTTTTATCCATGAACATTCCTGTTGCACCACTATCCAAGAGTGCTTTCACTGTTATGCCTTCATGTATATCTACTTTCTCTACCTCTATATTCAACTATACTTCTCTCAACATTTTAAATATCCTTCTCATGTCTCTCTCTGTACCACCTTCTTTTGCTGCGCTTCTTGAAACTCCTGTCCACATGCCACTTTGCTGTGCTTCTCCCTGTACAGAACATGCCACTATTGTCCAATCCTACCATGGCTGTTTCTTTCCAGTCCCATATCCTAGATACAAAACTCTCTTCCTATTCTCCTCTAATATTCCCTCAACTGTATCTTTTCTTCTACACTGACTATACTTTACATTGACTACTTCTCTTTCTTTCACTGTATTCTCTCTCCACCTCCATACTTCAAGACAACTGCTACACCACACATTTCTTAAATGTTTACCAGAGATAAATCCTTGCTCCCAGTTTTTATGTGTCTTGGTGCCTTTGTAGTTGTACCCTCCACACTCCACAAATGTCACAACTTCCCACCTGGTTGTCCATCCTCTCTGCTCTAATACTGTGCTTCTTGGGGGCATATCCCATATACCACTATATTCCTATGTCTTTTTCCATAAGGAGTGTACTAGCCTCTCCCCTTACTGCACCTTTTGTGGGCTAGCCACATATGCTGCTTTCTCATTGTAGCAACTTAGCCTGAGATAACTTAATCACAGTCCAAGTCTGAGTTGACAAGAAAAACTCAATAGAGTTTCCATTGTATTCTGTGCACTACTTATACAACTATTACATGGTCTGTGCACTACTTTCCCACACTCATCATGTGATGTGACACTGTGATGTGTGGCATTGTCATGTGACACTTTCCCACACTCCTTCCTTGTATAGTAAGTCCAAATAAGAAGAGAAAAGAAAAAGAAAAGAAAAGAATCATAAATAATGACTTGGCCATTTTGCCAAGTCATGATATTAACCAGGTACATCTAGCATTTGACTCTATAAACCCTGAGCTCCAACCAAGGTACTGTATAGTAGATTTGTTTCCCAACTGCTTTTCCTTCTACCCTATTAAATATAGTAATAATGTAGCTAGAAGAAACCATATCAGAAAGCTTAACAACACTCTCAAAGCATCAGATAGTCAGCCCCAGACAATCATTGTTGTCACAGATACAAAAGCCAAGACAGGGTACCATACCATCTCTATTGCCCATGGATGGTGATGTTACACTGCTAGCAAATTTTCTATAGAAATGTAACATGAGATACAATTTATACCCCTGGATTCAGTAGCTGGGTCCAGTCTAGAATTCTCCTACAAGCCCCAGATGTAATCTAGACCCAAGAATGGGCACCTTTACCAGATGGTCACCAAGTTGTCACTTACTTAATAGCATATACCTCAGGAGGCAAGACTGATGAGCTAGCATCAGGTTTCTTAGAGACAGACTATCAATGTTGATACTCTAGAACTCAGAAACTCTGGAACACCTTTGGAGTGCTATAGACTTTCAATCTAGAACAGACTCAGACAAATATAATACCAAAACAACAGATCAAAAGTCTATCAATGACTTGTGATCTCATCACTACTAAACTCAACCAAGAAGCAGACATGGTACATGACAACATCATGAGTTGGGACACTTGCATATGTTAAAGCCAGTTTCTAGATCATACTCAGATAGAAAGTAGCCAGTTGGGAGGTCAGAAGATGTTAATAGAAAGTAGTAGTATAGATGTTGAGCAGAAGTTCATGGTGGTGACAGGATGGCATAGTAGGATAGGAGGTAATGTTGGACATATCCATATGGTGTGGTTGTGAAGGAGAGAAGTGAGGAAGACTGGAAAAGGAAAGACTTTTCTTTTTTATTCATTTTTTATTGAGTTTCATCAGTTTGTAATTTTAATATAATACTTAGGGAGCCAGCAAGAGAGGGCATGCAATCTTGACATATGCCACTATCTCAAGGGCTCTAGAGTTGTCTTTTGGCACTTGTATGAGTTCTAAGTGAAATGGTTGGGTGGTTGAGGTAACTTTTCTCTATACCTCTACTCTTTTTGGAGACAAGATATAGCAATAACTTGGACAACCTTCTACAAGGTAGTAGGCTTGGAAAGCCTGGCTGGCCATCCACTCAGATTGTATCACACCTGTAAGGTCTGGTATTAGGGGTGTAAATGAGGGCTTGGTTGAGTATGGTAAGGCCCAGGAGTAGTTTACTGACTGCCTTGATAGTGAGCTTGTTATGGTACATGGGGGTTGGCACCTTAGGGGCATCATGTAAAAAGAATCTAGATTGAGCTTATACTCCTTTTGAACACTTTTATTTTACTCAACTGTGCCAAGTTTCTATATTCATTTTTTAATACCTTTATTCTTGATTCATCCCCACAAACTCTTTAGCATATGATTGGGACCTAGTACTACATATTTAGCTCATACCAGGCTAATAATCCCTTTTTCCCCCTTTAGCAAAGCAAAACTCTTATCTTCAATTCAGAACATGCTACTGTCAATGTCACACCTGCTAAGGCAGAAACTTTCACTCTCAGGAATGGCATCAGTAGAGCTACATCCATGGAAGGAATCAGTCATATCATTGTTGTTACTGGCTCTATCCAGTGTGTACAAAAGCTGCTCAACACATCCAACCATTCAAGACAAGGTTATACTATTGCCATCTCAAAATGCCTTAGAGTATTCTTTAGCAGAGATCCCTTCAACTTGATCTAATTCTGGGACTGCTCCAGTGATAATAGACGGTCTCTATACCACAAAGTGGACCAACAGGCCAAATCCCACTAGATCCCCATCCAATACCCCAACAAGGAATCATGGAAGCTATACTGGTGAAATGAGTGTAAAGACACCATCAAGGAGTGGCAAATGTTCTTTGAAAATGCCCTATATAGGGGAAGTCAATTTCTTGATATCTATGATAACAATGACAATCTTGTAACCCCAACATATACTAAGGAAGAAAGCTGGTTAACAATCATTGGCATTTCCAACTCTATATATGCTTATGCAATCTGTCTTATCACAAATTATACCTCCATAGACAAATACAAAGCTAGGTTTTACCCCAACAAGAACACCTCTTGTCTGTACAGTGGCACTCAACTCAAGATGTGCCACTATATCCTGTACCAATGCTCCCTCTACAAAGGATATAATTATATGGAATACATCCTCAGCAAAACCATTGACTTCCTACAAAGCAATCACAAGCTTTTTGTTTCATGGACAGTATTAATTAAAAAACCTTAGTACTCACTATGTTAGATATTTCCCTCTCTCTCTATTCTCTCTATTAGGTAGTTAAGTAGGTACATATTTAAGTAGAGTTATCTACCACAGACTATGACCACATACTGTGTAATAAATTGCTAACCCAAAAAAAAAAAAGAAACAAAAAAGAGTAGATATGTATTAAGAGATCTAAATTCTAGATAAAAATAGACCCATCAACATTCACTAAGTACAGCCCTAGGGTATCCTCTCATACCATGGGACTTGATATTAATAGATTTTGTGGAGCATTTACCAGAGTCAGGGGGCCATATGGAAATATTAGTTGTGGTAGACCAGTTATCCAAACAAACCATCTTCATACCAACTCACAAGACAATCAATTTCCCAAAACTGACAGAGCTATTTCTACATTATGTGTTCTCAAAACATAGACTACCTTTGCACATAATATCCAATTGGGGATCAGAATTCATCTTGAGATTCACCAGATCCCCAACTAGTACACTTAACATGAGACTCCATTTTATATCAGGTTACCATTCACAGGTGGATAGTCAAACTGAGAGGGTTAATTAGACACTCAAGCAATATGGTACTTTTATTGAAATATGAATGGGGGAGATACCAAGGATAGATTAGTTACAAACAGATAGTGAATACAAACTAACTATACTATATATATACCTATTCTTCATCATGTAATATAGCTACCAACATCAGTATGTCAAATAGGATAATCTTATTGACATGCATTGTGAAGGCTTGCATAACATCCAGAATACAACAACTTTAACTTAAAAGAGAAGTAACTTAAAAAGGAAATATGAGAGATGAACAGTCTGACAGACTTATAGACAATTGATTCCTAAAAATACATTAGTTGTAACATAATTACTAATAGTTATAGACAGTTACTATCTACTACTTAAATAGGATAAATCTGTTATACCTATGATATGCTGTGATGTGCTATACCCTCAGTTTATTACTATAACCAACTTTGGTATACCATCACCAGTTTACTAAGAACTATATTGTTAGAACTCATTACCCCTAGAATACCTAAACAGAGTACTAGTAAAACCTTAGCTTTGTTATCAATTAAGCCTTCTCTCTCATTGTTGTTATCCCCCTTAATACACTCCTCTCTTACTCCAGTGGGCTAGCAAAGAGATGACACAACCTGATTGGTTGAGGTCAAGCCCAGGATCCAAAGGACCAAGGCTTGACAAAATCAGTAGTTATGTTCATAAATACACTTGGAAAGAGTAAAGAACTCTAAGTACTTCCTTTCTTCCTTTTCTTTCCTAAATAATTGGCTTGGAGGGACACTTATGAGAATTGTTATATCTAACAATAATTGTTATGAGCCATCTTGGCCATAATGATTTTTATTTCTTTATTTCTTTTATCTTTTATCTTTTACTTTTCTTTTTTTATAATTAGATAATAGGGGAGTCACATGATCAGAATCACATATTATGTCACAATCTGTCACATCACATAGTCACATATCTAGGAACATTCTAGTAGATTCTATTAGATCATTAGTAGGTTAGGGTCAGTAGCACAGACCATGTGTAAAAGGTATAAGTAGTAGCCCAAATCTAAGAGGAACTCTGTCAAGTTCTCTTTGTTTATTCTGAATAAAAGACAACTCAGTCCTAGGGTTAGCTCAACCCAACAGCTGCACTACAATAATCTTTCAGTGAACATTGACTAGAAGACAACTTATTATACTCTTGTTGAAATACCCTAGCAGAACATCACTTCAGAAGTCATAGAACAAGAGCTATCAGCTATCCTTAGGCAGCAAATATTGGAGTCTAAGTCATAACAGTGGCAGCTGGGAGTTGGGCTTAGGAATATGTGCAAGAGTCTGCCAGAGTACTTGGGAGTATGACTATGACATCCAATATGATGCTGGATGACACTCAGATGTGTTCCAGATGGCTGTAAAAGTTGTTCCTATTAGATAAAGTGTCTACAATGCAAGAATTAATACAAAGTACAGCACAGCAAGTCTGAAAGTATATTACATATATTGTGGAATGGCTTAGGCATCTCCACTAAATGTCATACTCACTGTGACAGGGCACAAGACTCTGTGGACACCACAAAGTCCCCATTGCTTCTAAGTCTCTAAGTGCCTTTCCTGACTGTGTATATTTTACAACTATCTAGAGGCAAGTGCCTTATCTGATGCTGTCCCTGGTAGCAGACCTTCCTCCAACCCTTGGCACTGTAAGAATTCATAATACCGCTTGATCGTCATATTAGTACAGTGGTCATCATTATCAGTACAGTGATCATCATTATCAGGACATCCGTTGGTGCATTGATGGTCAGAAGCACAGCCCTCACATGTGGTTCGCCTCAGAGGGACTTAGTGATCATCGTTATCAGGACATCTGGTCCATTGATCCTAATGTCAACAAAGATCAGAAAGATAATCTCATCATGATCAAGATTTCATCACCTCTGAGAATTCATTTATGGTCAGAAGCACAGCCCTCACATGTGATTTTCGTCAGAGGGACCTAGTATAAGGGGAGTGGGTAGGTCAAGTTTCAATTCAGAACAGTCATGTCTGATCCTGCGTTAGAAGCTCAGCTAGCTGCTATGAGTGTCGCTATATCTCAAAAGCGCACTGCGAATTACGCCAGCATTGAGTTTATTCCATTCCATGGTTGATCTCAAGGCGCTAACATTCTCTGCAGTCGCTGCCTTCGCAATCCTTGCATACGATGTACTCTTGGACTTGTCCCGTGAAGTAGGAGAAACTCATTCCCCAGTTGGTGTTCCCATCTAATTGGATTTTGGAAGTATACGTATATCTGGAGGTAACACCGCCCTTATGAGCATGCCATGCAGTACTGAGTTTGGACAGCGCTAAATGGTCACTACCAAAAGCACTGTACCTAATTGCTCGCTATTATGGCCTTTTGAATGTCGGGTTTGTAGTGTTCGCTTTGATCTGACCCAATACTTGGACTGACCATGATTTATTCATTTTCAGCGTGATGGCTATAGGTGTGTTTTTGGCTGCCAAAGTTGGATACCACCGCATCTCATTCAAAATATGTGAAAACTGCAGTGGCAACGCAAGTCGGCCCGTCTGTCAAAGTGAGTGGACAGCCAACTGATCCGTGCATTTTTAACAAGAGACCAGTTGTAAGCTTCAATCCAGATCTTGAATGTCAATTTCTGGAAAGGCCGTACAGGTGTAAAGCCTATCTGTATCTGATAAGTGTGTAGGTTCTTTCCTTTAGCTCAATTTGATCGCGCTCAACAGATTTCCTAGTGCCGGGTTGGTCATCTTCACGACGTGTATCAACATTATTCTGTTACTTCGTCTTCATGCCTTGTATCATGCTAGCACTCGTGGTACGTCTTGTTCTGGAAAAGTATACAACTCGAAATACTCAATTTCCTCAGTGTTGTGGTTCCTTATTACTCTCATCTTTGGTATGCTCGACATGTAACGAATCCGCTTAGTTACTAATGGCTATCCTTAGTCGAATTTGTGGTGAGCCACTTCGGTTTTTCGGCGGCATCGAGCTATTCATACGTCATTTCTGGCAGCTGGAGCTCCTTGTAACGATTGATACGCTCATAAAAGAAGTATATATACCAGCGGTCCCATTGTTTCCGTATCCAGGTTGCATACTTCAAGCTGGTTCTCACCGAGTCTCGGACTTAACATCATGGTGAGTGGCTGTTCAACGAATTGATACACCACATATGTGAAGCTCTTTTTTACCTCTGAAGGATCCCTACGCTGTGCATTTCAGGTATGAAAGGCCCCTGTACCCTGTACAACAATATTTACTACACAACTAGTTGTTTTCTTTGGAATGACTATTTCGAAGTTCGTGGACTCTGCGAGGAGTAGTGGGGGGCCGATTTTCCCATACAAGCTTCACAAAAACTTGACGCCACTCTTGATAGCCTTCGTACGAGATGGCACAATATTTTTTCTCCTGTATGTTTTGATTACTAATAGCGATACTCACTTCTCAGTGCTTCAAAGAATTGCAGGTCTTATTTCTCCCTAAAACAAGATCATTCACCTAAGACTGACATGCTGTAGTTGCTTTACTCATAGGTACGATTTTCACTACTTTGAATGGACCGATAAGCGAGTTGTCGGTAGTGTAAGTGTGGGCCAGTAATCTACAATAATGAGAAGACCACGCTACTAATTACCCCCCAGGTGGTTGGAGGCGGTATACTCATTCTCAGTATGTTATTCGATCACCTGGAAAAGTCCTATCTGAGCTTAACTGATGCTCTATGACAGGCAAGCCGTCTGATCATAAACTTACGGGAAGCTGGAGCCAAGACACACCAGGAGACATCTTGGGACGAGACAATGCAGCTGAGCACACTGGAGTTTGGGGGCGGGCGAGGCACTTCAGCAAATACCACCAATATCTGAAGTTCCTACAGAGTTGATATGTTGGCTATAATTACTTCTTCCGAGCCAATCCAGATCTTGCCATTGTGTATCACCAATTATATGAATATTTTGAGCTCGTATACCCAATATTTGAAGCTATGAGTAAACTAAGTTGTTGCTGAGTTGTTGAAAGGAGGTCTTGTTAAAACAAGTGCATGATGGTAACACGGCACACATTTTGATGTCAAGTGACCTGTCACTATCATGTCACCTCACCTGGACTTGTCACACAGTCGCACCCTTCCAGCTATGCCACTAGACATCAAAAAGGACCTATCTCACCACTGATTCACTGCGTTAGACTTAGCTATGATTGTATTCCATGTTTAATATACATAGATTTTTTGGACACATGGCTGAATGGTTAAGACCAGGTTTCTGTACTATATCTTATATCACAGCATTTATGACATCAGATGAATGATTTGAAGCTTTCTTATTGCTACAAACACTTGAGCCTTGACTATATTATGGACAACAACAATGTACATATATATTGACCTGGTCATACACCTATTGATCCAAACCAACTAGCAATGCTGGAAAATTTGCTTCAAGTCTGGATGTTAGAGATGGAGAAAGCCACTGAGAAGCAGCACTTGAGGATCAGGTTGAGGATCAGGTTGAGAAGCTACAACAACAGTTGGCTAATGCACAAATGCACTTAGGTCCCCAGCAAAGGTACACATTGTTGAAATATGAACAGGGGAGGTACCAAGGGTAGGTTAGTTAACAAATGGATAGTGAGTATGAGCTAACTACACTATATATATACCTATTCTTCATTATGTAATGTAGCTACCAATATCATTTATCACCTATTTTTAGTATAACACTTGACATTCCAATATACATATGTATTAAGTCTACTAATAATAATGTTTGATTTTGAGCATAGTTATAGTATGACTGTTGGGTTGAGCTAACCCTAGGACTGAGTTGTCTTTTATTTGGGGTGAACAGAGAGAACTTGATAGGGTTCCTCTTAGATTTGGGCTACTACTTATACCTTTTACACATGGTCTGTGCTACTGACCCTAACCTACTAATAGTCTAATAGAATCTACTAGAATGTTCCTAGACATATGACTGTATAATATAATTGATCTTGTGATGGATTGTGACAATTGTGATATGATATGTGATCTTGATCATGTAACTCTCCTATTATCTAATTA
>Ga0153948_1000597_pt1 | contig 19576 bp, 18 predicted proteins | sample TSNJ032MetaG_FD_104696 | JGI IMG/M metagenome (GOLD analysis project Ga0153948, IMG submission 104696) | Attine ant fungus gardens microbial communities from New Jersey, USA - TSNJ032 MetaG | ecosystem: Host-associated > Fungi > Mycelium > Unclassified | place: USA: New Jersey, Wharton State...
TGTTATCCAGTGGCTGTCGGATGGACTTCAAGTGCTGAGGCTTCAAGCCCCTTTCAAGTCGTTTATCCCAATCAATCCCATCCCGGCGATCGATATTGGGAATATGGAACTCATTTTCTCACCTGAAACACCCTGGACACCTAGAGTGGCTAGTAGTTCGGTTCGTGCTTCACTAAGTAGGTTCTCTTCTGGATAAGGAACTCTCCGGGAATTGATGATAATTTATAGTGCTGCCCTTCGGATTCAACCTTTCCGTTGACCAAATTCAGAACGACTTCGAGATCGTTAAAAATGGGCTATCTGTCGCCAGCCTCTCTACAGTGAGTTATTCAATTTTTGATCATAAAGCGTGTCTCACTTATCATCTGGTCTACCAGCCTCTTGGTGCCTCCACGTCCTCCATACGTGTCCTTGGGGAGGCTGATACTGAGGGAACTATTGACGTTGTCATTGCAGACACGAACCTCACGTGTCCTGACCCTGAACACTCTGCATTTGCTGCTTTTAGTGAGCTATTGCCTGGTTCAAGCCTATGGACAGCTCATTCCTTCCTACCCAGATGCGAACCTTACTAGTTCTGACATAGCTGAATTTCGTCTTATTGGAAATTCTAGTGCTACCGCTAATTTAAGTATCGGTCAAATTACTTTGAATCCAATCAAGGTCAATGTGTCGACTCAGGTATTGGGTCTTCAGGGTCTGGAAGGTATGACACTCATTGAAGGGGTAGATGTTGTTGGAGGAACGACGGATCACATCAATTTGAATGTTAATGGTAACTGCCTCCATTCATTTCTATGTGAAAACTTTGAGTCAACATGAGATAGTAACGATCCATAATCCCTCCAATTTGAACATCAGCACAAGTGATCTGAGTAAGTCTCGTAAATTGGCCGTGGGATTCTATTTATTTCTCTCTTTATCCAGCACTCAGACTATCCAGAGATGGAGCATCCCTTGGAACTGTTTTGCTTCCGAATCTGACCCTAAACATGGGCAACAATAGTCTCACTGCGACTTCCGCATTTCAGGTCGGATTTAATGCAGCTGTGTTATTAATCACTGCTCATGAAATTCAAGGCTAATGATAGTCCCCAAGGACTTCAAACGCTAAACGATTTTGTGGCCAACAGAGGTTTTTCATCGTTCGGTGTACCTGAGTCTCTCTTTAATGCTGTGATATAGATGTCAACCTCACAATTTTCGGCTTTGATGGAAGCACAAATATCCCGTCTCTGGCAGACGCATTTAAAACTCTCCAAATTAATGTTACGCTGCCTGGGTTGGAGGGGAGTCTCCTGGAAAGTGCCGTTCTCAAGGTTCTCCCGACAACCGGACGTCAAAACAATATCACTCACGTTACCGTATCCTTGAGGAACCCCTTCTCAGCTTCTCTTCGAATTAAAAAAATCACATCCTTTGTCACTTCTCATGGCATCCTTTTGGGTACGATTGACACTGACACTGATTTCGAGTCTGTACCTAACTCCATTACTCAATCTCCTGAGCTCAACTGCAACATCAATCTCGACTCCGCGGCACTTTTCACAGTCACTCGTGTTCTTGCCGTGGAAGCCGGTTTGGACCCAGCGCCTATTGACGCAATTGTCAAACTAGCTGGATACCAGTATTCAAGTGTCCCCGCTGATCAACCTCCCCCAGACAGGCGACAGGATGCCAGCCTCTTCACGTTAGTCGACTCATCCAATTTGTACTTAAACCTAATAGTCGGACTTCATAGTGACTTCGACCTTCCTTCCTACATTAAAACTGCATTTAAAAAGCTCCGAGCAGATGTTCAAATCACTTCTGATGTCGTAATTGGTATGATTTTTTGGTGAACTCATGGTTCTGGGTGCTGAATTATTTGGAGGTGACTACGAAACTACCCTCCAGTTCGCTCAGACAGGTGTTCCTACAAGTACTGATGATAGTCTTGATTTGATTCTTCCCATTCTTGCCCAACCCATTATTATGAAAGTTGTAGCAGGTGCTGGATTGGGGTTCGTCATTGCCATGTTCTTGCGCTTCTTTATTCATTCCCTCTTAGCTTGGATACGGTCTTGATTTCGACTCCCACGCAAAACTCATTCAGTGAGCCTCTTGTTGATCATGATATACAATGCGTTCACCTTGAATTTATCAGTGGCTCATTTACGGGGAAGCATCACAGACGCTGGCCCTTGTGGGTAACCTCATCTCTCATGTCCTTCCTATTAACCAGCCTTTTTATAGTTAATGCAAAAATCGATTTTCCTGCAGGACTGGATGTTGAATGGCAAGGAAATACTTTTGGCAACATCAAGATGGATGCTGTACAAGTCACTGGAGATGTCGGCGCTACCCTTGACATTGATTCAACTTTTAAGGTTATCAACCCCGGGACCTTGACTGAGTTTACCAAGGTCTGTATCCTGGTATTTTTCAATGCTGAATTGTTTCCTATACTTCCTCGTAGGTCCTACTCACGGAGGAGTCATTTGAGTGGACAGTCTCAGGGAGCAATCTAACCAGTGAGTTGCTTCTGGATCTGATTGATTCAATCAAGAAACGATAAAAGAGGGCTTGCATAGTTAGTGCACTTGGGATTGAAGTACCTGGAGTACTTCTCCCCAAGAAACAAGTTCGGCTCAATGGTTTCAACGGACTCAAAGATGGCGTCCAAGTAAAATCCTTTGACCTTCCTGCAAATGATCCAGCTGGAGGCATTCGCCTGACCCTTCAAGCATCGGCTATCAATGTATGTCCTTGCTGTTTCTGGATCTCAACATGACTCAATTAAGTTCTATAGCCTTCAGACGTCGGCATCCAGCTCGAATCACTCAATTTTGTGACAATTGCTGGAGACGCGGTGATTGCTCAAGTCACAGCTGGCAATGTGACGCTTTCACCTCGTTCAACATCTGATCTTTCACTGGTCGGACGGCTTATCCCACAAAACTCTTCCAATGGACTTGCAACTGTTTCTGATATCTTCAATAATTTCGTAGCTGGAAAACAAAGCGATGTGATTGTCCAGGGCGACAGTGTCGGACCTGGTACTGTGAGTCACTATCGTACAATGAATTACTTTCTTATTTACGTGACCTTCAAAGATCACATGGCTCAACAGTGGAATCAAGTCACTGAAAGTGGCAGTAGCATTGCCTGACCAGGGTCCTCAGAACATCATCAAGTCAGTCGACCTTGACAATATGGATTTGAAATTTACCGAGGCTACTGCGTATAATCCCTCAACAAGTAGTCAATCAACCAGTGCTGCGTTCACTCTCCCCTTCGACTTCCCGGTCGACATTAAGACCCTTAATCAAACGATTACACTTGGTTATGAGGGATCAGATTTCGCTCAACTTGCTATCCCCAGAGGTCCCAGTTCTACCGATGTTCAAAACAGAATCGTTTACGTTAAGTTCAATGATGTTCCCCTGAACGTTTTTGACAATAGTCACTCCACCTTTGAGCGTTTCATCGCTGCAGCTACCACGGGGAAACAAGAGACAATACATCTTGTTGGCATGGCAGATGCTGATGTTGATACTGCTGTTGGAATGGTTTCTCTCAACGGCGTCGCTTTCTCTGTAGAAAGCACGATTCAGGGTTTGCAAGGTCTTGACACCAAGCCTGTTGTTGTCACGAGCCTCGACGTCAACCATGGATTCCCAGATTTTTTGCTCATACGGACTCAGGCTATTCTATACAATCCCAGCAACATAACCATCAGCACCGGCGATGTATCCTTTGACATTCAATTTCAGGACAAGTCAATGGGCACTGCCAACGCCCAAGACTTGACGATTACTCCTGGCAATATGAATACCACGATTGATGTCCACTTCGCTCCCCAAGGAGGTGCTGTCGCAATCGGCCAAACTTTGCTGGAACATTACTTGCAAGGAGTTGACGTTGATATTGCTATAATTGGCGACTCAAGCGCTACGAATATTCAATCCTTGCAGTTGGCCCTCTCCCAAATTCATCTGTTCCCTGTCACGATTCCGGCTCTCAATCAAACTCTGATCAAGAGTGTATCCCTAACATTCCCGAAGGATATAGTTGAAACGGGGATCGCCACTGCCTCTTTCACACTCTCGAATCCTTTCACTGTCAGCGTTAACCTTCTTCGAATGAGCGGTTCAGGGTCTTTTCAGGGCATCGATGTTGGATCGATTCCCAACACAGATGTCTCCTCTGACCCGATTCACGTAGATGGCCATAGCGAGGCGACTTCCTCAGGCCTACCCTTCGAATTCACTCGTGATCCTGTTACCATCATTAAGCTCTTGAAGGCCTCTGCTGCTCAGAATCATGTTGATCTTGGGCCCCTCAATGATATGTTCCAGTTTGTTCTCGATAATCCGGACTATAAACCTCCGGTGAATACCACTATTAATGACTCAAAGCCTACATGTGTCAGTGGGCATCAGTTCGATGCTACAGGTGCTATTCTTGCCGCCCTCGCAAACCTCAAAGTTGACATCAGTGTTGATGCTGACACAAAACTGGATGATTTTGCAACTAGTCTCACGTTCAATCAGACATCTGTCCCTACAACTACAGATCAGACCAGTCTCTTCCTCATTGGTGCAGTCGCTGGACCTATAGCTCAACACATGGTCGATGACTCCAACCTAGTGCTTTCAGAGGCATTCATTACAAACATCTCCGATGACGGCCTTGACATCTCGTTCAAAGGTTCTCTCACAAATATTGGACCTCTTGATGCTCGTATCGAGTTTACCGGACCTGTGACCTTGAAGTGGCAAGAAAAGCCAATTGCCACAGTCACCCTCCCTCCGGTTTGCGTAGCTGCAAATGTTGGTGTGCCCAATTACGAAGCCAGTGGACGGCTCACCATCTCGGATCAAGACGAGTTTACATCATTCGCAGAATCCTTGTTGCACAGTGAGGAGTTTGAATGGACAATTTCGACTGATCAGATTCGAGTTTATACCTTGGGCACGATTTTCGAAGGTCTTGTCTTCGAAAAGTCTATCTCGTTCAAGGCGTTTAACAATGTTGCGGGCGTATCTGTTGTAAAATTTGACTTGCCGTCGGACGATCCTGCTGGTGGTATACATATTGAGACCGACGCATCCATCCCTTCTTCAGCACGTGAGTGGAGCCTTCTTTTTTTTTTCGAACTTGATCATTGATGACCTGCACTTGTCAGAGTTTGGTATCGAACTTGGACAAGTCAGCTTCCAGGCCTTTTATCAAGGCATCTTCCTTGGACGTGAGTATTTTCCATGCTTAACAAAGTCCTTGGTGGTTATTGACTTGTGGTCTGCAGCTCTGTCCTCTTCTCAAGTTACGCTCAATCCACTGGCCGTCACGCATACTCACTTTTCGGGTCGGATTGTGCCCCAGAATGATAACGATCTGAAAACGCTTGGACAGCTTTTCTCCCAATTTTTGATGGGCCACAACATGACTTTGACGACCAAAGGTGGCAGCGTTCAACCACCTGGTGCAGATGGGCCTATTGCTTGGTTAAGCGCTGCATTCAAGACACTAGAGTTGAATATCACTCTCCCTGGACAACAACTGAATGTGATCAAAGCCGTTCAACTTGATGATCTAGAGATTACGATGCAAGAACAAGACCAGACATTTGCGCCACCCGTGAGCTCGAAGAGTGCCGTTGCACAAATTGCGAATCCATATGGCTTTTCATTGCAGGCTCTAGAATCGGCGCAGAAACTTGTTCTCAATGTACAAGGCACTGATGTTGCAGAGGTAGGTTGTTTCTTTTGTTTCCAAGTACACTGTTGTTGAGTTTGAAAGCTTGACCTCCCGAAACAAGCAGTGAACAGTGGAGTATCTACCGGCAATACTATAGAAGTTGTGATTTCATTCGAGAACCAACCGCTCAAGTCGCTCAACAATAACGCGTTTGAAGAGTTGTTGGCGAGTGCGACATTGACGGATGAGGTTAGCGTCCGCATCAAGGGAACAGTAGATGTTACGGCGCGAACTGAGATTGGAGATGTGCCGATTTCTGGGATACCTGTTGATGTGACGTCGAGTTTGAAGGGGGCTGCGACATTCAATCATCAGGTCGGACTGAATAATATCTCAGTGATAGGAAGTGGTGGACAAGGTGGGAATGAATACGTTATCGGGCAGGCGATTGCGACGTTGGAGAATCCGTCGAATGTGTCGTTAAGCACGGTTGATGTTTCGCTTGCAGTGATTTTTGAGGGTACCCAGATTGGGCGTGCTGTAATGAACGTGAGTTGTGTGTGTGTGCGTACGGGGACGACGGGAACTGATTGATTGTTAGGAATTTAACCTGGTTCCTGGTCGACAAGAGTATGCAGGCGAGTTCCATTACCAACCTGAAAATGCCAACGATACAACGGCACAACGGTTCTTATCACAGTTTATACAAAGCGACGAAACACTTGATGTGGACGTTGTTGGAGATGAAGAGAGCACACCCTTTGTGTCGCTTCTAGATGGAGTGAAGGGACTAAAACTGTCGTCGCAGATTAGAGGGCTGAATCAGCCGAATTTGATCAATAGCATCCAGGTGGTGATCCCCTTGGATGTGTTGCAGACAAATATGGTGTCTGGTGGTGTTGATATTCATAATCCAATGAATGTGGACATGGTGATTGAGTCTGTGCAGGCCGAGGGCGGCGTTAATGGACAGGTGTATGCATTTTTCTCACATACGTTTTCTGGTGGACTTTTGATACCTGGCGGACAAACGGTGAACTCTGGGATGTTTAATGATGTAAATCTGACGCAAGGGGTTTTTCCGTTGCTTGACCTTCTGCCGCTGGATGCATTGGATATTCGTGTGGCGGCGACGGTGCGGATTGGTCAGGGTGGATATCTGCTTCCTTGGTTGAAAATTAGCCAGACGAATGTGCCTTTTACTTTTAAAGTAGCGTAGTACTTATATATATCTATAGCTTATAATGTATACTTCAAGCAGGAGGTAAAAAAGCGACCCATAGAATGACAGAAAGAAAACTCCAGATAAAAGCGCAAGGGATCCAGAGAGTAGAAACCCAAGGGTGGCGGTGTGGGTGAGCGAGGATATAGGCGAGGGCCCAATAGGTAAAAGGCATGGAGGGGGCAAGGCGCAGGACGATTTGTGAGTGAGAGGCAAAGAGGAGGATGAGAGACATGAAGAGGGCATGGAGGGCATGTGGGGCGATGGAGGGACGGAAAAAGGGAGAGGGAGGGGAAGAGAAAGTGAGCCAGTGGAAGAGATAGCGGAAGGCGTAGACGAAGAGGGCGTAGAGAGGAGGGAGGGCGATGAGGAGGTTGGGGAGCTGGTTGAGCTGCCAGTAGTTGAAGAGACCGACGTCCCAGTAGACGGCCTGGACGTAAGGATAGACGAGAGGAAGGGTGTTGTGGCACCAAGCGGGGGGAGAGGAGGACGGGCAGAACTTACGGTAGGCCTCGTAGTTGTGGGCGAGAAACGGGAGGGCAATAGCAGCCGACGCCACACAGGCTCGCACTGGATTGTGGCGGAAGGATCCCCAGACCACAAATCCTGCGAGAAAGACGCCGTTGGACCTGAGCACTGTTGCGAGCACAAAATACAGCGTCGCCCGCTGCCATTGTCGTCGTGCACAACACAGCATCCCCCGGTACGACAGCCAGCGGAACAGTGGCTCTGCATACCCCGTCGCTGCGTGCTGCGTCGCCGCGCTCAACGGCACCAGCGACAACGCCGTCCCGAGGCGTCCTGCCTCGATGCCAATGTGCTCCTGGGACAGCGACAACAGCGTCCGCGCTGTGTCCCAGGCCAGGACACCGTTCATGACGTTGATCGACAACGGGGACAGATACTTGACCACCAGTGGTGCACCAGGCAGAAATGCAAATTCGTGTTCCCAGCGGTACCCGTGGGCGGCAATGTCGGCAAAGTGCACAACATCCCAGCGCTGCCCGACGCCGCCCCCCGACGCATCAAACGGTCTCACCACGGCGTTGGCGGCAGCGCCCAACAGCGAGTAGAATATGTGGGCTGTGAGGGCGAGTGTCATGAGAGAGTGTGACATAAATAGCTGAATATGGTCCTCGACATTCCCCTCGTCGTCGTCGACGCCCTCGTCCGGCTCGCACCTCTGCTCACCGTTGCCTCCCGTGCTGCCCGCCTCCTCGCCTGGGCCGACGACTGGTACGCCTCGTGGCTCGTTCTCGCCGGCTGGTGTCTCCTGTGCCTCGTCGCACCCGCTCTCTTCCGCTATGCCGTCCCTCTCCTCCTCGCCCTCCTCGTATTCCTCGTCAATAATCCCCGCCCCCCGCCCTCCCCGCTCATCACCGACACCGTTCTCCAGGCCGCCATCACCAACCTCGCCACCGTCGCCACCGCTCTCCCCTCTCTCTCCCCCGCGAACCTTGCTCCCCGCGCTCTGTTCCGTGCTGCTGCCATCCTCACTCTTCCCTGGCTTGTCCTCACCCATCTCCTTCGCACCCGTCTGCTCCTCGCCCTCATCGGCTCTCTCTTCATCGTGCGCCGCGCTCCCTGGGCCTCTGTCCTTGTCTCTGTCCTCTGGCGAAGCGCCTTTGTCCGTGCCGCCCTACACGCTGCCCACGCCTTCCTCACCGGTCAGCCTCTTCCAAGACCCCTTTCTTTCACCACCACCACCTCAGATTCCTCTTCTGGCCACACACTCCGCTTCCTCATAACCGTCCACGAAAACCAGCGCTGGTGGGTCGGCCTCGATTGGACTGCCGCCCTCATTCCTTCCGAACGTCCTGCCTGGTCCTCTCCTGCTCTCCTTCCCGTCTCCCCCCCAGCTGCATTTGTCCTTCCTGACCCCGCCACCGTCTATCTGCCCGCCCCAGACGCAAAGTTCGCCATCAAACGCACTGCTACCTGGAAATGGCTCGATCCAGAGTGGCGTCTCCTCGTCCGCACACCAGGCTCATCCCTCTCACGTATCTCCCGCTCTCTGCCTACAGATGACCCTTCTTCTCCTTCTTCTCCCTCCCTTGCCTCTAGTGCCAGTCGTCTCTTTAAACCCACATCCCTCAGGATCAAAGCTTCCTCCTCCCAACCCTCTCCTCCCCAAGATGACAATGACAACGACAACGACAACGACCACAACAACGACGATGACGATAGCTCTCAACAACCCTCGACAGATCCAGATGGCTGGATATACAGCGACAACAAGTGGGAAAATCACTGTCATTCAAATAGCTTGGGCAAAGTGGGTTACCACCTTTTGATTCATACATTCTTTCCTCACCAGGTTCTAGTACACCCGCTACAGACGGTGGACCCGTATAGCCATTGTCAGCGAACACGTCCAATTCGTTCCTATTACCAACACCGACCATCAACCCCATCCAACAGATACCCCTTCTACTCTCCTGTCCGACACCTCTGTCACCCTCCAGCCAGACACCTGTTCCGCTACTTCCGCCACCCCTCAGCCGGACAGTCCTCTGCGACAACGTCTCCGTGCTGCTCTTTCCAACACTTCTATCTCTGCACGTTCCTGATGACTGAGATAGCCAGTCTCTGTTCTCTAATTCTCGCTAAAACACTGTACCTATGACGAACAAGGATTTTTGCCTATTGTTATCTAAGAGTTTATTTCAGTGTGACGAAATCTCAAACAGCCGGTCCTAGTGATGCCCGAAGGTCAAGAAACGATCCTTCCGGTGTAGGCGCAACGGATATCGGTATTGTCTGTTTTGGCGGGGTTCTTTGGTACGGGCCCTGTGGATAGTGATATTGATTTCCAAGTAAAAATGACATTGGTCGAAGAAAGTCATGTCGATTGCCATCCCCTCGAGAATCGAGAAGTGCACCTGGCGGATCCAATGACACTGGCGGAAGGACTGGGGAGCTGGGGTAGCGCAGTGAAGGTTGTGAGTATAGCGATATTGAATCCGCTGTACTTGCATGGGCTTCTGACTCTATTATGCTCTCCTTGTCGTTATCGGTATCACCACGGGTCGTCGATCGTCTCTTCTCGCCGGACAATGCCAGTGTCGTAGAGTCCGTATGCTCAGTGAAAACACTCTCCGTATCCATTGAATGCCTATGCTGTTGTCGCTCTTTTGCCATCTCCATTCTCGACACGGTCGAAACATCATCGTCGAACACAAGAGTCGTATCACTCTTTCCACTCCCATGAAACCTAATAGAAGGAAGACCTCGAGTCATCGGCGTTGAGGCTGCTTTTCGTACAAAGAGTTTCTTGGCGCATCTATTGTAATTTCGAATAGCTTCACCTGTGAAACCGAAGAGTGCAAAGAACAGTAAGCCAGAGATCACTATGGTCCATCGGACTCGTTCAAGGTCGACGAATTCTGAGTTTCTCTCTTGTTTAACGTCAATACGACTGAAATCTGTTCACTCAACACAGGTCATTCGATAAGCATCAAAAGAGATGAAAAACCCTAGACACACTGTAATGTGTTTTTTCCCAGGATAGCCACGGTTCGACGTGACCTTTCGTAGCGGATGCGATGATCACATACAGATGAATCGCAATTTGGAACAGTGCCTGTATCCCAGCCAAGCACAACAACCTGATATACTGGCTCGGTGTAACCTTGTCTTGACTGATTGACAAAGTTTCCTTGATCCCGATGAAGTTTCGTTGAAGACCAACGACACACAACGCAGAATACATCGATGCGACGAGGGAGAGACCAAGGGGTGGCGTCAGAACGAGGACATAAGCTAGAGCGGTATTGTCGATGGTGGGCCAACAACCCACATCTTCGAAAATGTCAAAACGGTGACTTTGAACTACGATATCTGATCTACAATCTCAGTACCACGCAAAAGTTGGAGGGATCAACTCAACGAAGAATCATAACAATGACGGGAATTCCGAATCCAATCGCCAAGTCCATAAGCATACTTCTCCGCTCCTATTCAATTCAATCAATGACCCACAAAAAAAAACTGTTTAGAAAAATACTTCACCTCTGATCTCGTCCTTGTGATACCCTTAATCCCAATAGCATGATACAAACGTCTACTAATACATAAAATGCCAGCAGGTACAGCAACAGAAGCTCCTACAAGAATCTTCGTTGCTATATCACAGTAAACCGGTGCCCGATTCACTACATTGCCGTTCCAAACGACAGAATTTATAAATAATAGGAAATTAGAAAGAGATATCCATCCCAGGTAGATGTATGTTCCCGCGTTCCACGCTAAAAGTAATGTCAACAAAGTGACTGACTATTGACAGAGAGAGAAACTCTCTTGCCTTGTAAATTCCAAGTAAAGGGGTTAGCCGTCAAAATAAATGAAATAAAGGCAAAGGCCGAGAAAACTTGATTGAAAGCTGTCATAACTTAATGACTCTCGATCGCGTAGAAACTAGCGTCGAGGGGAGAGATGGGAAAAAATCAGGGAAGAAAAAAGAAAGAGCAAGGTGACGAAAGCCAGGAAGAAGGAAGGAAGGGATAGAAACAATACACTCAGCTTTTAAAACAATGCCTAATAATGTCGGGGTTGCCATTTCCATATTTGAAACTAACAAAGTACAAAAGAATTGACATATGGGGTAAGCGCTTCATTGTACCTGGAGATAAGATCACACACAACGCGTTGTAGGAGAATAATTAAGAGACCTCTTCGTCAGAGAAAATTGCTGTGCAAGCCAAACCATCTTCACGGATGATGCCTCTATACATTCCAGGCGAGTTGGATGGCAGACTCACTAAAAAAAAAGATCAACATGATAACGAGCTTCGATGCAACGCGAGACAATTTCGCTTACCATTGCCCTCCGAGTCCAAAACAATGACATCTCCTTGACCTCCTAATCTTCCAACTTCCTCCACAACATGTCTCCCGGCTTCTTCAATTGTTTCGCCTCGGTATTGTGTCCTTCGGGTGATGGTTACAACAGTGGCTAGCCTTATAAAGTACTAGGAAGCCTTGTTGACAACAGCACTAACATATATAGAAATAGCAGACACTCACGTCTCCATCCCCCGTATCAGATATATTCCCATGGAAGTCGGCTTATGGCTACCACAGAACTTGTCCAATAAGACTCTAAGTGTTTGACGTAGATTTCCATTCTTCTGCCCAGAATCTAGAATCCATGTGTGGGGTATCTCCAATTCTGCCAACAAGTTTATTAGTGCGCCCACCTGTCGGGGTTAAGACCGCTATTACAACCCCGGATATCCAAGGCTACAGCGCCCACAGTTTCTTTGGGCAACTGATCAATCAGAAGTAGCTTTTTATGAACATCGTCGGAAGGGTATGGTAGCGGTTTCTTGGGTAGTTCCCATCCTCGACGATGTTCTCTCCACCATATTAAGTTGAATGGGATCAAGCTTATCACGACACAAATTCCCTATTGTAGGCGCTCCTATATGAATGAAGGTGCAAGTAAGAGAAAGGTAAATTGTAAATTGTGTTATCAGGTAAACTAGATTAATTTTTTGTCTTTTTGACTAATTCAGCTTATTATATGTCATTTATCATTTTTACTAAATTTCAACAAGTTTTCGACATGGCCACTAACATTACTTTCCACCCTGGTGCGCTTCCTAAAAAATTTTCAAGCCCAGTTTAAAAAAACAATCGTTAGGCTCCGTAACTGGGCAGGAAAGATGTGAACTACTGGGACAAAAGGGTGTCACCATCTGGCTAACCGGATTGAGTGCAAGTGGAAAGGCGAGAATAAATGTATTCAAGATTCCCAGTTTCCACTGATCTCAATCAAAACTCATCAGTCAACCATCGCATGTGCCCTAGAGCAACACCTTTTACATCTGAAAAAGTTCACCTATCGGCTTGATGGTGATAACATTCGATTTGGTTTGAACAAGGATCTAGGATTCGACGAGCAATCGCGGAACGAGAACATTCGACGTATAGGAGAGGTGTGTTGCCCAATGGGTTCTATATACTGGATGTTCTCACAGGTTCGGAACGTACCATAGGTCTCCAAGCTGTTCTCGGATGCTTGCGCTATCACGATAACTGCCTTCATCTCCCCTTACCGTAAAGACCGACAAGTTGCTAGAGAGCTGCATGAATCTGCTTCGATCCCTTTTGTGGAAGTTTTCGTTGATGCTCCATTGGATATTGTGGAGAAGCGAGATCCCAAGGGCCTCTATAAGAAAGCCAGGGCTGGAGTCATCCAAGGTAAGAGATCAAGAATTAAGTTCCTTTACCGGCTATCTAATAACTACAAGATTTCACTGGCATCTCTGCCCCCTACGAGAGCCCAGAAAATCCCGAGATATACATTAATACACACGAATGCTCAATTGAAGATGCCGTAAGAATCATCTTCGAATACCTACAAAGCAAACAATACATCTAGTTATTCATCCACTAGGCTAGCCGTATAGGATTATAACAGGAGATACACATAACTAAAATCCTTAAGGCCAAACCCCGGCCATCTCTTGACCAGAGCCATGGCTCAGACTGTCGTCGAAAGCCGAAAGCGGCTCTTGCTCTTCCTCTATCACATCGTCATGTATATTGTTCAAAATTGAACTCAGCCCGCCCTTTAAAGTCGCCAGCCAGTTGGCTAGTTGTTCGACTGTTTGGGTCATCTCATTTTGAAGTTGTTCTCGACTACTGTTCATTAGGAGGGTATAATCTGGAGGTCTGATAGATGACACATCGACGAAGGTAGGGAGAGAAGAAGCGAAAAACTTGTCTTCCGTGAATTCTGGCTTATTTGTCAAATTCGGCGCATAGGGTGAAGCAGAGCGAAATACATCTTCATCAGAAGTCTGTCGCATCACGATTGCAGGTGATATAGGATTACGAAGCGGAGCAGCAAAAACAGAAGGTGACGGTGGTAATAGATCCTTGAAGCCAAGGCGGTGCTCAGAAGAAAGTGACGGAATCTGCATTGAGATTGGTGGGTACAAAACTGATCAAGGATTGAGCTGACTCACCTTGAGTACATCTTTCAAACCTGGAGTTCCCAGGGATGCTTCAGAGCCGGACCGGTCTGTCAGAATACGAATGGGAAACTTCGAAGGTTCAAATAGGGATTCGTCATTCAAATCTGGAGGTTTAGAACCATGACGATTATGTACTTGCTGCACGGCTGTCGCAGAACAGGCACGATACATGGAGGGTGGCACAAATGGCTGGATGACAGCTCGGCGAGACGGTGTATCTAGTGAATGTGTAGCCTGATGGGAACTTGGTAAATGCTCAATGGGTTTTGGAATAGGAACAAAGGCATCGGCAACCTGTGCCTTATTTTTTGCTCTCCGATTTAGCGGAAATCGAAAAGCCGCGGGAGAAGCAAGATCACGGTCATGAAGATGATGTTCTGGTGTTTCAGTGCTGCTTCGAGAGCGTTGGCGTTGCGGATAACTTTTTGCTGGAGATGGCGAGGAATTGGATGCCTCATCAGAGTGCTTGTCAGGCGAGATGGAGAGAGGTTTAGTGATCGTAGGAAGTTCATCCAAATCTGGAATTTCAATAAAAGATGTTGGAAGATAATCTGCATTCGCGACATCAGGAGTGTCTGTTGTATCCAGCGGGTTGAAGAGCTCGCCAAGAGCTTGTCGACTTTGATTATATGCGGTATCGGACATTGAAGCAGAAACGTCCTTCGTAATTTGGTTGCTAGGCCACAGGCCATCCTGGTATGCTGAAAAGTTGAGATTTTGATCCTGGATAAGTGTTGTAGTAGGGGATGTAGATGGCTGTAGCAGGTTCGTTGGTTTAGGGCAGAAGGACTCGACCTGAGAGCTATATTCAAATAAATGACGCAAAGATGTGGGTAAGGCAGAAGTTGAGCCTAATGCTCGAACGGTGTCGGAATCTTGAGTTTCAATTGGGGGTGGAGTACTTTGAGATCTTTCGATAGACTGAGGAATATTTTGACCATGTAACGTCTCAAACTCCCAGCCACCTAGGTCGTCGACGATTGGGCTAATTCCAGAATAAACACTCACGGGAAAAATTACGCTTGCATTCATAACTTACCCCTCAGCTTCCTTTTCCCAATCCAACGGTGCAGCGAGACTGGCTCTTGGACCCGCTTGTTTGAGCCGCGTAACAAGCTCCTGAAGAATGGACAAGCTGACTTTATGTACAGATTTGATCCATTTTGTTTTCGAGAGGTCCTCTGCAGATAATCTCTGCTCACACGTCCAGCCTCAATCCAAGCCGATTAGGAAAACAACGCACTTCAGTGGGAAGTTCCTTGAGACAATGGGACAGAAAGTCTCGTAGATCTTTGCTACTTTCTTGCTCAGAAAGACGGGGTGGTTTTACCCGAGGAATTAGTTCCATGACCTGGAAACGGTCCAGGTTGGAGTGAGGAGGGCTCCCTTTGATTATTTCATAAACCATGATGCCAAGACTCCATATATCGGCCTTTGTATCGTATGCGCTGACACTCTGGATAACCTCAGGGGCCATCCAGTAGGGTGTACCGGTGAGAGTGTTGCGCTTGCTGGTGGATGTGGTAAGGAGAGCAGAAACACCAAAGTCACAGATCATGACCTTTCCAGTTTCAGTGATGAGAATGTTGGCTGCTTTAAGATCGCGATGAATGACGGGCACTCTGTGAAGGTAGCTCAGTCCGACCAAGACTTCCCGGATAATGACGGAGGCATGTTTGTCCTCGAGGCAGCCGTCCTTGGTTGCTTTCATGAGGGCATCAACACTACCGCCATGAGCAAACTCCATGACAATCCAAACACGAGGCCCGTCCATGTAACAGCCAAAATACTTTGTAATATTAGGTACGTCACGAAGCTGACTGAGGAGAGTAATTTCACGCTGGATGTCGGCCACATCGTCATCGGGAGTGTCAAGGTTGATGATTTTCAGAGCGACAATTGTTCCAGTTGGGATGTGCCTGCCTTTGTGAACTGAACCATAGCCACCCTTTCCGACTGTGTCAAGACGTTCATAGAGCTGGTGAACAGACGGATGGCTCATAATAGTTAGGAGCAATTCCTCTTTGTCATGTCATCAACACAAAATTCGCACGCCACGCAAAGATATGGAGGTAAATTTAATCAAAGATATAAAGAATCCCAATACATATCCTAATGCTGACCAAAACCTCCTTCATCACAGACGAAGTATACGATCTACTAAACATCATCACAGGGAAACCCCTCCTACAAAGGAATCCAATCAGATAAGCAGATTATGGAGACCCTGGCCAAGCTTACAAAAAAAGCAGATAAAATAAGTGAACATGTAAACAAACCTAGGAAAGGCACCTCAGGACGCAACGAACCAGTAGAAAGCTTAGAGGCCAGCAGACACGCACCCCTCCCAATGGCCAAATCCTATGCCCGAGCATCTAATATTTCACCTAAGATAATACAACGGCTAGGTCACCAGTCACCGAGAACCCCAAAATCTCCAACCTTGTCGTGTGCTTCGCACAAAGTACAGACACCGCAACTAGGGAAGCCATAAGTGAGCGACATCAATCGGTGCCTCAAAGAAAATGGAACCTCCGACAATCTAACCATTACAGCAGTTAAACGGAACTACTAGGGAACTGCATTGCCATCACACGCTCAGATCTGATGGCAGCAGACATCCCGTACACGGAGGGTTTTGCTAACATTGTCATCGCAGGAGCAACAGACACAATTAAAGATAACAAAAAATGGTTCAAAATTGAGGTCAACAATGTACGAACAGGTGCACGGGGCGACAATAGCATGATACAAACATCTACTAATACATAACATGCCCGCTGTACAGCAACAGAAGCTCCTATTAGAATCTTCGTTGCTATATCACAGTGAACCAATGCCAGATTCGCTACATTACCGTTCCAAGCGACAGAATTTATGAGAAATAAGAGACTAGAAAAAGACATCCATCCCAGGTAGATGTATGTTCCGCGTTTCACGCTAAAAGTAACGTCAGCAAGGTGACTGACTATCGCGAGAGAGAGAAGAAAAAACCACTCTTTCCTTGCAAATTCCAAGTTAGCCGTCAAATGAAACAAAAGCAAAGGCCGAGAAAACTCGATTGAAAACTGTCATAACTGTCCCTATTTTAATTTAATGACTCTCGATCGCACAAAAGCTGGCATCGAGGGAGAAGATGGAGGAAAATCAGGGAAGAAAAGAAAAGAAGAAGGAGACGAAAGCCAGGAAGGGATAAAAACAACACAACACTGCTTTCAAGAATAATGTCGGGATTGCTATTTCCATATCTGAAACTAACAAAGTATTGACATATGGGGTAAGCGCTACATGCTGTGCCTGGAGATAAGATTACCACAACACGTTGTAGGAGAATAATTAAGAGACCTCTCCGTCAGAGAAAATTGCTGTGGAAGCTATACCGTCTTCACGGATGATGCCTCTATACATCCCAGGCGAGTTGAAAGGCAGAGTAACTAAAAAGAAGGTCAATATGATAATCAACTCGAACGATTGAGACAATTTTGCTTACCGTTGCCTTCCGAGTCCAAAATAATGACACCTCCTTCGCCTCCTAATCCTCCCAGTTCCTCCACAGCATGTCTCCCGGCTTCTTCAATTGTTTCGCCTCGGTATTGTGTCCTTCGGGCGATGGATACAGCAGTGGCTAGCCTTATAAAGTACTAGGAAGCCTTGTCAACAACAGCACTAACACATGGAAATAGCAAAGACACCCACGTCTCCATCTCCCGTACCAGATATCCCCATCGAACTCGGCTTATGGCTACCACAGAGCTTGTCCAATAAGGCTCTAAACCAAGTGTTTGACGTAGATTTCCATTCTTCTGCCCAGAATCCCGAACCCATGTGTGGGGTATCTCCAATTCTGCCAACAAGTTTATTAGTGCGCCCACCTGTCGAGGTTAAGACCGCTATACAACCCCGGATATCCAAGGCTACAGCGCCCACAGTCCCTTTGGGCAACTGATCAATAGGAAGAAGCCTTTCATGAACATCGTCGGAAGGGTATGGTAACGGTTCTTCGGGTAGTCCCAATCCACGACGATGTTCTCTCCATCGTCTTTCAGTATAAAAGTACGATGAGTCTACGAGTACCTCTCCAAGAGAAGCACCTATCTCTTCTGCAGTATTTCCTGAAAGGAACGGATGTGGATTTCGTTCCGAGTTAACGTATAGCGCACGGACGAGTTGAGAGGGATTTTTCACCCTGGTCAGTAGTGTCGCAGAAACCCCTCGTCGGGTGGCTGGTATGTGGGGGTGAGAGACTGGAGGCTTGGAAAGCATGAGTGATGCTTCAAGCTCATTCTGATACATGATCAGGTGGATAAAATCAACAAGATATTGGTAACGCACTTTTCCTGCAACGTTGAAAACGGCTCCCTTGCCAGCATTGAACAGTGGACAGTCTATCTCGAGATGGTGTCGAGGTTCGCAAGATGACATTCTAGCATTCACCTTCCATGACCGTGACTGCGGCTACAACGGCATCCATGGCCTCACCACCGTTGCGCAATATATCGTATCCCTGTAACAAAACACATAAGCCTTCAAATTTTGTGCGAGGAGAACACTCAGTTCACCGCTTCCAGCGACTTCTTGAGTGCCTTTTTGTATGCTGCCTGTTGCTCCGGTGTAGAAGTTTCCCGAGTGATTTTTCCCGCTCCTCCGTGGATCACAAGAACATATCTTCCAGTAGGGGAATGTATGGGTAGTAGGGAAGATTTCTCTGAGGCGGCCATATGTTATTAGAAGAGTGTGATATAAACCCTAACCACGACGAAACGCATTAATACTTTTAGCCTAGCACACCTCTAAGCTAACTGTACATGTACATGAGTGGAAACAAATACGCTGACCTCCCGGACATCGTAGGCTACTCGACGTCGTAAAAATTCCATCCTGACCCTACTCTGCTAGGACACTGCTCCAGATGTCTATGAGACCGATGATGTTCTTCCGGTGCCTCAACCAATAGTGAGTGCCATCCTCCCTACTTCCGAGACTTCCTTTTGTATAATCATACCAGAAAGCAGAGTCGAGTGACGAAGAAGGTACACAAAATAAGAACCCTGGTAAAAAACAGATACCACCTCCTACCAAGGAAGAACTCGACGTGTCAGCAATAAACCACGACGAGGCAACAAAGAAATTCGTAAAAGCAGAGCGCAGACGTAAGCCTATTTGAATACCTTGGATTTAAACCTGTTTATTTTTTTCAATATCCCAGATCGCTCTCGGACGACTTATGTTTATCCACCTTCCCCGGATTTGCCATCATCGACGACCAATAAATCTGATGTTTCTCGACCTGTTCCGCTTTCACGGCGACTGCAGCAGCTCACTATCGAACTTGCTTCATTGGAAACTGAATTTTCAGATCCTGCCAATCCCCTACTTCAGAAAGAACGTGAGGAAGATAATGTCGATCCAGGCGATCTCATCAAGGATTTGGTCGTCGTGCGGAGCAGACTGGACAAAATTAGAAAGAGTCATGAAGGTCGTGCCCGTCTCATAGGCACAGTTCTAGGTGATGATAGACCAGAACCAGAAGACGAGGCGTCAGACTCAGATATTGAGGACTCGAACCACCCAGAAACGTCGAAAATGGGGAATTTAATTGACCTTGACAAGCGCGTTGAGGCATTGGAAATGCTCATTGGTTCGTCCAATGCTGCGCTCGATGAGGTAATTTTGACATTAATGCGGACAA
>Ga0153948_1000598_pt1 | contig 19568 bp, 26 predicted proteins | sample TSNJ032MetaG_FD_104696 | JGI IMG/M metagenome (GOLD analysis project Ga0153948, IMG submission 104696) | Attine ant fungus gardens microbial communities from New Jersey, USA - TSNJ032 MetaG | ecosystem: Host-associated > Fungi > Mycelium > Unclassified | place: USA: New Jersey, Wharton State...
AACACCAGCTGACCCCCCTGGAGCTCGGGTGTAGTCAGTAGTGTACCGCTATGTATCTCACCCACCGCGTCTTAGCACCTGCTTGCTTGTTGCGGTATACAAATACAGAATTCTCTCTCTCTCACATACGGGTGACCCTTGATAGGGCTGGGGGTACCTGGGGGCCGTGGGCCCTATCCATGACTCATCTCTTTCTTCATGACTTTTAAATCTACTTCCAAATGTCTCTAAATCTAAAGTTACAAGTTACAAGTAGCACTTTAGATACTGTGCATTCTCTCCCCTACTTCACACTTGCCCTCAAGTCTTGATATCAAGGCTGCAACCTGAGTTGTAACACAATGAAGTGGACCAAAGGTCTACTATGAATACAGTAGGGTACTTCAACCTTTTGCAGTTGCATAAAGAAAACAGTCTAATCAGGTCCTGATCAAGTCCTGTAGTGTCAAAGTACTTATCGGGCTCAAACATTATGTCAGCTATTCATCATTTATTTTTATCCCAGAATGTCATGTCTGAGACAACATCTTGTGTCTCGGACATAGATAGCATATAGATACTCAAACCTCATGTAAACATGCCTCAGTTGTTACCACACTGGTCAATGTCTGAGAATTATACTTCATAGTTTGTAGAATAGTTATCTCTGAGGCATCTTGAACATTCATATGAACGTGCACAACTTGAATGGGTTATCTCTCCTGGTGCTTATAGAACAAGGTCAATGATGTCAAGACAATCACCTATCTTTTGTCCACTTGAAGTGTATTATTGAATATGAATGAGTGGTCTACATGGTTTGTTTGCTCCCAGATGCCACCCTGTATCCCTTCAACGATGTCAATTCTACACTTCTGGTGGATCCGGTCAATGTGATGACGATACCGATGGTTGCTGAATTTCTTATCTGAATCTTGATTGACATCGGTAGTTAGACGGAAAACAGATAACTGCACCAGGTGCATTGTGAACCAATCATCTGTGGTCGTGTGCACCAAAAGACCGTCATCGTCAACTATACTTAGGGATTCGGTCCTTGTTGATCAGAAGTGTCGCAGAAGAATCCCAGGGTTGTACCATTAACTTCTGACGTGCGAAAGCCTGTGAAAATGCTTGGTCCGCATGCAAGTATTGAATATTCATCCTTTGAAGGTTCATCGGGCTGAACTATCGCCAGAGATGATCCGATGCTTGGTAATTGAGAATATTAACTAATCCGAGATCCCTCCGAGTAACAGGTTTTTATTCCTCTGTTCCGACCGATCACAGAGCGTTGGAGCGGCGGGATCTGCTAACGAACGTAATAAAGACGATTCCATTCTTTGAAGCCTAGTCCATTGTATTTACCTCCATTTGTCCTCGTAATTATAGGCTTCTATTGGGGCCGTGATGCGGAAAACTCGTATCATCGACAGCTGGTTGTCCTGTGGCTGAAATAAGGGTCACACGACACCAGCGTTGATGATTATAAAGACTCGTACAACGCTCAGACGATGAAAATGTGGAGCTATCGCAGATTTTCAGTTTCGCTTCTTAGGAACGTTAAGGCCCAGAACGATCCTAGTGTTTTTCCCATTCAGATTTTTACTAAATTTAGACTTCAGGACAATTTTAAATACTTGCACTAAGAGTTCCTGCACCACGACCCACTCTGATATGTATTCTTTCCCGGTTTCCCCACTCCTAGTAAGCCTTAGGGATTTTACTCAACTACAAGATTCTAATAATCTTCCTAGTCAAGTCCGTCGTCTACTATAGCCTCTCCTCGACGTGTGCGGCCCAGAGTCCTATCTCTACTCTCGCTCAATGCCGCTTCAATGGGTTCCTCGGGACCTGAATCCCCGAAAGCAGAACCCACAACTTGGACAAGTGCCTCGTTTCGAAAGCACTTGGCATGTGGTTCTTTCGTGCCCAATACCCCTGCCACTGTAGCCCTACGCACGTTGATGCCCCCCACCATTACGAATGTGCGAGGACGCACGAGATACAACTCATGTTTGGAAAAAAAGCCCGAAACACCGCCCTCACCGTCTTCCCCCATCCCAGTCATTACACGAGCTTTACCTCTATCTCTGGAATCACGGTCTCCATCACCAAACAGAGCTTCTCTGACGAAGGTCCGGAGAAATTCAAGAAATCGATCAGTGTCAGTTCATCCTAGTGATCTACATCCAGTACTTGCTAGCCTTGAGCGACGATCTAAATTCTGCGTCAAGAAAGACGTTTGTGCAACATGTAAACAAATAGGAAGTGGTTTTCCTCAGTGCGGAAAATGTGGAGACGGTTGGTGCTCAAGAGAGTGTAGGCTTGACGGTGGCAAAAAGCACATCTGCAAAACTCAGGATGATTATTAGGTTGTACACATTTACAGTCTCATGTATGTAGTTCAAGTGATGGTCATTGTGATGGTCATTCCGAAAACCTGATTTTGGTCCCTTGAGGTTGTGCAATTCCTACACTTTGTCGCTCCTTCAATTTCCGCTTTGCCTCCCACGAAGGGTGTAATGAATTGTCATTATCATTTACAAGGGTATGGGGGCGAGGTGCTGTTGGCTTCGAGGATCCAAGTTCGAATTTTGACTTCACTTGAAGCTGGGAATCGCCATTCTTGTTGCGATATCTATATTTATGACTTTCAGCTTCTTTTTTCTTGTGGTTGGCATTGCGTCCAAATTTTTTCTCCCAAATCCTGCGATACAATGAGTGGAACGTTAGGCAAAATCATTATGTGCTTACACTCGTCGAGCTCGTTGTCCTCGTCGGTTCTTCTTTTGAATGGAGTCAGCAACCTTTGCCTCAGAATCGCTCCAGTCAGATTCGCCCGAACCCCCAACGAATCCCACTGAAAGCGAAGGAAGGAATGTTGAAGTTATTCCCGACTGTGCAACTGGTTTCGATTTCATGGAATCGTCTAACTGTATTAAGTAGCGATCGCCGCTTGTCCCTGTGTCTTTGAGCTCTAAACAACCCAAGTCTTCTAAATTGTTTCTGGAATCCAGACCAAGGACATCATGTTGTTTATTTCCGTCAACGGACCCTGATTCCCATCCTATCTCGTCAATGAAGTTCTTCTGTTCGTCTTCTGTTTCCACTCCAATTTTCATATCCGTGTGAATTCCTGTTGTGAGCGTCGTCTTGTGCGAGGAAAACTTGTCTGTTGTCCTGGAAATCTCCGGGCTATCAATCTTCTGACGTGGTTTCTTTGACTCATGGCCCAAAAGTCCCCGAAGATCGTCACATAAGAGCCAAATCGCGTTTGCCAGTAACTTGGAACTAAGCAATCGGCCATGAACTTTCGAGGTCGGTCCTTCGTCAGGGGGAATTGCCAATAGATTATCGCCCAGTTCCCGGGATATAAACTCTTGAACTTGTTCATGGTGTGATAATAATTTATCTTTCATGATCTTGGTTTTCATAGCAGTGCTGGCAAAAACTTCATGGTCAATATTCTGCTTGATTGAGGTAAACTGATGTTGTGCGGTCAAATAGAATGGGCTGACCTTGAGAATGTTAAGCTGTGCCTCTTGTTCCGAAATATCTACGTTCTCTTCTCCTTCTTTCCTGATGATATCGCAAATATGCACATGCTGTAACTTGGGAGTAAATGAAAATTACCGAACCTGGATTTTTTTATCTTCTTGATGAGTTTCTGAATTTCAATAGTCTTCACCTTTTTCGCTGCTTTTCGAGCCTCTTTAAGCCCATGGTGCTGAACTACCAGTAAGTTTCAGGGAAAAGAGCTGCTTGAGTCCCCTTACCAGCTTCTTAGGTACTCTCGATGTATCCTCCTACTTTGATCAGTCGATTCTGGGCTGTCGTCCCTGAACATCAACAAACTTACTACAGAAGTCTCAACCTCAGTTCTTTTGCGTTTGAGACTCTGATTTAATTTTTCAATGTGTTGATTTCCCATGCTGCAACCGTAACGAAGAAATCAATGTGAAGTCGTTGGACAAAGTATTGACAGAGCCATCTGGTTGTCCCGGAAGACAATGGCAAATAATATGAAACACTGGACCTGATTAGAGTGTCTAAACTAAGATTCATTCTCACCTCTAAGATGGCTCATCCGGAGAGAGGGGAGAAGCTCTACGTGAATTTTGAAAGACACGATGATTTAGTTGCTTATCAGCATTCATTGATTAACCTTGACCTATACGATGAGCCTGATCGTGACCTCGACAGCAAGGAAAATCTAGTCCTCCAAAAATTGAATAGTATTGTGAGTATCTCGGGTGTCTGACAACTGAATCACGCTGATGATGTTTAGTTTGGTGAATACCAGGAGCAACCATATCTCCTAGATCCTTTTCTGGAATCATTGATCACTCCGGTTGTTGAGAAGGTCAAGACATTCGCTCGTAATCATGAAAGGACTGGTTCTAGAGTGCCTGCTTCCAGAAGGGTTGAACGTCTAATGCTTGTTCTCTATGGATATATCAAGTTGCGAGGTCATAAAGTTATCAGTTCGTATTCTATCTCCACTTCCTAGGCTTCAATCACGATTTTCTTAGCAAGGTTTTTCCCTCACGAAATTGCGGATATGCCAATTGCTCTTAATTTCATGTTGATGGAGCGAGGTATAGTACATGGAGACTCGCAGTGGGCCCTTCGCTACGTGATGATGTTGTGGCTTTCCCTCATCGTGATGATTCCATTTGATTTGGCTCAATTTGATGATGAATCCGCTCTTGGGCATATTGCACGATCACTGGAAAATGTAGGAAAGTCGCATTTAGGAAAAGCAGGGTTAGAAAGGGATGCTGCAGCTTTGTTATTGTCGCGACTTTACACGCGGTGCGCTATCCTTGGGATACTTTGTGTTCCATCGCTGTTCAACTCCATGATTTCTAGGAAAGATATGAAGTACGGATTTCCGGAATTTGTTCGTACCCTTAATACAGGAATTCGTTCTCAAATCATGGATGTCATTACAGTAAGCCCCTCCAACACATATGATATTTGAATCTGAGAGGACTTAGGCAATTGGATATCTTCAAGTAATAAATGAAGTTGTCAAGAACGGTTCAGCGGACCAAATACAAGTTCTAGAACCGACATATCTAGAGACTATCGGTATTGTAAACGAAACGACAGCTCTCTCCGGAAACACCTTACTCCGAAAGATGAGAGCGAAGCTCATGTCAAGAATGGTGATACGTTTACTCCCGACACCTAAGATCAGAAGAAGAGGAAGGATATTAGATGATGCTACAATCTTTCATCAGGAAGAAGAGGGTAGTCATGAAGAGTCTGAGGTACCAGAGATTGTGGAGACGCTCCTCCAAAGTTTGCTTGATGCTCTCCAGGATAAAGTGAGCAGATATCTCGTCAACTATTCACTGGATATTCATTTTCGTGTCAAGGACACCATAGTTCGCTGGTCTGCAGCCAAAGGATTAGCCCGCATTGCTGAAAGGCTACCGAGCGATTTCGCTTCCCAGATCCTCGATAGCGTGATGGATATGTTCAGTATTCACTTGACGGGAAGTGCGAACCTTGGTGATCTGCCTGCTGTCGCGGAAGGCACCTGGCATGGAGCTGCCCTCGCTTGTGCCGAAATAGCTCGACGTGGACTAGTGACTTCAGATCAACTTCCCATTCTCATCGGATGGATATCAAAAGCACTCTACTTCGATCTTCGCAAAGGGTCCCATTCGATTGGCTCTAACATTCGTGATGCAGCCGCTTATGTTATATGGTCACTTGCAAGGACGCAAAACGTTGCGTCATTACAGCCTTACGCTACCGATCTGGCCCGTAGACTAATCACGGTTGCATTGTTTGATCGGGAACCCCACATTAGGCGGGCTGCCAGTGCTGCATTCCAAGAACACGTCGGAAGAACGGTGATCATCATGAAGATTGGCTCTGTGAATACTTACTTACCTCGGGTACCAGAGCCTATTCCCCCATGGTATAGATGTACTCAGGAAGACAGACTTTTATGCCATTAGTGGAAGGCGAAATGCCTTTTTGATTGCTGCGCCTCAGGTAGCCGAGTTAGTATGTGTTACTCCCGCTAATATTCCTCATCCGCTCATTGAAAAAAGACATCTTGAATACAGGCCTTACCTCATTGACCATTTATTGAATAATACTCTTCGACACTGGGATATTGATATGAGGCAACTGGGCTCGCAAGCAATCCACGAAATATGTCAACTCGATCTCCTGGAACTCGGGCCAATGGTCGCAGCTAGGGTGGTATGAGTATATTCTCAGGTGATAAATGACTGACACTGATGTATGCATGTCAGGTCGAACTATTAGAATCTTTTGACATTTCCGAAGTTCAGGGTGGTCTCCTGGCTTTGAGTGAGATATCGGTAGCTTACCGAGGCGAAGTGGATGATCCTCAACTGAAAGAACAACTTCTGCGACAGGTGATTATCACACCATACATGCAACCTCGAATTCATGACTAAGGCACTCCTCGAGAATTTCTCTCATTTAGCATCTATCAACAAGGAAACTCTATTCGGTCCACGCAGCGGCATTGTGGCCGCGGCTGCTTGTCAATTGATCGGGAATGCTATTACCTTGACAGAGATCGAATTGAAGGAAAAATCTTCTGTTCCTAGTTGGAGGAAGATCATTGATCATGGGCTGCGATATAGACTGGAGGATGTACAAGAGGCTGCTGCCAATGCTTATGCGACGATCAGCAAGAGGGAAGATCTTTCGGATGATATCACAAAGTGGGTCTTGCGTCCAAATTCTTTTTCTTCGCCGCGTGCCTTGAGCTTTCAACTAGGCTCATAACAGATCTCAAGTCAGGTCTTGCCATCGTTCAACAAAGCCTTCCCCGTGTCCTCGGAATCATTGATTACAACATATGTTCGGGGAGCTTCGATCTCGCTTTCAGATACCTCTTGAACAATACCAAAGCCTCTGTTTGTAACATTCAAGTCATGGCTCATATGATCGATCTCATGTGTATATCCACAGTCTAGAGCTGTCGTTGAAGTGCGAAGGAATAGCTACCAAGCCTTACCACGCATCTTGCGCACGTTTTTACCTGATCTGACCAATCGTGAGTTAACTTCACTGTTAACACTTTTGGGTTCCCAATGCATCAGCCCCAGGATTGCCTCCATCTGCAGTGCAAACTATTCTGAGCACTCTTCTTTCCGGTTTGCAAGATTATACTATCGATGAACGTGGTGATGTCGGCTCTTGGATTCGCATAGCATGCGTGCAAGGTTTGACCTCCTGTATCGAAGACCTATTTTCTGTTGCGGAATCAGTCACTGATTTCGCCGACTATCTTCCTGTTTCAAGCTATCAACAGGCTATCGCGGGTATCTTGAAGCAAGGCGTAGAGCGCCTGGACAACGTTCGACAAGAGGCTGGAACGTGTATCTCGCGTTTATTGAAGCTGACGCCTGTACAACGTGCGGAACTCACCTGGTCTTTACCTGGCTTATCACTTCTGGAAGAATTAATCTTCAAGATCGATGAAACGTCATCTTCGGTTATGGAACTGTCAAAGGGTGAGAGAGTCAGCTGGGCGGATGGAGCTTGGCTCTTTCCACGTGCAATCAAGTTACTTGATGTACCGGAATACAGAATCCCTCTATTGACAGGTTTGATCTTCAGTCTGGCCAGTAGAACCGAAAGCACGGTAACGGAAGCAGTTCTTCATTGTTGTATTCTCCTTCCACTCATGACGTATTCATAGCAACGACCTGCTGCAACCAGCATTGCGATGTACGCTAAATCTATCCCGGTAGTGGATGGTGATGGCTATACCCTTGTCGACTTGGTAAACGATATCATGGGTACAGCCAACAGGAATTTGGCCTCAAATACAATTATGATTCCGGTCTTGCAAACATTTAAGATACTTCTTGAGGCAGAAGCGCTTGAAGGTTTAGCCAACATTAAGAAAGGAAAAGAGAGGTAAGGCTGAAAACTTGAGGGGTGGGAGTATTATCATCATGACATTGACCATTCTACCAGTTTATCTTGTTTACTAGCCCTAGCTACCAGGAACATCAAACGTCTGAAAAGTATCCAAAGAATTCAAGAATCAATGAAAATGTTCGTAAACTTGATTAATGTTTTTTCTATGTGTGTCACTGAATCTAGTATTGTTGGATAGATTGGTAAATTTGATAAGAGTTCGTGACGTATCTGAAGCGGCTATTTGCCGTCTTGAGGATTTCCTTGTCCATCCTTATCCGCGCGTGAGTGATTTCACATAAGTTAGTTCTCAATTCTCAGCGGTCTGTTTAAAGATCAGGGCAGATACAGCAGAATATTTCTACTTGTTCTTACAAGGCGGTGATGTGTTGGAGATAGATGAAGATGCTGAGATTGCATTGTTGGAAACGGAGTGGTGGGTTGGGTTTCACTGACAAACATTTTGATTTTTTTGAGATATTTTGTTTAGGTCTTCTGATGATTTGGAGAAAGTTACCATAGCTTCGAGAGAAATACGAAGGTCTCTATCAAATAGTGTTTCTTGATCCACACACATTTTATGTAGATTGTCATTAAATAAAGATGTTCGACCGTGGGAAGTTGATCTAGTACTCGTCATCGGAGACTTGTTACGGGCCTCGGCCTCTTTCGTTCATTCACTACCAAGTGTCGAGTAGGGGTTTATTACGATTGAATCCAGTTCCAATGATAATTAACTCATTTGAAGTTCTAGATCCTATAGAAAAAAATTATGTCTGATCCACGAATAAGTGACCAGGAGTTGGCACGTATGAATGCTGCTGCGGTAACAAAAGAATACCGTGTTCAGCCTCACTTGGGTACACCAAGATTCCTGATTCCGATTTCTGGCTGGTGATTTTTGATGTGCTTTTTCTTCAGATTATAGGACTGTTTCTGCTATCAATGGGTGGGTGCAAAAGGGTTTGAACGAGTGTGTATTCGTGCTCATGTCGTCCCAGACCTCTGGTAGTTCTGGATAACGTCAAGGTTGCGTTGGATTCTTTCTTATCTGTAGTTGATACTGATCTTTATATATGATGGCTCAGTTCCCCTCGTACAATGAAATTGTTCAATTAACATTACCTGATGGAACGAAACGGGGAGGTCAGGTTCTCGAAGTGCAAGATAAGAAAGCTATCGTACAGGTCTTCGAAGGCACTTCTGGAGTTGATGTGAAAGCCACCCATGTCGAATTCACTGGAAGTAGCATGAAGCTACCTGTTGCAGAAGATATGCTGGGTCGCATCTTTAATGGTTCAGGAAATCCTATCGATCAAGGACCGAAGGTGTTTGCAGAGGATTACCTTGATATTAACGGTGAGTAGATGGGAAGACTTTTTTAATGCTCATGAAGGAGTATAAATTGAGTTGTGCCCTCTTCTTTTTTTTTCTTTTGTCTTAGGCTCTCCGATCAATCCGTATTCAAGAATCTATCCCGAGGAAATGATTCAGACGGGAATTTCAACGATTGATGTCATGAATTCAATTGCTCGTGGTCAAAAGATCCCCATTTTTTCGGCAGCTGGATTACCGCACAACGAGGCAAGTCATTAATTTTCGTGTCAAATTTTTGGCCCGTGTTTTTTCACGAGGCGTTTATGATGGTTTAGATTGCGGCTCAAATTGTACGCCAAGCGGGACTTGTGAAACGGCCCACAAAAGATGTTCATGATGGTCATGAGGACAATTTCTCGGTTGTGTTTGCCGCAATGGGTGTGAATATGGAAACTGCACGGTTCTTCAAGGAGGACTTTGAGTCTAATGGAAGTCTGGACCGTGTTACCCTTTTCCTTAATCTCGCGAATGACCCTACGATTGAACGAATTATCACACCTCGTTTGGCTCTCACAACGGCGGAGTACTACGCTTACCAATTAGAGAAACACGTTTTGGTCATTCTTACGGACATGTCTTCCTATGCGGATGCGCTTCGTGAGGTAGTAGATGACTCAGTGTTTCTCTGCACGCGCTGACATGTCAGGGATTAGGTCTCTGCTGCTCGTGAAGAGGTGCCTGGACGGCGTGGGTATCCTGGGTACATGTATACCGATTTGTCGACGATTTATGAGCGTGCTGGACGTGTGGAGGGTAGGAACGGTTCTATCACCCAGATACCCATCCTCACGATGCCAAATGATGGTATGAAAAAATTATGTATGGATGATGGTTGTTGGAAACTTATGATTGAACCTCAGACATTACGCACCCAATTCCTGATCTTACGGGATATATTACGGAAGGACAAATTTTCGTAGACCGGCAGTTGCACAACCGTCAGGTGTATCCACCTATCAACGTGCTTCCATCATTATCTCGACTGATGAAAAGCGCTATTGGTGAGAAATTGACGAGAAAGGACCACGGTGATGTCTCAAATCAATTAGTGCGTGATTGTGCCGGTACTTTAAGCTTACACATCGTGGAACTGACTTTGGGTGGAATTAGTACGCGAAATATGCGATCGGCAGAGATGCCGCTGCTATGAAGGCTGTTGTTGGCGAAGAAGCGTTATCTCCAGAGGACAAGTTGGCTTTGGAGTTCCTTGACAAGTTTGAGCGACAGTTTGTTGGGCAAGGTAAGGGAGAAGCAGGATGTTTATGAGATGGTTTATTTGACGCGCGTGTCTCTGTGTGTAGGGGCATACGAGTCGCGGACGATTTTTGACTCGCTGGAACTGGCCTGGTCCCTGCTTCGTATCTTCCCCAAGGAGCAGCTGAACCGGATCAATCCCAAGATCATCGCTGAATTCTACGGGAGGCAGGGGGCGAAGAGGGCGACGGCTAGAGGAGACGGTGGGCAGGAAGACAAGTTGGTGGATGCGTAGATGACCATGAGTATGTATGATAATGCCGGAAATTAAAAAAAGCTAAGTGGTCACGTGGGATATGTTGCGTGGTATGTTGCGGAAGAAGCTGAGCCTGGCGTGGCGGGCGCGTGTTGCTGCTTTCATTTCAAGCGCCGACGCGTCTGTCCACAATTACATCATGCATTCCCCTTATATACCCCCAGTCTCTTTTCTCTCCCTTCCTCCCCTCCATGCATCAGGTCCCCCTCAACCACAGAAAGCGCAAGGCCCCTCCCCACGACCATCCCGACGACCACCCTGCCCAGAACCGCGACCCCGATGCTCCCATTCGCCCTCCAAAGGCCCCTCGTCTTTCTTGGCTCGCCCCCACTTCAAAAAACCCTCTTTGGAACTCCCCAGCGTCACCCCACGTCGACACCCCTGTCTTACCACCCACAGCCGACCCAGCATCTGAACACTCCTCCGACCTCGCACCAGCCATAGCCCCCATCTCGCTGGATGCAGCCACCCCTCCGATGATTCCCCTCATCAACCGCCAGACCCTTAGGGATCTCGATTTCAATCAGATCATCCATAACACCCCCCTACGTGCGTCCTCTTTCGCCATGTACCTCTTGCTCAATGTCAACTATGTATGTACACAGGACACGATCTGTTGTTTGATTCTGGCCTCCAGTTTAGACCTACCACTCACCGTCGGAAAAAGGACTATGCAGAATGTTACTGGGATGCAGTATCTCGGGAGATCCAGTCCGGATGTACTTGCGTGTCATACGATACTTCCACTCGGAAATATATCTCCACAGTATGCGTTTGCTCCCGTATGCCTTCTTTTCCTGTGGATGTGCCCCTTGTGTTCGCCCTCTCTCCACACTGTGTCACCATCCATGCTCCGCCTCGCATCCGCATTTTGCTCAACGAGTTTCTTCAAGTCCTTTTACATGTTATACAACCGCTCGCCATGCTCTCGGGGCCCTATGTAAATCCAGATTCTCTCCATGCACCCATTCAAGAGCATGCAGAACAAGCAAGTTACATTCAATCGCTTTTCGACCCAGATCTCATCGAGCAGGAGCTCAAGCACGACGTCTTTGACCCATCTGGCCTTTTTGAGGTCATAGGGGCTACACTTAAAGCCCACTGTGCCCCCATGCGCGATCTGAATGTAGACAGCATGGTCGAAACCGCAAAAGCATGTGCTCCAGGATCCAATGCCACGGCACGCGACGCTGTCAATGTCATCCGGAATTGTCTTGAACTTTTGGAACTCATGAAATTAGTATGTCTCGTTTTGTTGTGCGGGTAACTAGATTCTGACGTCTACAGGACATTGCAAATCACCAGATGCAAACCCTACGGCCCTTTCTCGTATATAGCTCTGGCTCTTTTGAGCGAAAGATGCTGAGGAGCCGACAAAGCATTGACCTCTCACTTCCTGTTACCAGGGAATGGCTTCGGTCTGCACATAACTCCTTCTCATCACAGACCGAACCGATTAAACACCCGCTACAACCTCAAGGTTTTGACTATGGTTCCCTTGACAAGAAACATCAGTTATACGTTTCCGTGGTCCGGGGTATTGTGAACACCATTTTCGGTCCCCCATCTTTGCCATCCATCGCTTCTACAAATATCCGACCTTCTACTCTAGATCACCCCCTCCCGTCCCTCCCAGAAACGCTGTATCTCGATCAAGGACGTATACAAAACCATTCTTCCGAGATTACAGATACTGTCGCATTATGGATGTTTCTCTTGCTTTATCGTCAGCTCGCCTCATGTTCGAATCAAGGCAGGTATCATAAGGATCGAGTGGACGAGTATGCAGCCATTCTCAAGCAAGAGATTCGAGCGATCGGACCTAGAAGTCTCGGTACCTGCTTCCTCCCAGATGCAGATTCCTCTTCAGATAACACATCTGCACCCACTGGATCTCATCAAAATCACCCACAGGTGACCGATAAGCTTCAGAGTGCGGTGGATGACGTGGTATTGCAGATTGCGCGTCGAGCCACAAGTGTCTCGCGGGATCATCGGAATCCTACAGAAATGATATCGCCACTTACCACCGGGACCGATCATGTACCTGACGAACGTACTGTCTCGATCGCACGAAAATGGATAGACACTAATATGAAGGCAGGTTCATCGTTCGTGAAAATGCTTCATGAGCGGTTGAACAAAGTGGTATTTGAACGAGTACTCGCAGATGTTTATCCTGCGCGCGCAGAGGCTGCGTTGGAGAAGATGATGGGTCAAGAGATCGAGAGTTGTGGTGAGGTATTCGGTGGACCATCACGGGATTGTCTGCTACCGAGATCATCACTGGCCCCTTTTGAGGTGAAGCGACGATCGGAGGTGGGAATGCAACATCACTTTTGGGGCAATGGATTGGAGATATTGGCGGATGAAGTGCAGTCGCTGGTGCATAAGATTTCGCTGTTGGTTATTGTTCATTTTAATGCCTACCTTCCTTTATACGAGAAGCAGGAGTTTTTGCAAGCTGTGCTGTAGATTATGAGGTGCGTTGGCATGCAACTGATCCCTTGATTTTTTGTTGGTCTTGCTCACTCCGTAATCTTTTTAGTATTCCTTTGCGATTGAATGGACCTGACCCTTTTCGACCTTTACCCCAGAAATGGATGCTAGGAATACAGCGATTTTCATAAATCGGATCTTTTTTTTGCTTTTCACCAATCGAACAGTCATCTTTCATTATTCAGTGGATGGGAAAAAAAGGAATTGTGCATCGAGAGCTAAAATGGTTGTATTGATCACACCCGTTGCGTTACTTCTAGCTCCGAATGTAATGGGAACTTTGAGCTTGAGGAATTTTCATTTCAGGTGGATGGCATCTTGAAATGGAATGTTCATTGGAATGTTATTGGTTATTTTTACCGTTGTTATCGCAGTTGTTTTAAGAGGTATTAAAATGAATGAATTGATGAATGGATGAAGGAAATATCATAATTAAAGCTCAAAATTCTGGTAAATCAACATATAGATAAATACGGGAAATGCAATTCATATCCGTGGTTAGCTGGCACTACTTCTCCTTAAGACTAATATTCGATCTGTTGCAAGGTTTTTCCTGAAAACATTTCGCGAGACCGGTTGGTTGTTTTCCTTCTGAGAAACATCCTCCCAGTTACAGCTCGGTAAGATGAGGTGTAATAGTTGATGCCGAGAGTTTCAGAAATGCGGTACGTTTGCCAGTGAACATTGGTAGGCACCAGATTATTAATTCCAGCTTCAGCTCTGACTTTTTCAGATTCATTTGATACCGGTAGCTTTCCAACTTTTTCTCATGAATAATGCATTCGGCTCCTTCTCTCTCGGGCCGCTGGTTTGGAACAATGAAGAAGACAACTCACGCCCCGTGATGAAAGGCCTAGCTGCAAGGCTGCTGACAGGTGTTCGAGATGAATGTGGAAATCATCTAGTGAATTGTGGTACTTGATTGGCAGCGAAGCAATAACTGTCCTAATGGGACAGAATCACCCTACGTTCTTCAATTAGCCTACGTGCCGCGTGTTTTGTACAATTTCGACAATGTCCTAAAAGGCAAACATGGAGGAGGGACTCTTCGAGTTCTACACCGGTTCCGGATACGAAGATTCTAGAAGAACCTTTGATAGAGAAGACACAGTAAGTTCTTTTTGAGATCATGGTCGCCATTTTGGCGTTGGTTTAATAGGTCTACCCCATGCATGTGGTTCTCTGAGAGAATTCTTGACTGGAAAGGTAATGATGATAATGGATTACACTATCATAACATTATCCCGATACTTGTGGGCACTAATGGGAATTCCTTGTTTCTTAATCACATTATCTTGACTCGGAGTTCTATTGTCTGCCTCCTGTCTTGGATAGACTGGCTTCTGTGAGCGGATTAGCAGCGCAAATCAGATCGGGGCACATCTCCCATCTACGTGCCAAGGTATGGGACTGTCAAAAAGCTTCTTATTTCATGAAAACGATGTTGCTGATCACCCACTCGTAGGAAGTCCTTGTCATGCCAAGTGATACATGTGCTGAATTGGGACAACAAGAGGGCATTCGAGAGCCTACCAAAAAGTCAGATTTATGGATCGTCAATGTTCGTTTGCCCCTTTCTGCAGTCAGCTCAGAAGAGGAAAGAGATGACTATGATGGCACCTGGATAGTCAAATGCTCGGACAGTTTTGTCACTGACGTGCTCAAAACTCCCGAACCTGGTCACATTGCATCAACAATCGATAATATTCAAATCCTTGACGCAAATGGGGGCATCATGATACCATCGTCAGTCTCTTTCAATGTCATCATTCATTCGCGCCGGAACTGTGACAATACCATGCTGAGCACAAAATACAAGGTTATGCCATTCTCATATTCATCTCGACAAATGCTTCATTTTAGACCAATGCGGTGACCTGACAGACGGGTATGTGTCTCAAAGTGTCTCCCTTCTCTTTCCCCCCTATCGGCAAAATTACTCTGCGACTTCATTACCATTGCACGGGGTCCTGTGGACATCTCTTGATTCCTGGGAATTCGGTGCAAAAGTCCCACACAGGCTAATGAGTATTTGGTCCCTCCATCCTCTCCTTTGTCTTCTCTTGCTGCTTCTCGTTGATTAATGGCACCCGAATAATCGTGTTCATCTCCGAAAATATAGGGATTTCAAAGAGGCAATGACTATTACTTCTAAGGCTAAAGCAGGTTTCCCCTCACATCTCGATGATCTGTACCGGCGTGGGTTACGACTAATAGAGGAGAGCGTGGAAAACGGTGTCACTTCCATGCGGGCTCATGTTGAGGTCGATACTATTGTTGGATTCTCTTGCCTCGATGTCGCTCTTGACTTGAAAGCTCGCTACAAAGATGTCTGTGATGTCCAGATTGCAGGTGCATTCAACTGCTCATTCTTACCTTTCTTTCTCACAGCCAAATCTGTAGTATTCGCCCAGGAGGCTCTATTCGAGAAACCATCCGACATCGAGCCAGGAGAAAATTATGCTATTCTCTGCCAAGCTATGAGAAGGGAAGGTGTTTCTGTGTTAGGATCGGCCCCCTATGTTGAGCCAACATTTCACCAGGCCAAGAAGAACATCCAACTAATATTCCAAGCTGTTATGGGCTCCCAAGAAGCTTTTCCCCGTCACATCGATTTCCATCTTGATTACAATTTGAATCCAGCCGTAGAACCACTCATCTATGAAGTCATAGCGCAGGCTAGGACGTATTATAGCCGCTATAATTTTGACTGTGCTTCCGAATATGGAGGCCTTCAACAAAATTTGGATACAACGCCACGACTTTGCTGTGACAACAAAAGATCAACCGGACCATCCATAACTATAGGACATGCGACACGACTACAATTATTCCTCCCTAATGAATGGCACAAGCTTCGTGCAGCGATCGGAGACTTGCCGATTACAATCGTAGGGTTACCGCAGTCGGATATGTATATTCAAGGGAGAGATCATCAAAGCAACCCCCTAGGGCCGCCACGAAGTACCCTGCGTGTACCACTCATAGAGGAAGCATATGGCATCAAGGTGGCAATGGCAGTCAATAATGTGGACAATGCATTCACCCCACAGGGAACATTGGATCCTCTAAGTTCCCTCGTTACCTTCGGAGTTGCTATATTCCAAGCTGCCACTCCAAAGGAAATCAGAAGTTTGATAGTAGGCCTTCTTCTAAGAACGTGAACATTTATCTGTCTGCTGACCACAAAATATAGGAAGCAGTGACTTTGACCTCCAAGCATGCTATTGGTAGCTATCCTCTCTTGCACCATCGGGGAAAGAGAAAGGATAACCATATCTCAGGAATCCAAAAGAACAAAGGAAATAGCTCTCAAATTATCGCTCCTGCGGATCTATTCCCGATGCATGGCGACCCGGCTGATTTTGTGGTCCTGCATGAGAACCATGATCTACGGTCTGTTGCACTCCACCCATCATTCGAGCGTACAACCATTAAGTCCGGAAGGGTAGTTGCAAGACGCAAGAAGTGGCGGTGGATATTAGAAGAGAGTGCTTGAGGCTTCCGCGAGGTCGAGTGAAGAATGAAATGTTACTGTTGAGGCACAACAATGTCTATATATCGCCCAATCATGTATCTGGCTTGTGACTAGATCATTCATCAGTGGGGAATGAAATGATCATACACGAGCGTTAGGTCATTGTGAGAGCCATTGGGGCATATGTTCAAATTACTAGTGGTGCCATGCCTACACCGCATGTCTTGCTCCTGAAATAAAACCATCCATCATTCCTTAGCCTGTAAGCAGCACAAGGAGAGCATACAGAGAAGGAGGCGTAGACATTGTCTTGTTTCCGTTGATGTCACATCTTGAAGAGAGAGGTATGATCCTTACATCCGTTATCATGTGGGAAATTTGTTACGAAATTACAAGCCTCGTGTGTTCTCATGTCATTCACAAACCATCATTCTATGACTGCAACATTCGGATACTAAAGGCATGGAACGAAGGAACCTGACTCTAACATTAATTTTCTGCGTGGTTTGCTGTATCTGCAAGAGCAACAGGGGGGAATCAGTAAAACAACCAAGGAGATATGCGAATGGTCAGTTTCGGGGGATAAGGGTTTCACCAAGCTCAGAGACTACTGAAAGCTGGCCGGGTATGACGAGACAATTCATCGGGCAGGAATGGCGAGTAATGGACCACAGACAGCCCATGAAATCAACAGGGCAAATCCAGCACTTCGAATGACAACCTCCCACTGGCCACGGACGATGACAGGGTCTAGCACTCGCGTAAGTGGGACAGCAAATGCAGGAACTGCGTTCACAATCCGAAAACGTTTCCTGACTTTCCTTGACAAATCAGACTCAGTTGGCGCAAATGTAATGACGCTGTGAGTGGAAGCAGCATGAGATGATTGTCCAGTAGGTGCTTTCGAGGATACCAAGCAGGGCGGTATACCTCCCAAGAAGGTTGGCCCTGATGCACTAGTATAATTGGCGCCCCATTTTTTGTAGCTGCATCGCGCCTGAATACGATTGATGATATCCAAGAGCCATTGCCATCTGTCAGACCCTTCGTCATCCAGACTGGACTGGTACTCGTCTCCATCTTTGCCTTTATCTCGAGGGTCGAAATAGTTAAAGTCTTCTGTTTTCGGTGTCGACTTGACCGAAGCGGGTGGCAGGCCATCAAAATCGAAGTCAGCAATGGGTTGTCTACGAGCTGCTTCGTATTTAAGCTTCTCCACGTCTGCCATGGCACGAAGTCGGTACCAGTGGGCATTCATCGAGTGCATTTCTTCGCTATCCCAGTATCCCGATATATCGGTTGTTGAAGGTGAACAGAAAGGGGCTATAAATGTAGCTGTCGACGCAAACGGGGCAGGGGAAAGGAGCTCAGCTGATTCAAATTTATGTTCTTTCTCCCAGTATAGCTCTTGTTGGCGCATCCATTCAGCGTCATTTTCCGGATTGGAGCAGTATTCCGAGAGAATGGGGCACGTTGAGGGTCCTTCAATAGGATTCATTTCAATCATACCCGAGGATGTTGATTGTATTTCATGAGAGTAGATGGAAATCGTGGCGTTGGAGAAACCTGTGGCATATCTGAGAGACGACCGACACTTCTGCTTCCCGTGTACAAAAGTCTTCGGAGGATAACATGGGGGCGTGGTAGGTGGCAAAATGAGATTGTGGTTGAGATCCTTGGTCTTGGCTGCTGCAGGGGGTCTCGCAAGTTCGAATTTACGGAGCTGCCTCAGATCTCCCAAAAGGTATACAGCAAGACAGACTCCGTGAAGAGCAGAGAGAAGGGTCGTTAAGCCAAACAACATCCCAGGAAGGGCGGTCAACCTAAGCCAACGTGATTTCATTTCCAGGAAATTGGCTACTACGGGAGGGATGAATGCAAAGATGATAACGACGATGCCGGCAATAATTCCACAGAGAGCGCGACGGTTACCAACGTTAGTCATCTGACTCTGTATGAATCGTCGGAGACTCTGCTCCAGCATCCGTCGAGTTTCCTTCTCGGCTTCACAGAAGACTGCGGGGTCTGGATGATCGTCTTGGTCTGGATCATCGAAAAAAGCGAGGGTGGAGGAAGGGAGGTTGAGTTCATAAGTGGCTCTTGGCGTGAGGAAGGTTTGTTTGGCTCGAGAATAAAACATGGTGAGACGAGATGCAGTCGTGGAGGCAAATGCAGCATCATTAGGGGAATTACATTGCTTCTGCCATGCTGCGTAGCGGATACGATAATCTCGGAGCCAAAGGATGAAATAACTGAGGATGAATTTGATTAGGATTTAATGATGTAAGTTTTCCGGAGTGCGTACAGGTTCTCTGGGCACAATTCCACATACAATAACCACTCCTCAAAGTCCTTCAGGCCGAGTGGTGGAAGATGTCTCCGTTCGAGTACATCGTCAAGACGAACATCGAAAAGAGGGGTCACGCTGAAAGAACGAACCTTTCCGATAGCAGGAGGAGGATAGCAGAGCCGGTATGGAAAGGAGAGCAGCGACCTGAAAGACAACTTGACAGTGACGGGTTGTGTTTGAGTGACAACCATGGTATCGCGCATTGCGAGCGAGAGACAGGTTTACTTATGTACTTCAGACTTGCCCAAAACGGATCGTAACATTGCGGACTTTGTGCGCTCAGCTAGACTTAGTTACTATAGATCCAGGGCGCCATCGATCGGGCGTCTATAAATCCTCGTCCTGAGCTCAGACAGCTCCCCTTCTTTTTCTAGGTTTGGAAAGGATCGGCGTCTAAATATAGTGTTACAAGAGATCTTGTTTTGTTTGACGTCTTTCAATTTCGA
>Ga0153948_1000600_pt1 | contig 19531 bp, 17 predicted proteins | sample TSNJ032MetaG_FD_104696 | JGI IMG/M metagenome (GOLD analysis project Ga0153948, IMG submission 104696) | Attine ant fungus gardens microbial communities from New Jersey, USA - TSNJ032 MetaG | ecosystem: Host-associated > Fungi > Mycelium > Unclassified | place: USA: New Jersey, Wharton State...
GCACGGTATGACCTATCTGCTGGTGAGCCACGACGCGGATGTGATTGCGCATATGTCAGACCGCGCGGCGTTTATGGCGCACGGCGAGATTCAACGGGTGTTTGATCGTGAAGCGATGCGAAACGGCGAGCACCGGATGGGCTAGGTTTTGCGTGGGCCAGTGTGTGCTCTTTCGGGCTGGCTACCGCCCGGCAGGTGTTTTCTGGAAAGCGCCTCGCAAATCGAAAAGTAACCTTGTGAAACTCAGGGTTTAGCCTTTTATTTGCCCTTCCTCGGTCGTAAAGTGCCTGCGTTGCGGTTTATCCGCGACCGGGCGTAGGAACCCGTTGGCATAAAGCGATAACTTTTTTCGCGACAGCGCATACCCCGTTAACTTACGGTGGCGCTGGCGGAGCAGCAAACGCTGGCCGTTTTCTTTGTGCACGGTATTCCTACCTCCGTCAGCGCTGCCCCTCCCTGAGCGCAGGGACTTACAGGGTGGTCAATTAATTTCATGCATAATGAGGATGCCAAATGGCTACTATCCCAACCCTGTTTTACGCGCAATCTGACGAAAGCGTTATTCAGCAGCTTCTCAACGCCCCGCTCCCGCAAACGGCGGATTTATTCCAGGTGGCCGATCTCTGCGCCTCATTTGTCTGCGTGCTGGTCGAAACCCACGACAGCAAAACGCGCGATGCCTTGTGCGAGCGTTTACTGCAAGCGCTCAACCAGCTGCGCGAACTGTGCGATAAAGATCTTCCACCGTACCTGATTGAGCAACTGATTAAGGGCGAGAAAATCAGCTCAAACGTGCCGGATCTGTGGCAAGAAACCGCCACGCTGTTGGATTACATTCAGGCGCTAACGAACGCTATTCTGGCAGGGACTCTGCCACCGAATGTGGCAAAAGAGTTAACGGGGCTGCTGCATGATATGGTCTGGCTGCTGACCGATTTTGTGAAGGAGCCGTACATCACGGCGCACTGAGGCAGGAGTGAGGCCGAAATTCTGCAGATGAATGGCACAGAATTTCGGCACAGGATCACTTGAGGAGTTTCACCGTGGCCTCGATGTCGATTTCATCTTCAGAGAAGATCAGCGTCGTCCCCTGGAAGGTGGTGATCGCCAGTTTCTTCACCGAGCGCATCTCACCCGGTTTCGCCGCAGATTTCGGACGGATATTGTTCAGCAGCAGGCCAACGGACAGGATCGCATTTTCTTTATCAATGCCCGAATCAGCAGGCACTTCTTCGCTGTAGACCAGGAAAGATTTAATCGACGTCAGCTTAATGCGCTCGCCCGCGATATAGATGTATTTGCTTTCCGGCACCACTTTTACCGCATACGCGGACAAGCCTTTGTTGTTGGTCGTCGGTTCAAACGTGACCGCCGCGTCTTTCTTAATCAGCTCAGGATTGGCAACCTTGATCACATGAAAATACCGGTTGTCACCGTTTTCATCTTTGATAAATCCAAAGCCTTTATCTTTAAACCACGTTGTGATCGTTCCGTTCATCGCCATTACCGCCTGATTAATCGTTTATCAACACAAATTTTGCAGCGCGCAGTGTAAAGCACATTGCCTGCGCAGACTACGTCTTTGGGTTAAGTCTGGACGATAAATTTGTGGGATGCGAGTCCATTACCCGGTGGGGAAGTTGCTTGCACGGGCCTACGTACCGTTTCGGTATTAGCCAGTTAAGGTGTAACCGTCAACCGGCGTGTCCTCTCTGGAACGCGCCTCGCAAACTGAAGATTAACATTAATAAATAGGTGGTTATCGATTTACTCGCCATTACACTGATGATGTTTTCGCGAAGTGCCGGGCAGAAAGAATCTGCTGTAAAGGCGTTTATCTTGTAAATCGTAACTTATAGGATACAATAAATGAGTGTTAATCACAGGCTACAATCATGCCGATAGTGAAGCACTATAAAACGGCTGACGATCGTAACCCTTTTGACGAGTACTTTCGCAGTATCAAAGACCCGATAGCCAAAGCCATGATAGCGACACGCATCGCCCGAATGGCAACCGGCAACTACGGAGATTGTAAAGTGTGTCGCGACGGTATATCAGAGTTGCGGATCACTCAAGGGCCGGGGTATCGGGTGTATTTTAGTTATGTAACAGACTCCAGTGATGGCAGCGTAAATCTGGTGTTGTTGTGCGGGACGAAGAAGAGTCAAAACGCCGATATTACTACTGCGTTAATCTATCTTAACGACTACAAAGCAAGGTAATGAGAGGAAATAATGGCTAAATCCATTCTCCACGATGATGCGATGGTACAACTGCTGAAAGACGATCCGGCATTTGCCCCTGTCTATCTTCACCAGGCATTAATTGAGATCGATGAAGAAGGGGGTTACGAGGCATTTATGCTGGCACTACGCCACGTTATTGAAGCCACTGGAGGCATGACTGCTGTCGCGAAGCGCGCGGGGGTTTCCCGTGAATCGCTCTACAAATCACTCTCTCCAAATGGAAATCCGTCTTTTAAACGCGTAGCCGCGCTGGCATCTGCTACGGGTTACCCTATTTCACGCATAGCCACCGCATCGGCCTAATCAGTACCTCAAATCACGCCGCTTGCAGGAGATGTCTATACTCATTTCATCCCCGCAACCGGAGCGCGCCATGCCCCTACCCGACTTCCATGTATCCGACCCTTTTACGCTGGGTATTGAACTCGAACTGCAGGTGGTGAACCCGCCGGGGTACGATCTCAGCCAGGACTCTTCGGCGCTGATTGCCGCCGTAAAAAACGATATCAAAGCCGGTGAGGTCAAACACGATATCACCGAGAGTATGCTCGAAATCGCCACCGGCGTGTGTCAGGACATTCATCAGGCGGCAGCCCAGTTTTCCGCGATGCAGCAGGCGATCCTGCGCGCGGCGGCGGATCAGCATATTCAGATCTGCGGCGGCGGCACACATCCGTTTCAGAAGTGGCAGCGTCAGGAGGTGTGCGACGACGAGCGCTACAACCGCACGCTGGAGATGTTTGGCTATCTGATTTTGCAGGCGACAGTTTTCGGCCAGCACGTTCACGTCGGCTGCCGAAACGGTGATGAGGCGATTTACTTGCTGCATGGCCTTTCGCGCTTTGTGCCGCACTTTATCGCCCTCTCCGCCTCGTCGCCTTACATGCAGGGCAGCGATACCCAATTCGCCTCCTCGCGGCTCAATATTTTCTCGGCGTTTCCGGATAACGGCAAAATGCCGTGGGTGAATAACTGGCAGGAGTTCGAAGGGCTGTTTCGCCGCCTGAGCTATACCAGCACCATCGACAGCATCAAAGATCTGCACTGGGACATCCGCCCCAGCCCGCATTTTGGCACCGTTGAGGTGCGGGTGATGGATACGCCGCTGACCCTGGCGCACGCGATTAACATCGCCGGGCTGATTCAGTCGACGTCGCACTGGTTGCTAACCGAACGCCCGTACAAGCACCAGCCGCAGGACGCCCTGCTCTATAACTTCAACCGTTTTCAGGCCTGCCGCTATGGGCTGGATGGCCTGCTGACCGACGTGAACAGCGGCGAACAAAAAACCATTGCCGAGGATATCGCGTGGCTGCTGGAGCGCGTCGCGCCATCAGCCGATAAGGTGGGCGCGACAAGCGCGATTGCGGAAATTGCCCTGATGTTAAAACAGGGCAAAAGCGAGGCGCAGCGGATGCGGGATTTTATCGCCGACGGCGGTTCGCTGACCTCGCTGGTACAAAAACACTGCGAGCTGTGGACTACTCACCCGTAAGTGAGTGCCCCCACTCGCGCAGACGCTGGAACAGCACGAACAGCGCCGGAATAAAGACAATCCCGACCACGGTCGCCACCAGCATGCCGCTGAACACCGTGGTCCCGATGATGCGGCGGCTCTGCGCCCCCGCACCAGAGGCCAGCATCATCGGCAGCACGCCGATAATAAAGGACACGGCGGTCATCATCACGGCACGGAAGCGGCGCGACGCCCCTTCGCGGGCGGCATCGACAATCGCCATGCCGTCGATGCGCCGCGCGCGGGCAAACTCGACGATCAGAATGGCGTTTTTGGCCGCCAGGGCGATAAGCAACACCAGCCCAATCTGCACGTACACGTCGTTGGCAAAGCCTGCAACCCACAGCCAGACCAGCGCGCCGCCGATGGCAAACAGCACCGAGAGCATCACGCTTGCGGGCAAGGTCCAGCTTTCGTACTGCGCCACAAGGAACAGCCACGCCATCACCACCGCCGCCAGCACAATCCAGATCGCCTGATTGCCCGTCTGCTGCTCCTGATACGACATACCGCTCCACGCGAAGTCATACCCGGCGGGCAGAGTATCGTTCAGCAACTGGCCCATCGCCGCCATTGCCGTGCTGCTGCTTACGCCTGCCGCCGCCGAGCCGCTCACCGACACCGACGGGAACTGGTTGTACTGCTGCACAAACGGCGCACCGACGGTCGGGGTGATAGTCACCAGATTGCTCAGACGCACGCGCTCGCCGTTATTGCTGCGCACATAAAGCTCGCTGATCTGCTCCGCACGCTCACGCCACTGCATCTCGTTTTGCATCACAACATGGTAAACGCGATTATTAATGCTGAAATCTCCGGCGCGCGTGCCGCCAAAGGCGGTTTGCAGGCTGCTGAAGATGCGGCTCACGGGCACATCCAGACGTGCTGCGCGCTCGCGATCCACCTCAAGGGTCAGCTGCGGCACGTTGCTGCTCCAGGTGGTAAACACACGGGTGAGTTGCGGATGCTGGTTGGCTTTCGCCAGCACCTCGCGGGTGACGCGCTCCAGCTCCGCCGGGCTTTGCCCTGCCTGGGCCTGAATACGCAGATCGAACCCGGAGGCATTACCCAGCCCCGGCAGCGTCGGCGGCGCGAAGGTCATGATGGTCGCTTCCGGCAGGGCTAACAGCTGACGTTGCAGCCCGCCCATCACCTCGTCGAGCGGCGGGCGCTCGCTCCAGTCTTTCAGCATCACCGAGATAAATCCGCCGTTCGAGGCGCTGGTACCGTTGAGAATATTAAAACCCGAGACCTGAATAACATCCGCCACCGCCGGATTGGCGGCAATCAGCTCGCGCGCCGTCGTCATCACCACTTCGGTGCGCTCCAGGGACGCCGCCTCCGGCAGCTGGACGCTGGCGAAGAAGTAGCCCTGATCTTCCTGCGGCAGGAACCCTTTTGGCATGGCGGTAAAACTCAGCGCCACGATGGCCGCCGCACCGGCGGTCGCCAGCAGTGCCACCACAGGGCGACGGTTAAAGACCTCCACCAGACGGGTGTAAGCCTGCCGCGTGGCGTCCAGCGCGCGGTTAAAGCCGCGGAAAATCGCCGCAGGACGCCCGACGCGCGGGCGCAGCAATAAGGCGCACAGCGCCGGTGTAAGCGTCAGGGCCACAATACTTGAAAGGGTTACGGCGGTGGAGAGCGTGACCGCAAACTGGCGATACAGCTCGCCGACAATCCCCGGCAGCAGCGCCACTGGCACGAACACCGCAAGCAGCACCAGGGTGGTGGCGATCACCGGCCCGGCAATCTGACGCAGGGCGTTGGCCGTCGCCTCCGTGCGGCTTTGCCCTTCCGCCATCAGCGTTTCGACGCTCTCGACCACCACAATCGCGTCATCCACCACCATGGTGAGCGCCAGAATAATGGCGAACAGACTCAGGGTGTTCGCCGAATAGCCCAGCGTGTAGAGCACCGCGAAGGTGCCAATCAGCGACACGGGGATCGCCAGCACCACAATCAGCGTCGCGCGCCAGCTTTGCAGAAACAGGGAAACCACCACCACCACGGCAAGCAGCGTCAGGGCCAGTGAGACACCAATCTCTTTGATGGTCGCCGCCACAAACTCGGTGGTGTCGAACTTCACTTCCCAGGTCAGATCCGCCGGGAAGCGAGTGGCGAGCCGCTCAAGCTCGCCGCGCACCGCTTCGGCCACGCGCAGGGCATTGGCCGACGGCGTCGGATAGATGCCTAAGTACGCCGAATCGTGACCGTTCAGCTGCGCGCCAGAACTGTAACTGCGCGATCCCAGCTCGATGGTTGCCACGTCTTTCAGGCGCACCAGTTGCCCCATGTCACCGGCGCGGATAATGATATCGCCAAAGGCGTCGGCTTCGTTGAGACGCCCCAGCCCGTTGATAGTGAGCGTTTGCTGCTGCCCGTTGAAGACCGGCGGCGTTCCCACCTGGCCTGCCGCGCCCTGCACGTTCTGCTCGTGCAGCGCCTGGGCCACATCATCCGTGGTGACGTTGAGAGCATTCATACGATCCGGACGCAGCCAGATGCGCATGCTGTAGTCGCGCGCGCCAAACAGCTGGACCTGCCCGACGCCCGGCAGGCGTGCCAGGGCTTCGCGCACCTGAGTGCTGGCGTAGTTGCTCACAAACAGTGGCGAATGGGTGCCTTCCGGTGAGTAAAGACTTACCCCCATCATCAGGTTGGTGGCGCGTTTTCGCACCTGGACGCCGTTTTGCTGCGCCTCGGCGGGCAACTGCGCCAAGGCCTGCGCCACGCGGTTTTGCACATCAATCGCCGCCAGATCCGGGTCGGTGCCTGCGGCAAAGGTGATGTTCAGGCTGTAGGCGCCTTCATCGGAGCTGGTCGATTCCATGTACAGCATGTGATCCACGCCGTTGAGCTGGGTTTCCAGCGGCGTGGCGATGGCTTCTGCCACATCTGCCGCGCTGGCACCCGGCCAGCTGGCGCTCACATTCACCACCGGCGGCGTGATCTGAGGGTACTGCTCCACCGGGATCAGCCTCAGGGCGATGGCCCCAAGCAGGGTGATCACCAGCGCAATCACCATCGCAAAGCGCGGGCGTTTGATAAACAACGTCAGCATGGTGGCTCCTTAATTCAGAATCTGAACAGCAGCACCGGGCTGCAGTCGCGGCGCACCGTCAGTGACCACGCGCTCATTCGCCTCAACGCCGCTTTGCACGGTGAACTGCTGGCCCATTTGTCCGCCGAGCGTGAGCGCGCGTTTTTCAGCGTTTCCGTCGGCGTTCACTACCCAGGTGAAAAATCCGTCGCCATTTTGTTGTACCGCAGCCGCCGGGATCACCAGCGAATCCTGCTCGCTCTGCGGTCGCAGCCAGACATTCACGTTGCCCCCCGGCAGCAGGCGGTGCTGCGGATTGGCGAATTCGGCACGCAGCATTACGCTGGCGGTGCGCGGATCGATACGGTTATCCACCGAGGTCAGGGTGCCGTTTTCACGCTGCTCGCCGTTCTGAATCTGCGCCAGCCAGGCCTGTTTCAGCGCCGTGATATCCGCATGCTGCCCGGCTTTCGCGGCAAATGCCCCCTCTTCCAGGGCGAAGGCAATGCGAATGGGGTCAAGCTGCACCACCTCCACCAGCGGGCCGCTCGATGGATTCACTACGCTGCCGACATGGAAGCGGCTGTGGCCCATACGCCCGTTGATGGGCGAGACTATCCGGGTGAAACCGAGGGTGACGTTTCGCGCCTCGAGACGGGCATTGGCCTGCTCCAGCGCCGCGCGAGCCACGTCGCGCTGCATCTGTGCATTGTCGACGTCATTACGGCTGATAGCGTTGCCGGTTTTCAGGCTTTGAAAACGCGTGAGTTGCTGCTGCGCCTGGCGCAGGGTGGCTTCGGCACTTTTCACTTCCGCCTGCGCCAGACGCACCGCCGCACGCGGCTCCGCGTCGTCGAGTTCGAGCAGCAGATCGCCCTGTTTGACGTACTGCCCGTCGCGGAAATGGATTTTGGCAATCGCCCCTTCCGTGCGCGCCCGCAGCTCTACCGTATGGATCGCCTCAATGCGGCCAGGGATCTGGCGCTCAGCGGCGTGGGTGGTCTGCTCGACGCTGGCGACGCGTACCGGAATGGCGGCGGCAAGAGCGGTTTGCAGGGTGCAGGAAAGAAGTGCGACCGCCAGAGCGGTGCGCAGGAAGGTGGATTTCATGGGGAAGTCCTCAGGTGATTCTCACCCTCACCCTGGCCCGCTCCAGTGGAGAAGGTCAGGATGAGGGTGAGGGCAAAAAGTTATGCAGCCTTACGGAACCTGCGGGTCAGTCGCTTCTCAATTTCGACGATGAAGAACATCACGCCAGCCAGCGCCAGGGTAACACCCCAGTAGCGCAGCGGCAGGGCTTCGGTGCCGAACAGCATCTGCATAAATGGCAGGTAGATAATCGCCAGCTGCAGCAGGAACAGCACACCCGTGACCAGCCAGATCCCTTTGTTCGCCAGCAGACCGCGGTTCAGAGAGAAACCATCGCTGTTGCGGCAGTTAATCATGTACACCCACTGCGCACACACCAGCATCTGCAGCAGCACGGTGCGGATGAACTCGGCGCTGTGGCCGCGCGGCGCGAGCCAGGCTTCCAGCGCAAAGGCTGCAATCGCAATCATGGTGCCGACGAAGGCCACGCGCCAGACGGCGAAGGCATCCATCACGTGCTGACCGGTCTGACGTGGCGGACGCTTCATGATGTTGCGCTCGGCGGCTTCAAAGGCCAGGCCGAAGGAGAGCGTGGCGGAGGTCGCCATGTTCATCCACAGAATCAGCACCGGCGTCAGCGGAATAATGTTCCCCGCCAGCAAGGCAATCACAATCAGCAGACCCTGCGCCAGGTTGGTTGGCATAATGAACAGAATCGTTTTCTTCAGGTTGTCGTAGACGCGACGCCCCTCTTTTACCGAGCTGGCGATGGTGGCGAAGTTGTCGTCCGTCAGAACCATATCGGCGGCTTCTTTGGTCACTTCCGTGCCTTTGATGCCCATGGCGATCCCGACATCCGCCTGACGCAGCGCGGGCGCATCGTTCACCCCGTCGCCGGTCATCCCGACGATTTCACCTTTCTCCTGCAGGGCTTTCACCAGGCGCAGCTTATGCTCCGGGCTGGTACGCGCAAAGATGTCGTACTCCACCGCCGCATCCGCCAGCTCGGCGTCGTCCATCTTCTCCAACTGATAGCCGGTAACTGCCTGCGCGCTGTTGGTGATCCCCAGCATCTGCCCGATGCTCATTGCGGTCTGCGGGTGGTCGCCGGTGATCATCTTCACGCGGATACCGGCCTGCTGACAGGCGTGGATGGCGTCGATAGCCTCCGGACGCGGCGGGTCCATCATCCCGGCGATGCCGAGGAAAATCAGCCCGTTGTTCAGGTCATCGTGGCTCAGCCCCTGCTGGTCGGCCGCCGCCGGTTTGTACGCGGCTGCTACCATGCGCAGCCCCTGGCTGGCATAACGCTCCATCTCGGTTTCCCACCAGGCGCGGTCAAACGCGTCGATACCGTGGCGAGTCTGCTGCTGGTCGCACAGGGCGAAAATCACGTCCGGCGCGCCGGTGACCAGGATCTGCTCCTCACTGCCAATCTGGTAGTGGGTGCTCATGTACTTGTACTGCGAGTCGAACGGAATTTTGTTAATCAGGCTGGTGACGACCGGCGCAAGATTGGCTTTGGCAGCCAGCACTTTCAGCGCCCCTTCCGTCGGCCCGCCGGTGATACCCCACAGGCCGCGCTCGTCCTGAATAATCTGGCTGTCGTTGCACAGGTCGATGGTGCGCAGATAGTGCTCCAGCACCGTGCCCTGCTGAACGTGCACCGGCTCGTCGCTGCCGTCCAGATAGATGTTACCCACTGGCTCGTAGCTGTTGCCTTCCACGCGGTAGCAGCAGTCGGCGGTGATAATTGCTTTAACGGTCATTTCGTTCATGGTCAGGGTGCCGGTTTTATCCGAGCAGACCACGGTCATCGCCCCCAGGGTTTCAACGGTTGGCAGCTTGCGAATAATCGCCTTTTTGCGCGCCATCGCCTGAACGCCGAGCGACAGGATAATCGAGATAATCGCTGGCAGACCTTCCGGCACAGAGGCCACCGCCAGGCTAATCAGAGAGAGCAGCAGCTCGCCCATTGGGATGTCGCGGAACACCAGGCTGAAGACAAACAGCGCCGCCATCATCGCCAGAATAATGGCGAAGATCGCTTTGCCGAGCTTGTCCATCTGCACCAGCAGCGGCGTGCGGTGCTTTTCAATTCCGGCCATCATCTGGTTGATGTGACCAAGCTCGGTGTCCTGGCCGGTGGCGATAACCACGCCCACACCGCCGCCTGCGCTTACGGTGGTGCCGGAGAACACCAGGTTCGTGCGGTCACCCAGCGATAAATCGCCCTGCAGTGGATTAGTATGTTTATCCACTACCGTCGATTCACCCGTCAGAATCGCCTCTTCGACGCGTAAATTATGCGCCTCGATCAGACGCATATCCGCCGGAATACGATCCCCGGCGCGCAGGACAATAATATCGCCCGGCACAATATCCGTGGTTGGAATGGTCTCATGGACGCCGTTACGAATAACACGCGCATCGCTGGAGAGCATATTGCGAATACTTTGCAGCGATTTCTCCGCATTACTTTCCTGCACATGACCAATTAAGGCGTTGATTACCGCCACGCCCAGAATCACCAGCGTATCCACCCAGTGGCCCATCACGGCGGTTAATACGGCGGCGGCCAGAAGAACATAAATCAGGACGTCATTAAAATGGGCGAGAAAACGCAACCAGGCCGGTTTGCCTTTTTTCTCAGGCAGGGCATTTGGGCCATATTGCTGCAAACGCGCCTGGGCTTCTGCACGGTCCAGTCCGTTGGCGTGGCTCTTTTTTTGCGCCAGTACCTGCTCGATGGTCTGCTGGTATGGCCGATTCTGGGAGTGAGTCTTTTTGGTCATTGATGCAATTCCTTCAATATCCGGTGGACGGAAGCCTGAATTCCTTTCTGGCTTTATTAAATTCATTTTTTATGGCGTTAATTCTTGCGGTGTAAATTGTTCTGCCGCAATATAATTAGCGCCGGCTTATTCAAAACACACATTCAATATTTCGATGAGATGATTTTTACAAAATATTTCTAAACGCAATCTAAACGAGGAGAGAGCATGTTTGGGATTTATCGCGGGCGCCGCCTGGCTTTGTACATAGTTGTTGCCATTGTTATTGCGACGTTAATTGGATACAGCACATATACGTTTGTAAAATTATTCGCCTGATGATGACAGTTATTTACATAACCACAGAATAATTGAATTCATTCATTCGAGGTTTAATTAAATCAGGAATATTCCCGGAATAATTATTCTTTTTTTATCAGGAAAGTGAATTTCGGGATGATATTGCTTTACGTTGCAGGATGCCGGACAATAACTTTTTTAACTGACAATTAACATTGATATGAAACACCCGTTAGAATCGCTGTTAACGGCAGGAGGCATTTTGCTGATGGCACTGCTCTCCTGCCTGTTGCTTCCCGCGCCATCATTCGGACTGGCGCTGGCGCAGAAACTGGTCGCTCTGTTTCATCTGATGGATCTGAACCAGCTTTACACTCTGGTGTTCTGTCTGTGGTTTATCCTGCTCGGCGCCATCGAATTTTTCGTCCTGCGTTTCATCTGGCGCCGCTGGTTTTCACTGACCGCGTAGCCCCGTGAAATCGCGCATTCCGTGGATCAGCGCTTCGCACCAGGCCGCGTAATCGTGGCCGCTGGACCACGGATGGAAGCTCACGCGATAGCCTTTCTCGCGTAATACCTGCTCAAACTTTTCCGTATTGCGATAGATCCCGCCGCCCGGCCCGGAGGTTTCGAAGCGCCCGGCCTGCAGCCAGAAGCGAATCGGATACGTCGGCGACTGCTGATACTGACGCGTGAGCCAGCCCGGCGCGTCCTCTTTCGGCGCCCACCAGTACGACCCCGACAAACTCAGCACATTGCCGAACAGATACGGATAGCGCAGCGCTACCCAGGACGACGCAATTCCGCCATAACTTGATCCCGCCAGCGCCGTCTTTTGCCGCTGCAGCGCAATCCCCTGCCCGCGCAGCCACGGCAGCAGCTCCTGCGCCATAAAATCGGCGTAATCCGGATTCGGCGGCAGCTCTTTACCGCGACGGGCGTGATCGAGGCTATCAATAAACACCACGTTGATCGGCGGCAGGTGATGGCGGGCGATCAGTCCGTCGAGCACATTGGCAAAATGGTACTCATCCTGGTAAATCTGCCCGTCAAACAGGATCAGTGTCCAGCGTGCGGGCTGTGCGCCGCGCGGTTTGTAAATCATCACTTCCCGCGCGTTACCGAGGATATGACTGGTAAACGGCTGGCGCGTCAGCGAGCCATGGGTAAGCGGCTGCGCGGCGGCCTGCGCAGAACAGTAGCGCGCGGGGCTGAGATCGAGCAGCGAATAGCGGTTCCAGCGATCGGCCTGCTGATCGCCGTAAGTTTGTGGATTGAGCGGATCGGCCTGCGCGCTCACCAGAATGGCGCGGCGTTGATCGCGTGCGCTGCCCTCCACGCGCGGCACGTCCGGAGCCAGTTTGTACTGCATGATCGTATCCGCAGGCACCACGTAGCTGCGGAACCAGACGTCGGTTTTGCCAAGACGAAACAGCGGATCGTGATCGCCTGCGGGCGAGCCGAGAAGAAAGACGTTATCCCGCGCGCCGCGCCATAAGAACGTCACGCGCTTGTGGCTGGCATCGACCGGCTCCACCATCGGCGTTCCCTGCCGAATTTGCGCCTGCCAGAACGCATCAGTATCTCCACCGGCAGCAACCGTTTTAGCCAGCGTTTGCAGCGTCGGGCTTTCTGGCTCGAGCATCTGCGTGCGCGGGAGTGGCGACGTCTCTTTCATCCGCCACGTAAAGCGCCACGGCTTGCCCTCTTCCCCGTGCAGCACCAGAGACGTGCTCTGCTGCACCGGCAGCGCAAACAGCAGTGAGTGCTCGCCATCGCTGGGACCTTTTTCAATCAGCGTGCGAATACGGCGGTTTTGCCCGTCCAGCAGCCTGGCATCGGTTACACCGCTTAGCGTCGCGGAAACGTAGTTTTCATCGAGCGCGGGCAGGACGAAACAGACCTCGCCGCTGGCATCGAATTTCCCTTTCTGTTCCCCCTGAATGGAAGGATGCTCGCACGTTGCCGCCAGTGCTGGCAGCGTACTTATCCCTAACAGCAACCCACTCCACGCCCTTTTCATACCGACTCGTTCCCCTGCAAAATTTGTTAGCAACGCTAATGCAAATGGTAATAATTTGCAATATCATCTGAGCCGTTATTAGGGTGTTTTTATGGCGATAGCAATTAAGGGATTTTAATAAAAATGTTTAAAAATAATAAGATAATGCAACTCTGGTTGCTGAGTCTGGCCAGCGTCAGCGTGGCGGCTCAGGCAGAAACAAATGAAGAAACGCTTCTGGTCACGCAGAGTGTCAGCCAGGAGCCGACCGCTCCGGTGAAGGGGATCGTGGCGACGAAAACCCTTTCGGCGACCAAAACCAGTGCCGATATTGTGAAAACGCCGCAGTCGGTTTCCGTTATTACGCGCGATCAGATGGAGCAGCTGGATGTCACGTCCGTATCACAGGCCCTGCGCTACTCTGCCGGGGTATTTACGGAATACCGCGGCTCGTCCAACCGTAACGATGAAGTGTTCGTGCGCGGCTTCAGCTACGTGCCGAAATTCCTCGACGGGCTGAGCTACGGCGCGACGGCCTCCTCGCAAACCGGCACCATGGATCCGTGGCTGCTGGAGCGCGTCGAACTGGTGCGCGGCCCGGCCTCAGTGCTGTTTGGTCAGGTCAACCCAGGCGGGCTGATCAGCATGACCAGCAAGCGCCCGACCAGTGAGCCAGTCCACAACGTGCAGTTCCGCACCGGCAATCACGATCTCGCCGAAGGGGCGTTTGATTTCGGTGGCCCGCTCAGTGACGATGGTCGCGTGCTGTATCGCGTGAACGGAATAGCCCGCACGCAGCATAACCAGGTGGAGGATTACAAAGAGACGCGGATGGCGATTGCCCCGGCGATCACCTGGTATCCTAACGATCAGACGCGCTTTACCCTGCTGACCAGCTACCAGAAAGATCCTGACGCGGGCTATCGTAACTTCCTGCCCGCTTATGGCACGGTGACCAGCGCCAACGGGCGCTACATTCCGCGCGACTTTAACGTCAGCGATCCGGATTACAACCAGTCCTGGCGTGAGCAGACGATGATCGGCTACGAGCTGGAACATCAGTTCGCCGATAACCTCACTTTCCGCCAGAACGCCCGCTACGCCTCCATCAAGCAGAAATATCGCTATCTGGTGTACGCCAACAGCGCGGCAGACAGCACGGTGCTGACTCGCCGCGCCCAGCATGAAGAGCGCACCACCAACGAGTTTGGTCTCGATAACCAGCTGGAATCCCTGTTCACTACCGGCGATGTGAGCCACACCCTGCTCGGCGGGCTGGACTACAAAACCAGCAAAGATAAGCAGTTGCTGGAACGCGGGATGGGCAAACAGTACGACCTCGACTGGACGAAGCCGGTATATGGCATCAACGTCGATGAGAGCACGTTCAGCACCGCGACGGACGAGCAGCAAAACCTCGACCAGATGGGCGTCTATTTGCAGGATCAACTGAGCTGGAACAACTGGGAGTGGCTGGTGTCCGGGCGTTACGACTGGACCGAAGTGCGGACTACCGATTTCACCGGCGGCGCGCCGACCCAGCAGAACGATAACAAGTTCACCTGGCGCACCGGGCTGCTCTATGCGTTCGACTTTGGTCTCTCGCCGTACGTCAGCTACAGCACCTCCTTCGAACCGAGCCTGCAAACTAACCGTGCACCGGGCGTGGCACCGTTTAAACCGACGACCGGCAAGCAGACGGAAATCGGCCTGAAGTATCAGCCGGTCGATTCCACGCTGATGACCCTGGCGCTGTACGATCTGACCCAGAGCAACGTGGCGACCTACAACAGCGCCCAGGGCTGGTTCGAAAACGCGGGCGAAGTGCGCTCCAAAGGGGTGGAGGCCGAGATCCACTCAACGCTGATGGAGAGCATCAACCTCATCGGGTCGTATACTTACACCGATGCGGAAACGCAGAGCACCACGGTGGCAGGCACCGAAGGCAAAACCCCGGCGCGTATTCCGGCACACATGGCGTCGGCCTTCGCCAGCTACACCGTGCCTGGCGGAGCGCTGAAAAGCCTGACGGCGGGCGTGGGGATGCGCTACATCGGCACCAGCTATGGCGATGCGAAAAACACCTTCAAAGTGGCGTCGGTGGATCTGTATGACGCGATGATGGGCTATGAGCTGGGCGAGCTGAACAGCAGCCTGAAAGGGGCCAGCGTACAGTTCAACGTCAATAACGTGGCGGATACCAAGTATGTGGCGTCCTGCGCCAGCGATACGGCGTGTTTCTACGGGATTGGTCGTACGGTGACGGCAACGGTGAATTATCGCTGGTAGTGAGCGATTGCCGGGTGGCGGCACCGCCGCACCCGGCATCTAAACTCACACCTCTTTTAATGCGTGCGGCTGTGATTCTCTTTGCGGTACGCACCCGGCGGCTGATTGAAGGTACGGGTAAAAATCCGCGTAAATGTCTGCTGAGAATCAAACCCGTAGCGCAGACAGATGTCATACACCCGTTCGTCGGACTCGCGCAGATCCCGCGCTGCCAGCAGCAGTTTGCGCTCGCGAATGTACCGCCCCAGGCTTTCACCCTTGTACTGCATAAACAACCGCTGCAGATGCCATTTGGAGTACCCCGCGTGACGGGCGATCTCCTCAATGCGCAGCGGCTGATGTAGATTGTCGTCGATCCACTCAACGATGGTGTCGATGACCTGAGCGGAAATAGTCATGCTGCTCTCCCCCTCTACTGCTTGTCGGTTAAACATTATTCCCACCACTCACGAAATTGCTGCGTCGTATCATTCACCCTGACCGGCTCGCCCAGCTCCGGCGTCAGCAGACGATACTTTTTATCCTGGCTTGCGCGCGTCAGCTGAATTACCGGGTCGTTCCAGCTGTGTTTTGCCAGCACAAAGCGTCCGTAATGGCCCGGCACCACCGCTTTAGCGTTGATATCGGCGGCGGCCTGCGCGGTCTCTTCCGGCAACATGTGAATGTATTTCCAGTCCTGGTCGTACTGTCCGTTTTCCATGATCGCCAGATCGACCTCGCCGAACTGCTCACCAATGGCTTTAAAGTGCGGGCCGTAACCAGAATCGCCGCTGTAGTAGACCTTTTGCTCAGGCGTGACGAACATAAAACTGCCCCACAGGGTCTGATTGCGTTTGAGCCCTCGACCAGAGAAATGGCGAGCGGGCAGTACGTGTACCGTCAGTTCATCGCTGATACGCACCGACTGATTCCAGTCGCGCTCGTCGATAATCTGTGGGTCCATTCCCCAGTAGCGCAGATGCGACCCGACGCCGAGCGGCGTGACCACACGCTTCACCTTCGGCATCAGCGCCTTGATGGTGGCGTAATCGAGGTGATCGTAGTGATCGTGCGAGATGATCAGCAGGTCGATCTCAGGCATCGTTTCCGCGCGCCACGGATATTCCCCGGCAAAGGCTTTGTTGAGGAACGAAAACGGCGCGGCGTAGCTGCTGAAGACCGGATCAATCAGAATGCGTTTGCCCGCCAGCTGCAGATACCACGACGAATGCCCGAGCCAGACCAGGGTCTCCTGCTCCAGCGGAATCGCCGCCAGATCGGTTTTCACCAGCGGCAACGGCTGAGCGGGACGGGCGTTTTCCGTTTTGCTGACCAGAAATTCCCACATCGCCACCAGCATATTTTTGTCGCCGTTGTAGCCCGGCGTCGGCAGCGTATTGTGGAACTGTCCGTCGCGATAGTGTGGCGAAGCCTCCACTTCACTGAGCTTTGCGCCCTGCGGCGGCTGGCCGAATCCGGCATTTAACACAAAGGGCAAACTCGCCGCTGAAGCAATAATCATGACAAACACCACGCTAAGAAGAAGAGGCTTTTTCATATCCTGACCCGAATACGCGCCCCCTTCCGTTGGTTTGCGCGGGTTGAACTTGATTATGAGTGAGTAAGCACTCATTATAGATATGATGATAAAGTCGTCAAGACGTTTTCGATCTTTGACATTCCGCGTTGCAGCGTGGCAAAGAGCATGTTTCAATCAGGGTTTTACACATTGACAGGAGGGGAATTTTAGTGGCACGTCCGAAGAGTGAAGATAAAAGACAGGCGTTACTGGAGGCAGCAACCGCTGCATTTGCGCAGTCAGGGATTGCTGCATCGACGGCGCTTATCGCCCGTAATGCGGGCGTCGCTGAAGGCACGCTGTTTCGCTATTTTGCTACTAAAGACGACCTGCTGAATGCCCTCTATCTGCATCTGAAACAGGATCTCTGCCAGACCATGCTGGCAAACCTGGACCGCGCCATTAACACCCCGAAAGAACATACCCGCAATATCTGGAACAGCTATGTGGACTGGGGCATTCGCAACCCTGTCGCCCACGGCGCTATCCGCCAGCTCGGCGTGAGTGAAAAGATCAACGCCGAAACGGAACAGGCGGTGCATGAGATGTTCCCGGAACTGCACGAGCTGTGCCGTCGCTCCGTGCGCCAGGTGTTTATGTCCGATGAGTTTCGCACCTTCGGCGATGCGATTTTCTTATCGCTTGCCGAAACGACGATGGAATTCGCCACCCGCGACCCGTCCCGCGCGAGTGATTTTAAATCCCTTGGCTTTGAATCCATGTGGCGCGCGCTCGCCATCGAGGATGTGAATGGACAGTAAATCCCTGCAGGCCTGCGCCAAACGCGTCGCGCTGGAATTGCCCTTCACCGAGCACTGCTGGCCCTTTGGCCCGGAATATGACGTGTTTAAGATCAACGGGAAGATCTTCATGCTGATGGCGGTCGCCCACGGGCGGGCGCATGTCAGCCTGAAATCCGATCCGGAGAAATCACTGCTCAACCAGCAGATCTATCGCGGCATCGAACCCGGCTATCATCTGAACAAAAAACACTGGATCTCCCTCTACGAAGCCGACGATATCACGCCAGAACTGGTGGCGGATTTGGTTCTCGACTCGTGGAATCTGGTGGTGGATAAGCTGCCGAAAAAAGATCAGAAGCGCATTCGCCCTGCCTGATTGTTCACGTCAGACGAACAGTATAAGCGCATATCTGGCACTTATCTTTTGCCGTGAGTCCTTGTAATCTGCTCTCTTTTCTCGCCCGCAGACGGCGAATTTATTGACCAGGAGTTGTTATGGATATCATTTCAGTTGCCCTGAAGCGTCACTCGACCAAGGCATTTGATCCCACCAAAAAGTTGACCGCAGAACAGGCAGAACAAATCAAAACGCTGCTGCAGTTCAGCCCGTCCAGCACCAACTCACAGCCGTGGCATTTCATCGTCGCCAGCACCGAAGAGGGCAAAGCGCGCGTGGCAAAATCAGCGGCAGGCACTTACGTGTTCAACGAGCGTAAAATGCTGGATGCGTCCCACGTCGTCGTCTTCTGCGCAAAAACCGCGATGGACGATGCGTGGCTGGAGCGCGTCGTGGATCAGGAAGAAGCCGACGGGCGTTTTGCGACCCCAGAAGCGAAAGCCGCAAACCACAAGGGCCGCTGCTACTTTGCCGACATGCATCGCGTCGATCTAAAAGATGACGATCAGTGGATGGCCAAACAGGTTTACCTGAACGTCGGTAACTTCCTGCTGGGCGTGGGGGCACTGGGTCTGGACGCGGTGCCGATTGAAGGTTTCGACGCCGCCATCCTCGACGAAGAGTTCGGCCTGAAAGCGCAGGGCTTCACCAGCCTGGTCGTTGTGCCGGTCGGCCACCACAGCGTGGAAGATTTCAACGCCGCTCTGCCAAAATCTCGACTGCCGTTGAACACGATTATTACTGAGTGCTAATCGACATGGGCACGCTGGTTTCCGGCGTGCCAAATTCTCTCCGCATAACGCCCAATCACCGCCAGCGACGCCGCCAGAATCAGGAAGAAAATCACTTTATTCATCCCGTCCCAGAAGTATTCGAAATAGCGGGTGTAGAGGTTGATGGCGAGAAACGTCAGGCCAAAACCGCGCAGCATGCCGTCGTCGGTTTTCAGGCTGATATAAATACAGACAATGGCGGCGACGGCGAAAAGCAGCGCCCACGGCAGCAGCGCGGCGCGAGTAACGCCATACCAGCTGTCGATATCGTAATTACCAAAAATCGACATGATCCACAGGGCCACAAACAGGTACGTCAGCCCCATCGCTTTACTGGTGGTGTACAGGTGACGTTTGATTAACATCGCCCGCAGCAGCCAGCACAGCGCCAGCAGCGCCCCGCCGAAGAAGATAAACCGCACCGGATAGTTCATCCCCAGCCAGTAGGCACCCCAGCCGGACATATACCCGGTTTCAGCCCCAAACCAGTTGCCGAGCGACAGCAGGAAAAAGAGCCACACCAGCCCCGAGCGCCCAAAGAAGCCCACCAGCCCGTAAACCACACAGCCCGCAAGGAACAGCGGCGCGATATGCCCGCTGCCGTTATCCAGCCGCTCGCCCTGCTGCCAGAGTGCGATGGCGGTAAAGAGAACGCCGAGAAACAGAATTGCTTCCGTGCTGTAGTGCCACTGGGTTTCTCGCCGCTGGCGGCTGAATCCCCAGAGATAAAAGGCCACCGCCAGCACGGCGGGCAGCCCGATGCGGGCAACGAAAGAGAAGGAGAAAAAGGCGATGATA
>Ga0153948_1000601_pt1 | contig 19487 bp, 20 predicted proteins | sample TSNJ032MetaG_FD_104696 | JGI IMG/M metagenome (GOLD analysis project Ga0153948, IMG submission 104696) | Attine ant fungus gardens microbial communities from New Jersey, USA - TSNJ032 MetaG | ecosystem: Host-associated > Fungi > Mycelium > Unclassified | place: USA: New Jersey, Wharton State...
CCAAGATCAACAGCCCCATGGAGGGCACGGTCGTCGACCAGGCCGCCAAGGAAGGCGAAACGCTGAACGCGTCGCAGACGGCACCAACCGTTGTGACGGTTGCCGACCTCAAGGTCATGACGGTTGAAGCACAGGTGTCCGAAGCCGATATTTCCAAGCTCAAGCCCGGCATGGAGGTCTATTTCACCCTGCTCGGCCAGCCGGAAAAGCGATTCGCAGGCACGCTGCGCCAGATCAAGCCGACACCGGCCACCGAAAACAATGTCGTGCTTTACTATGCGCTGTTCGATGTGCCGAATCCGACCGGCGAGCTCATGATCAATATGAGTGCGCAGGTCTATTTCGTGATCGATTCGGCCAAGGATGTGCTACTCGTTCCGACCTCGGCGCTCAGCTTCAAGCGCCGCGATCCGTCTGGCAACCCGGAAGGCCAGCAAGCCGAACGCCAGCAGGGGCAGCGCAACGGACCGGGCAATGGCGACCGACCGCGTGATGGACAGCATCGTGGAAAGCCGCAAGTCATCGTCAAGGTCGTTGATGCAAGCGGCGCACTCACTGAACGCACGATTGAAATCGGCGTGCGCAACCGTGTGCAGGCCGAAGTGAAAAGCGGCTTGGAAGAAGGCGATAAGGTGGTCGTTACCAGCGCTTCCGGCACCGCACCAGGTGGAAACGCCAACGCACGTGGCGGTCGCCGCCCCGGCGGCATGTCCTTCTTCTGATGGCTGCGCCCATGCAAGACGCGCCCCTCATCCGGCTTGAAAGTATCAGCAAGACCTATCACAACGGCGACCTCGCCGTTGAGGTACTGCATGGTATCAGCCTCGACATCCATGCAGGCGAATTCGTCGCCATCATGGGTGCATCGGGCTCAGGCAAATCCACCCTCATGAATATTCTGGGCTGCCTAGACAGCCCGACCGGCGGGCAATACCGGCTCGACGGCGAGGATGTCTCGACACTTGATGCCGATGCGCTGGCCGCCCTGCGTCGCCGCACATTCGGCTTCGTCTTCCAGAGCTATAATCTGATCTCGACTTCAACCGCACAGGAAAATGTCGAGGTTCCGGCGATCTATGCCGGAATGCCCGCTGCCGAGCGTCAGGAGCGCGCCGCCGAACTGTTGAACTCGCTGAAGCTCGGTGATCGTATCGACCATCGCCCCAACCAGCTGTCAGGCGGCCAGCAGCAGCGTGTTTCCATTGCGCGCGCCTTGATGAATGGCGGCCGTATTATTCTCGCGGACGAGCCGACAGGCGCGCTCGACAGCCAGAGCGGCGAGGATGTGATGGAACTGCTGCGCTCCATGCACAAGCAGGGCCACACCATCATCGTCATTACCCATGCCCGTGAAGTCGCGGAGCGCGCAGACCGGCTGATCGAGATCAAGGATGGCGAAATCCTTTCCGATACGACCAAGCGCGATATTCCAGACCGACAGGCCCCGCAGCGCTTGCAGCAGGCGGGCGATGGACATGCAGCGCGCATTGCCGATATTTCGGAAGCGGTGAAGATGGCCATGCGTGCCTTGCGGGCCAATATTTTCCGCACGGTGCTGACACTTCTCGGCATCATCATCGGCGTCAGTTCGGTGGTCACTATGCTGGCCATCGGCACCGGGGCGCAGAACTCCATCCTCGACCGCATCAATGCCATGGGCACCGATCTGGTGCTGGTGCGCCCGTCTATGCCCGGCTTTCGCGGGGGCAGTATTGCAACACTTGTGCCAGCGGACGCCGATGCGATTCTTGAACTGCCGAATATCAAATCGGCGGTGCCGGAAGTGACCGGCACGGTCACGCTCAGACGCGGCAATGTCGACTATCAGTCACAGGCCAACGGCACGGTTCCGGCTTTCTCAGAAGCCAAATCCTGGAAGCTCGCGACGGGCGACTTCATCACGCAGAACGATATAACGTCCTATGCGCCGGTCGCCGTTCTCGGAGCTACGGTGGTCAAGACGCTGTTTCCGGATGGCAGCAATCCGATCGGGCAACATATTCTGATCCAGAAAATCCCGTTCCAGGTCATCGGTACGCTGGAGCCGAAAGGTGCGGGCTTCGGCGGCACCGATCAGGACGATGTGGTCGTCGTTCCGCTTTCGACCGGCAATCTGCGCTTGTTCGGCCAGAAATACGTCCGTACCATCACCGTGCAGGTGAAGGATTCGGATCTGATCAACACAACACAGGAGCAGATTCAGGATCTGCTCGACCAGCGCCACAAGCAGCGCGACACGATGATCACCAACATGTCGTCGGTGCGTGACGATGCGGCGGCCATGGGCAGCACCATGACGCTGTTTCTCGGATCCGTCGCCGCCATCTCGCTTCTGGTCGGCGGTATCGGCGTGATGAATATCATGCTGGTCAGCGTGACGGAGCGCACACGTGAAATCGGCGTGCGCATGGCAACTGGCGCACGGCGACGCGATATCCTCCTGCAATTCATCACGGAAGCGCTCACCGTCTCGGCTATTGGCGGCGCTTTCGGCGTGGTCATCGGCCTTGGAGCTGCTGCCATTGCTGGCTGGGCAGGACTTTCGGTCGGCTATAGTATCGGCCCGGTTCTGCTCGCTTTCGCCTGCGCCTTCGCCACTGGGTTGGTCTTCGGCTTCCTGCCAGCCCGCAAGGCGTCGCGCCTGCTGCCAGCCGTGGCGCTTTCGTCGGAATAGGCGAAAACAAAAAAGCCGGTCTGGAAAAAGAACCAGACCGGCTTTTCACTATCGATAATCTGACTGCTTTACTTGAACAGCATTGGCAAGCTGATCGATTTACGCGGCTCGGCAAGTGCAGGCGGAGGTGCTGGCACAGGCGAAGCACGACGCACCGCTTCCAGCGCCAGCTGATCAACCGCAGGATCACCTGACGAACCGGCGACACGGGCCGACAAAACGTTACCGGAAGGATCGATGACGAATGCCACCGTCACCAGCCCCTTGGCGTTCCGCATTTTGCGCTGCAAGTAACGAGCATTGCGGTTCATATGAGAAAAGAGCTTCGACTTCCACTTGTCGGAACTTACGCCAGCCGATGCGTTGTTTTCGCCACGACGGTTTGCAGCAGCGCGCGAACCGTTGTCGGCATCCATACGCGGTGCACTCGCCTGCCGGGTTTCCTGAGCCTTTTCAGCCTTCTTGGGCTTCGGCTTCTCAACCTTTTGCGGCTTTGGCTTTTCAACCTTCGGCTTTTCGACCTTCTTGGGTTCCGGCTTCGGCTCGGGCTTTGGTTCCGGCTTTTCAACCGGCATAGGCACGGCCACTTCCGGCTTTTCCGCCTCGACCACATCCGGAATGATCTCTTCCGGCTTCTCCTGAACTTCCGGCTCAGGTTGCGGCTCGGGTTCCGGCGGCGTCACCTGTTCTGGCTCCGGCGGCGTCGGTTCTTCAGGCTGCGGTTCCGGCTGGACAACGGGTTCAGGCTCGACTTCTTTCGGAGCTTCTGCCGTTTCCGGCTGCGCCTCATCGGCAACCTTTTCTTCCATCGGAGCCATAGGCTCCGGCGCAAGCTCAACCACCATGGCCGCAACTTGCCCGCCGTCCGGCTGATCTTCTTCCTGCGCCAGATGAATGGCGTAGGCTCCAGCCGCATGCACAGTCAGGACAAGAATGCCCGCGCCGATCCAGCGTCCCGCATCATGCCAGAAGGAATGATGATGGGCGTCGGCAGAAGCCACCTTCACGGGAGGATGATCGGGCGGAAGTGCATTCATTGGGCAACTCCGGGGGCAGTTCCAGGTGCGGTCCCTGCCGGGGCTGGCGTCTGAGCTGGTGCTTGCGCAGGGGCTGCCGCTGGTGCCGATGCACCGACGGTTTCAAGGCCGACCAGCGCGATCTTCAGATAGCCCGCCTCACGCAGCAAATTCATGATGCGCATCAGTTCTTCATAAGGAACAGCTTTGTCGGCGCGCAGGAAAATGCGTGTTTCCTTGTTCTTCTCAGACAGGCCGTCCAGCGCAAGGCCGAGACGCTCACGTGCAACCACATCATTGCCGACGCTGATGCTCAGATCGTCCTTCAACGTCACATAAAGCGGCTTGTCGGGACGCGGCGCAGCGGCAGCGGTCGAGGCAGGCAGGTCGACCTTCACATCCACGGTCGCAAGCGGCGCTGCCACCATGAAGATGATCAGCAGAACCAGCATGACGTCGATGAAGGGCGTTACATTGATCTCGTGATTAAGCTCGAGATCGTCACCGCCGCCTTCGCGAATTTTACTCGCCATGACGCCTACTCCGCTGCGTGCCGCGTGCCTTCACGCACGCCGGCTGCCCTGAAATCCAGATCGCGGCTGACCAGACGCTCAACGCCTGCCGATGCATCGGCCAAAAGCGAACGATAGCCGGTGATCGCGCGGGCAAAGACGTTATAGATCACAACCGCCGGAATAGCGGCGACGAGGCCAATAGCGGTGGCGAGCAACGCTTCAGCAATACCCGGAGCCACAACGGCCAGATTGGTCGTCTGCGCTTCACTGATATTGATGAACGAATTCATGATACCCCACACGGTGCCGAACAGACCGACAAATGGTCCGATGGAGCCAATGGTGGCCAGAATGCCTGTGCCCTTGGACAGGCGACGGCCAGCCTTGGCTTCGATACGCGACAGGCGCGACGAAACGCGTTCCTTGAGGCCCTCGCCTCCGGCACGTGCCAGCGCAGGGGTGGAGAGACGAACCTCATCTTCGGCGGCGCGCACCATGATGGCGCCCGGGCCCTTGACGCCATCGAGCGCACGGACAGCATCGGAAAGCGTTGCGGAATGACCAATGGTCTTCAGTGCCTTGTTGGCGCGGCGGCGTGCACCCGCCAATTCGAGCGACTTGGCGACCCAGATGGTCCATGTTGCGAGCGAGGCAAGACCGAGACCGATCATCACCGCCTTCACAATCCAGTCGGCAGCCATGAACATGCCCCATGGCGACAGGTCATGCGGCAGGCTGGCATCTCTTTCTTCGACTGCTGGCTGGCCAGCGATGACGGGCTGCGGCTCCGCCTGCGGGGCCGGAGTTGAAGCGGGAGCCTGCGACTGTTGCTCTACAGGCGCCGGCTGCGCTGCCGGAGCGGATGGCGCAGACGCTGCTGGCGCTGGCTGGGTGGTCGGCTGAGCGGCTGCGGGAGCCGCTGAAGGATTGGGCTGCGTCGCCTCTTGAGCCAATGCCGGAACAACGCCCAGCAAGACAATGCCCATCGCCGCAGCCATGAAGCCCTTCCGACAGAAACCAGTCATCTTGATCGCCTTTTGATTGTTCAACTCGGGCGCCAAGGACGACCCATCACGCAGGCCGTAGCGCTGCTTGTTGGCCTCTTTTTAACCCCCAATAATATGATGATGCAAGTCATGTTTTATTGTGACAGCCATTTTCTGCAACCTTTTGGGTAAGCGCGGCCTGTCAAACCCCTTATAAATAGCTGTTGCATAATGCGGGCAAATCAGACCTGATGATTGAGCCGGAAGCGTTCACCTCCTTCAAGAGGCGTATGGACCGGCAGGAGGAGCATGCACATGATGCACAAAGACATTCAGGCACTCGAACATGCGGCAAGAACCGCCATGGCGGGCAATGATGATCCGCTGCCAGCTCCGCAGCGTGCGCTGAAACCAGCCCATGTCGGCCTCGCCTTCCTGATGATCGCTGGCGCGGCCTATCTGTTTCTCGTCTGATACTGTCTGACTCGCCTCGATGAGCGCGAACGGACCTTGTTCTAAACAAGGCCTGTGGCGGACTTGCTCGTTTACCATGACGCATAAGAAGTGGTGCACGGCGTTGCCGCGATCCGCTATTGCGTGCAACCATTGGTGACGAAAAGCGTTGTTACAACGACAATCCGTTATGACAGGAGGCCAGATATGGCGCGTGCATCCGCGAAGACGAGCAAGATCGAAGAAAAGATCGAGGAAGCGTTGACCGATTCGACGACCGATGACCTGCAGACGCAGGTTGAGCAGTTGAAGGAAGACATCGCAGCCATCGCAGCGACACTCGCCAATCTTGGCAACCAGACCGTACGCGATGCCAAGCGCAGCGCGAAGGAAACTTATAAGAGCGCCTATCTGCAAGGCGGCGATGTCGTCGATGAGTTGTGCAACAAGGCGCAGGATCTGGAAGCGCAATTGACGTCCACCGTGCGTGAACGTCCGATCACGTCGCTCGCGACTGCTCTCGGCATCGGCTATCTGCTCGCCCTTCTTTCCCGCCGCTGAGGCGTCCCATGCTTAAAGCTTTGGCCCCCATACTGACCGCGCTGGCTGGCGAGGAAGTGAAATTCGTCGTCAGCCAGACGCGACGTGCAGCAATTTTCGGCGTGGCGATTGCCATCTTCGGCATCATCACAGTCACATTTCTCTGTGTCGCCGCCTTCCTCGCGCTCGCGCAGGCCTATGGCGGTCCGCTCGCCGCGCTGATTCTCGCCGCGATTTCGTTGATTCTGGCGCTGCTCGTTCTTGCTGTTCTGAAAATTCAGGCGGCAGCAGAGGCCAAGAAGCGCAAGCAGCGAATCGAAGCCGACAAGTCGGCCATGATGGCGACAGCCGCGCTGGCGACGGTCCCTTCGATCCTGAAGCGACCTATATTGGCAGCAGCCCTGCCGCTGGCAGGCATCGCACTGGTGTCGCTGCTTTCGGACAAGAAGAAGCGCCCGCCCAAGGCCTGATAAAAGAACTATGAATAATAAAAAACACCGGAACGGGTTCCGGTGTTTTTCTGCTTTCGACAGGAGTTCTTTTTACTGCGCGGCTGCGTCGGTGCTATCCACCAGCGAGGCCAGACGTACCGATACGCGTGACCCACGCCGACCCTCCGCCTCACCATAGACCGGCTTTTCACCAAACTGCATGCAAAGCTGCTCTACCACCAGCGTGCCGAGGCCGTTCTTGTCGCCTGGCTTGGCAGCGCCTTCCGCTCCCCAGCCGACACCATCATCTTCCACCGCCAGAACTGGCACACCATCCGTATCCGCCTGGAAACTGACGGAAATCTGTCCACCCGGCCGGCCCTTGAAAGCATGTTTGATGGCGTTGGTAACCAGCTCGCCGACAATGATCCCTATGGTCGTCACATCGCGGGCCTTCAGATCGAGCTGCTCGAAATTCGTCACGATCTCGATCTGGCGGTCCTGACCGATGGCATTGCGGATATCATTGACAACCGTGGTCAGAAACTCGTCAACGCGGGCGGTTTCCATGTCTTCGCCCAATCGCAAGCGCCGATGAGCCGTCGAAACCGTCTGAACCCGGTCACGCGCTGCCGAAAGCGCCTCGCGCGCATCTTCGCTGCGCGCCTGCCGCATCTGCAAACCCAGCAGTGACGAAACCGTGGCCAGAGAATTGCCGATACGATGGTTGGTGTCCTGAAGCAGAAGCTCGACGCGATAACGCTCGCGCTCAGCGATTCGACGCTCTTCCTCCAGCTCGGCCGTGCGTTCGCGAACCCGCTGTTCGAGAATCTCGTTTTCAGACCGAAGCGCCGTCTGACCTTCGAACATGGTGCGCGCATAACGCTGCACACGGCTGAAAAGAAGCCAGCCCAGCACTGCCGCCGAAGCCAGCGCCACGATGGATGTCGCCGTCATCCAGTAGCGCATGCGGTTGATACGATCATTGCGCTCGGCGAGCTGCTTTTCTTCCACATCGATGAAGTCGGACACCGTGGTGGACAGTTGGTCCATAAGGGCCTTGCCTTCGTCGCTGCGCACCCGCTCCATCGCGGCTGCAATATTGCCGGACGACGCCAGCTCCACCGTTTCGCGGACATCCGCCTCTTCCCGTTCGATCAGGGCGCGAATCTGTTTCACCCGCGCATCCTGCAACGGATTGGGACCCGATAGCGCCTCCAGATCGGTCAAGGTCTGATCGACGGACAGAATCGAATTGCGGTAGAGATCGAGATGCGCCTCATCCAGGGTCAGAAGATAGCCGCGACGGCTCATCTCGATGTTGTTGGCCAGCCGCGCAACCTTGTCCACCTGCTGGCGCAGTGAATAATTGCGAGAAATATCAACAACCTGATGTGTAACGCTTGATGAAAGAAACAGCGTCATCACAGCCGAGAGCAGCACAAGTCCGAGTGAGACGATAACCGCAATCGGTTTCGGCGAAGATTGAAGCAATCTCTGCAACAAGGGTGATGGCAAAACGCGCCCCAATACAAATTGATGACCCACCTCTGATAGCAAATATCAGTGGCGGCTAACCTTCAAGTGGTTGGAGCAAAAAACTGTCATTGCGAGCAAAAATAAATGTCGCGGGAGGGCGGCATCGGGTCTTTAAAGCCAAAATGGCACACAAATAAGTGCGCGCTTGAAGAAGCCCCGGTCCCTTGTGTCGGGACCAGACCCTAACCTTCTGTTCGAACCGCATTTTTGTACTGCCGGATCAAATCGTCCGGCAGCAAGATGCGCTACGCAAAACTTCTCAGGGTGACGCGAGACGAATCCGCATCGGGGCCATAATCGCCTTCACCGTCGATCTTGAGGATTTCCTGAAGACGGGTCCGCGCGCGGCTGACACGGCTTTTGATTGTGCCGACAGCGCAACCGCAGATCTCCGCCGCTTCTTCATAAGCAAAGCCTGAAGCGCCGATCAGAATGATCGCTTCGCGCTGATCGTCGGGCAGTTGCTCCAGAGCCGCACGGAAATCCTGAAGGTCGAGCATACCATATTGCGACGGATGCACGGCGAGCTGTTCGCTGAATACGCCGTCCGTATCCTGCACTTCGCGTCCGCGCTTGCGCATCTGGGTGTAGAATTCATTGCGCAGGATGGTGAAGAGCCAGGCCTTCATATTGGTGCCCATTTCGAAGGTTTCCTGTTTGGCCCAGGCCTTCATGATGGTGTCCTGCACCAGATCGTCCGCCTTGTCGTGCTGACCAATCAGCGACACGGCAAACGCACGCAGGCTTGGCAACGAAGCCAGAAGCTCGCGTTTGAACTGCGCCCCCTGCGGACCCTCATGCTGGGTCCCCTGCGGGGCATTGCCATCAACCGACGGACCGGGTGCTCTGTCCACGCATACTCTCCTGTTCAGCCTGATCGAGTTTTTCGAGAAGATCGAGAAAACGGTCCGGGATCGTCTCATCTTGAATCGAGGCGTATAGCGCCTTGAGTTTCAATCCGACTTCACAATTGGGTCCTAATATGTCCTTCGGGACGCGCCGCGATACCGTGGCGCCATTCGTATGAAGGTTATCTTTTTCTGTCATATTCTATCGTTCTAGGCGGTGAGCCCTGTCCTGTTTGTTACAAAGCTTCTGTTGGACGGGGAATGCACCAGCCCCAAGAAAGTTCCCGAAATTATGCCGTCACTTCGGAACTTTTTTCAAGCGGCATCGTTGTTGTCCGTAATGCCGCGCCCGATTGCGTGATGATCGCGCTTGACCAAACGCTGGTTTAAGCCGGTTACTCCAGCCGGATTCATACGAATGTAAAACAAGGCGGCAGATGAGGAGTTCCATTATCATGACGTTATCGACGCGTATCGCGCCGCACCTTCCCTATCTTCGTCGTTTCTCCCGTGCCCTCACCGGTTCTCAGGCATCAGGCGATGCCTATGTGGCTGCGGCGCTCGAAGCCCTGATCGCGGATGTGAGCATTTTCCCGGATACATCGTCGGACCGCATCGGGCTCTACCGCCTGTTTAGCGACCTTTATAAGACCGCATCGATTCGCGTACCGGAACAATCATCGGAGATCGGCTGGGAACAGCGGGCAAACCGCAATCTCGCCCATATCGCACCTCTCCCGCGCCAGGCTTTCCTGCTGGTTGCCGTGGAAGGCTTCAACGACAAGGAAGCCGCGGAGGTTCTTAATGTCGACGATGCGGAACTGGGTCGTCTTCTTTCCTCTGCATCGACGGATATCTCGCGTCAGGTGGCAACCCGCCTGATGATCATCGAGGATGAACCGCTGATCGCCATGGACATCGAGCAGATGGTCGAAAGCCTCGGCCACGAGGTCGTTGGCATCGCCCGCACCAAGGATGAGGCGGTTGCGCTTTATGAAAAAGAAAAGCCGCGCATGGTTCTGGCTGATATCCAGCTTGCCGATGGCAGCTCGGGCATTGACGCTGTGAACGAGATTTTGAAGGATGATACGATCCCTGTCATCTTTATCACTGCCTTTCCGGAACGCCTGCTCACCGGCGAACGCCCTGAGCCGACCTTCCTCGTTACCAAGCCGTTCAATCCTGACATGGTGAAGGCGCTAATCAGTCAGGCACTGTTTTTCGAAGAGGCCTCTCAAGTCGCGGCCTGATATCGGTCCGCAATCAATAAGTTCGGTGAATTTGACCGTCTCCGGGAGAAGGAAAATCCCCTCTCCCCGGAGCGGATTTTATTTCCCAACTTGCAACCTTAAGGCAACCCCGCCTTCAACCTGAGATTATTCCTTTTTACACGCTGGCAGGAACCGAATGCATAGCAAAGACGTTTATTCCTCACATACAGAAGAGGAGATTGGATATGCTTTACTACGCGCTCGTATTTCTCGTCGTGGCTCTGGTCGCAGGTGCGCTGGGCTTTGGCGGCATTGCCGGGGCTTCGGCGGGTATCGCTCAGATTCTATTCTTCGTGTTCCTCGCCCTGCTCGTGGTGTCGCTGATCGCTTCGGCAATCCGCAAGGCTTGATGAACCGACGAAAGGTCCAGCTGAAAACTGGTCCGTTTCTGGCCGCAAACCGGCCGTACCGATATGATCAACAGCATACCGTCGCGCGAAATTGCGCGGCGGTTTGTTTTCTGAAGCGAAATGAGCCCCGCCGCACAAATCTTCAGTTAAAACATGCCATCCGGGCCAATCGACAGTCATCGAGACTATAATGAGCGCATCAGACCTGCCATTACGCGAAGCCGAACCGGATGCAGCCCGTCTGCGCGCGCTCCTTCGGGCTGTTCGTAACAGCAATGTCTGCGTACTCTATCAACGCCCCGATCTGGCCTATGCGTGGGGCGAAAATCTTCCATCCTATTGGCAAAAAACCTGGAAAGTCGGCGGCACCGATGAGGATTTCATCGTTTCCACGTCATTGGCCAAATTAAAGGCGGCCAAGCAAACTGCGCTTGAAACCATGACAGCGCAAAATGTCGAACTCTCCATCATGGATGGCAACAAGATCCACTGGATCGAACTGCATATCGATTGTGACCGCGATTCAGACGGCAATCTGCTCGGTCTGGTAACAACGGCGCTTGAAATCAGCGAGCTGAAACGTCGCGAGCAGGTGTTGAAAACCCTGTTGCGCGAAGTCAGCCACCGCTCCAAGAACATGCTGGCCATCGTGCAAAGCATCGCCAGCCAGACGGCGCGCTTCACCGATACGATCGATGATTTTCTGCTGAAATTCCGCGGACGCATCCAGTCACTGTCCTATTCTCAGGATCTGGTGACCGATTCCAACTGGCGCGGCGCGCTCTTCCGCGAACTCGTCCATTCCCAGGTGGAAAAATATATTGATGTCACTGATGAACGCCTGAGTCTCGAGGGCGACAATCCGTATCTGTTCCCCGGCGCAGCACTTCATGTCGGCCTCGCGCTCCATGAACTCGTGGTCAACGCCACATCGTTTGGCGGGCTTTCCATACCTTACGGCCGTGTGGCGATCTCGGCGCATGTTATCCGGGCCGACAACGAAGAAGAGAAGTTGGTTTTTAGGTGGGAAGAAACCAATCCGGCCATGCCGGAAGTTTACCAGCACGACCCGCGATTCGGCAGCGCGGTCCTGCAGCGTATTGTCCCCGCTTCGGTTAACGGGCAGGCACAATACCGCATCGATGGCACCGGCGCGGTCTACTCACTGACTATTCCCGCCGAACAATTCGATTCCTGAGCTTCCGATCCGCCGTTTCGACCAAATAAAAGCCGCCATGGGCGAACCATGACGGCTTATTAAAATGAGCGAGACGCCTGCTGGCACAACGGTTCACCGTTTGCGCGGCGTTCACGCCGTCCACCCTTTGGGGGAGTTGGGGCGAACTGTGAAGACCGTGTTGGGGGGCGGGGTCACGGCCTTCATGCATCAAGAACGCGACCGCCGAAAATTGGTTCCGTCAGGATTTCATTTTTTTGCAATAAAGTTCAAGACGGTGATGAACGATCTCATAGCCGAGCGATCGGGCGATTTCTTCCTGCAATTTTTCAATCTTGTCGGAGCGAAACTCGACCACATCGCCCGAATCCATATCGATGATATGGTCGTGATGCGCAGCGCTTGCCTGTTCGAAACGCGAAGGACCACCGGCGAAAGCGTGACGGTGGATCGCGCCGCGCTCTTCCAGAAGTTTCATGGTGCGATAAACGGTCGACAGCGAAATGCTGCTATCGATCTCGACCGCCCTGCGGAAAATCTCTAGCGCATCCGGATGGTCTTCCGTTTCGGTCAGAATGTTCAGGATAATCCTGCGCGGGCGCGTGATGCGCACACCGGCCTGTCGCAGTTCCTGTTCGTAATCGGGCTTCTTATATCGTTCGCTCATGCCCCGATTATGCACCTTCACGCCGCCAGTTGCAAATTTTCGCAACTGGAATAAAACCGATCTCCCCAACCCATTTTACCCCTACTCTTTGGCACCCCACGCAGAAACACCTTATTGAGCACCTTGCAATTTAAACTTGAGTATGAGAGACAACTTTTCGCATTTCGGGCGCGAAGGGGCTACCATGTACTGGTTCAATGTTGGGCTGACGTCATTTTTCGTCATGGTCATTCTGCCAGCTGTCATATTGCTGGTTGTTGAAGAATTGCGCGGCAAGGAATAGCTCCACCAGAGCGCGTTCACATTCAGACTGACCTGCGTCGAACCGCTGCTGTTGCTGCAGTTTGAACCTATCGGAAAACTATGTCGGAAATGACTGGTACGCCCAAGGGGAATCGAACCCCTGTTTGCGCCGTGAGAGGGCGCCGTCCTAACCGCTAGACGATGGGCGCATAGGGTCTGTTGTTGGCTGATATAATCGCCCTTACGGAAAAGCGCAATCCGGGAATATAAAAAGGCGGCCATTGGCCGCCTGTTTAAGTGTGCAACGCACCCCGATCTTACTCGACGCTGCCAAGCTTGATGCGGCCGATCACGCGGGATTCGCGATAATCGTAAATGATGAGTTCGGTGCCGCCGTCGGGCAAAAGCGTTTCCAGCGAAAGCTGATCGCCGGACAGGCTCTGCGACAGGAGACGCGTGCCGGGAACGAGGTTGATCTGCGACTCGATCAGCTTCGGCGGTTCCGGCTTCACAGGCTGCGCTGCGGCCTGTCCTGGAATATCCGAACGCGCTTCCTGCGTGGCAGGGGTTTCGGGCGCGCGATTGATCTTGTAGACAACAGCGGCGAGCACGGCCATAAGACCGATCAGCATAACGCCGATGGAAACGGCCAGAAGCCGGATCATCTTGCGGCGCACACGTTCCATAGCCGGATCAAGCACTGGCTCGGACGGTTGTTCGTCCTGATAATAGCCCTGCTGATAGTCCTGATATCCTGAATCCTGCTGATTCTGGTATCGCGGATAGTGTGGATCCTGCATTAAATGACTCCGGTTCATGCACCCGTGGCGCGTGATAACGAAGGGAAGAGACAATTGAAAGAACTAATTGCCGACACTGATGCTGCGGGCAAAAGATTGGACCAATGGCTGGCCGCAGCATTAGGGCCGGAACTCTCCCGCAGTCGCGTTCAGTCCCTGATTGCCGAAGGTCATGTGACCATCGACGGTGAACCTGCTCGTGAAACCAAGCAGAAGCTGCGCGAAGGCATGAAGATCGCCATCGTGCTGCCCGAGCCTGAACCTGCCGAACCGCAAGGCGAGAACATTCCCCTCGATATTCTTTACGAGGACGATGATCTCATCGTGATCAACAAGCCTGCTGGCCTTGTCGTTCACCCCGGCAACGGCAATTGGACGGGAACGCTTGTCAATGCCCTTATATATCATTGTGGCGATAGCTTGTCCGGCATAGGCGGAATCCGCCGTCCGGGCATTGTTCACCGTCTCGACAAGGATACGAGCGGCGTCATGGTCGTGGCCAAGAATGACCGTTCGCATCGGCATTTAAGCGAACAATTTGCAGACCATGGCCGCACCGGCGATCTGGAGCGCGCTTATCTCGCCCTCGTCTGGGGCATGACCGAGCGCCCGCAGGGTATCATCGATGCGCATCTCGGACGCTCGCATCGCGACCGCACAAAGCAGGCCGTGGTGAATGAAGAGCGCGAAGACGCGCGCCACGCCGTCACCCATTACACGACGATGGAGAAATTCGGCCCCCGCGAGGATGCCACTGCGCTGGCTTCTCTGGTGGAGTGCCGTCTTGAAACCGGTCGCACGCATCAGATTCGCGTCCATATGGCCCATATTGGCCATCCGCTGGTCGGCGACATGGATTACGGCAGCGCCTACAAGACCAAGGCGAACAAACTGCCGGAACCGCTGAAGGAGGCGGTAAACGGCTTTCACAGGCAGGCGCTTCACGCCTGGCTTCTCGCCTTCATGCATCCCGCAACCGATGAATTGATGCGTTTTGAAGCGCCAGTGCCCGAAGACATGGAGCACCTACTGGAAAATTTCCGCGCGCACTCCATATAATACTGTCAGGTCTTCCGGTTCTTCCTCGCATCGCAGTGCATGTAAACATGGACCTTGAAGCGAACCGGAAAACCGAACCAACACCAATCCGGGTGCAGTTGATGTCAAAACTGCACCTGGATCATCAGGAACAGTCAAATCCAGCGCGCTTTACAAAATGCGTCTGCAACTTTTCGCGCAGACCAGCGTTCACATTGCAGTGACAGATTGTTTCATGAGTTAAAGGATCGTGTTTTCGCCAAAATCATGCCTATATATGGAGGCTCGCGTGAGGGAAGTGCAGGAGGCAGCCCCCGCGACAGGTTCGCCAAATGGGAACCTGAAATTATAAAGGAGGGTGCTCTATGGCCCAGATGAATCTCCCGAGCATTACGTCCGGCGACGGTGGCCTTACCCGTTACCTGGAAGAAATCCGCCGTTTTCCCATGCTTGAGCCGCAAGAAGAATATATGCTGGCCAAGCGTTATCATGAACATGCCGATCCGAAAGCCGCCCACAAGCTGGTGACGAGCCATCTGCGTCTCGTGGCGAAGATCGCCATGGGTTATCGCGGCTATGGCCTGCCCATTGGCGAGGTCATTTCCGAGGGCAATGTCGGCCTGATGCAGGCCGTCAAGCGCTTCGAACCGGAGCGCGGTTTCCGTCTTGCCACCTATGCCATGTGGTGGATCAAGGCTTCGATCCAGGAATATATCCTGCGTTCGTGGAGCCTTGTGAAGATGGGCACGACTGCCAACCAGAAGCGCCTGTTCTTCAATCTGCGCAAGATGAAGAGCAAGATCCAGGCGCTCGATGATGGCGATCTCCGCCCGGATCAGGTCAAGCAGATCGCAACGAAGCTGAATGTCAGCGAAGACGAAGTGGTTTCCATGAACCGCCGTCTGTCGGGTGACGCCTCGCTCAATGCGCCCCTGCGTGCAAGCGAAGGGGAATCCGGCGAATGGCAGGACTGGCTGGTCGATGACAGCAACAGCCAGGAACAGGTTCTGATCGAACAGGACGAGCTGGAAAACCGCCGCTCGATGCTTGAACAGGCCATGGACACGCTGAATGATCGCGAGCGTCGTATCTTCGAAGCCCGCCGCCTTTCCGACGATCCGATGACGCTGGAAGACCTTTCCAGTGAATTCGGCATCAGCCGCGAACGCGTGCGTCAGATCGAAGTGCGTGCCTTTGAAAAGGTGCAAGCTGCCGTCAAGGCTGCCGCATTCAAGCAGCAAAAGGCGCTGAACCACGTCGAACCCGCTCACGCGTAAAGCGCATCCCGAAAAGTGTGAAGCGCCTCCGCAGGGAAATCAGTCCACTGGACTGATTTCCAATCCTGCTTCGATCGGGTAAGATGCGCTTTGATACAAAAGAATAGAGCGATGTGAACTGTTTTCTGCCGCAGGATGCGTGAAGCGCCCTGCGGCAGACTTGTTTCTGGACGAGGCTATTCCCCCGCTTCCCCGATATCGAGCGCAAATCCCTCATCGATCCAGCCGGTTATCCCGCCAGCCATGATCTTGACCGGTCTGCCAAGGTCGGCAAGCCGCAGAGCGCCACGCGCTGCGCCATTGCAATGCGGTCCCGCGCAATAGGTGACAAACACCGTCTCTTGCGGCCATTCCGCCATTTTCGAACCGATGATCTTGCCATGCGGCAGGTTGATCGCGCCCGGAATATGGCCTTTTGCAAACAGGCTCGGGCCGCGTACATCGAGAAGTACGAAATCGGCGCCCTTCGAAAGCGCATCGTATACATCCCAGCAATCCGTCTCGAAGGCGAATTGTTCTGCAAAATGTTCCCGTGCCACAGCACTTGGCGCGGCTTCTATGGCAGTCACGGCGGATTTGGCCGCAGTCTTCATAGCAATGGTCATGGCGATCTCCTGTTGTGTTCGCCATTCTTTTCGCTCGAACAACTGCCCGCTTGCAATTGGCGTGATTGACAATATACGTAAAGATCATGACAAACTCGAAGCCTCAACTCACCGGCCCGCTGGTCGTCGCCCTTCTCTACGATGGCTTGTGCACGTTCGAATTCGGCATCGTGGCCGAAATCTTCGGCCTGCCGCGCCCGGAAATGGGACCGGACTGGTATCGCTTTGCCAGCTGTCCGATTGAGGACGGCCCCTTGCGCGCCCATGGCGGCTTCGTCATCACGCCGGACCATGGGCCGGAACTGATCGACGAGGCCGACATCATCATCGTGCCAGGCTGGAAAGGCGCAGATGTCCCCGTGCCCGAGGAGATCTGCGAAAGGCTGCGGCGCGCGCATCAACGGGGTGCGCGGCTGGCTTCAATCTGTTCCGGCGCATTCGTGCTGGCAGCGACAGGTCTGCTTGACGGAGGTGAAGCCACGACCCATTGGCGCTATGCGCAAGCATTGCGCGACGGACACCCGGATATTGTAGTCGATGATGCATCGCTCTATCGCGAGCACGACCGCATTTTGACTTCTGCCGGAAGTGCTGCCGGAATGGACCTGCTGATCGAAATCGTGCGGCAGGACTTTGGGCCAGCGGCCGCCAACTCCGTTGCCCGTCGTCTGGTCATGCCAGCCCATCGCACGGGCGGACAGGCGCAGTTTCTCGAAAGACCCGTGGCCAAACGCGAAGGCACCGAAATCAGCCCCCTCCTCGACCGGATCAGAAGCAACCTCGCCTCGGAATGGACCATCGAACGGATGGCCAGCGAATGCCGTATGAGCGCCCGCACTTTTCTGCGGCGTTTTACAGAGGCGACGGCCACCACACCCGGCGACTGGCTGGTTGCCGAACGGGTGACGACGGCCAAGCAGCTGCTCTGCCAGAGCCCCGTCAGCATCGACGATATCGCCGTTTCCGTGGGCTTTGGCAGCGCATACACGCTGCGCCATCATTTCCGGCAGAAGATCGGAATCAGCCCCGTGGAATATCGTAGGCGCTTCCTCGCGGAACCGTCATCCAACCGCAATAAAAGCTTCAAATAACTGCAATGGAAGGCCTTTAGGCACAAAGCGTGTTTCACCGATGCCTAAAGGACATCCCATGAAAAAGCTTCTGCTTGCCGCAGCCCTCGCCTTGACCGCTGCCACTGCCGCATCTGCTTCCGACTATGTTTCCTATCTCGACTATCCGCAGAAGGAACAGGACGGGAAGGAATTCTTCACGGCCATCGAAATCCCACAGGGCAGCTTCACCAAATACGAAATCGACGACAAGACCGGCCATATCGTTGTCGACCGCTATCAGTCGATGCCGGTCATCTACCCGGCCAATTACGGCTCGATCACCAGCACGCTGGCAGGCGACGGCGACCCGCTCGATGCGCTTGTTTACACGCGCGAGCCGATCGTACCAGGCGCCATCATCAAGGTTCGCCCGATCGGCGTTCTGAAGATGATCGACGGCGGTGAAAAGGACGACAAGATCGTGGCCGTTCCGACCTCGAAGATCGATCCGACCTACGACAATATCAAGGAAATCGCCGACCTGCCGAAGATTGAGCAGCAGCGTCTGGAAGCCTTCTTCCGCGTCTACAAGCAGCTGCCGGAAGGCCGCAAGGCCGTGGAACTTGGCGGTTTCGATACGGCTGAAGCCGCGCAGAATGAAGTTGCCGAAGCTATCAAGGCTTTCACGGAAAAGAACAAGAAATAACGCGGACATTTCCGCAAACAAAAAGGCCGCTCACGCGGCCTTTTTTCATTCTGCTGATGTGCGCTTTAGTTTGTGCCCAGCACGTCGGTGAAGGCTTTCTCGCCCGGAACACCCTTTTCAAGGCTGATCAACGCGCGGCGACCATTGCGATAGGATACCGGAATATCGATCCACTGCAGACGGCGCATCAGTGACAGGTTGGTGTCCTGCGCCGTGCGGGCATCGTTGAGCCAGATGATAAAGAAATTATCCGCGATCTTGGATGGAACCGCGATCAACGGATTGCCCGCCGCCTGCTCCGTATCCTTGAAGGTAATGCGCTGGACATTGTCGATCACGCCGCCCGAGAAGCCTTCCGGAACGGTGAATACCATTTCGATCAGATGGCTGGCCGGAATAGACTGATCCGTATTCTTGCGGATCGTCATTTTCAGCTGAACATTGCTTGTCGGCATCGTCACCGTGCCGCGCACCGCCGGTTCTTCCGGCTGACCGTCACCCGGGCTTTCCTGAATGACCGACCAGACAACGTTACCCTTTTCTACCGAACCGGATTCCGTGCCGCCGCGCTCTTCATAAAGCAACGCCTGCTGGCCGACAGCCACAGCCTGCTGCGAAGCCGGCGTCTGTTCGCCCGGCGTCGCCGGAGCGCCAGATTGCGAGCCAGCCTGAGAACCGGAAGGCGTAGACGCAGCCGTGGACTTGCCTTCGCCGAGACCAGCCGCACCGCCAGCCGGACCTTCATCGGTCTCGCTGCCATCCGGCATCAAACGCTGGGTGAGTTTCTGCTCGCCAGCCGGTTGCTGCGTCTGCTGTTCAGCGGGTGGGGTCGTATCATTGTCTGCCGCATGGCTATCAGCCGGAGGCGGTGTCTGGGTTTGCGGTGTCGCATTGCTGTCGCCGCCGCTCGCAGCCGGGGTCGACGGTGCATCGTTGCGCCCGAGGCTCGATGCGAGTTCCTGAATCTTGTCCTTGTTGGCCCATACGCCATAACCAGCACCGCCCAGAACGAGCAGAGCAACAAGACCGGCGATCAGGCCTTTATAGGAGCGTTTTTCCTTGACGGTGCTGCGCTCGATATACTCACTGCGGCGCGCTTGCGCCTTTTCCTTGGCGCGGTCGATTTTCCAGTCGCCGCTGCGTTCTGCGCTGAACGAGGCATCTTCATCATGCTCGGACGCGCGCGCCTGGTGCTCTGCCGCTGGTGCAGCCGGAAAAGTGCGGTCGTCATCGTCATCGTGATGAGCACGCGACGCGCTTACACCCTGATTCGCTTCCTGCAGAAAATCTTCCAGCGCA
>Ga0153948_1000603_pt1 | contig 19467 bp, 25 predicted proteins | sample TSNJ032MetaG_FD_104696 | JGI IMG/M metagenome (GOLD analysis project Ga0153948, IMG submission 104696) | Attine ant fungus gardens microbial communities from New Jersey, USA - TSNJ032 MetaG | ecosystem: Host-associated > Fungi > Mycelium > Unclassified | place: USA: New Jersey, Wharton State...
GCAACGCATGCAACAAATGCAACGTTATAATGAAAGATAGGTAAGTGTAGAGCTTGCCTAGTATCCTCCCCGACATACAGAGCGCCTTGCAAACGCAGGGCGTCTTTGTGTTGCGAGGGGGCCTCTTTTACGATCACCTAAAATAATACCCAAATACTATTTTAGGGGTGATATACAAATGAACAGCTTTATTAGCTGGATAGGCGGTAAAAAATTACTGCGGAACAAAATTATTGAGCAATTCCCAGAGCCTGGCACTTACGACCGGTACATAGAGGTATTCGGCGGTGCCGGGTGGGTATTGTTCGCTAAAGATCGTCAGGCGGACCTGGAGGTCTACAACGATATCAATGGGGATCTGGTTAATCTGTTTCGATGTGTCAAATATCATGCGGGGGAACTGCAACACGAGCTGGATGGTTTGTTGATGTCTAGGGAAATGTTCTTTGATGCCAGGGAACAGATTAAGAGCCGGGGTTTGACGGATATCCAGAGGGCGGCACGGTTTTACCAGCTGATTCATTGCAGCTTCGGGGCGGAACGGCATTCATTCAGGTGCCATAGCAAGGACATTCCGAAGGCTGTGGAGTATCTGGCAGAGGTGAGTGGCCGGCTAAAACGTGTGGTGGTCGAAAACCAGAGCTATGACCGGTTGATAAAGACATATGACCGGCCCGGCGCTTTATTTTACCTGGATCCTCCGTACTATGCAGCGGAGGGGTATTACACCGGATTTGAGGTAGGGGACCATGAGCGGCTGCGGGATATCCTAGCTAGCATTAAGGGCCGATTCGTGTTATCTTATAACGATTGCCCGGAGATCCGAGAGCATTACAGAGATTATACACTGGTAGAGGTTGATCGGCAAAATAACCTGGTCACAAAGTCAGGCGGCCAGCGGTACAGAGAGCTAATCATTAAAAATTTCTAATGCCTATTTACAAACGCATGTTCGACATGTATAATGTAAACGGGTATTATTTTAGGGCAAGGGGTTTCTGTTTCGGCGGGGCTCCCTTGTTTTTTATTATTTGCAGATTGGAAGGTGGTGACGGTTGGCAAATGAGGAAAACTTAAAGCGTTTAACCCCGAGCGAAGCTCGAGAATATGGCCAACGCGGAGGAAAAGCATCTGGTGAAGTACGCAGAAAGAAAGCCGATTTCCGGAAGACGCTGAACGCCTTACTTACTGCAGAAATAGATAGTCCGGAGTGGTCGCCATTACTTGAATCGCTTGGACTTGATAGTACTCTGGAAAGTGCCGTAAACGCTGCCATGATAAAGAAGGCGCTAAGCGGCAACGTAAGGGCCTACGAAGCGATCCGAGACACGATTGGACAGACCACGAAGTCTGAACAGGATCTGGAAGAGCAGAGGGCAAGAACCGAGGTGTTAAAAGCAAAGAGTGCGGATCCAGAAGGCGAAGAGATAGCAGACGACGGCTTCCTGGAGGCCCTGAACGGATCTGCTGCGGAGGATTGGGCCGATGAAGCTGATTAAGCCGGTTAGACAAATATTTAAGTTTAAGCCCTTTTCCAAAAAGCAGCGCAAAGTATTAAACTGGTGGTGCCCGGATTCGCCGGTAAAGGATAAAGACGGCATTATAGCCGACGGTGCAATCCGATCCGGCAAGACGCTGAGTATGTCTCTATCTTACGTCATGTGGGCAATGGCAACCTTTGACGGGCAGAACTTCGGCATGTGCGGTAAGACAATCGGATCATTCCGACGAAACGTCTTATTTTGGCTTAAACTGATGTTACGTAGCCGGGGCTATAAAGTATTCGATCACCGAGCAGATAACCTGGTGGAGATAACCCGTAAAGGCGTGACCAATTATTTTTATGTGTTTGGCGGCAAAGACGAACGGTCGCAGGATCTCATTCAGGGCATTACCCTGGCGGGGGTCTTTTTTGATGAGGTTGCCCTGATGCCGGAATCGTTTGTCAATCAGGCAACGGGGCGTTGTTCCGTTGATGGTTCAAAGTTTTGGTTTAACTGCAATCCAGCGGGGCCGTATCATTGGTTTAAACTCAATTGGATTGATAAACGAGCGGAAAACAACCTCCTTTATCTGCATTTTATAATGGACGACAATTTATCATTGTCGGAGAAGATAAAAGAACGATACCGCACTAGATACACGGGGGTGTTTTACAAGCGCTATATCCTGGGGCTATGGGCGATGGCGGAAGGCATCATTTACGACATGTTTTCCGAGGAAAGCCACGTCAAAAGTGTCCTCGATTTTTGTCGCAAGCTGATAGACGGCGGGCGCTACGTAAGCATCGATTACGGTACGCAGAACGCGACGGTCTTTTTGCTGTGGAACAAAGGAACGGACGGGATTTGGTATTGCATCCGCGAGTACTATTACTCTGGGCGCGATACAGGCGAGCAGAAGACGGATGCGAATTATGCAGATGATCTAAAGACCTGGCTTGACGGCACAAAGATAAGAGCGCTTATTGTTGACCCTTCGGCGGCGTCATTTATTGCCGAGCTGCAAGGTAGAGGTTATACGATTATGCCTGCCAACAACGACGTTGAGGACGGCATACGGCGCGTTGGGACGCTTTTAAACCTGGGGAAAATACTGTTTAGCTCTTCCTGCGTCAACACGATTATGGAGTTTGCATCATATGTGTGGGACAACAAGGCCGCCGACCGGGGAGAAGATAAACCTATTAAGCAACATGACCACGCAATGGATGCGGTACGGTATTTCTGCTACACAATTTTGAATAACAAAAAAGCCCGCGTTAAAGACAAGGCGGCCTATGGTTTTGATTAGAAAAGAGGTGATAAATTGCAAGTATTTACATATCCCGCAGAGGAATACAGCGAAGCTAATATTGACAAGCGCGACATTTTGAAATTTATAAAATGGCACCGGAACACGATAGTGCCGGAACTTGATAAGAAGAAGCAGTACTATTTGGGGGAGCATGATATAATCCGCCGGAGACGTAAAAAAGGAGCTCCCAATATAAGGGCCGTATGCAATCACGCAAAGGATATAGCAGATACGGCATCCAGTTATTTTATGGGGAATCCGATCACATACAATAACACAGGGGATGCAAAGATCGAGCAATTGCTTGAGGCCTTCGACGCTGCATCTATTGACGATGTAGACAGTGACAACGCTTTGGACCTGTCGATCTATGGGCGTTGCTACGACTATGTTTATGTCAAAAAAGACGAAACTACCTTGTCGGCAAAGAACCTCGAACCGGGATACACGTTTATAGTATACGACGATACAATTGAGCAGCAGCCTTTGTACGGCGTGTATTATTTCCCGCAGACCGATACGGACACACAAAAGACCCGGTACCTTGTAAGTGTGCTTACGACCCAGTATAAGTATGTTTTTACGGCAGAGGAAGAAGGGGAGACGGCTTCCGGCCCCTGCGAAAATCCAGAGCCGCACCATATGGGAGATATCCCTATCACAGAGTACAAAAACAATAAGGATTGTATTGGGGACTTTGAGCAGCAGATCGGGTTAATTGATGCCTACAACACTTTGATGTCAGACCGGGTCAACGATAAGGAGCAATTTATAGATGCAATCCTTGTTATTTACGGCACTCTGTTAGGTGACACGGAAAGCGAGTCAAGCGAAGCAGCCAAAGCCCTGCGGGACTTAAAATTGCTGGAATTACCCTCAGACGCGAAAGCAGAGTACCTAACACGCTCATTAGACGAGTCTGGCGTTGAGGTGCTGAGAAAGGCACTCAAAGAGGATATTTACACCTTCTCCCATGTTCCAAATCTAACGGATGAGAATTTTGCGGCGAACGCCTCGGGGGTGGCAATGGGGTATAAGCTGCTAGGCCTGGAGATGATCACAAAGATTAAGACCCGGTATTACAAACAGGGGTTGCGACGTCGCATTAAGCTGTTTTGCGGCTTTCTGGGTCTTAAGCAGATTGAAATAGAGGCAGGCTCCATAGTGCCGGTATTCAGCCGTTCGCTGCCCCAGAATCTGTTAGAACTGGCGCAGATCGTTGCCAGCCTAAAAGGGGCGGTCGGTCAGAGGACGCTGCTGCAGCTCCTGCCATTCGTGGAGGATCCAGAAAAAGAGATCGAGGAGGTCGCAAAAGAGAATGAAGAGGCTGTGGCACGGCAGAAGGCAGCGCTCGGGTTGGATGGTAATCCGCTGCCGGATGAAAGCGAGGCTGATGTAGGTGAGTAATTTCGCGTACTGGGCTGATCGACAGGCGCTAAATATGTGGGGGCACATGCAGAGCGCGGAGGATACAGCCGATAAGATTGCAGTGTTGTACCTCAAGGCTTCGCGGTACCTGTCGGTTGACGCCGACCGAATTTTCGAAAAGTTCCGTACAAAGCACAGCCTTACGCGCGAAGAGGCGTTGCGCCTGCTTAATACAATGCAGGAGCGAACCTCTGTTGAAGAGCTTAAACGTGCGCTTCAAGCAAGCAGCGGCGACAAGGCAAAAATATTGGCAGAGATCGAGAGTCCGGCGTATCAAGCACGGCTAGAGCGCCTGCAACAGCAGCAGAATAAGCTTGACTTGCTCATGCGGCAGATTTACAAGCAAGAGAAAGATTTCAACACCAGCCATTATGTAGACCTCGCGAACGAGGCTTATTACAAGTCTGTTTTTGAGATTCAGCAGCGCACGGGAGTTGCCTTTGGCTTTAACGCGCTAGACCCGAAAACAGTCGATCAGGTAATCGGCTCAAAATGGTTCGGCAAAAACTATTCAGAGCGGATCTGGCATAATACGCAGGCTCTTGCACAAAACCTGAAGGAAGAACTCCTGATTAATCTGGTTACTGGCCGGACTGAGCGCGAAGTCGCGCAGATTATTGGCAACAAGTTCGCAGTCGGGGCCAGTAACGCCCGCCGGTTAATACGTACCGAGAGTTGTTTCCTTTCGGGAGAAATGGAGGCCTTATCCTACAAGGAATGCGGGATAACCCGGTACCGGTATTTAGCGACATTGGACTTAAGGACCTCGGTGCTATGTCGTGATCTGGACGGCAAGGTTTTTACTCTTTCCAAGCGTAAAGTCGGGAAGAATTACCCGCCTATGCATCCGTGGTGCCGGTCTACGACAATCGCGGAGATTGGAGCTGAAGAGCTGGCAAAGATGCAGCGAAGGGCAAGGGATCCGGTTACCGGGAAAACCTACCTTGTTCCGGCTAACATGACATACAAACAATGGTATGACGAATACGTCAATGTATCTGACCGAGAGCTTTACGAGAAGTACAAGAGAAAGAAGGGGGGTGATAGGAATGCCAAAAGTAAAAATAATTGAGACGTATCATGACTTAGTATTAAAAAAAGTCATTGACGCCAACACGGAAATGAATGTTACTCCGGAGAGACTGGAAAAACTGATTACGGCCGGAAAAGCAGTAGAGGTAAAAGAAGCAAAAAAGTAGTAATTAAGGCGCGCTGAGGCGTGTTATTTTATTGCCCGAAATGGCATTAAACTATGCAACGGCTGGGGCGTTGAACTGGTCGGGGCATGAAGGATTAGAGATGAAGTATATGAACAACTATTTTGGATTTTGTCGGATTTTCCACGCTCCCGATGGAGCTGGCTCCGGCGGTGCGGCGGCAGCAGAAGGCGACGAGAGCGGGGCTGATGAGGGCAACGACAACGGAGCCAAAGACGCGAAGCCGAAAACTTTTGACGAGATACTTACTGATAAGGCGTATCAAGCGGAATTTGACCGCAGAGTAAACAAGGCGCTGGAAACCGCCCGGGATAAGTGGCAGACCTTAGCGGATGATAAGGCGTCAGAAGCCGAGAAACTTGCAAAAATGAACAAGGATGAGAAAGCTCAATATCTGCATCAGAAAAGCGTAAAGGCTCTGGCGGACAGAGAAGCCGCAATCACAAAGCGTGAGCTGATGGCAGAAGCTAAGAACACGCTGGCAGAAAAAAGCCTGCCCTCTACGCTTGCGGAGTTGTTGGTATATACAGATGCAGAAGCCTGCAACGCTTCTATAGGCGTTTTAGAAAAGGCTTTCCAGGCTGCTGTTGAATCAGCAGTGGAAGACCGTTTGAAAGGCGGCGATCCAATCAAAAAGGCAGGGAATGGTGACAAGGATTTAAGTGATGCTGAATCTTTTATCGGGGTCATTAAAGCAAATCAAGTAAAGAGAGTTTAGAAAGGAGTAAGAAATGGCAATATTTTTAAAAGACGAACTAGTGGGCTTCGTACCCACCGAAAAAGTGAAAACGATTATGAAGGATGTGGCGCGGGGGTCTTCTCTGCTGCGCCTGAGCCGTGTGGAGCCCATGACAAGTGAGTCAAAGGAGTTTCCGGTTATGACGGACGGCCCTGGGGCCTACTGGGTAGGAGAGGGCGAGAGGATTAAGACGAGCAAAGCTCAGTGGATTTTCCCCAAAATGTATGCGAAAAAGCTGGCGGTTATTATTCCGACGACAAAGGAAAAACTCAACGACGCAATCATTAACGTGTTCGAGGAGCTAAAGGGACCAATCGCAGAAGCATTTTACACGGCCATTGATGCTGCCGGACTCTTCGGGACCGGTTCGCCGTGGGAGAAAAATATTTACCAGTCTGCCTCTGATGCCGGCAATGTGGTTACAGGGGGCGCGAATCCGTCGATAGATCTAGATGTTTCCGACATTATGGCTTTAATCGAGAATGAAGGACTGGACGTAAACGGCTTTGCGGCGCACTATGGCATCAAAAACACTCTGCGAAAGCTCAGAGACGCCAACGGCAATGCCCTATATGTTCCCGGCGGTCCCGGCGTGGACCAGTCGGAATTTTACAATAACCCGATTGAGTTTTCCCGTAATGGCGCGTGGGATAAAGACAAGGCCGAAATTATTGCGGCGGACTGGACAAAGTCCCTTGTGGGAATCCGTGAAGGAATCGCTTACGAAATCCTGAAAGAGGCAACCCTGCAGGGGACCGTGGATGCAGACGGCCTGCCTATCTCTCTCGCTGAGCAGGATATGATCGCAATTAAAGCCACGATGCGCTTAGGCTTTTTGCCAATCAAGGATGAAGCTTTCGCAGTCCTTGCGAAATAAGGAGGGGCGACGATGAAGTACGGAAAATACGCAAAGGATGGCAGCAGAGAAGTTACGGTGTCGGAAAAGGCTTATAAGCTGCTTTACGAAGAGCAGGGGTATCTGCCTGTGGGCGATGCCGGAGAGGGCGAGGAACCGCAGAGGGAAGAGGCCGGTACTGGAGAGGATAATAAGCCTGCTATTGAGAAAATGTCTGTTTCTGACCTAAAGGCCCTGGCGAAGAAACAGGGCATAGGGGGCGCCGCCTCCCTGAACAAGCAAGAGCTGCTGGCAGTCCTAAAGGATGTGATGGCAGGTGAGTAACATAGAGCGCTTAAAAGTGCTTACGGGAGAGAGTGACGAGGAGTTGCTCTCTCTTTTGCTTGAGGATGCGGAGGAGTTTGTTTTGTCTTATACAAACCGTACTGTATTGATTACGCAACTTGGCAAGACCATACGTGATCTTGCGTTAATTGCATATAACCGCCGCGGCACTGAAGGGGAAAACAGCCGAAGCGAGGGCGGGGAGTCATACAGTTTTAACGATGCTCCAAAACAAATTTTTGATGTGCTTAACCGATATCGGCTGGCACGAATCGGGGGTGAGGTTTATGAGAATACGGCAAAACAGAATACAGCAATATTACCTTCGGAACCGGTTGCTGGAGAAGGATAGCGAGGGTAACACATATGAATACTTCGGCGCCGCGCTTCCTTTCCGCGCCGAAGTCTGGCCGGCCGGGGGGAAGGTGCAGGCCGAGAAATACGGCCAACGTCTCGATTATATCCGTAACTGTAAAGTAGAGGGGGCATACAGTATCACGGTAGATGATAAGGGCAAGGTGCTGTATTGCTTTGATGGTATGACCCTATCTGAACTTGACGGAATCTGCGTATATGCAGCGCCCCGAGTGAAACCGGATTATCGCATCATAGCAATTAAGCCCTACACGCCGTTACGAATGGAGCTCGAAAAGCTATGATTCGGGGAGCGGATGAACTATCGCGGCGGCTCATCAAGCTGGAACGCGCCGGATCGGTCGAAAATACAATAGCCGCCGTCAGTGAGTCTATTAAGTTCGTTCAGGGGCATGCAAAAGAGCTATGCCCGACTGATGATGGTGAGTTGCGGGAGAGTATCTATACAGAGGTTGAAGTCCGGGACGATGTGGTGTACGGGATTTGCTACACTAACAAAGAGTATGCACCCTACGTTGAGATGGGTACGGGCCCGCGCGGTGAAGCAAGCCACGAGGGAATATCTCCGGTGATTACCCCGGCATATTCACAATCGCCCTGGTGGATGCACGAGAGCCAGGTAGACGCGGTAACGGCTGAAAAGTATGGATGGTTCTATATTGATACACCCGAAGGGCGCTTCTATCAGTCCAATGGCCAGGCAGCTCAGCCCTTTATGTACCCTGCCCTGAAAAACAATGAGGACAAGGCCGCAGAGATCCTGGGGGACGCGATTTCTGCACAATTTGAAAGGGATTAAAAATGTTAAACGTAAAAGATCAGGTGTACGTGGCACTATGCCAGGTCACAAAAAACGTGACCGACTCCTACCCCAAGAACTGGGAGGAGGATCTGGCAATCCAATACATGGAAGAGGAAAATAGTGTTTACGAATACGCAGACATGGCTGAACAGAAGTCCTATTGCCGATATAGAATTGATATTTGGCACAACCGGAGTACATCCGCAACTGCTGTCGCGGTTGACGCGGCTATGTCCGGATTGGGATTAAAGAGAACCCGGTGTCAGGATGCTGACGATCCTTCGGGGCGCAAGCACAAAGTCATGCGCTACGAAATGATAATTGACGTAAATACACAACAGGTCTACCACAGAGGGTAGAAGAAAGAAAGGAATAAATATGTTAGCAAATGGAGCAACCCTTGGATACAAAGAAGCGGGCGGAGGCAGCACGTATATCATTTTGAAGGGGCTGAAAGAGATCCCCGATATGGGAACAGAACCAGAAAAGGTTGAAAACACCCCGTTGGACGCAGAGGTAAAGCAGTATGAAAATGGAATTGGCGATGCGGGGGACATGACTTACAAATTTATCTACGATAACACAGAGGCCACCAGCCCATACCGGGTGATGCGGCAGGCGCAGGCGGACGGAAAAACGTTGTCATTTGAGGAGACCTTAAAGGACGGAACAAAGTCACGATATGACGCGCAAGTGTCCGTTAAGCGTACCGGCGGCGCTGTGAATGGCGTAATTGAATTTGAACTGGCCATGTCATTACAGAGCAACATTACGTTTGTGGACCCGGTATAAGGAGGCGTTGAGAAATGGGAACATTTGGAATAGACGAAGAAGTGCCCGAAAAGATTGAAACCGAAAAGGTTGTGGAATTGAAACAGAAACCCCGCGCTTTTGCTTACTGGGCGGTGGGTGGTGAGGATTATAAGTTAAAACTGACCACCGCTGATATTTGCCAGCTGGAGGAAAAATGGGGCCGCGGCCTGTTTAATGTCATGATGGCGGGAGATATTCCTGCCCTGGGCGTTATGCTTACTGTTGTACAGACGGCGGTAAAACGCTGGCATCATGGTATTAAGTTTAGCCAGGTGCAGACGATGTTTGACCAGTATGTGGAGGAGGGTGGAAGTTTGCTTTCTCTGTTCACCGATGTGGTTATGCCAACACTGTCCGTATCTGGTTTTTTTACGCAGAGCCAGAGGGAGGATCTGGATGCCCGGATAGAGGTGATGCGGGAGGATCTGTAACCGAGATCATTCAGCGGCTCTACTACCAGGCGGTCGATTGTGATATAGCAATTGATACCTTTTGGTCCTCCACGATCCCGGAGGTCGTGGCCCTGGTGGAAAGCCGTCAGCGGCGGCTATTAGAAGAGCAGAAGGCCGTTATAAATATGGCTTTTTTACAGGCCCGCTTAACTGGCGAGCAATACGCCTCCGTGTGGAACAAGAATGTCCGAATGTCAAAGCAGTGGGACATCTTTCCGAAGCTTTTCGCAGAAGAAAAGAGGAAAGCCACGGAGGCCGAACAGCAAGAGCAGTGGGAGTCTTACAAGGAAAGGCGCAGGGCATACGCGATGCGTCACAACGCACAATTTAAGGCATCTGCCGAAGAGTAGGTGTCATTATTCTTTAAAGGGAGGAGGTGGAAGGATGAGCGAAAATGGAACAACATTGCAGAGATTGCAGGTCATAATCGAGGCGGTCACGAAGCCTTTCCGAACCGAGATGGCGAGGGCTCGAAGAATAGGCGCTGAGGCCACCAGCGAGATGAACAGGCAGGCGGAGGCAATGCTGCGGGGCTATGAAGGAGTTGCCGGCGGCGTTAGAGATGCCACGGCGGCGGCTGGAGGATTCCGGGACACGATGAATTCCATAAACGATTCTAATGCTGGAAACGATTTTGGCAATGAAGGCGGGGATGCCGCGAGAAATAACTTTTTCCGGACGCTTACCGCCAGCGCACGGGAATACGCCCGTGAAGCAAAACTGGCGGCAGGCGTCACGGTTTTTACAGACGAATACCGGGATGCTGTCAGCGGCTACGAAAAAGCAAACGCGCAGCTTGAGCGGTTAACACGGAATAAAGAAATTTTAAGAAGTGTCGGCAACACTGAGACGGTTGCGTCTGACGAATATAAAATGGTGGCCTCTGACATAGAGACCACGGAAAGAAAACTTGCATCCCTGCAAGCCCGGCAGGAACGTTTTATGGATACCGGTGGGAGCAGGCGCAGCAATGCATACCAGCGAATGCAGTACGATATTGACGAGTTAAGCAACGCCCTTGAACATTACCGGTCTGAATTAGCTGAGATGGATGCCAATGGAACCGGGAGTGTTACGCGAACGACAGCTGAGTGGAATCGCAACGAAGAAGCTATCCGCAGGGCAGCGGCAGAAATTGAATACTACCAGCGCCAGATGGATGGCCTTAGTGCGTCCGGCCGAGATACGCAATATGCGACCTCTGCGGCAGGCAATGGGAGTTATGCACAGGCCGCGGTCGCAAGCGCCCAGCAGGCAGCCGCGGGGGTCAGAAGCGCAATGTCGTCTGCAAGAGCCAGCGTGACAAGTTTCATCCAGGGGATCCCAGTTATTGGCCGGGCATTCCGTGAGAGCGCCTACATAGCGTCGGCTGCGTTTAAGGGGCTTAAGGCCGTCCTTAATGGGGTCGGGGCCGTCGTCAAAAAGACTTCTGGACTGTTTGGCGCTCTGATCAAAAAGTTAAAAGATACGGCATCCGGGGGCAATCGGGCGAGCCGATCACTGCGCGGGACAAATGGCGCGGCAAATAAATTGTGTGGCGGTATTTTTAAGCTTGGAAACATGTTTAAACTGCTCGTGATCAGAATGGCCTTAAAAGCGGTCATAGCTGGTATAAAGTCGGGCTTCGAGAATCTTGCTCAGTATTCGGATCGTACAAATCAGTCTCTGTCACTGCTAAAGTCCTCGTTAACCCAACTTAAAAACAGCTTTGCTACAGCGTTTGCGCCGATCCTGAACGTGGTTGCGCCAATCCTTGCTACCCTGATCGGGTACATATCGCAGGCGCTCACTGCGATTGGTCAGTTATTCGCGGCTTTGACAGGACAAAAAACCTTCGTCACTGCCACAAAGGTTAATGAAGACTATGCGGCAAGCCTGGCAAATTCTTCCGGCGCTGCAAAGGATGCCGCTGACGCCACGGAGAAGTATAGGAACGCTATTATGGGGTTCGACCAGATCAACAAGCGCGATAGTAAAACGGATTCCGATTCAGGTTCTGGATCTGCCGGGACGGTCGCGATTGATGATATGTTTGAAACGGTCGAGATTGGCAGCCGATTCGCAGACCTGGCTGAGAAGATAAAAGAAGCCTGGAGACTGGCAGACTTTACCGAGATCGGCGAGATGATTGGAAACAAGTTGAACCAGGCCCTTTTCGGCATTAATTGGGATAAGATCCAGTCAACACTCGACAAGATTGCTAAGAGCACGGCGACATTTTTAAATGGCTTTATCGGGGCGACAGATTGGGCTCTGGTGGGCGGTACCCTGTCCCAGGGGATCAATACCGCATTTCGTACGGCAAATACATTTGCTACGACATTTGACTGGGGATCCCTCGGAAATGCCGTCAGCGGCGGCGTCAACGGTGCGCTGAATGCCTTAGACTGGGAGGCCATTAAGACTTCTATCAACAACATTGTCAGCGGGATAACGGGTACACTAAACACCATCATCCAAAATATGGACTGGGGGCTGATAGGAAAGTCGTTTGCCGAAAAAATCAATACAATTCTCGGCGGTCTGTATACATTCGTCACAGAGTTTGATTGGTCAGGTCTTGGCAGCGCTTTGTCATCCTCCATTAATGGCTGGATAACAACCGTTGACTGGGCAAAAACCGGTAAAACACTAAGCGACGGAATAAAGGGGATTTTGTCCTTTATCAAAACGGCGCTTGCGGAGATAAACTGGTATGAAATCGGGAAGGCAGTATCGGATTTTCTGGCCAATATAGACTGGGCTGGAATTATCCGGGATCTCGCTTTTATCATAGGGCAGGCTATCGGAGGACTGGCGAATCTGCTCTGGGGCTTTATTGAGGATTGCGTAAAATCAATCGGAGATTTCTTTTCCGCGAGAATTGAGGAATGCGGCGGTAACATCGTTTTCGGCCTCCTTAAGGGCATAGCAGACGCCGTAGTAGGTATTTTTTCCTGGCTGTGGGATAACCTTGTGCAGCCGATCATAGACGGCATTAAGTCAATGCTCGGTATACACTCGCCGTCTACCGTGTTTGCGGAGATTGGTGGCTTTATCATACAAGGCCTGATCAATGGGATTGCAGCCTTTGTACAGGGTGTTATTGACCTCTTCACCGCTATCTGGGAAAAAATCGTCGAGATATTTTCCGAAGTCGGAACCTGGTTTGGCGAGAAATTTACGTCGGCAAAAGAGTCCGTATGCGCTGCCTTTGCATCCATTGGCGAATGGTTTTCAGGGAAGTGGACAGCGATCAAGGAAGTGTTCGCATCCGTTGGTACGTGGTTTGGCGAGAAATTCACAGCTGCGGTAGATGGAGTCAAGGGAGCATTTAAAAGTGTTGGTGATTTTTTCAAAGGAATCTGGGAGGGCATAAAGAGTACATTTTCCAGCGTCGCAACGTGGTTTGGAAGTATCTTTTCCAAGGCTTGGGAGGCTGTTAAGAAAGTCTTTTCAGTAGGTGGAAAAATATTTGACGGCATTAAGGACGGCATTCTAAGCGCCCTGAAGACCGTCATCAATGCAATCATAGACGGCCTTAACAAAGTTATAGCGCTGCCTTTTAACGGGATAAACAGCGCACTGGATAAGCTCAGGAGTTTATCACTGCCCCTCATCGGGGCGCCTTTCGGCTGGCTGCCGTCTATCGGTGTTCCCCAAATCCCCAAACTTGCAAGGGGCGGCGTGGTCGGGACTGGCCAATTGTTTGTGGCGAATGAAGCGGGGCCGGAACTGGTCGGCTCGTTTGGTGGTCAGTCCGGCGTCATGAATAATAACCAGATTGTTGATTCTGTCAGCAGAGGTGTATATGATGCAGTTGCTGCCGCACTGATGAACAGTAAGGGCAGCGAGGCCCCGACGATAGAGCTTACCATTTTAGCCGACAGTGAAACGCTTTACAAGATTGTCGAAAAGGGCCGCAAAAGCAGCGACAGACGTTACAAGGTAGTTAAGCAGCTATAAGGAGAGCAGATGTTAAAAGTTGATGGAGTAAAGATAAGAACGCCCTCTGTCTATACCTGGGGGCTGCAAGACATATCCTCGGAAGAGGCTGGGCGCGTCGTGCAGGACGATAAGATGTATAAGTTCCGCACGAGCCAGAAAAGAAAACTCTCATTGGCATGGAACGGAACAACTCCGGAGCAGACGTCTGCAATACTGCAAGCGTTTAATCCGGAATACTTTTTCGTCACCTATCCTGATGCAATAAGCGGTAGGGAAGAGACGAGGGAGTTTTATTGCGGTGACCGGTCGGCTCCCGTAAAAACATGGATGCAGAACACTAAACTGTATACTTCTGTGTCCTTCGACATTATTGAAAGGTGACATAATGATCAATGTAAGCAACGAGTATAAGTACATTATGGGAAATAGCGGCGGAAAATTTGACACTAGAATCCGCCTTGTACTGGCTGATGGCACGGAACTGGAACTGACGGGCGAGGATGTCATGCAAAACACATTCCGGATCGATGACGGGACATCCGGCAGTGGATCCTTTGACGTCGGGGCTGCGGTGATAGGCCAGTGTAAATTCACCTTAAACAACTTCGACGACAAATTTTCTTTGTACGACTTCGAGGGCGCGGTCATACGTCCGTCGGTTGGAATGGTTCTATCCGACTACCGGACGGAGTGGATGAATAAGGGTGTGTTTACGGTGGACGCAGCGAAGGCTACGGGCATGCTGGTAAACATATCAGCCCTTGATAACCTGGAAAAGTTTGACCGTCCATACTCTGAAAGTACACTGCAGTATCCGGCCACACTGGCACAGATCCTGCGTGATGCCTGCCAGGTGTGCGGCGTTACCCTTGCGACGTCGCAATTTGACCAGCAGGGGTATATTGTCCGGCAGCGCCCGGAGGATGAAGCGCTAACCTTCCGGGAGGTAGTTGCCTACGTGGCTCAAATTGGCGGCTATTATGCGCGCTGCGATACGACCGGAGCGCTAAGGCTTGCATGGTATAAGACAGACCTGTTTACGTCACTGGACGGCTTAGACGGCCAGTATTTTGACAGGAGTGATCCGGACCGATACATCAGCGGGGATAATGCCGACGGCGGAGACTTTGCGGATTACACGACAGGGGACGAAGCCGACGGCGGATCTCTTGATGAGCTGAAAAATTGGCATCATATATACAACCTGAAAAGCCAGGAAATCTGCACAGACGATGTAGTCATAACCGGCATCTGCGTTACCGATGCGGAGGGTGCTGAAACCTTAGCAGGTACAGAAGGTTATGTCCTGCAGATGGAGAGCAATCCCCTCATCCTGGACGGGGAAGGCGAAGCGGCTGCATCGGTTCTGTACAGAAAAATAGGCGGCATGCGCTTCCGGCCGCTGTCTGTGACTTGTTTAGGCGACCCGTCCATAGAGGCCGGGGATCCTGCAATTGTGTCAGACCGCAAAGGCAACGCATATCCCTGTTTTATCACCAATCTGCAATTTACTATTGGAGCAACGATGTCCATTAGCTGTGACGCCGAAACGCCTTCGGCCAATAGTGCGGCATCCTACAGCGCCGCCACAAAGGCAGTCGTAGCAGCCCGTAAAGAGACGCAAAAGCAGATATCTACCTATGATCTGGCAGTGCAGCGCCTGACAAGCCTTGTAACGCAAAGTTTTGGAGCCTTTAAAAGCGAAGAGATCTTACAGGATGGCTCCACAATTTTTTACATGCACGACAAGCCAACACGCGAGGAATCGCAGCACGTTTGGCGCATGGCGGGCAATGTCTTCGCCGTATCCTCTGATGGCGGGAAAACCTGGAACGCGGGGCTTGACAGTGACGGGAATGCCGTCCTGAATGTCCTTAGTGTTATCGGGATTAACGCAGAATGGATTAACGTGGATGACCTGTCAGCATTTAAAGCCACAATCGGGGGATGGCGCATCGATGAGGAAGCCATATACCGGGACTATGACGCAGGCAGCGGTGTAATATACCGCACCCGGATAAAGTCCCCACGCTCTGCGGCGGACTGGGTTTTTTCCTGCCAAAAGTCAACCAATAGCGGCCAGAGCTTCAGCGGTACCTTTTACGCCCGGGCTGACGGATATGTGTACTCCAAGGATTTCCACATGGACGGCGGCGCTATAAATGTTAATGCCGCGGGAACTAACAGTTCGATAATCACAATCAACTACAACGGCAACAAAGTCTCGCTGTTCGCGGGGCGCGTGTATGTGGAGTCAAGCAACGGATATCAGGCCGGAATCTCTATTACCGACCCGGCGGGGGTTCTTGTGCAGCTGACGGAGGGCGGGGCGGAAAGAGCAACCCTAAGTGCAAACGCCGGGCAGAGCCGCCTGACCCTGGTGGTGGACGGTGAAACAAAGGGAAGCTTTTTAGCGAAAAGCAACGGAGCCGAAGTAAGACTAATGGACTCCGGAAGCGCGCTGGTTGCCGAAACATACGACGGGCGTCCGCTGGTACAGTTTTCGCAGGACAGTAAAAGCTTATTCTTAAGTTACGAGACAATGAAGGATTTACTGGAGGGGTAGACATGGCAATCTTAATGCGTCGGGGTAATTATGCAGACCTCGATCCGAACAAGTTACGGGCAGGCGAATGGGCTGTGGTCCTGGCAAGTGATCCCTTGTGTACAGATGGCAAGGCGGCATATTTGTGCTTTTCCGCAGGGACTACCAAGCGGATTGCCACCTATGAGGATATGCAGGAGCTGATCGGAGAGGCCACGGACGAGATAGTGCAGGCGCTGACCGAGGATGTTACTGCTGTCATTATCGTCGCGAATACGGCGATAACAGAGGCTAATACCGCAAGGGATTATGCTAATGCGGTGGCGGAGGATCTGGAGGCCCGCAGAGAGGCAGGGGACTTTACCGGACCCGCAGGAGCGCCAGGGGCAACGGTCACTTTAACCGGTCAATTCGCGATGCAGGTCAGGGACGGTCATCTGTATATGAGTTATAAGGACGGTGACACACCGCCAAATTTATCTATCGTAAATGGGCGGCTAATTCAAACGATGTAAGAAAGGGAAAATATTATGGCAGAGATAGATCTGGGACCCGTGGAGGGACCGAAAGGTACAAGTATGCGCTTCCGGGGGGATTGGAACGGCATTGCCGAGTACCGGAACGATGAAATGTTTGTGGACTGTGTGGCGTATGATAATGGCTTGTGGATTTGTAAGGCTACATGCTCGGCACAGATGCCCGCGGATGGGTCAGAGTATTGGTCATTCGCATGCGCAGGGATAGCCGGTCCGCAAGGGGATAGAGGAGATCCTACATCTCTTGAGGACTTGGGAATCACGGTGTCGGTAGAGGAAATAAACAACTCGGGTGGATCGACCGGAAACATACAGGAACAAATCGATGGACTGCAGACAAGTGTCGATACCATAGACACGAAGTTGAACGGGCTATTAAAAGTAGTAACAGTAACAGGTCCTTCAACAACAATTGCGGCGGGTGCTGCTACAGCCGTAACATTCACCTACTCGGTACCGTCTGGTTATACAGAAGTGGGAGTTATCGGATTTTATGCTGGATCGACAAGCTTAGTGCCAATTTTGGTTAGGGCTAACCGGATGGATCTTCGTAACGTCTCCACGACTTCGATCACAACCGCTGCTATGACCATTACTATACTATTCGCACAGACTGGTACACTCTAAAGAAAAGAGGGTAGGTAAATGGCTACAGATGCAGAACTGCGCCGCCAGCTGGTCGCGAAAGAGGTAACGAGAGTTGGAAAAAACTACTATACCCAAGATGACCGCCGGTATCAGGTAGGTGATGAACCGACCGGATACTCCGACTGTTCTTCCCTCCAGTGGTGGGTGCATAAACAGGTTCTGGGTATTGATATTGGAGATTATACCGGCGCGCAGATCATGTCCAGCCGACTCACGACGGTATCCATGTCAATCAGCGGAGGCCATCCGGACGCGTCCGTAATGTACCCGGCGGATCTCCTGTTCTATGACGGCGGGAGCGGCACAGTGGGCCATGTAGAGATGTACATGGGAGACAGCCAGCTGATCGGCCACGGATCCGGATGGGGGCCGGTAATTAAGGATATGGCCTCCTACAATGCTAGCCGGTACAGCAGTGGCAGGGGGATCATGTGCGTCCGCCGGGCTTTGACCGGGCCAGAAAAAGAACCGATAGACCCGGCGGTCCCTCCCAGCATCAGCAAGGCTGGATCAGAGCTGTCTTTGACGGATGGTGCCGGAAGGTTGCGGTTGTACTGTTACGACGGGGTACCGGGGATCGGGATCATACAAAACGGAAAGTCCATTTATTGGGATTTTGAAACATTAAGACAGCTATTAGAGAGGTAAGAAAGGAAGGTGGCTATGACAGACGAGGAAATTGCAGTAACCTTAAAAGGCCATGAGCATGAGATTGGATCGCTGAAGCACCGCATGAGCGCCCAGGAAGAACAGGCGAAAGCCATGCAGGCAATGATAGTATCCATCGAGAAATTAGCGCTTAACATGGAGCGCATGGCAAAGGAACTAGAAAAACAGGGCAAACGTCTGGAAAAGCTTGAAAGTGAGCCAGCGTCCCGCATGTCACAAATCAAAACAGCGATCATAACAGCACTTGCAACCGCCGTTATCGGCAGTATCGTAGGTGCTATTTTGTTGCTCGCGTAAAAAAGGAGGAAATGAGATTATGAGCAAACAGTGGATTAAAGCAGCAGGAATTAGGGCGATTAAGACAATGGCACAAACCGCCATTGCAACAATTGGGACGTCAATAGTATTGTCGGACGTAAACTGGATTATGGTATTGTCCGCGTCGATTTTGGCAGGGGGCTTATCCCTGCTGACGTCCGTTGCCGGGCTGCCCGAATTAAGTGAAGGGGGAGATAAAGAATAATGACAGCAGAATCGAAGAGAAAAGCAGTAGCAGATATTTATCAAGAGTGCATCGGCCGCAATCTCTACAGTCAGGATACCACTAGGCGCGAATGCGCCTTCACGCCGCACACGGATGGTAAGTATTATTCGGATTGCTCCAGCTCGATCCGGCTGGCATACAAAAAGGCTGATATCGGTCTAAGCTACATCGGCGGCAATACTGCCGGCATGTACAACTCCACGCTGGGGAGCATCGTGGATGTATCCACAACCAATGGCGTACCGACCAACCCCGCGCAGTTAAGAGTCGGAGACATTTTATTGTTTGCCGGTACAGATTCAAGCCGTCCGTTGTGTATCGGGCATGTCGAGATGGTTTACTCCATCAGCGGCGGTAGCGCCACCTTGTGTGGTCATGGCAGTGGCAACCCATCCTATAAGGATATGGCCACTTACTGCAAGAGCAGATACAACGCAAAGACCGGCACCACAAAGGGCAATAAAGGCCTTGTATGTGTAAAACGTTATGTGCAGGACGATGATACGGCTACGGCGCCCACAGAGGCCGCAGACAGCGGAAACGTGGACTATGTAACCGGCCTATACCGGGAGCTGCTTGGCCGGGAGCCGGATGCAACCGGCCTTACACACTGGACGGGAGGGCTGGATAGCGGTACCATGTCCAGGGATCAGGTCAAGGCAGGTATTGTTGGATCCGAGGAGTACAAAGGCAAGCACACGGATCAGACAACCTCACAGATCCGTACTTGGGTAGACGGATATTTGAGAGTGTCTGTAGCGCATCTTAAGACAGCACTATGCGCGGCCATCCAAAC
>Ga0153948_1000605_pt1 | contig 19449 bp, 14 predicted proteins | sample TSNJ032MetaG_FD_104696 | JGI IMG/M metagenome (GOLD analysis project Ga0153948, IMG submission 104696) | Attine ant fungus gardens microbial communities from New Jersey, USA - TSNJ032 MetaG | ecosystem: Host-associated > Fungi > Mycelium > Unclassified | place: USA: New Jersey, Wharton State...
GAGCCTTGCGCGGTATTCCTGCGGCGCACCACCGGTCCGCGCAATGTTATGCACACGGGCGATGACATCACCCTCCCGAACTTCGGAACCAAGATCGACTAGAGGCTCCAGAAGACCGTCTGTGTCTGCAAACCCGAAACACTCTTGTGACGGCATATCGAGCCAGACAGTCGGCGAGTGTTCTATCTCACCTTCCAGAATGCCGGAATGGCGCAAAAGGTTGCGCACGCCGCGTTTGGCAATGGCAGCCGTGCGGGCGGATATGGTTCCACCACCTGCGAGCTCGGTTGTCACAAAGAGCTTCCCTGCATCCTCCGCAGTCGTGTCATACATGCCCACTGCATCGATCTCGATCATGCGCATGGAATAGGGTGCAGAGAAGGCCTTGACCGCGGCAAAGCAGCGGCTTTCCTGCTCCTTGTCGGGCAGAGCGTGTGCAGCCGCATAGGGTAGGAAATCAAGCGTGCGCCCACCCGAATGGAAGTCTACTACCACATCGGCTTCAGGCAACAGATAGCGGGTGAAATAGTCGGCGATTTTCTCCGTTACCATGCCATCCGGACGGCCCGGAAAACTACGATTGAGATTGCCTTTATCAATTGGGGAGGTGCGTGTACCAGCTTGAAAGGCCGGAAAATTCATCGCAGGTACGATGATGATGCGGCCCTTGATTTCGTCCGGTTTGAGGTTCGCTGCGAGATCATACAGCGCAACTGGCCCCTCATATTCATCGCCGTGGTTGGCGCCGGTCAACAAGGCCGTCGGACCGTCACCGTTGCGGATCACGCAGATGGGGATCATCAACGAACCCCATGCGGAATCGTCCCGCGACCACGGTAGTCGCAAATGACCATGCTGGACCCCAACCAGATTGAGATCGACAGTGGGCGTGATCGGAGAGGGGCGTAAAGGTGGCGTCGCGTGCATCATGACAGACCTAGTCCTTGACCACCAGCTTGCGCGGTACGTTTGATAGGCATTCGACGCCGGTCTCCGTAATGACGATGCTTTCGGTAATTTCGAGCCCCATGGTTTCGAGCCAAAGCCCCGTCATGAAGTGAAACGTCATGCCCGGCTGCAATTCAGTGCGGTCACCGGATCTAAGGCTCATCGTGCGCTCGCCCCAGTCCGGCGGGTAGGAAAGCCCGATCGAATAGCCAGTGCGATTGTCTTTCACGATGCCGTATTTCTTCAAAACATCGAAAAATCCTGCGGCAATATCCTCGCATGTATTGCCGGGACGTGCGGCGGCGAGACCTGCCTCCATCCCCTCCAAGGTGGCCTTTTCGGCATCAAGAAATGCTTGCGTGGGCTTACCGAGAAAGACCGTGCGAGAAAGCGGACAATGATAACGCTTGTAGCAACCGGCGATTTCAAAGAACGTGCCTTCGCCGGATTTCATCGGCTGATCGTTCCATGTCAAATGGGGGGCGGATGCGTCGGCACCTGACGGCAAGAGCGGCACGATGGCCGGATAGTCGCCGCCGAATTCACCCACACCGCGCGTTCCTGCGTCGTAGATTTCCGCCACAAGATCGCATTTGCGCATACCTGGTTCTATTGTATCGACGATACGCTTGTGCATGGCCTCGACAATGCGGCCCGCTTTACACATATAGTCGATCTCGGTAGAGCTTTTGACTGCGCGTTGCCAATTCACCAGCCCCTGCGCATCCTTGAAACGCGCGTTCGGCAGGCCTTTCTGCAAGGCATGATGAGCGGCCGCCGTATACCAGTAATTGTCGAACTCCACCGCGATGGTCTTGTTGCCCCAACCCTTGTTATCGAGGATGGACGCCAGCAAATCCATCGGATGCCGTTCCAGCGACTGCACATAATGATCTGGATAGCCAATGATACTGTCATGACTGATCCAGGCCGTGCGCTTTGCACCGTTTCCGTCCTGACCACGCCCATACCATATTGGTTCTCCATCCATCGCCAGGACAACGCATTGATGGACGTAAAAGGACCAACCGTCGTAACCGGTCAGCCAGTGCATATTGGATGGGTCAGTTACGATGATGATATCGAAGCCAGCCTTATCCATGGCGCGTCTTGTCTTGGCAATTCTGGCGTCATACTCGGCGCGGGTGAAATTGAGTTCAACGCTCATTGATTGTCTCCAGCAGATTTGTTCGAGTCGATTTTAGCACCGGTGTTGCGGGTAATTGCGCGTTCGGTAGCGAAACGTGCGATGGCGGTATCCTGAACGCCCGTGCCCGTCAGGTCGCAGAAAGTGATGTCTTCGGCATTGCGATGAAAAATGTCTTCTTCCGAAATGATCTGTCCGAGTTCTGGGAAAGAGGCGTCGGCTTTGACAATCCCGGCTTCAATTGCGTGATGTAATTCACCCAGTCTGCGCGTTTGGCTCAGGCTGTCTGCGACATAGAGGACTGAACGACGGAAGATCGCGGGATCTATTTCGTTTTTGTGTTCAGCATCAGATCCCATCGCAGTGATATGTTGTCCCGGCTCCAACCAGTCCGCATCGAGAAGAGGCTTTTCAGACGGAGTTGTCGTGACGATGATATCAACGTTGACACAGGCTTTCCGCGCATCCTCTACAGGAACGACGGGGATGTCGAGTTTCTGTTCGAGAGCCGCTGCGGCGCTTTTGGCCCTGCTGAAGTCACGTGCCCAAATGCGCGCTTCCCGGATTGGGCGCACCAACATCAGGGCCTCCAGTTGCAACTGGGCCTGTGTGCCTGCGCCGTAGATCGTGGCCTTGCTTGCATCTTCACGTGCTAAATGTCTTGCAGCGACTGCACCAGCGCCAGCCGTGCGCACATCGGTCAGATAACCATTGTCGAGCAGCAGGGCTTCAATAAGCCCGGTTTTTGCCGAGAATTGGATCATCAAGCCGTTGGTCGAGGGCAAGCCAATGGATGGATTGTTGAAAAATCCGGGGCTGATTTTGATAGCGAAACTATCGAGGCCGGGAATATAGGCGGTTTTAACATCGACTTCCCCACGCTCGGCAGGAATGTCGAGCCGGAGGATGGGCGGCATGCTGACTTTACCGCTTGCAAGCGCGCGAAACGCATCCTCAACACAGGCAATGCTTTCCAGATCGAGCGCTATGAACTGACGGAGATCTTCTTCGCTCAGTATCCGCATCTCGGCCATCAGTTCGCCTCCTCCACACTGGCACTCATGATCATGCGATGCTGTTTGGGGTCAATATTACCGCCGGAAACAATGATCGCTGTTGACGTGGAAACCTCTAACTTCCCACTGAGCAGTGCCCCAACTCCAACTGCTGCAGCGCCCTCAATGATCTCGTTCTTATGGATAGCCATGTGCCTTACGCCTGCGGCAATCTCCTTTTCCTCAAGCAAAATCACCTCGTCCAGCAGATCGCGGCACATAGCGAAGGTCCAGCGGTTATCAAGGCCGATGCCGCCTCCAAGCGAGTCCGCCAGTGTATCCACTTCTTCCACATTGACGGGGTGGCCGACGGCAAGACTTGCCTGCATTGCAGCGCCGCGCTGCATGGAAATGCCAACTATTCTGGCTTTGGGCTTATGTGCTTTGACTGCAGCTGCTATGCCTGCCGCTAGACCGCCACCCGAAAGCGGGATCAATACGGTCTCGACCTCAGGCATAGTTTCAAGCAACTCAAGCCCAATGGTTCCCTGACCTGCTATCACATGCGGATCATCGAATGGTGGGACCATATTCATATTCTGGTCACGGGAGAGACGGGCGACTTCCTCCATCGCATCATCTTGAGATTTTCCTACAATGCGAATATCCGCACCCAGTCGATGTATGGCTTCGACCTTGTTTGGTGGAACGAGTGAAGACAGGCAGATGGTGGCTTTAAGACCTTGCAGGGAAGCTGCATGGGCCAATGCGCGACCGTGATTTCCCGTTGAAGCAGTGACAACCCCGAACATCCGCTTCGAAGCTGGCAGGCTTAGAACAGCATTTGTGGCGCCTCGCAATTTGAAGCTGCCTGTGGTTTGACGATTTTCAAGTTTGAGAAAAACAGGTGTTCCCGATATTTTACTTAGGGTATTTGAGCGGATAAGTGGGGTTCGCTTGACATGGCCTTTTAACCTGTCACGGGCTTGTTCTATTTCTCTGATGCTCACCGTTTCGGACACGCCTATTGCCTCTCAGAGCTGGTTGAGTGACGGAAACGCTGCAGCCAATTTGAAGGATGCTCAAACGCAAGGCGCAATAATGCACCATATGCGAAACCGTGTGGCCGCAAGCTCGTTCCCCATGTCTTGATTATTTTCGTTGCAATATGTGTGAAAGACAGGGAAGATCATGTCAATGATTATATTGGATCATTACAATTAGATTTTCGCGCTGTTTTGGCGGCGAGCCTTGCCAGCCCTTCTTGCTCATGCCAAGGAACGGTGCCCGAATTAGAAAACCTCATGTGAACCGGATCAACCAAATGAAGTCCGCCTTGAAGCTTGATGCTGTTGATCTGCGCATTCTCGATGCAGTGCAGGAGAATGCAAAAATCACGAAACTCGCATTGGCGGAAAAGGTTGGTTTATCCCCGACACCGTGCTGGTTACGCCTTCGCAAGCTGGAAGAGGCGGGCATAGTGACCGGTTATCATGCACACATCGCCTATCGAAAAGTCGCGCCCATTGCCCATGTTATCGTGCAGATTACACTGGGTAATCATCGTCAGAGCGACTTTGATCGATTTGAGCGGGCTGTTTCGGCATTACCGGAAATCATTTCTTGTTGGTCTGTTGGTGGCGGCGTGGACTATTTCCTGATGGTCGCAGCGCGCGATATTGATGGCTACCAGCGGTTGATCGACCGGCTTTTGGACCAGAGTATCGGTATTGAGCGCTATTTCACGTATATTGTGACCAAGTTGGTCAAGGACGCGAAAGGCGCTGCGCCACTTTCGCTCCTGACGGATAATCCTGCATAGACCAAGCGGACTACGAGCAGGGGCAATATTAGTCCAAATTGCGTGTGTTGCACTTTGCTTTGGTCCAAATCGACAGTGCTCCCATGACATGCTTTTTCTGGAATTGGGAGAAGCACGATGAATGCCGTTCTGGATCATCCGATACAACATGACGGGCTTAAAAGGCTCCGGGACAAACATCTCTTTCGAGAGCTTGCCTATATCAATGGGCGTTGGATGTCCGGCGAGAGGGCCGAGACATTTCCGGTTGTCGATCCCGCGACTGGCCAGCGTCTCGCGCGTGTCGCAAGTCTGAATGAGACCCACACTCTTGCCGCGATTGATGCTGCAGAAACTGCATTTCCTGCTTGGTCACAGTTGCTGCCGCAGGAACGCGCGGGGATTTTGCGGCGATGGTATGAGCTGATTGTTCAGAACAGGGACGACCTCGCAGTGCTCATGACGCTGGAGCAGGGCAAACCGCTCTCTGAATCCCTCGGCGAGATCGATTATGGCGCAGCCTTTATTGAGTGGTTCGCTGAAGAAGCAAAACGCCTGAACGGAGAAACAATAGCCAGCCATTTGCCCGATGCCGAAATGCTCGTGCGTCGTGAGGCTCTTGGTGTTGTGGGTTTGGTAACGCCGTGGAATTTCCCAAATGCCATGATTACCAGAAAGGCAGCAGCGGCTCTTGCAGCGGGCTGTCCGGTTGTCGTTCATCCGTCCTCCGAGACACCGCTTTCCGCACTGGCGCTGGCTGAACTTGGCGAAAGAGCAGGCTTTCCCGCTGGTATTTTCAACGTAGTCACAGGCAAGGCGGCGCCAATCGTCGATACGCTTTGCAATGACATCAGAATACGCGCATTGAGCTTTACCGGTTCCACCCAGATCGGCAAGTTGATCGCTTCAAAATGTGCTGCAAGCGTCAAACGCCTTGTCATGGAACTTGGCGGGCATGCGCCATTGATCATATTCGACGACGCGGATCTGGAGCGAGCAGTAGACGTGGCAATGGCTGCGAAATTCGCCACATCAGGTCAAGATTGCCTTGCTGCCAATCGCATTTTTGTCCAGCGCGGCATTCTCGCTTCCTTCACCGAAGTCTTTGCGACGCGCATCGCATCGCTAAAGGTTGGTCATGGTTTCGAGGCTGGGGTGGATATCGGACCGCTGATGCATGAGCGGGCCATCGCCAAGGTCGAAGAGCACGTCGAGGATGCGCGTGGGCGTGGGGCAAGTGTGCTCGTTGGCGGAAGTCGTATCGGCGAAAACACGTTGTTTTATGAGCCAACCTTATTGGTCGATGTGCCGAAGGACGCGGCGATCATGCACGAAGAAACATTCGGCCCGGTTGCTGCAATCACCGCGTTTGATCTGGAAGATGAAGTCATTGCGCGGGCTAACGCCACACAATATGGCCTCGTCGCTTATGTCGTAACGGCAAACGGGGCCCGGCAACTAAGAATGGGGCGTGCTCTCGAATACGGCATGGTTGCCATCAATCGCGCCAAAATCACCGGAGCACCGATCCCCTTTGGCGGCTGGAAACAATCCGGTCTAGGGCGAGAAGGCTCGCATCACGGCATCCAGGCGTTCACCGAACTCAAATATATCTGCATCGATACCGCCGCATGAATGTGTCGCGAAATGAAAGGAAACTGACAGTGTTAAACAACAGCAACGAACTGACCGCCTGGGACCGCGATCATTTTTTCCACCCATCAACACATATGGGCATGCATGCGCGCGGAGAGACGCCAACCCGAGTATTGGACGAAGGCAACGGTGTGTTTATCACCGATGTAAATGGACGTCAGAGCCTTGATGCTTTTGCCGGACTCTATTGTGTGAATGTAGGTTACGGCCGCAAGGAGATCGCTGATGCGATCGCTGAACAGGCGCATAAGCTCGCCTACTACCATGCCTATGTCGGCCATGGCACGGAAGTATCACTTACGCTCGCCAAGATGATTATCGACCGGGCGCCAGCGCATATGAGCCGCGTTTATTTTGGCTTGTCCGGCTCTGACGCCAACGAAACCAACATCAAACTGATATGGTACTACAACAATATTCTTGGGCGCCCCGAAAAGAAAAAAATCATCTCGCGCTGGCGCGGATATCATGGCTCCGGCGTGATGACTGGCAGTCTGACCGGTCTTGCGACCTTCCATAATGCATTCGATTTGCCGCGTGCACCCATTTTGCATACACAGGCGCCATACTATTTCCGCCGCGAGGATCGCTCGATGAGTGAGGAGCAATTCTCGCAATATTGCGCCGATCAGCTTGAAGAGATGATCCTCGCCGAGGGACCTGACACGATTGCTGCTTTCATCGGCGAGCCTGTATTGGGTACCGGCGGGATCGTGCCGCCACCTGCTGGCTATTGGCAGAAGATACAGGCCGTTCTCGACAAATACGACATTTTGCTGGTTGCAGACGAAGTGGTGACTGGCTTTGGTCGTCTGGGCAGCATGTTTGGTTCCGAACATTATGGAATGGGGCCTGACCTGATTACAATCGCCAAAGGATTGACGTCGGCCTATGCGCCACTTTCTGGATCGATAGTCTCGGATCGCATGTGGGACGTGTTGGTCAAGGGATCAGACAAAATGGGACCGATTGGCCATGGATGGACCTATTCGGCGCATCCGATCTGCGCGGCTGCCGGTGTAGCAAATCTCCGGCTCATTGATGACCTGAAGCTCGTGGAAAATGCCGGTTCGACCGGTGCTTATTTCCGTAAGGCTCTTCACGACGCTATCGGCGATCACAAGCATGTCGGAGATGTGCGTGGTGAGGGGCTGATGGCTGCAGTCGAGTTTGTGGAAGATCGCGATGATCGCAGGTTCTTTGACCCGTCACTCAAGATCGGCGCACAGATTTCGGCAGCCCTCCTTGCCAATGGCGTCATCGGGCGTGCAATGCCGGAAGGTGACATTCTGGGCTTTGCGCCACCGCTCTGTCTGACGCAGGACGAAGCGGATAAGGTCGTTTCAGCAACGAAAATAGCAATTGAAAGCGTTTTCGCAAATCGCTGACAACGGGACTGCGCGGGGTCAACTTCTCGATAGGTTGGCTCCGCATTGTTGACGATATTTCAGCATTCTGCGACATTCGGGTCATGCAGAACTCCATCTCTATCGATCAGGACTATCTCGTCACACGGCTCAAGGCGCTTCTTTCGATACCAAGCCCAACCGGCTTTACGGATGAAGCTGTTCACTATGTCGCACGTGAATTGGAAATGCTCGGTCTGGAAGTCATGTTGACCAGACGCGGCGCTATTCAGGCGCGTCGATCGGGTGCATCCAGACGCCCGGCGCGAGGCATTGTCTCCCATGTTGACACATTAGGCGCTCAGGTTAAGTACCTGAAAGATAATGGCCGGCTCGAGCTTGTCTCCATCGGCAACTGGTCTGCCCGTTTCGCAGAAGGTGCGCGTGTATCCATCTTTTCCGGCAAGGGAACCTATCGCGGCTCAATCCTGCCATTGAAGGCCTCTGGGCACACCTTCAACGAAGAAGTGGATAGTCAGCCAGTGGGCTGGCCCTATGTCGAGTTGCGGGTCGATGCCCTGGCACGAAACAAGGAAGACCTTGTCCAGCTTGGCATTGATGTCGGCGACATTGTTGCTGTCGACCCCGCGCCGGAGTTTATTGATAACGGCTTCATTGTCTCTCGCCATCTGGATGACAAGGCAGGCGTTGCCATCATGCTGGCCTCTCTTGAAGCCATGCAGCGAGGTGAAATCGAAACGCCAGTTGACACCTATTGGCTTTTCACGATTGGCGAAGAAGTGGGGGTCGGCGCATCGGCTGTGGTGGTTCCCGATATTGCCTCTCTTGTTGCCATCGATAATGGAACCACTGCGCCTGGACAAAACTCATCTGAATTCGGCGTAACACTTGCTATGGCTGATCAGACCGGACCGTTCGATTATCACCTGACCAAGAAGCTCTATGAGCTTTGTGGCGAACACGATATTCAGGTGCAGAAAGATGTGTTTCGTTATTATCGCTCAGATGCGGCTTCAGCTGTTGAAGCCGGGCATGACGTGCGCACAGCGCTTTTGACGTTCGGGGTCGATGCGTCGCACGGATATGAGCGCATTCATCTGAGTGCTTTGACATCGATTGCAAAACTGACCGTTCATTACGCAATGAGCGACGTGGAAATCAAACGCGATGCCGAAGAAACTGCCAAGGGATTGAAGGGCTTTACGCATCAAAAGTCCACCAAAGCCGAACAGGACTTGAAGCCCGAAGACACGCCTGCCGAATAGCAAAAATTGACCGGAATTTGCGGGTGGGCCAAGGCCCGCCTTTTTCATCGGCTTGAAATTTATTATGATAATTCATTGATCCCATCGATTTTATGCTTATAGATTAGAGTTAGCTAATTGGCATAACGAAAGGGGATCGCTCTATGAGAAGATTATTTCGTGCTGCGCTGGCGGCAATGACGCTCGCAATTGCAGGACCTGCAATGCCGTCGCTGGCTCAAACGCCGCCAAACGTGCTGATCGTCGGGCAGATTGCTGAGCCGCAATCTCTCGATCCGCATACGGTGACCGCAACCAATGATTTCCGTATTCTGGTCAATATGTATGACGGCCTCGTGCGCTACAAGGACGGGACACTTGAGGTGGAACCGGCGCTTGCTGAAAGCTGGACAATTTCGGATGACGGCAAGACCTATCGCTTCAAGTTGCGTCAGGGTGTCAAATTTCATGACGGGTCCGATTTCAACGCTGAAGCGGTGAAATTCAACTTCGACCGCATGCTGAAGGAGGATCACCCTTTCTACAACACGGGGCCTTTTCCGCTTTCCTTCAATTTCTCGTCGATTGAAGCGGTCAATGCGATTGATCCGGCAACAGTCGAGTTCAAACTGAAAGAGCCATTTGCGCCGTTCCTGTCCAATCTGGCCTATCCGACCGGTCTTATCGTATCGCCTGAAGCCGTGAAGAAATACGGTAAGGAATTTGGGCGCCATCCGTCGGGAACAGGTCCATTCAAATTTGCCGAATGGCAATCTGGTCAACGCGTTGTCGTGGAACGGAATCCCGACTATTGGGATGGTGCGCCCACTTCGGAAGCCATCGTATTCCGCCCGATTACCGATCCAAATACCCGCGTCGCGGAGATGATGGCTGGTGGTCTTGATGTCATGGTGGAAGTGCCACCAGACAATCTCGCAACCTTCAAACAGGATGGGAACTTCGCCGTTGCAGAACAGGCAGGACCTCATGTTTGGTTCACGATTCTGAATGCAAAAACGGGACCCTTCGCGGATAAAAAGGTGCGTCAGGCCGCAAATTACGCAGTCAACAAGCCAGCGCTCGTCGACAATGTTCTGCAAGGCTCGGCAACTGTGGCAGCCGGTCCCATTCCACCTGCTTTCAACTGGGTGGAGGACAAAACAGAGCCTTATCCCTATGATCCAGAAAAGGCAAAAGCATTGCTGGCCGAGGCTGGGGTCACCAATCCAGAGATTACATTTTATGTGACTGAGGGCGGTTCCGGCATGCTTGACCCCATCACCATGGGAGCAGCTATCCAGGCTGATCTGCAGGCTGTTGGGTTTAAGGTGAAAATCGAGACCTACGAATGGAACACCTTTCTGGGTCGCGTAAACACCGGTCTCGATGGCAAAGCCGATATGGCGGAAATGGCGTGGATGACCAATGATCCCGACACTGTTCCATATCTGACTTTGCGGACGGACGCCTTGCCGGACAAGGGTGGGTTTAATTCCGGTTATTATTCCAACCCGCAACTGGACACACTTCTCGAAAAGGCGCGCACTTCAACTGATCAAGCCGAACGGGGCGAGCTCTACGGTGAAGTGCAAGCTATTGTGCATGACGATGCGCCGTGGCTTTTTGTGGCCAACTGGAAGCAGAATGCGGTCACAACAGCAGCTGTCAAAGGCTTCAAGCTGCAACCGTCTTTCCTGTTGCATCTGAAAGACGTGACAAAGGAGTAAGCCTCAAGCCCGCTTGCCGAGGTTCACGGCAGCAATTTCCCATGACATACAGGAGGGCTTGAAATGCCAGCCTATATTCTAAAGCGCCTTGCCGCGGTCGTCCCTGTCTTGCTGGGGCTTTCAATCATCGTTTTTCTTGTGATGGCCATGATCCCCGGCGATACGGCTACCGCATTGCTTGGCTCCTATGCGACGCCGGAGAACGTTGAGCGGGTAAACCGCGATCTTGGTCTGGATAAGCCACTTGTGCAGCAATATTTTATCTGGATCGGCAATCTTTTGCATGGCGATTTTGGTCGTTCCTTTGTGCTCAACAGACCTGTGCTTGATGAAGTTCTGGAGCGATTTCACGCTACGCTGGTCCTGGCTGGTGTGGCGCTCGTCCTGTGTTCCATCGTCGGTTTACTCGCGGGCATCGTCTCGGCGGTTCGGCAATTCGGTTGGGCTGACCGCGCAATAACCTTTGTGGTTCTGGCCGGAATTTCGATTCCCTCATTCTGGCTCGGCCTATTGCTGATCTATCTCTTCGCAGTTCACTGGCGAGTACTACCGGCTTCGGGAATGTATGCCGTTTATGGCGGCGGTGATCTGAAGGACTTGCTCTGGCATCTGATTTTACCTGCGGCAACACTTGCCGTTGTAGCGGCTGGTGTTATCGCCCGATTGACACGCAGCGCGATGCTGGAAGTCCTGCGACAGGACTATATCCGCACGGCACGCGCCAAGGGGCTCAATGAACGACGGGTGATCTACCGCCACGCGTTTCGCGCGGCACTTGTCAGTGTCATTCCCGTTATCGGTATACAGGCAGGTTTCGTGCTGGGTGGAGCGGTCTATATCGAAACCGTGTTTCAATGGCCCGGTATCGGCGCGATGTTGGTGAAGGCCATATCCACGCGCGATATCCTGCTAGTCCAGGGCGGTGTGCTTGTGGTGGCTGCAAGCTACGTCATTTTCAATCTGGTTGCCGATATTCTCCAGACCATGCTTGACCCGAGGATTCGCACATGAGCTTGCTGACACAAACTGCGGCTGTTCCGGCGCAGACACGTCTAACCTCATGGGGATTGCTCATGAGCAATCGGCTGGCCGCTTTCGGCTTTTTCCTGCTGATTGCTATCTGTCTTTTGGTTCTGGCGGCACCGTTGCTGCCTTTACCTGATCCGGATGCAACGGCGCCCGCGACACGTCTACAGCCATTGTTCACGTCCGGCCATTTGCTCGGAACGGATCAACTTGGTCGAGATATTCTAAGCCGGATCATCTGGGGAACACGTGTATCAGTGGCGGTGGGCTTTGCTGCAACTTTGATAGCGGCTGTTATCGGTTCTTCCATCGGCCTTGTCGCTGGCTTTGTCGGTGGCCGCACCGATAATCTGATGATGCGCGGCATCGATATGTTGATGGCGTTCCCTTACATACTGCTTGCCCTAGCCATTGTTGCAGTCCTCGGGCCCGGTTTGATGAATGCGCTTTTCGCGATTGCTGTCGTCAATATCCCGTTTTTTGCGCGCAATGTCCGTGGTGTTACGCTCGGTCTTGCCCATCGTGAATTCATCGATGCGGCGCGGCTTTCCGGCAAAAGTCCTATTTCGATCCTGGCGAGCGAGGTTCTTCCGAATGTCATGCCCGTGATCGTCATTACCATGTCGACAACTGCCGGTTGGATGATCCTTGAAACGGCCGGTCTAAGTTTTCTTGGTCTGGGAGCACAGCCCCCGCAGGCTGATCTGGGGTCGATGTTGGGTGAAGGCAGGGCACAACTCTTCAATGCGCCGCATGTGTCGATCATACCCGGTCTGATTATTTTCCTGCTCGTGATCAGCTTGAATGTGCTTGGTGACGGTGTGCGCGACATACTCGATCCACGCCTGCGGTCCGGTGCACTTGCACGCCCCGGCGCCAGAACGGAAATAGCCCGTGATCGCGCCACGAAATCCGATGCGCCCGGCGATGCGATATTGTCGGTCGAGGCGCTGGAAACAGGTTTTGTCAGCAGCGGGCGTTTCACGCCTGCTGTGAAGAGTGTTTCTCTCCAGTTGCATCGGGGAGAGTGTCTCGGTCTCATTGGGGAAAGCGGTTCAGGAAAAAGTGTTACCGCACTTTCAATCATGGGGCTCGTGGCATCGCCGCCCGGGCTTATTCGCAGCGGCTCGATATATCTGGAGGGCAGGGATGTGCTTTCCCTGCCGGAAACAGAACTCACGACCCTTCGTGGAAGCAAAGTGGCCTATGTGTTTCAAGATCCGCTGACGACATTGCATCCGATGTATTCCATCGGCTGGCAGGTTGAAGAAGCCATTGGAGCGCATCGTCGCATGACGGCGGCCGAGCGACGCGAACAGGCAATAGCCCTGCTTGAGAAGGTTGGCATTCCGGACGCCCGAGACCGCGCCAGTCACTATCCGCATCAGCTTTCCGGAGGGCAGCGCCAGCGTGTTGGCATCGCGATGGGACTCGCCAATGACCCCGATATCATCATCGCCGACGAACCGACTACCGCGCTGGACGTGACCGTGCAGGCGCGAATTCTGGATCTGCTGCGTGAATTGCAGCGTGAGCGCGGTATCGCGCTGTTGTTCATCACCCATGACTTCGGGGTGGTTTCGGAAATTTGTGACCGCGTTGCGGTGATGAAAGATGGCGAGATTGTCGAGACTGGTTCTGCAAAAGAGGTCTTATCCAATCCGCAGCATGACTATACGCGTCGACTGATTGCTTGCGTGCCCGAACTAGGACAAGGCGCAAGTTTTCTCGACAAGGTAGCGAAAGTCTTCGGACGCGAGAATAAAGGCATGAAGGCATGAGTGAAATTGCGATCAGTGCACGTGAGCTTACCAAGACATTTGGCGGTGGGCGAACTCTTTTCGGTCGAAAACGCCATCAGGTCAATGCGGTCAAAAATGTTTCGCTTGATCTGCGGCGGGGGGAGACACTTGCCGTGGTCGGCGAGAGCGGATCGGGCAAAAGCACGCTTGCGCGCATGTTTGTGGGACTGACCGAACCGACAAGCGGGACCATGACAATCGCGGACCGCGATGCAACCGATCTACGCAAATCCGGTGCTCGCGCATTTGGCAAGGTCATTCAATATGTTTTCCAGGACCCTGTTGCCTCACTGAATCCGCGCAAGACGATCAAGCAAATTCTGGACGTTCCACTCAATCTTCTAGGCAAACTTGATGTTGCGCAGCGTGCACAGAAAATGGCGCAGCTGCTCGATGCGGTACAAATGCCCAGAGACACGCTGGATCGCTATCCGCATGAATTCTCGGGAGGGCAGGCGCAGCGCATCGCGATTGCGCGAACGCTCGCAGCGGAAGCCGAGATCATTGTACTCGATGAGCCCGTGAGCGCTCTTGATGTCTCGGTACAAGCTCAGGTTCTGTTGCTTCTGGAAGAGATCAAGCACGAATTTAATCTGTCCTATCTTTTCATAAGTCACGATCTGGCGGTCGTGGAAGCGATCTCGGATCGTGTAGCAGTGATGTATTTCGGGGAAATTGTCGAGGAAGCTGAAGCCGGAGAGCTTTTCGCTCATCCGAAACACGCCTATACGCGACAATTGCTGGAAAGCGCACCACGCATCAGGAAAGAGTAGAAGCGGCATGGTCAAGACGGGCCTTCAAAATAGAGGTGCAACAGGCGCACGAACGAGCGCGGGTGCAACAAAAGCCAAGCGCAGACCGGAGGAAATTGCCGACCGCATCAAAGATTTCATACGAGCGAAAACACTGGAACCCGGGGATCGACTACCTCAGGAAAAGGAATTGATCGATCGGTTCAAGGCCGCCAAGGGGACTGTTCGTGAGGCGATGAAAGCGCTTGAAACGCAAGGGCTTATCTATACGCGAAGCGGGCCGGGAGGCGGCGCATTTGTGGCTGAGCCATCGGCGCGACATGCCATGGAAATGCTGGGCAGCTTTTTCTTCTTTGACCAGCCAAGCTTGAGCGAAATCTACGCGATACGTAAATTGCTGGAACCGGAAATTGCTGCATTGCTTGCAGGCAAACTCACACAAGGCGATGTCATCAAGCTTGAAAACACGATGCGTATCTATGACCGCCCTCCGCTTGATCTGGAAGATCAATATCAGCAACGCGTGGCGGAGCTGGATTTCCATTCGCTGCTGGCGCAACAATGTCCAGACAGACTCCTAGGTTTCGTTTGTGGGCTGACGCATCACCTTTTGCGCAGCCTGCCTGTTGCGCGCGCCATCTATGCAGATCCAACGCCTGCTTCCCGCGAAGCTGGCCTTGTTTTCCAGCATCGCCTGCTTGCCGCTCTTACGGAAAACAGGGCCGGGGATGCCCGGCGCATCACTTATGAACATATGGCGGCAGCGGAAGACTATATGCTTTCAAAAGCCAGGACTGTCGCTATTGCGGGATAGGAAAAGTCGATAAAAATGGGAACCATCCCGGCGCTCTTGCATTTGCAACTATGAGGGCCGCCGCCAGAACATAAGCGACGGCCCCATTTTTGATAGCGTTACTGGAAAGGTGTGAAACAGTTTTCAGCAATGCAAAAAGACGGAGTGGGTATGGCGGATCAACCGTCACAGGACACGCTCCCATTATGACAATGGAGGTTTCGACCCTTTTTATGTGTGGAATTTGCGGAGAAGTCAGGTTCGATGGCGGTACGCCATCGGTTTCGGCAGTCTCGAAAATGGCAGATGTCTTGAGCCCCAGAGGGCCGGACGCATCTGGTATCGTCATCCGGGGCAATATCGGCTTCGGCCACAGAAGACTGAGAATTCTCGATCTTTCCGAAAAATCTCAACAACCCATGATCGATGCAGATCTAGGTCTGACATTGGTATTCAATGGATGTATCTACAATTTCCGCGAGTTACGCGCAGAGCTTGATGCGAAAGGTTACCACTTCTTCTCCGATGGAGATACCGAAGTGATCCTGAAAGCCTGGCATGCCTGGGGAGAAAATTGCGTCTCGCGGTTTCTAGGAATGTTTGCTTTCGCGATCCACGAACGCGATACAGGGCGGATTATTCTTGCCCGTGATCGTTTCGGGATAAAGCCGCTCTATCTCGCCGAGGTCAATGGCGCATTGCGCTTTGCATCTTCTTTGCCTGCACTGGTGAAGGCGGGTGGTGTTGATACATCAATTGACCGTGCTGCCCTCCATAATTACATGAGCTTTCACGCTGTCGTTCCGCCGCCGCGTACGATCTATGAAGGCGTACGCAAGCTTCCGCCCGCAACGATGCGCATTTATGAGGCCAATGGCAGTTTCAAGGATCGCATCTATTGGCAGGCGCCTTATCGCCGACTTCCGGGTGACAGCGCGCTCAGCCGCGAGGAGTGGCAGGTACAGCTGCTGGACATGCTCCGCCTCGCATTCAAAAGACGGATGATTTCAGATGTTCCGGTCGGCGTTCTTCTTTCCGGCGGAGTGGATTCCAGCCTTATCGTGGGTTTACTGGCGGAAGCAGGCCAGACTGGCTTGATGAGTTTTTCTGTCGGTTTCGAAGAAGCCAATGGTGAGAAAGGCGACGAATTCGTCTATTCGGATCTGATAGCCAAGCACTTCGAAACGGATCATCATAAGATCTTCGTTCCGTCGGCGGATCTTATGGACGCTTTGCCCGGAACCATTGCCGCCATGTCGGAACCGATGGTCTCTTATGACAATGTCGGCTTTTACCTTCTGTCTAAAGAGGTGTCGAAACATATCAAGGTGGTCCAATCCGGTCAGGGTGCTGACGAGGTGTTTGGTGGCTACCACTGGTATCCGCCGCTTGTGGATTCCAACGACGTCGTTAGCGACTATGCCAAGGGCTTTCGCGACCGCACGCATGCCGTGCTTGCAACGCAACTGTCTCCGGAATGGATGCCCGAGCGAGATTACAGTCAGGAACTTCTCGAAGAGAAGTTGCTAGAAGACGGTGCCGATACGCCCGTTGATCGTGCACTCAGGCTTGATACCAATGTCATGCTCGTGGATGACCCGGTCAAGCGCGTCGATAATATGACGATGGCATGGGGGCTGGAAGCGCGCGTTCCTTTCCTTGACCACGAACTGGTTGAACTGGCAGCGCGTATTCCGCCGGAAGAGAAGCTGCGCGATGGCGGTAAAGGCATCCTCAAGGACGTAGCGCGAAAAATCATTCCAAGCGAAGTCATCGACCGGAAGAAGGGTTATTTCCCGGTACCGCAGCTAAAATATATCGCTGGCCCTTATCTCGACATGCTGCGAGATGCGCTTTCATCTCAGAAAGCACGTGAGCGTGGGCTTTTCCAGCGTGACTATCTTGAGCGTCTGTTTGACAAACCATCAGACCACATCACACCGCTGCGTGGCTCGGAACTGTGGCAGGCCGGACTGCTGGAAATGTGGCTCCAGACACAGGAGGCATAAATGCGAAATCATGGTGAGGAACATATGACCCGGCAGAAAGCCAGGGGCGGCAAGGCTCTTTCGCATCGTCTGACACGCTTGCGCACGCCTGAAAGTGCTGGATTTTACCAGGAACATTCGCATGGCGGCAACAAGGTGGAAGCCGATAGTAGACAACACAATGTCACCCTCGATTGCGGTTGGGGGCGACTGTTGTTTGCCCAGACATTCGACAGCAATCAGTCCATTGTCGACGCAATGCGAGCGGAAGCGCCAGCGAGCAGAGATATTCTATTCTATGTCAGCGATCCGCACGTACTGCTGTCGCTCGCACCCCACGAGATATTCCTTGATCCGTCGCATACATATCGTCTGGAACTCTCAACTTACCGGGCCGGTGGACGCCGCACACGCGGCATCACCATTCGCCGCGCTATTTCAGAAATTGATGCGGACGGCATCAATGGAGTTTATGCCGCGTGCGGCATGGTTCAGCTTCGTGAAGACTTCTTTTCTGCAGAGCGCGTCAATCGTGCAGTCACCTATTTTGTCGCTCAGGACGATGTCACTGGCGAGATTGTTGGCACAGTGACGGGTATTGACCATCAGCGCCTGTTCGATGATCCAGATCGGGGAGCGTCGCTTTGGTGCCTTGCGGTTCACCCTCAGGCACGCCAGCCCGGCATCGGCGAAAAGCTGGTGCGCATGCTTGCCGAACATTTTCAGGCTCGCGGCCTGCGTCATGTTGATTTGTCAGTGCTGCACAATAATGAAAATGCAATTCGTCTCTATGAGAAACTCGGTTTCAATCGCGTTCCGCTCTTTGCGGTTAAATGCAAAAACGCAATTAATGAAAAGTTTTTCGCATCCCGTCTCGAAGCTGTTGAAGCACTTAATCCCTATGCACGGATTATCGTAGACGAGGCAATGCGTCGGGGCGTGCAGGTCGATGTAACGGATGCAGAGGGTGGGTTCTTTCGTCTCTCTTATGGGGGGCGTTCGGTTCATTGTCGCGAAAGCTTGTCCGAGATGACATCCGGCGTTGCGATGTCGATCTGCGACGACAAAGCCGTAACCAGACGCGTCGTCGAAAAAGCGGGACTGGTTGTTCCCGCGCAGATTTCCGCAGACGAAAGTACTGAAGTGCTTGAGGCATTCTTACGCCAGCATGGGAAACTTGTCGTCAAACCGGCGCGAGGAGAGCAGGGGCGCGGAATTTCCGTTGGAATATCCGACATGAAACACCTTCAAATAGCGATCAAACAAGCCCGCACTGTTTGTGATCGTGTGTTGCTGGAGGCATGTTTTGAGGGTGAGGATTTGCGTCTGGTCATCATCAACTATGAACTTGTCGCCGCGGCAGTGCGGCGCCCTCCACGTGTGGTGGGTGATGGAAAAGCAACGGTGCGAAAGCTCATCGAAATCCAATCGCGAAGGCGCTCCGCTGCGACTGGTGGGGAAAGTCGCATTCACATTGATGCGGAAGCGAAACGATGCCTTCAGGAACAAGAATTGTCCCTCGATAGCGTACTAGAAGATGGCCACGAGATAACCGTGCGTAAAGCGGCCAATTTGCATACGGGTGGAACTATCCATGACGTGACGTCGATCGTTGACCCCAAACTTGTTGACGCCGCCTGTCGCGCCGCGCGCGCAATCAATATCCCAGTGGTCGGTATAGATTTCATGATCAAGCAGCCGGACCAACCAGAGTATATCTTTGTTGAGGCCAATGAACGACCCGGCCTTGCTAATCATGAGCCAAGGCCGACAGCGGCTAAATTCGTTGAGTGTCTGTTTCCCCAGCTCTACAGAGAAGGCTGATAAGGCTTCCGGTGTTACGTTAAACCTCGATATAAGCAACGCGGTCTAAGCGTCGATTATGTAATGACAATGCCCGCATCAAATACATCGCCATACCCAATCCATTTCATTGGCTCTATCGACGACGCTGGGGCCGTGAATGCAAAACAGGTGCCCGGCTTTTAGCGGGGCACCTGTTTTGCGTCTTTTGGTTCAGCAGTTGAATGCTGCTTGTTATGCCTTGCCGAGACGCTTGCGCAGTTCAGTATTTTCCGAACGAAGCTTCGCAGCCAGTTCCTTGCGCAGCTTGATGTTTTCGGCTTCCAGTGCCACAAGCGCCTTCAGATCGTCGCTCGTCGAAGATGCCTTTGCGGCAGCTGCCGGTGCTGCGGTCTTTCCC
>Ga0153948_1000606_pt1 | contig 19437 bp, 25 predicted proteins | sample TSNJ032MetaG_FD_104696 | JGI IMG/M metagenome (GOLD analysis project Ga0153948, IMG submission 104696) | Attine ant fungus gardens microbial communities from New Jersey, USA - TSNJ032 MetaG | ecosystem: Host-associated > Fungi > Mycelium > Unclassified | place: USA: New Jersey, Wharton State...
CATTTGCACTTTGATTTGAAAAACTATTGCAATGCACAGAAATAAATAGGTCAGACTTGCTTTTATTTCCCCGTGGTACAACTTCATTTAAAGACTTTACTTGCTGATACATTTCAACCTAAAATAGATTTTGCCTAAGTCTTATTGCTAAATATTCACAAATCTTTAAGGCAATATCTTTTTCTTTTGTACCTGATTTTGAAACCGCCCCTGGGTCGCTTCCACCGTGTCCGGGGTTTAGAAAAATTTTCATAATATTTACTCCTTTATTTCATCAATCCTGTGATGTGCCGATTTTGAACTTTCCTCAACTTTAACCATACGTTCGATAAGCCCGTTATGCTTATCTTGCTTTTCTTCAAGGCGTTATATTTGTTTTTCTATGTATTTAATTGCCATAGCCAAGCCACCTATAAAAATGCCTGCTGACAGTATATTTATGATTAACAGTAATAAAATCCAAGTAATTCCAATGTTATTGTCATATCTTCCAAGCCCTCTTATTTACTGTAGTTTGGAAGAAATCAACCGCCCAAGCCATACAATTAGCTTTAATAACATTTGTTTTGTGCATCTTTAAAATTTCCCTGAAAATCAGGCTTGTTAAGCGCCTGTACTCACATATTTCTATGCATTCTTTCAAAACTTCCTTATAAATAAAATCTTTCTTTTCGAGCAAAAAGTCGTGAATCATTGAGGCAATTAAATAGTGGTTATCTTTGGATTGCCCAAAAATAAATAGGGTTTTTGGTATATCTGCACCATTCCAAATATAACTTGCCTTAATTCTAAATGAAAACTTACGTAAACTTGTAAAAACAGTTACAATGACGTGATTGTCGAGTTTAAACGGAAATTTCTTTTTTTCTTTCACAAGTTCTTTACTGTCATTTTCAGAAATAACACGCATACGGACTTTGGGTGTTACGTCAAACGTAACCCGTTCTATTTTTTCTTTCATACTAGCCCCACTATTCTACTTCACCTAAAACTTTATTGCCAAGCTGATTAAGCCCCTCAACAATACCTTTTGCAATCTCATTAGCCTGTGCAGCAGTGAGGTTAAATGCTCCCTTGCTTGCAACATTTACAGCAGTAGGCAAAATAGCGGCAATCAAGGCTTCTTCTGCCTTATCGACTTTTTCAGACTTACGAATTTTATCCACAACTTTTTTCACCGCAGTGCGGATTGCTTTTAATATTTTCATATCTTCCTCCTAACCGAAAAATGCCTTTTGATAGGCTGTTGTAACTTCCATTTCAAGCGCACAGTATTGAGTAAATGACATCTGCGGGCTTAAATGTTGAATATTCTCTAAATATGCAGGTGTAAGCTCTTGCGTATAATCGGGCTCATCATAATAAATAAAGGCATTCGCCTGCAATGAACCTAAAGCCTGTGCAACACTTTTATATTGAGGCAACAACGAAATAAAATCGACCGTATCACCGTTTTTGAGGGTGGGTTTGAATTTTATAAAACCCAAAGATGTCTGAAAATAGTTTTGCGAAAACCATTCTTTTTGCTCAATTTCAAGCCTGTTTTTAGGTGCTAATTTGCCTTTTTCAACAAAATAAAGATTTTCTTCATCCGTTGTTATTTTGTCATCACCTGATGAAACAACTCTGTGAGTATCATCGTTCAAGCCCTCATCCGCTATAACTGCCACATCAAAAAATGCATAACGCGTATCTAAAAGCCTTTGCAATTCGGCTTTTGTTTCATTGGGAAAGTCTGCTAAACAGTTCAAATAGTCCTGCTTAGAATTTAAGAACTTTGGAAATCCTCTCATAGTTTTTTCTCCTTTATTTATGTGTACAACTTAACGATAAACTCACACCTCGCCCACCGAGAGTTGTGCTTACATACGAGCGACTATTATTCGCATTGCGACAACGAGAACCGCAGGACACCCCAGCGAGCCAATAACCGCCTGCGTGCAGGGCGTAAATAACACCATAAGTATTACCCCTTGTATTATCACCATCATAATTATTCCAAGTTGTTCCTCCATTGCCGCCCAACTCGTCAAGCCACTGGTAGAGAAATCCGCAACATTCTTCCACAAAGAATTTTGAAATCATACGCTTACCTGCTGTGTCAACGTGCCCGCCCGCTGTTTTTGGGTTAGGGCTTGCAGAGCCATATATAGCCGTTTTTTGGTTACTGCCCTCGACAAACATATTGAAATCATTATCTGTTGCAAGCATTTTTTTTGTTAGTTGCATATCCCACTGGTGGTTTTGTTGTTGTCTGCTATCTGCTACGACTGCTCCAAAAACAGATGTTAAGGCGCCATCTTTGCCACTTTGCAAGTATATATCGACCCATTTATCAAGCAAATCAACATAAACCATCCCGTTAGGCTCTGACTGCGGTCTATGGGATAAGCACCACACCGAATTAGGAATAATATCACCTGCATTGTACCCGATTGCAGGGTGTTGAGTTCCATCGAGCTGTGCAGGAGCATTCGCTGATGTTACACCTACACAAAGTGTATGGAAACCGCCTATTTTTCTCGTATTATTTGCGTTATATTCCTGTGGGTATGTACTATTCAGAGATGCTTTTAGTTCAATGGTTTTAATTATTTCTTCGGTTTCGCTGTCAATATCATCTTTTTGAACAACATAAATATAATAGTCAACTCCGGGCGTCAATGATGATATTCCAGTGTCCATAATCTCAAATATATTATATTCAGTGTCTTCGGTAATCTGTAAATATCTTGTGTCGTCATCTGAAATAACAAGCCGAATTTTTGTACCTTTTTTAATCATTATTTTGTTTATTTCATCCGAGACAATAAAACTTTTATCGTTATAAATATTGCCATAATCCGGCATAATTTGAGGCTCTATGTTATCAAAACGCTTGTTTACCTCGCTAATGCTTTCTTTGGTTTCGTTTATTTCTACTCCATTCAGATCAATTGCGTTTTTGCAGGTTTGAAAATTCTCATTTACTTCACCTGATTTTATTTTTGTCCCGGCAATAAAAATGTTAGGCATATTCATTTATTTTCCCCCGTACATTATGTTTTCTATAATTTGATTGTCAATTTTTCCCATTATTCTGTCCATTTTGGTTTGACCCTTGTTTAATTTGTTGTTAATTTTGCGCTGTATAACACTTTCAGGACTAACCATAGTTTTGATTATCCTTAACAAAACGACTAACTCCGTCAAGCATTGGCAATTCGAGCATAGCCCCTAAAGCGGCTTGTATAGCTTTCTCTTTGTCTTTTTGCGTTAAAGCGGTTCCAGCACTAAAAGGAATGCTCATTGGCTCTAATTGAGAATAGGAAGTATTGCCCCACGGAGCTTTTGTCTGAAATGGTCTTTCATTTATGGTCTCAAGATTTTTTCTTACTTGAAAATCTTCTATATCACCATTTGCAATTCCATTCTTTGCCAAACCATAGCCAGCTCCCATTGTTCCTGTCCCAATAATGCCTCTTGCTGCGTCCAAAGTAGCTTGTCTCTGATTGCCCTTGCTACCATTCACTACAGCTTTAATAAATCCTGCAGGACTGTAATTTATACCTTGTTGTACTATATTTGCAGGAGTTTGGGCATAAGGAATGGCTAAATCACCCAAGCCAAAATCTTTTGCGTTTGGAGAAATCCGATTTGTAAGTTTATTCAGGGCTTTTCTACCACCAAGTACGGCTTGAGAAACGGCACTATCATTTTGAAAAACAGCCTCTAAGGCTTCTTTTCTTGCCATTTCCAGTATTTCCGGCGTTGCTTCTTTCAGTCCTTGGGCTTTTAATTGGTTTGCTACACTCTCCTCAAGGGCACCGTGATAAAATGTTCTATCTGGCACTCTTAAACCAATATCAAGAGCAGTTTCAAGATTACCCAAAACAGGATCCTTAAAGCTTTTTCGTGCTGGCAAGTCAAAACGCCCGCCAATTCCTGTACGAGTGTCAATCCCCAATATTGCGTCCTCGAAAGCCTCTTTTGTACCCTTTATAGCACCCTGAAAACTGGTTTTTATTGTGGATTTACCCTTGTCCTATTGCCAGTAAATTTGCTTGCTACGTTATCAATTCCGGCAGCTAAATATTTTGAGCCAGTATCAAAAGTGTTAAATAATCCGTTGCCGACAATATTTCTCCCAATAGTTTTTGGGTTTAACAGTAAAGACAAATTGCGAAGCGTTTTAGCTTTTTGCCAGCCATTTACGGGGACTAATTCAGATTGATATTTCAATAATTGGGCTGTCGCTACGTCCCTCTCTCTGTCGTCTGTTTGTTTTAAAATATTTTCAGCAAGTCCCATTATCTCTTTTGCTTACTCAAAACAGCATTAAATTTCCGTTTAAAATTTTTAATATGTCTTAATTGACTATTATATCTAGCTTTTGCTGATGAGCACAAATGGGACATTTCATCAATTTTGAAAGCCTTAAAATTAAGTCGGAAGAAAAGGCGGAAATGTTTTTTCACTTGACTGAGAGTTGCTCTAATCTATTATTATTAAATTAAGGTAACTATAAAAACAAAAAGAGGTAAAAAATGAGAAAAATTTCGACATTAATTGCAATAACATTTATTATAGCATTGGGCGCACTATTAAATTCGGTAAATGCGGAAGCTGTTGCCGCAAAGAAAATTCTTGTGGTTTATTATTCGTATTCGGGCAACACAAAAGAAGTGGCTAATAAAATTCATAAAAAAGCAGGCGGCGACATTTTTGAAATAAAAACATCGCATAAATATACTTCCGTATACAAGGAACACACGGAACAGGCAAAAAAAGAAATTGCAGAGGGCTTTAAGCCGGAATTAACAACCAAAGTTGATAACATTAAAAAGTATGATGTGATTTTCATCGGCACACCAATTTGGTGGGGAACGATGGCTCCACCTGTTTTAACATTCCTGTCTGAATATGATTTATCAGGGAAAACTGTCGTGCCTTTTTGCACCCACGGCGGGGGCGGTCAAGCAAGAACGTTTGGTGACATAGCAAAACTGGCGCCAAAATCAAAAATTTTAAAAGGTGGTGAATTTTACGGAAACACTTCCACCCAAGGTGAAATAGACAAATGGTTGAATGAAATCGGGTTAATAAAATAGAAGGAAAACAGATATGAAAGTATTATTGATAAATGGAAGCTCAAATCAAAAAGGCTCTACTTATTCTGCCTTAAACGAAGTCGCAGCTGCCCTTGAAAAAGAAGGCATCGAAACAGAAATCCTTAATATAGGCAATATAGAACTAAGGGACTGTTGTGGTTGTCGTGTTTGCAAGACTGAAAAAACGGGTAAATGTGTATTCGAGAATGATATTGTCAACGAGATAATAGAAAAAGCCAAAAACTGTGACGGCTTTATATTCGGCTCTCCTGTTTATTATGCACACCCAACAGGAAGAATCCTGTCATTATTGGATAGAGTATTTTTCGCAGGCGGAGATAACTTTGCATACAAACCGGGTGCTGCCGTGGTTGTGGCAAGGCGCTCCGGCACAACAGCAAGTTTTGATGTAATAAATAAATATTTTACAATTAACAACATGCCGGTTGTATCAAGCCAATACTGGAATAATGTCCATGGGCTTGTGCCTGAAGATGTGCCCGGGGATATAGAAGGCTTGCAGACAATGAGGACTCTCGGCCGAAATATGGCCTGGCTTTTGAAGTGCATTGAACTTGGTAAACAAAACGGATTAAGCAGACCCGACAATGAAGAAATTATATACACAAACTTTATTTGATACAGGCAGCATTCCTCTTAACAATAAAGAGGAATAATTGGGTGGCAATTATTATGAAAAAGCATATTGGTTCGGAGACATAAGCCAATAGTTTTTACGGTGTCAGCAAGCATAAAAAATAAAAGGAGAATATTATGACAATCAAAGAAAACAAAAAGTTAATGAAAAAATTCGAAACAATGATAAACGCCGCCGATGAGAAATTGGCAGAAGAACTTATTGATGAAAACGCAATGTTTTATGCCCCGACACACAGCGAGCCGTTAATTGGTCCAAAAGGTTATCTGGAAATTGTTTATATGATGAGAAACTCTTTTTCCGATGTCCAATGGAAAATAGATGAGATGATTGCCGAAGACGACAAAATTGCTGTTCGCTATACTTGTACAGGCACCCATGACGGCAACTTTTTTGGCTTTGATGCAACGGGTAAAAAGTTCAAAGTAAGATGCATGAATTTCTATTATATTAAAAACGGAAAATTTACAGATGATATAGGAAATCCTGATATAATGGGGATAATGAAGCAAATAGGGGCTTTGCCGGGTTAAATAATTAAATAAATCCCTTAAAACTTTTAATACAAAATGCTTGACTTAGAGTCGCTCTAACCCTTTATTATTAAAATAAATAAAGGTGAAATCATGAGCGAATCAATTAATCGGCAAAATGAACAACAAGACAAAAACAATATCCTGCCGAAGAGCAAAAAAGGTCGGGTACTAAAATTACAACGAAAGGAAAATACCATGAACGAAACAATGAAAGATAAAATCGCACTTGTTACAGGTGCAAAACGCGGAATAGGTTTAGCAACAGCAAAAGCATTTGCCGAGGCCGGTGCAACTGTTGTGTTATCCGACATAGATGATTCTACAAAAGAGATGAATGAACTAATCACCGCAGGGCATAAAGCAATTTCAATCCGCTGCGATGTGGCTAATGAAAAAGAAGTTGAAAAAATGGTTGAACATATTGTATCCACCTTTGGCCGCTTGGATATGGCATACAACAATGCTGGCATAAACAGCCCCATTGCTGAAACCGCTGACGCTTCAAGTGAAGAATTTGATAAAGTAATGGGGGTTAATCTTCGCGGTGTGTGGAATTGTATGAAGTATGAATTGCGTCAAATGCGCAAACAAGAAAGCGGTGCGATTGTTAATTGTTCTTCCATAGGCGGACTGATAGGTATCGCAGAAAGAGGGATTTATCACGCATCCAAGCACGGAGTTATCGGTTTAACAAAAAGCGCAGCTCTTGAATACGCCGCAAGAGGGATAAATATAAATGCCGTTTGCCCCGGCACCATCAAAACGCCTATGGTTGATGAGATGATAGCTAGAGAGCCTGAGGCAATGCAAGCGCTAATTGAACAATTGCCTAACAAACGCTTAGGCCACCCCGAAGAAGTTGCCGCAGCCGTTCTTTGGCTTTGCAGCCCTGCCGCAAGCCTTATTGTCGGCCAAGCCATTGCCGTTGACGGGGGATATACTGTGCCTTAGGGTATTAATAAATTGAATTATAAATCTCTTCAATATCTTCTGCCTTTGTTGGCGCATACCAATTCTCGGAGCTGTAATTTTTCGACGTAGTTTCGGCTATCTTTTTCAAGTCCGCCTTGTCGATGTTCTCGATAACTTCGCTCAAACTTTTTGGTAATTTTAGAGTATCAAAGAAAAACTTGCTCAATTCTTCTATGGATTTTTTTGCAACAGTTTCGTCATCACTGTCTAAGCCCCAAACGTTTCTGCCAAAGGTTACGAATTTCTCTGTTTTGCCGCTCTTTATACAAAATTCATACCATTTCGGGTGAACTAAAGTAAGGCTCAAACCGTGTGTTATGTTATACTTAGCGCTCAATGCCTGCCCCATTGTGTGGCATTCATACCAAGCGGGTTTCAAGCCGTAATTTAAAATTCTGTTTATGGCAATTGTCGATGCCCAAAAAATCTGTGCTCTTGCTTCATAATCTTTGGGGTTTTCAAGAATTTTCGGCCCAAAATGTATAAGAGTTTTCAAAACCGCTTCGCACATTCTGTCTTGAAGATATTCATTGTTGTTTGAAAAATAGCCCCCCATAATGTGGCTCATTGCATCTGCCACCCCGCAGGCACTGTGGAAAGCATTAACTGAGAATGTATAAACAGGGTCAAGAATAACTTCGTTTAATCTTATAATATCGCTTGCCATGCCGTATTTTTCCATGGTTTCTTCATTTGTAAGAACGCTAAAGGGCGACATCTCCGTTCCGCTGGCGGCAAGAGTTACAATCCCAACAACGGGCAGCGAATCTTTTGGCGCAGCTTTGCCGCAAAAGAAATCCCAAACATCACCGTTGTATTTTACCCCTGTACCTATTGCTTTAGCGCAATCTACAGCGCTCCCACCGCCGACGGCGAGAATGCAATCGACATTTTGGGATTTTGCAAGTTCAATTCCTTTTTTTACTGTGCTTAGTAACGGATTTGGTTCAACTCCCGAAAATTCAACAAGTTCAAGGTTATTTTCTTTGGCGATTTCAATTATCTTGTCATAAATTCCATTTTTCTTAATGCTGCCTTGCCCATATACAAATAAGACCTTTTTGCCGTATTTTTCCAATATCTGACCAAGATTTTCAATCTGATTTTTGCCGAAATACGCTTTTGTTTTAATATCGTATACAAAATTTTCCATAATTTTATCTCCTATACATTTAAATATTTATTCCCATCTCATAAGCTTCTTTGGGCAGGTCCGTGTCGTTTACTTCCTCCATACCCCAAACGCCTGTGCCGTAAATTATACCTTTTTCTTTCGCGTCCGATAAGCAGGCTAAAAAACCTCTGAATTCTTCAATAGTTCTATTTAGACATCCCTTGTCACCGTCTGCCGCTGTCATAATAAAATAAAATTCTTTATTATTTATTTTTGTATATTTCGCGCAAGCCCTGTCAATTAAGGTTTTTAGTTGGCCGCACATGGTGTAAAAATAGACAGGGGTGGCCATTACAATAACATCCGAATCAATCATTAAATCCAAAATCTCAGCCATATCATCTTTTTGAGGGCAACCGCAGTAGTCATTTTTTGTGCAAAATCCGCAAGCCATACAATAGTTAATTGTTTTGTCTTTCAAAAAGATTTTTTGAACTTCATTACCGGCTTCCTGTGCCCCTTTCATAAATTGATCGCAAAGTGTATCCGAGTTGCCGCCTTTTCTTGGGCTTGAGGATATAATTAAAACTTTTTTACTCATTTTACCACTCCTATCTGCCTGTCAGCTTGTTCAATTCTTCGGGGTATCTTTCGCCAAAGATTTCGATTTTTGAAATTTCCGAATTGATTTCAGAGATTTCATCCGCGCTTAATTCAACATTAACCGCCCCCAGATTCTCTTTTAATCTTTCTAATTTTGTTGTGCCGGGAATTGGTACTATCCAAGGCTTTTGAGCCAAAATCCAGGCAAGTGCTATCTGAGCCGGAGTTACGCCTTTTTGTGATGCAACTTTTTTAACAAAATTAACAAACTTTTGATTAGCTTCCAGTGCTTCGGGAGTAAATCTCGGTACTTTGCTTCTGAAATCGTTACTTTTGAAAGTTGTTGTGCTGTCAAATCTTCCTGTTAAAAACCCTTTGCCTAAAGGGCTAAATGGCACAAAACCAATACCCAGCTCTTCAAGAGTCGGGATAATTTCAACCTCAGGCTCTCTCCACCACATCGAATATTCACTCTGCAAGGCCGATACAGGCTGCACCGCATGGGCTTTTCTGATTGTGCCCGCGCCCGCTTCCGATAACCCAAAATATTTAACTTTACCCTCTTGAATAAGCTCTTTTACTGTCGCAGCAACATCTTCAATGGGTGTATTAGGGTCAACTCTGTGTTGGTACAATAAATCAATTCTATCGGTTTTGAGTCTTTTTAATGAGCTTTCAACCATTCTTTTAATGTTTTCCGGTTTGCTGTTTAATTCGGTCAATTTTCCGCTTTTAACATCAAAGCCGAACTTTGTAGCAATAACAACCTTATCGCGATAACCTGCAAGAGCTTCGCCTAAAAGTTCTTCGTTTGTATAGGGACCATATACCTCTGCTGTATCAAAAAAAGTAACACCCAATTCAATCGCGGAATGTATCAAAGAAATCATTTCGTTCTTGTCTTTCGGCTCGCCATAGCTGAAACTCATTCCCATGCAGCCCAAGCCGATTGCAGATACTTCCAATCCTTGTCCTAATTTTCTATATTTCATAGTTACCTCCTTTTTTATGTTGAAATGAGTGAGTAGAACAAAAACTCAGTTTTTGATTTCCGAGCGAATGAACAAAAAAGCGTAGCTTTTATGTTATGATAATCTTACAGTTTGAGAGCAACTCTCAGTCAAGTGTTTTATAAAAAAGAGGTAAATTCATGTATACGATTAAAGAAGTAGCAGACAAAGTGGATGTTTGCGAGCATACGATAAGATTTTGGGCTAAGAATAATTTTTTTCCCTTTATAACAAGGGATAAGAATAATATCCGAAAGTTTGATGAAAAAGACATTGAGTGGGTAAAAATTGTAAAGTGCTTAAGAAGCGTAGGCACCGACAATAAATCTATAAAGAAATATATTGACCTTTGCTTAATCGGCGATTCAACAATTCCCGAGCGCTACGAAATAATAAGGGAAACAAAAAAGAAGGCTCAAGAGCAAATGCAAGAGATAAAACAGCAAATGGAGCTTTTGGATTATAAAGAAAGCTATTATCAAGATTTGATTAAGAATAATGAAAGCGACAAGTGGAACCCTTTGAATAAAAAAGAAGAAGCTGAAGCTGTTTGCTGATGTTTGTTCTGGGCAAGTCTATGCGCCAACTTCCGACTTGCATGTCAGACCAAGCTACAAAAATGTCAAACTCTAAGTCAATTTACAGTCCGTTCTGTGTCCATTTCTCATTTTGAACAAAATCCTCATTATATGAATTTATTTCTTTATTTTCGCAAAGTGCATCATAAGCATTATCTAATTCCTGAGCTGTGATGCCTAAATACCTTTCTGTAGTAGCTGCATTACCTGTAACTAAAATGGCCAAAATGTTTGAATTGCTGTATGGCAACTTTAAAGGTGCATCATATTGGGAAAAGCTTGTTAACAAACTAAACTCAGTTGCCCCATCTACATCTCCACACTAATCCAATCTCTGTATGGGTATTAGTTTATATCGAGAAAATAATTAGTTTTGTCCTTAGTTTTACTCTCAAAATTCAAACATATCGCACAACTACATCTCAATCCTCCTTTCTAACTCTATGATATAGTCTGAATACTATTTTTTACTAAGGCGCCTATAAAGTCTCAAGCTAACTGTGTGCTTATATTTATTTAACCCTTTTCAAAATACATTTATCATGCTAATGTAAAATCATCAACAAGGAGAAACTTGGGTGTAAGCCCCAAACTGTGCCGCAACTGTGATAAAAGTTTAGCTTTTTAAGTCAGAATATCCTTGTAGTTTACTTACGAGCATAAGGAATTTTATGAAAAAGATTTGCTTTACACTATGTGTGTGTTTGGTCGCTGCCATACCCACACTTGCTATGCAAGAATCACAGCAGGATGTACAAAATGAACTTCAAACAGATTCTCGGTTTATTGAGCAAAAATTACATTTAGAAACAAAAGAGAGTGAAGGTTCCCCTTTTTCAAGAAAACTGAGTAAGGACGAAGTTTACTCTCCGGGCAATAAGGTTGAGTCCAAAAAGTATGCAACCTCGGGAGTTGAGGTAATAACATCTCAAGATATAGAAAACCAGAATTCTCCTGTTATTTCTGAATTGATGAATCAACTGACCGGTGTTACTGTTCAGCGCAGCGGGTCTATAGGCGACATTTCAAGCTTTAGAATACGCGGCGTTGACAGGGTTCGTGTAACGGTTGATGGCATAAGGGCGGACAGCCCTTCGGACAATAAGTTTTATTTAAATAACTATCTCTCTGATGACATAGAGCGCATTGAAGTTGTAAGAGGCCCGCAGGGTAATATGTCCGGTGCCCAAGCTTCGGGCGGTTTAGTCGGTATATTCACAAAACAAGGATACGGTGAAGGTCAGTTTAAAACGAGCTCCGAATTTGGAAGCTTCTCGACATTTAAAGAGAGAATAATGTACGGAATGGGCGATGAGAAAAAAGATTTTTACTTGAGCACCACCTTTCTTAAAACTGATGGCGGTCTCCGCATTGACAGCCCGTCAGGAAATCGTGTCAGGCTCGGAAATGACGATTTCAAAAGCTTTAATGTAGTTACAAATGCGGGATATAGAATTCTTGATGGCAAGGGTGAGTTGCGCCAAATTTTCCGTCTTAACAATGCAGTAAAACAAGTCGGGGTAAACGGTTATGGCGATACTCTTATTCAAGATTACAATGACCACACTAAAAACCTGGATATTATGAGTACAACTATTTTTAACTTAAAGCCAAACAATATTTATGACTCATCTACAAGGTTTGGTATATTTACAACAAGAAATGTTTTTTACCAATTCCAAGACCCGATAGACCCGACCTGGCTGCATGATGAATCCGATGGCAGAAGCTATTACAGAGGTACAAGACTTAACTTCATATCACAGCACAATTTTAACTACAAAGACTGGAACCGGTTCTCGGTTGGTTACAATATGGAGTATAACAAATTTTCCTCAATTTCTGACTATGACGCAACTTCTTGGGGTCCCGCAACCCATGATACCTACTGGGGAGACTCAATGCAGAATGATATTTACATTAATGACACCATTAACATAAAAGATAAGTTAATCCTTAAAGGCGGAGCAAGGATGATTAACCACTCGATATTCGGTACTTATATTACCCCAAATGCCTCTGCTGCCTTAGTTTTACCTACTTTTAAAATAAAAGACAGTTACTCAAAAATCCGCGGCTCTTGGGGTGAGAGTATTTCTTCGCCCACTTTTTATCAGATGTTCGGCGAGATAGCAGGCATGCAGCTTCCAAACAGAGATTTAGACCCCGAAAAACTCAAGGGCTGGGATGTCGGTTATGAACAAAGTTTCTACAACGGCAAACTAAGCTTTGACTTTGGGTATTTTAACAATAAATATGATGATTATATAGGCTGGGACGGCGGATGGCCCGGACAGTATATTAACATAAGTTCTGCAAAAATATCGGGTTATGAAGCGGGTATAAAATGGCAGCCTAATCATCTTTTCAGGGCAAGTCTGAATTATACTTACTCCGATTCTCAAGATAACCAGAGCGGTTTGGAGCTTGCAGGTGTACCGAAAAACCGTATTAACTACTCGATGTTTTTTACACCCAATGAGCGTATAACACTTTTTGCGCGTGCAGATGCCTCAACTGACAGGGTCTACACCATTTCAAATAATCAAGAACAACGGGTAGGCGGTTTTGTAGACGTGTCTTTGGGTGGACGCATAAAGCTTTTTTCTTACAAAAAAATGCATGTATTTTTAGCGGGTCAGGTGTATAATCTACTTAATCAAGGTATTTCTATGTACAAAGGATATTATCAGCCGGGTGTTCACTATATGGCGGGTATATTTGTAGAATTCCGCGGATTAGGGGAAAAACTGTGAGAAGAAGCAAAAAGATTTTAATACTTACGGCCTCTGTGGTTTTTATGCTCTTTTGTCTCTATATATCACTTTTTTGCGGTTACAAAGATAACGGAATTGATTTTATAAAACACCTCACTGAAAAGAATGGAGAAGACTTTCTTATATTCGAACTTCTGCGCGCTCCGCGTGCGCTCAAAGCCGTAATAGCAGGCTCTTGTCTTTCTCTTGCAGGACTTTTTATGCAGGCGATAACAAAAAATCCTCTTGCAGAACCTTATATTACAGGTATATCATCAGGGGCGGGTCTTGCAATAGTTCTTTCTATACTTTTTTTTGGAGGCTCAAATTACTCTTTTTGGGGCTTTGTCGGCGCATTTTTAAGCTCTGTCACAGTGATACTTTTTGCAGGCCTCAATAAATTTTCTTTAACAAAGCTTATTCTGGTGGGGCTTTCGGTCAATATTTTTGTCAGTTCACTTATTTCGCTCTTAATAATAATGAACGGCGAAAGGGCCTATCCGCTCATGCTTATTCTCTCGGGCGGCCTTACAAACAATACGATAATTTCAAATAAAATACTTTTTGCTTTTTTTGTTTTTGCAATTCTTTTGTGCATTTTCATAATCCCCAAACTTAATTTCCTTCGTCTTGACAAGGATTTAGTTATGAGCTCAAACGCGAATAAAGATTTTTACATAGTTTTTATAATAGTTTTATCATCGTTTTTAACTTCTTTGAGCGTTTTCTCCGCAGGAATAATAGGTTTTGTAGGTATTATAATTCCGCAACTTTCCAAACTGCTTGTAGGACAAGATTTCCGTTGGCTATTCTTAATAAATATATTTTTAGGCTCGGGTCTTATGCTTATCTCGGACTATATTTCAAGAGTAGTTCTCTACCCGCTTGAAATACCGCTGGGTCTTACAATAGCACTTTTGGGTGTTCCGGTATTTATATTTTTTCTTACAAAAAAAGGCGGTAAGCTTTATGAGTAATGTGTTGGAGGCGAAAAATTTAACAATAAGACTTGGTGACTTGACGCTTTTTGAGAATATAAATTTCGAAATAAAAAGCGAACAAATTTCTGTAATTATGGGACCAAACGGCACGGGTAAGACCAGTATTATGAGAGTATTGGCAGGAGCCATAAAACCTTTTGGAGGAAGTGTAAAAAACTTTGCAAAATCAACCTTCTACCTGCCCCAAAAGATAACTTATCCGCATAATATTACACTTTTTGAGTACCTTTCCTCTATTTTCTTCAACAATAACTGGAAGTGGTATCTTGAAAGGGATGAAAAAAGACGTATAGTGGAAACTTTGAAAGACTTTGAACTTTTGGGCAAAAGGGATGTTTTTCTTGAGCAGCTGAGCTCCGGTGAAATTCAGAAGGCAAATATTGCACTGGGACTTTTGTCGGGTGCAGATTTACTGCTTCTTGATGAGCCTACATCCAATATGGACTTGGTAAACCAAATGAAAATACTGGACATACTTAAGCACCTTAAAGCAAAAAAAGTTACTATAGTTATTATTTTGCACGATTTAAACCTGGCATCAAACTATGGTGACAGTTTTATCGGTGTTAATATGGCAAGAGTCCCCCTCTGTGCGTCTAAAAAAGATTTTTTCTCTGTAGGTGTTCTGGAGGAAATTTACGGGCTAAAGTTTAAGGTGGTGAATGGTGAAAAAAGCATTTTTGTTCAAACTTTTAATTAGTTGTGCTCTTTTGCTCTTTGGCGCAAGTTCATCACAGGCAAAAGTCACATATGTAAGTCTTGTGCCAAACGTGACAGAAATCATATACGCACTGGGCCTTGAAGAAAACCTTGTGGGTGTTTCAAGCAGGTGTGATTATCCAAAAGCCGCTCAAAATAAAGAAAAAATAGGGTCTTTGTACGGAATAAATAAAGAGAAAATTATAAAACTTAAACCGACATATGCATTTGCACTCTCTGCAACGAAGCCTTTTGTTGTTGAACTTGAAGGTATTACAAAGTTTGTTTATTTTGACTTTGATTCAGTGGATTCCATTTTAAATTCTATACGAACCATAGGGGAGATTTTTGGTATTCAAGACCGTGCCGAATCGCTTATAGAACACATTAAAAAGAGTATAGGGCAGGACAATTCAGGTGTTCGGGGTAAAAGTGTTCTTTATGTGATTCAATCACAACCACTTATAACTATAGGCAACAAAAGCTATTTGACAGATGTTATAAGCCTCTCCGGAAATTACTCTGTTACACATGATGTCGAAGGTTACTACCCTTCGATTTCTCGAGAATATGCAATAAAGCTCCGTCCCGACTATGTCGTTGTCGGACCTTATGCAGATGTTGCAATTCTTGAAAAGTTTTTAAAAAATACAAAGTTTGTAGAGATGACCCAATATCAAAATGACGTTATAAACAGGCCGGGTCCAAGAGTTGGCGAATCCGTTAAATTTTTTGGCGGACTTAAATAAAGATTCGATTTTATTTTCTGCAAACTATGTTAAAATAACCCTATGTTTGAAGCTAAACTTAAAAAAATTGATAAACTCAAAACAGAATTAGACTCTCTAAGGCCCTTGAAGCCAGAACAAGTGGCAAGTTTAAAGAGTATGTTTGATGTGGAGTTAACCTACAATTCTAACGCCATAGAGGGGTCTACACTTGACTTTGCCGAAACAAAAATTATCCTTCTGGAGGGTATGACCATTGGCGGTAAGACTACAAGGGAACATTTGGAAGCCATAAACCATAAAGATGCTATAGATTACATTGAAAAAATTGCCCAAAAGAAAACAAAAAATATCACCCGGCTTGATATCTTGGCTATTCACAGGATTATCCTCAGAGGCATTGACGATTCCAATGCAGGTAAATACAGAATTTATGATGTTTATGTAAATAAAAGCGGTGGACAAAAGCACAAATTCCCGCCGCCAAGCAAAGTTGAAAACCTGATGGATAACTTTTATATGTGGCTGGCTGAAAACAAGAGTATGCACCCTGTACTTTTGGCTGCGCACGCACATTACAAACTTGCTTCAATCCACCCTTTTATAGATGGAAACGGCAGATGCTCAAGGCTTTTGATGAACTTAATTCTCATCCAAAACGGTTTTCCGCCGGCAATAATCAAAATGGTGAAAAGAAAAGAATATATTTCAGCAATTCAAAAGATGGATGAGGGCGAAACGGGAGACTTTTGCAACTTTATTATAAACGCCGAGACAGAGAGTCTGAAACTGTATATCGACACAATAAATAATAATGTTATTTGGCAATAACATACTTCATATTTTCCAACAATATTGACACTTTGATATCTGATATGAAAATACAGAAAAATCCTACGCAAACAAAAATTCAAATTAAAGATGATAAACCCTCTTCAATCTTTAACGACATACCGAATGATGTAAATATGCATATCCAGACTAATCCGAATAACAGCGGAAAAGGCAAAACTCACGGTAAAGGTAAAAACAGCAAGTTTCTATTCTGGATACGTCAGGAAACAGATAATAGCGCTGCTTGATATTTTTGAATACATGTAATTATTTTATAAATCAACTCACTAATTTTTTACCCAGTTCAAAAGCTTTTTGTAAATCTTTAGGAAATTCCTCCGCCTTTCTTTTGGCCTTATGTGCGGGGTCAAAAATCTCGCAAACATATTTAGAATAGTCATCAAACTGCATCGTATCAGTTACATAAAGCGGTTCGCATCCTGCAAAATTTCTGCTTATATACCCCTCAAGTTTCCCCAGTGTGGCAGGATAATCCCATTCGTTCATCATATTTTCAGGAACATTCATTGTGTAAATAAAAGCTGTCGGAATCTTGTTTGTATTTAATGAAGAATAGTTGGCATCATATACTAAATATTGAAAAAGCAATCTTTCTGCAAAAGATCTCATCTCACCCGTTACATTCCCGAAATACACAGGCGAGCCCATAATAAGTGCGTCAGCTTTTTCTATTTTTTCCAAAACGGGTGAAAGCTCATCCCTGTAGGCACATTTACCGTAACTTTTACCACCTGTAAGCTTACAGGCAAAACAACTCACACAGCCTTTAAAATTAAGATCGTAGAGGTTTATAATTTCTGTCTTTGCACCCGTAGAAGCTGCCCCCTCCAAAGCACTTTTTAAAAGTGCAGCAGTGTTTTTGTTTTTTCTTGGACTACCATTAATTGCTATAATATTTTTCATGAATTTAATTTCCTAAAGTCTTCTATAATTTTTAACTATACACCATCATTTTTGCATCTTACAATATGTAAAAATGATTATACTATAAAATCTTTTTGAATTTTTCAAACAAGCGTTCGCAAATTTTCAAACAGGTTGTTGGTATTTTAGGTTCTGCGCTCACCTGAAAATAGTCTTAAAATGCATTATTTTTTTAAAAATATATTTATTGTATTAATAATTTGCGTTAAAAAATGTAACAAAAATTTCTACATCTGCAATTTATCTTTGATATATATACTTTATATATATCAAAGATAACAGTAGTAGAAAGTGCGGTATAAAATGACTGGGCAAATTACAATAGGGAACCAGACCTTTGATCTTAGTAAGATTAAAAGCATCAAAAAAGATGACGCATCAGCTGAGGGCAGTAAACTTGTTAAACATTTATTCGCCAATGAAAAATGGCTTGGCGGAAAAGTTGACGGCGTTCTGGATGAAAATGAATTATCTGAATTTATTAAAAGGCTTGATAAAAATGGTGATAACAACATTTCAATGAGCGAGATTGAAGAATGGAAAGACGCCAATATTGCAAGCGGAAATAAAATTCACCAAACCTTTACCTATGATGATATAATAAACCTTTTGAAAACTACTGTAGGCATTAAAAGCGATACGTCTTCCAAAAAGGACGAATACAAAAAGCTTGAAAACAGACAAATTGAAGGTCTTCAGGAAATAAGCAGACTTTCAAGCAAATATGTTGATGATCCGGAAACTTTAAATAAAGAAACAGATGCCCTGTCGAAGGATGCATATAAACTGTATAAGTTTACTCCTGACGGTTATATGGATATGGAAAAAGATAAAAAATTCGATGCTTACAAAGAGGCCATATTGGCTCTTGGCGAAGGTATGGCCGAAGAGTATGATACAGGAAGTACTGATGGCCAAATTGATATAGACGAATTTAAACACATGCAAAAGGGCATCCAGAGAGCAATTATGGGCAACCAAATGACAAGTGCCGAAGCTGAGAAACTTATGAATTCAGATGAGTTTAACTCTTATTTGGAAGATTTTTTCTCCATACTGGATATTGATGGTAGCGGAAAACTTGACACAAAAGAGCTTGCCACCCAGTTTGCCCTCATGGATCACGGCAATGTTTCGTACGACGAAATGTTTGAAAAAATTGAAAATGGGCCAAATTATGACGGAAGACTTAATATCTTTGATGGTATCGAATTTGCCCCCGGCGATACTGAAAGCATAGAAGCTGCTCAAGATTTGTACAAGGAATACTACGAAGTTTTTTTTACAGCATAGCAGGTTAATACTAAAGACACTAAATTAAAGATAAAATGCATATAAAAGACCCGATTCAAATTAGAGTTGGGTCTTTTATTTTTAAAATTTCCCGACCGCTTTTGAAAACACTTGATATTTTTCCGGGCAATATAAAGTCCGACTATGATTTTCCTGTTTCCCCGAATAAGTAGCTGTTTTTCTAACTCATCTTCAAGGTCTTTTAGCTGCCTTGATAGAGGAAGGTTGTGCCATATGCAGAAATTCCGCAGTCTTTGTGATGCTATCTTCTCTTATAACAGCTATTCTTTGTATTTTTATTTAAAGTCACTTTATTGAGAACTAGCGCAAAATAGCTATTGCAAAAACTTTTTTTTGTGTTTTAATAAGTAACTATACTCGGGATACAAGGGGAACACGAAAAATGAGAATAACAGGGATTACAGCTTATACAGGCTCTACTTTAGGGTCAAAAAATAATGTAAATTTCGGCAAATTCGCAGATCAAAATGCTGATGACAAAATGAAAGAACTTTTAGTCGATGCTCCGCAATGGAATCCTGATATGTTATATAATATGGTCAAGGAAGAACCAAGTATAATAATACGAACAGAAAAAGACGGGACTCTGCAGGGTGAAC
>Ga0153948_1000610_pt1 | contig 19349 bp, 30 predicted proteins | sample TSNJ032MetaG_FD_104696 | JGI IMG/M metagenome (GOLD analysis project Ga0153948, IMG submission 104696) | Attine ant fungus gardens microbial communities from New Jersey, USA - TSNJ032 MetaG | ecosystem: Host-associated > Fungi > Mycelium > Unclassified | place: USA: New Jersey, Wharton State...
CTTTGAGATGTTTTTGGTACCGTTTGAAAGGTCTTCTTAAGGGCTTTTGGTGGCCATTTAGATTGTTGAAATCGGTCAAGTATCCCTAGAGTTATGGTCCAAATGAAGTTTGTGATAACTACCTAGTTCTATTAAAATCCATCCTGTAGTTAACGTAAGTCAAGTATGCCTGTATAAGCCCTAGATAGAAGAATAGAAAAGAACATCACCAAAGCTAGTCATCATAAAAGGAGAAGAAGAGTTTGAAGTAGAGAGAATACTAAATAAAAGGGTAGTAAGAGAAAAGAAGAAGTTCTTGGTACAATAGAAAGAATATACAGCAGAAGATACATAGAAAAATAGAAAAAATCTGGAAAATACAAAAGAGTTGGTAGAAGAGTTCGAGAGGGAGTATGGGAAAGAGGCCAAAGAAATAAGGAAATAGGAGGAAGAAGATAATAAGAAGGTATTCTCAAGGGAATTACCTGGAAGGTTTATAGCAAAAGTATTGTGGAAATGATCAAATAAAGAGTATGAGAGGCAGAGAGAGAGAAGATAGAAAGAAAATTGGAATTAATGGAAATATTCCTCAGGATGAGGAATCTTGAAGGGGGAGCTGTGTTATAAAATAGCTTCTAAGAAGGAAACTCTTTCTTACATGTCTATCAACTTGAAGGACTTTACTGGTTTCCATAAAAGACTTAAATTATAAATAGTGTTGGAATGCTTACATAAACTATATAGTACTTAGTAAGGATCTTGTAATTGCAGGAGATAGGCACACAGACCATCAAACATTTGTATAAGTAGCTAGTAAAATCCAATAGAGAACTCTATTGAGTTCTTCCTGAACACTTACCTCGAGTGGTCCATAAGCCTTCATGACTAAGCAACAACAAATAGAGGTAATGCATTTTTTGTCTGTTTTTTTGTGTACTATAGGTTTTTGGTCTGATCATGTTTTTTATTGTTGGTTACAAGCAACCTGGTTGGTTTCTCTTATGAGTTTCTGTCTATATATAGATGCAACATTGTTACTTGCAAGTCCATAGCTGAGTACTGCGTTATCAACTGATGAATAAAAAGGAATTGATTTCCCACGGGGATTATGATAACTATTTGATAATCCAGCTGATTATTCGGCGCAGTGAGTGCCTGCCGTGTCAGGCAATGCTCATCAGGGGTGTGTCGGACTGCAGCTAATATCCGCCGCTTCGGTGGCTGATTCAATCAGCAGTTTCATTATATACCTAACCATAACCAAATACAGCTGCCCTAGCTTGCTCACAAGTCTCCTCCCACTCAATGTCCTCTTCTTACATCTGCCACAACGTCGACAACGATTCTGAAATGAATATAGAGGAGGATGACTTGAGCAGCGAAACTGAGTCAGTACCATCGGCAATTGTCTTTAGCGAATATGGACGAACAGGCGCAACGACAGTGACTTCCGCCGAGGATGACGGTGTTTCTATGCGGACTCCTTCGCCCGAACCTGAACCTATTATACACATGGACGAGCAACTGCGAGCCACTCTGTATAGAGAGGAGTTTGGCCGAAATCTGAACAGTTATTCAGATGTATACAAATTACCAGTGGATGAAGAGGAACTTGATCGTCTAGGCATATTCATTCACGTGAATGGGGTATTATTAAAATTGATTTTTTCATGAATTTCCAGAACGACAGTACGATATGTTGAATTCTCTTCTTGGTCACAAATTTGTCCCTCCAATGTACGAGGTTCTTGCAGAAGACGGCTCAGAGAAGGCAATAGTGGATCTTGGGTCGGGATCCGGCAACTGGTCCGTGTATCTTTCCATCTCTACCAGAGCCTAGTTTTGATCTACCTGAAGGATAATTGACGCGGCCCGGATATTCTCTCACTGCTCCGCGGTTGCGATTGACCTGGTCCCCATGAGAGTCATGTATGACATGATTGGCATACGATCTGATTACATCGATCCATCGATCCGAATGCCTCCTAATCTCAGGTTAATCTATACCCTTATCACCTCCAAATCTGATTTCCCTTCGTAGGTCAGAAGTGGACGATATAAACCTTGGACTGGAGCATTTTTATGGAGCTTTTGATGTTGTTCATGCCCGTCTTATTGCAACTGGGGTAGGGACCTTATATCCTCGACACAACTCTAACCAACTCTTTCGCATAGATTAAAGATTATTTCAGATTGATAGATGAAATCTCTGATGTCCTTCGGCCAGGTGGTTTAATCGACCTGACCGAGGTTGGCTTTCTCGCCTATGATAGACACCATCAGCCCATAGAAATTGATATTATACCCAACCCCAGAGATAAGAACTGGAAGTCACCCTATTGGGCACATTGGCTCAAAGCAGTCGCCATCATCACTTCCATTGGAGGAGGAGAACCTAGTGCATCTAGGAACCTCAAAGGCTGGCTCGATGTCCATCGCGCCTATGATGAGGTTGTTCACGATGAATTCTGGCTTCCAATAATTCCTGGAAACTACAATCGTCCTCCTGCCGAGGCAGAATTTCTCAGAAACCATCGCAATATCTTGGAATATGATGTTATTGTATGTTATTAACTTCTCGACGAACAGCAGTGAGGTCTGATGCAATCCAGACCTTCTTAAAGGCAGGGAGGCCGATGCTCCTCAGGCATGGATACGAAGAAGAATTTATTTTTGCCATTGAGCAACTCATTTTGGTAGAAATGCGGGAAGCGAAGGAACCCCAGTATTCACGCCTCGAACGCGTTTACGCCAGGAAGGTCCGAGAGCTTCCAGCATTCTCTTTTGATCAGCTGTAATAGGCCGATACCCTTCAACTTCATCTTCGTTATGATCAGAGGTATGTGTCCACTCTCTTTCCAACATCGACAATACTATAAGTCATCCGATCTTCGGAGTTTTGTGGTTTTTTTAGCACGCCGTCTTTGGAAAACATCTATAGGAGTCTATTTACGACCGAAACTTTTATTCAGATTGACACACTCTCACCACCGGGTCTTTGTCCACTAATTTTGGGTGGAATGTATGTACGTCGACTCGGGATTTGGTGCAGTTATCATCGTGTACTGTATCTAATGCTATTTTGGAATCAGCCAGAGTCCATGTCCAGGAAGTTTGGTAAAGCATCATCATGGCAGGCAGAAAATTCCCAGCTTGTTTGCCAAAAATGCTCAGTTGATTACCAACGAGGCAAGCGCTTCCAAGCCATGTAACATGTCGTTTTCTGGTAAAAAGCGTAGAACGTCACAGGCCTTCTGAGCATAGCTGCGAGCAAGATCTCGTGTGCGCTCAATTGCTGAGGACCTCGATACATAGTCAAAGACCTTGAAAATGAGGTTGAATTCAGATCTACCAAGTCAAAAAAAGTACCTACTGCTTCAAGATCTCCATCAGCCGTCAAATTCCTTAAAATGTACTTTTGCATTTCCGGATACTCTTCCCATGCGAAAAGGACGGGTGCGGTTGCTAATCCAGGCTTGAGCTCGGAAGGGCCTATTTCAAAACCACGAGCATCCTCAGTGATCTTTGGCATGAGTATGTTAAAAATTCTTCTGTTTTTGGCACGCATGGGAACTGACCTGGTGAGCCATTCCGAGGTTATAACCATAGGCGTGAGCTAGATCCTTGTAGAAGTCTGAGTCCCGTGAGCCACCGAGAATAATTACACTCCTAATCATCTTCCCCATCATGCTTGCCGTCCTTAGATAAGTTGCGTTGAGGTACAAATCCCAGGCGTCATCTAGAGAATATGTTGTTTGTTCCTGTGCATTACCCAGCTTTGGAAGTTGCAGACGAAGAATTTCGCCTTGAACTTGATTGGGTATTATGGTTACAAAAAGGTGAACGACTTCGGGTTCCCCCAAGTCCGAAATCGCTGGACTTGCTCTGCCAAGGAGAAAGTCACCGCCAAGGATCACCATTTTGTCCATGCCATTGTCCAAGGGTATATCTGATACAAAGTCGTAGAGGAGCCAATTTAAGTAAAGTATCTCCACTATCTTTGCGAGTCGGATTTGAATGGGAATGATAGTTAATGGTACATCAATGTCAAGAGATTCCAGCGGAGGAATTATAGGAGGCGTTAGTGGATCAATGATCGGCTGCTGAAGACGAAAAATGCCTTCAAAGGATTCGGGGTTGTCTGCCACACATGGGTTATTCTCGTACAGTATGCCAGAATGGTTAAGAGGTCGGTCTAGCAGCTCTCCCAACTCAGAGGCTTGATAGGCTGCGAGCCACTGTTTCTCCAACCATCTCTCGCCTAGGCCATTTGTAGCCTTTGCAAAGAGGAGTATCGCTGCCGAACGTAGCTGACCCCGCGGTTCAAGAAAATAATTTCGGGATAGCTCAGGCAACACCGGATGCGCAGAAGCCAGACCGTTGATTGATTGAAGTTGGATATGAGTGAGCTCTGCGTCAACGAGGTTAAAGGGATAAGGTCGTGATGTGCCCTGTTTATTATCTGGTAATGAGATGGGATCTGTGCCAGTTACTTGCTTGAATTTGTCTGCCAGACTACTGTAGATCCTTGTCCAGCTGCTTCGATTCCTGACTAAGTGGTGCAAAGGTGAAAAAAGAGTAAGCATCCCCAGGCCGTCAGTGCCGAAAGAAATGGATGACTTCCTGTAGGAATCTAGAAATGCAGTGCAACCTTTCACTATGTCACGTGGAGGTTTTTTTTGTAATCATAAATTTGTAACGTGGTGCTCGATCGCAGTCCGTGGTGAAGTACCTAGTACCCTGCAATAACAAACTACAAAGGTCTTATATTCAGTACCAATTACCAGTTCTTATGAGTGATGGGATGAAATTCAATTGGGACCACCCCTATGATATACAGTCGGACCCAAAGACACTGCACTGAGGCTAAATCAACCTCCCTCTTTTAATTTTCAGTGAGATGACATAATTGTCCCTTTATTATCATCAAGTCCTCGTACTCTGACACCCAAGCACCAATTCCAAGACGAAGAGCTATAGCGGTAGAAGACAGGAGGGCACAATAACAAACTACAAAGAGAAACCTAACGAGATTTTCTTTATTTTCCTCCTGCCTGGAACGTAATAAGCCATAGATCACATTGTCTCAACATGTGCAATTATTGCACAGGAGAACATCATATGTATTGTAGCATAGAAGAACACGAACACAGACTCGGGTCTACTGTCTTCACAACTATGCAAGCCGCATGGGACTCGGGAACGTGAGGCCGTTGGAATTCATAGGTGCCAGCACATCTCGAAATTTTCCCAGAGGTCTCGCTAAATGAGTTGCGAGTGCGGTTCCCTGATTGGAAAACGTCGTCAGCATGCTATTGATTTCCAGTTGCACTTGGCGTGCCTACTTTGTTTTGTAGTTCTTCCCACTCCACGTCTTCAGCTGAATTCAGGGCCAAGAGCATTAATGGTGGTCGGTGCAGGAATCGGTTGGGATCTTCATTGTCAGGGCCATCATCAACTGGTAGAACAAGGATCTTCCCAAACTACTAAAGCGCATACGATCTTGTCAGTCTCTACCGAGATATGATATTAAACACTGACCTCGCTATCGACCATCCCTATTCCCTGATCTTTGGTTTCTCGCCAAACTTCTCCGCTCAGCCCAACAATGACACGAATTTCATCCTTAGGTCTTTGAGGCTTTGACGCAGCAGAGACAAGCTCTCCTGTTGGTGTCAGGAGTACTGTGGTATGTAACTTGTCGAGAGAGACGATTTGAGAGAGTAAATTATGTAAGGCCGGAAGTACAAGCATTATATGTCGGGGAGATGTTCAGTGTCGGAGGCCTGCACGTGATCATGGTGTTGTTGTGTTTATCCGGATGGATGCTCACAATACTCGAACGCTCAGAATAACATTGGTGAAACAGCACAATAATAACAATAGCTTTAGGCGTTCAAGTCTAATATATAGGGGAAAGAAGCAGCACTTCAGGTGTCATTTATTGTTTGCCCTGTGTTTGCTGAAGCATGTGAGTAGCAGGATAAGCAATTGAATTGATCATACCAGATAACTCATTAACTGTTGGAACTGGGACCCATTTTGGTGTGGCACTCCAGGGGGTCCGGGCAAAGGTGATGGCGGTCCCCCATACTGTGGCGGAGTCGGTTGACGTTGTTGTGCGCCTTGTAACAACGCCATGATGTTGGGGGGCAGCCCTGTATGTGATACATTTAGAGGTGCTCCAGTATATGCGTTACTAGGGGGAAGGGAAGTGGGGTACGATGGCTGCTGGAGAGTTGGCGGGGGTGGATAAGAAACAAAGGAAGATATCGAAGTTGAAGCTTGCACTGGGGGTGGTATAGGCGGTGCTACAACGTGAGAGGAAGGTGCTACGGATGCAGCTCCTGGCTGTGGCTGCTTCAGAGCAGCCAAGAGTTGTTGCACTTTCCTGGCTTGTTCAAGTCGATCATCCTAGTTTTGTCAGTACTTTGCAATGAGTTGCAGCTCAGACACTTACCCCACTACTAGCCAGCGATTGTCCCGTAGCAGCGGCAAAAGGAGGCGTGGAATTATAACTATTACCGCTGCCATATCCTCCACTTCTGTTGTCAAATTTATCGCCGTATCCTCCATTTCTTCCACTACGTCCACCATGCTCATTGTCATGGCGCCCGCGACGGGGATCACGATCCCGACCATAATCTCGTCGGTCTTCCCATTCATTCACTTGATGGCCTCCTGTATGACCACCCCGACCCCGACCACGGCCACGGCCACGACTTCCGCCACTACCACGACCTCTGGGGATATCGATTCCGTCCCAATCTCTACGACCACCATTGGCACTGAAGATGTTAGCACCATACAGCCTCTAATTGAAATGATCTCACACACCGGCCTTCTGACTGCCCTTCCGTATGGTCCCAAGCGTACACAATGTCCATTACGCCATCTTGAAGACCTTGGTGGCGAAGTGCATTAAAAGCATCCTCACAATTCTTGAATCCCTTATCAGTATAATCCTCACATTAGATCTAGGACTCACGCGGATGTCATAAAATTCTACGTATCGAGAGCTAGAGTACCCTCAGCGTCAGGAAAGGAGATCAGCAAACAATTACGTACTCAACGCGATCATTGACCGGTCGAACGGACTTGATATCTCCAAAGGCCTGAAATTTGCGGCGGACTTCATTGTCATCAATCGGCTGGCCAGATGGGGATGCCCTCAGGGTCACTTGTATTGTACCCTGGAATTGCTAGGTGTCTGTTCAGATACACAAGGTGGAGGTTGAATCAAAGATTGAAACAAACTTGGTTTCTCTCCCTTTCAGGACCTTTTTGGTCGTCACGTGGAAGAGAATAATGCACGTCGATCTACTCCTATATGTTGAACATGCATACCAAAGCCAAAGAACACAGAAATATTCACCGGTCGCCCGCTGATCTCAGATCCCTAAAGACGGTCTCTGGCCCGCTCTGCAGCACGAAGGTCATACTGAAGAGTATCCGAATACTGCAGCAACGTGGGAATGCTGAAGAACTCACATAAGTCACAAAAACCATCCCACGTGTGGAGATTAAATCAAAGAAGGTTTTGATACTACCAAACTCTTCAAATTGATGTCGAACATCATCGCTGTTCGTTTCGTACTAGTACGTGAATGAGTCAAAAAGTCGACAACTCCTGTACTGCACTGACCTTGATATTACGGATAAAGAGTGTTCGACAGGGTCGCTCTCGCTGGATACGTTCTTCGATAATCGAATCGTGGACTTTGTCATCTCTGTCTTTACGCACAGGGAGACGCTTTGGACCGCGTGAGTATCCACTAGCATCGTCATCATATCCGTTTGTAGTAACGTCTAGTTGGGGCGTTACAGATGTAAGAAACTCTTCATAACGTGGCCAGAGAGAGGTCAAACAAATAGAGGCACCACACCAGTGTTCACGAAAAGAGGCAGCTCAAGGTCAAAATCATGACATCTCACCGGCCAAGGATGAATTGACTTCTGGAAGGCATGAATAGCTCTCGATTCGAATGGCATATGGTGCAATTATCGAGACTTCAACGCCTCGCTCTCGCTAACTTTTAGCTTAAGCTGAAGAAATCCGTTCAAGGTCATTGAACGCTGGCCGGTTTCCGTAGGCCTCAGTGCTGATCAAGGCCACAGACAATCCTTGCAGCCCTTTTCGGTGCGAATTCAGTCTTAATCATTAGCGCACCTTCATACTTTCCAAAACCCTGATTATAGCTTGAGTATGAACCGATATTCTGGTAATAGGAATCTTGGTGAGGAGCCTGAGAATCATACTCATTGTAGGCTTCCATGTCGTTGGCATATCCACCATGCATTCCCCCATCATAGGAGCCATAGTCTCCAACACCGCCTCTTCCGCTGCCTCTTCCACGACCATAGCCACTTCTTCCGCGGTAACCACCGCCACTTCTCTCCTGGAATCGATGACCTCTGTCGGGACCAGGACCAGATGGAGACCCTCCTCGACGATGACTGTCAAAGTTTCCGCCATAAGGATGATGACGATTCATGTTTTCTCAGAATTCAACACAATTTTACTGCTTGCGATGATCTCAGTGACGTGGCGTTCAGGGAATGTACAAGCAGAGCGAGAAGGCACAGAGAGGGGAACGATGCTGATGGCGAGCTCAAACTCAGTACTCAGAGTGAACCAGACTACAGAGATAAGCAGAAATGTCTGACAGTGTTGATGGGAGGAGGCAAGAGAAAACTGCAATTGTGATCACCACATTGCTCCCCGGCAAATCCCGAGATAGTCACAGAGCTTCCTTTTTGGGGAGACATGCAGTGCGTCACACCACACTTGGTCCTCCACGCAACCATGTCCAAGCAGTACCAGTTTAAGCTCGTTCTCCTAGGTCGGTTTCTTCTTTTCGAACGCCTTTTCCTGCTTACCCTCCTCAAGGTGAATCAGCCGTCGGAAAGTCCAGGTACTTCACCTCCTATTTTACTTGTCACAGAGCTCATCCTACAACAGCCTCGTCCTTCGTTTCGTGAAGGACCAGTTTGATGACTATCGAGAGAGTACAATAGGCGGTTAGTCTCATACAGAATGACAATGACGCATGGTTTTTGAATATGCCTCAGCTGCCTTCCTCACGCAGACAGTGACGATTGACGAGCAAACAACAGTCAAGTTTGAGATATGGTATATGTTCCCTATCCGGCTCCCATTCTGTCTGTCTCTGTGCTGACACCCATGCAGGGACACTGCCGGACAGGAACGTTACAAGGTGTGCTTCCTCACTTCTTTTGTCGGCCGGTTAGCTGATTTGGCTCTTCCAGTCGCTGGTATGTCTTTTACTATGACGTTGTAGCGACTTCATGATTGAAATCTCTTGCAGGCACCCATGTATTATCGCAACGCCAATTGTGCTGTAGTGGTATATGACATCACGCAAACATCCTCTCTTGAGAAAGCCCGCACCTGGATACGCGAACTACAAAGACAAGCGGATCCGAATATTGTCATTGCGTTGTGTGGCAACAAGGCTGATCTCGCTGCTCGCCGTCAGGTTAGTCAGGAAGAGGCTAAAAAATATGCAGATGAGGAAGGCCTTATGTGGGCGGAGACAAGTGCAAAGACTAGTGAAGGAGTGACAGAAGTCTTCACGGCAATTGGTTGGTCAGCGTTCGTTCTCGCACTGCTTATCATTGATTCCACTCCCTTCACAGCCAAGAAACTCCCATCCATTGCTTCTCCCGCTGTCCGACCTGGAATGAGAGTAGGCCCCGGAGTAAGACAAAGCGTTGACCTCAATAAGCAGGCAATCATACAGGATCAGTCTGAAAATTGCAACTGTTAGAACTGCTTGCTTGCTCGCTGCATACAATTACTTTGATTCAACCTTAATTCCCTGCCTCCCCCCAACACGCCTGTCACTTATTGCTCACTTTGTAACCTACTTTTCTTGCAGACCTTGGACCCTTGGGATATATACATTTTTACGCAATATCTGATTCTGCCACTTCTAATGCAATCACGTTCTACATGACTGTCCATGAGTGGTGAGCATACCTTACTGCACGCAAACAGCGTTGGTGCTCACAACAAGTTTGGTGACCTTGGAATTTCGAAGTCGAGAAGGGGCAATATTATTCAGAATTTTCGAATATCAATATGGGCAACCTCCAACTGTCGCACTTCCTCGCTTTTCTCCCACAGCTCCCTCTCCATAAGAGGCTCTTTCCGCAGCTGATCTCGAAGAAACACAGCGACGTCATCCAGCGGAAGAAGATAAGGTTCCTTCTGATGACGAAGCATTATAGATATGACGTGGAAGAATCGTCTCCGTTTGTAAAAGCAGATTGGCCCAGATTCCTTGTCACTCAACTGGTCTTCAATATGGACTAAGTCAGTGAGGTACATGGCGATGAACGGCAGGCAAGGACCATCGACATTGTTCAGCTTGCGATAGGTCGCAAAACTGTTTGACGGGTCGTTATACCGCGAAAGTGAGTCCAAGACAGATTTTTTGCTAACATGAGCTATTGTGAGCGAGAGTTTTTGGACAATGTTGCTGGTGAGGGCAGTGATAATGGCGCTCATAGAGGCAATATTGTTCAACAAGCGGCATCTCTAAATATGACCGTTAATGTAAGGCACTGACCAAGAACAAAATACAAACTAACATCCGCTACTTTGATCCAATAATCAATGGCTTCTGCCCGCTTCTTTATCACACCAATATCTAAGATATTTTTCTGCACCCAAGAAACCACCCTGTCATGGACTGCACAGTACTCTCGGAGGTTTGTCATGCCAGGTCCATTATGTGATCTCGCGTACGTGATACACTCTTGGGGCAAAATCTTCCTATACATTTCAGCCAAGATCATTGTGAGTTGCTCTGCAAGGTCTGCATTTTCTATCTTCAAAACATCGCCTTTCTGAGGCTTTGAGTTCTTCTTTTTGCGCGGACCAATTGATGGGGAAATAGTGATAGGGTTTCCACTGGAAAATGTCTGTCCCATCTTAACATTAGCCCTTGATTAATCAGTCAGAATGAGAGATCTCTTGCCAAATCCTTGATTTGATCTTGGATTAGCTTAGAGAGCTTGCTGCTGGGACCTGATGTGATTGATTTCAAAAATTCTGTGAGACGACCTCCTGCGTTGGGTTCCTGTTCTAATAGATGATTCGCTTGGAGCCAGTCGCCAAATATCTCCAGAACCTTTCGTTGCGTTCTGCCCCTTCCACGTTCTAACCAATCCTCCAATTCAGCGACATCTAGACCCTCCGGTTCAGGAAGATCATAGTACTCTACGAGCGCATCAAACAACGCGCCTGGGGACATGAACGATGGAAATGTCATCAGAAAGACATCTTGATATTGTTTATTCTCCGTATTGGTTGCTGTTAGTCATGAAAAATGAATCAGCTGCCCAGGGTAGCGGAGACGAACATACCGAACAATCGTTCCACTAGAGCAGGAATGGTTCCGAAACGCACTTGGCCATCTGGATCTGTATCTAACTGATCCGTAAACCTTGGCTTCAGATACCACGGAACCGAAGCCTGTAGGACCAGTACAGGTTGGGAACAATCTTCTGTTGGCGGAAGTCTCCTCCGTTCTGCATTCCGGGGCCATCTAGCAGAGATACTAAAGGCACCGGCAGATTCTGGGCTACAGTAACCCATCCATCTCCGCATACTTGGGCTTCGCATGAAACGAGATGAACTGTCATCTCTCTGATTCGATGTCAGCGTTGTAGGTCCGTGCACACTATAATTAGCTTGACTGGGTAACTGAGGCACGGGTGTGGTTGGAGAAGGTGGTGTATTCTTGTGACCCTTAAGAGTATCCAACGAGGCGGGAACTTGGGGCAGTCCCGAACGGTTGACTTGACTTTGTTGACTTTGTGAAGTACGCTCCGGGTATCTGATATTGTGAGGTGATACCTACGGAACACCGATAGAAGACATGAAACAGAATGAACTATCAACAGAAAGATGACATACCCTGCCTCTCGGTGCCGATTGAACCTCAGGCTCCCACAGCTGCTCTGCCTGGTATACGTAAAAGCGAAGATCTTCTTTCACATTGGCCAGACGTTCAGCCATTTCTTCTGTTAGAGTATTGACAAATGCTTGGGGTATCCAGCCAATTGTATCTCCTCCCCGGCGCATTGCTGCCCACCACCCGGTGTTCTCGCGCTTGACTATGAGAAGTATTTCATTCTTGCGGAAGGAAAGCTGATCATCATCAGCAGCCCGGAAATCATATATACACAAGACAGAGAATTCATCCTGGTCCGAGCCAGTGCTGGTTGGTGTTGTTCGAGATGTCCCTGTACTAAAGTGGGTAGATTCCGAGGATGGAGAGGCAGACTTAGGAGAAATGACAAGTCCAGAGACATACGGAGAGGGATCAATGTGAATATGGAGGGATTGTCGCATGATTTGGGATTTGGAGGTCATGATAGTAGCAGAATAACAAGGCAATAACAAGGCAGGTGGATCAGAGTTCAAAACCACGTGTGTTAGCAATTTCTGATCACCATTATGACATCCTTGAACAAATGTAATATCAGTTGGCTTAAGGGAGAGTCTCTCCCTTAAAAACACTCTCTTAAATCAACTGATATTACATTAGTTTGAGCAGAAATGTCATGACAGTGATCAGAAATTACCAACACATGGTTTTTAACTCTGATACACCTGTCTTGTTGAATCTTTTCTGCTACTATCATGACCTCCGAATTCCAGCAAATGTAATATCAGTAAGGGAGAGTCTCTCTCAAGTTGACTGATCTGGACTGGCTTGGCAGAGAGTTCTGTATCACAAAATTGCCAGCAGATCTGTTATGAGCACACACTTGTCTCTTCTTTGTGGCCAAAACATGTATCTCCACCACCAACATATAATACCTACAGTACAATTGTTTCCTGAGATACAAACTTCTTACCAGCATGACCCATCCCTCCACCAATCATAGAAAAGCAGCATGCTAACAACAAAATGCTGGCAATTGAGCTTGGGTTACTCATCAGACTGGAAAGAGAGCATACCATGGGAGAAGTGACACCAGAAATGCCACACTTTGTGTTTGTATGTTTGCTGGCATTTTTCAGGATTGGATGGCAAGTCTAAGTGTCCCCTATTGTTTCTCCCTCTTTTTTGCCTGCTGCTATCTCATTGTTCATGGCAAATGTCATACCTGACTGCAATTCCTATTCTTCAGCACTGTACCTCTTCTGGGTCTTGTGTGTAGCTGCGTCTCTCACTTTGTATATAACCCATCATTGCATTACCATTTACAGTTGTATAATGTTCTTGAAATAGCACGGACCATATCAATCACATCCACTCACTTCACCTACGAATGATTCCTTTGAATGCCGCAAAGACAAAGGTGTGCGGTACATACACCGTCTCTTCAACATTTCCTCTTAAACGTCTCGTTCCGTCAGGTTCAGCTCCGGTACGTGAGTTCCATTGTTTCAGTGGTGCCGCGACTGGGATCAACCGACATGCTAGACTAGCAGTACAGCGACTGAGAACTCTGCAACAGAAGAAGGAAGCACAAGCAAAGTCATCTCGCAGAGATATAGCTACCCTCCTAGAGCGATGCAAAATCGAAACTGCTCGGATCAAGGTCGAGGGCTGTAAGTGGTGTCAAATCTATTGTTCACTCGTCCATTGATTAAAGAGTAGTAATCAATGAAGACATCCATGTTGAACTGTTGGAGCTTCTTGAGCTCTACTGCGAACTCTTACTAGCAAGATTTGGCCTCCTAGACCAAAAGTGCAAAAACCTTGTTTCTCTTTACCTTACTCTTTATTGATTCTTTGGTCTAGCAACCGGGAACCAGATCCAGGTACGCGACCAATAGATGGCGATGGTATATAATGATATCTCAATGTAATCAAGCCATCAACGAGGGCGTTTGCAGTATTATCTATGCTGCTCCACGAACCGAACTGAAGGGTAATCTCTTATGTTGTCCAATACTTCTACACAAGAATAACTGCCCTATCTAGAGCTCCACACCCTGAGAGATATTCTTATGCATAAGTATGGTCGGGAATTTTCTGTGGCAGTCATGGAGAACCGTAATAATTGTGTCGCTGAACGGGTATGCCGACTTTTCTTGTTGCTTGTTCAATGGTTAACGGGTTCTGGTAATCTCAGGTGACACACAAGCTGATGTCTGGCCAACCATCAAATGAACTTATTGATGCCTACTTGTGCGAGATCGCTAAAGCGTATGGTGTCCCTTGGGAGTCGTGCCCACAAGTTGATGAGGTTGTCTCCGACTTGAATAAGGTATTTTTCATCTAGTTTTCCATGATGGCTCTGAAAACAAGTGCCTTTAGGCCAGATACATGGCCGATGAGGAAGGACCACCTGAGGAAGGACCACCTGAGGCATCTGAGGTAAAAGATGAAAAGGAAGGAACATTACCTTCGGTAACATCACCCGGTGTTGAAAAAGAGGACGACTTTTTGGCACTTATGAAGCGTTTTTCCGATCTTAAAAAGCACTAGCGAAGAAGAAGGTATGATTTTTTGAGGCAAGTAGAGAGTGTATGTACTGTAAAATAGATAAACGAGTGGCTGTGCAACCAGTGCCGCTTCTCTTGTCTGTATGATGGCCACTGCAAATCAAGCAGCTCTTATCTCTCGCATCGTGAACCCACGCCGAGAAGAAATGTCTGCACTTTTAGAGGAGCTAGGACTTGCAGGCTTACCACCCCGAGAACAGATTTTCCAGAATATTGAAGCAAGGCTTCTTCTGCCGCCAACTGGCTTCCCGGAGCATCTGCTTTCCACATATCAGATGTGCGACATGGATTCATACAAAGTTACTGACCAGCTAATGGAGGGAACAGTACTTGGGACCGCGATTTTCACGTACCGAGCCTCCTCAGTTTGGAACCGTCGCCTCCGCCAACATCAGTATCATTTGTACGTGCTGGCCTCGAAGGTCGGATTGTAGGGCACACCGAGGTGAGTCACAAAGACTATTTTGAAATCAACCTATACGTTACCTCAGTCAGACACCAATCAAACGTAATACGACAGGACTTACTTCTCTTTCCATCAATCGAACACCAGCCCCTGCGCAGAATTTTGTTCGAGGAAAGTCGGGATATGTTCCATTCCTACCAGGTGGCCTTGACGATATAATCGAATCTGGAGAGAAGAAGGGTTCCTCTGTGGACAACAAACAACTGCGTGAGGTTGCTCCAGGTCTAAGCAGAGGAATCAGATTGCCAGGGGAAGTTGAAAACAAAATTTTGGATCTGGATGTTGTCGGATCAGAGGAAGGAATAAAAGAGCGATTTAAGGAGCAGGTATGTCCTGCCTGTATCTTCATCCCAATCTCCAGAACTTTTGTGCACAAGGCGATCGCTGTCCCGCTTGACGACGAAATAGTATCAACTCAACAGCAGAATGAAATTGATGTGTTATTGCCAGTAAGGTCGAAGCACTGCTACGACTTTTTCTATCTGATGTCAATCATCAGAAAGAACACCTTAAGCTGATTCAAATCCATCCTCGACCCATCCGCAAAGTCGATGTTCAGAAACGAGATTGGGCTCATGTCATTGATGTCAATCAACCCCTAGCTAATTTTCACGAACTTGTCCCCGAGATGGCACATAAGGTACATCCAATAATGGCCTCTGCACTGGTGATGCTGTAACACCGCGATCATAGTATCCCTTTGAGCTGGACACGTTTCAAAAGCAAGCTGTACATCATCTAGAGCTCGGAGACTCAGTTTTTGTCGCGGCTCACACTTCTGCTGGAAAGACTGTCGTTGCGGAATATGCGATTGCTCTCGCCGAAAAGCATATGACGAGGTGCCTTTGAGCCAACTAGCTTTCAGAATACAGTTAATTGCAGCACAGGGCAATCTATACTTCTCCTATAAAAGCCCTGTCGAACCAGAAGTTTAGGGACTTCAAGCAAACTTTTTCTTCAGCGTCTGTCGGAATCCTTACTGGTGATGTCCAAATCAACCCAGAAGCAACTTGCCTTGTTATGACAACGGAAATTCTCAGGAGTATGCTCTACAAGGGGGCCGACTTGATTCGAGACGTAGAATTCGTGATTTTCGATGAGGTTCATTACGTTAACGATGCTGAGGTGACGTGAATTTGTCGATCTAAGACTGATGATGTTGACGAGTGCCGTAGCGAGGTGTAGTTTGGGAGGAGGTTATCATCATGCTTCCAGACCATGTCAACATTATCCTCCTTTCTGCCACCGTTCCGAATGCCAAAGAGTTTGCAGACTGGGTTGGGTAAGGTATATACTAATCATTTATTGAATGTTGAAGCATATCCATATCACAGACGCACCAAGAAGAAAGATATATATGTCATTTCAACAGTGCAACGCCCAGTGCCACTCGAGCATTACCTCTATGCAGGGCGAGACAAGTTCAAGATTGTCGACGCTAAACGCAATTTCATTGGGCAGGGGTAAACCTTGGTATCTATCTTGAAGTCGCCACCTCATAGCTTTGGCCCAGGTACAAAGATGCCGGAGAAGCATTGCGGCGCAAACAAGACAAAGAACGCGAAGCCGCTGGTTTGCCTCCAGCCCAACGCATGGGCGCTCGTGGAGCGGCCAGTGGCCAGCGTGGCCAACGAAGCATCAGTGGATTCAGAGGATCCGCTCCAGTCACCCGATACGGAAGTCGTGGCGGTGGTGGACCAATACGTACAATTCATACGGACAAGAACGTCTACGTCCACCTTTTAGGCCATCTTAAAAAAGAGGCTCTGCTTCCTGTTGTGATTTTCACATTTTCTAAGAAACGTTGCGAGGAGAACGCGGAAACATTGACTAATGCCGACTTATGTACATCTGCAGAGAAGAGTGAAGTTCATGTTGCAATCGAAAAGGCGTTATCACGACTGAAAGGTGAGAGGAATGTGTAAATCATCAATGGTACCCTACTTATGAAACTGGAAAGGTTCTGATAAGAAATTACCTCAGATTAGCCGCATGCGAGATTTATTAAGCCGCGGCATTGGTATCCATCATGGTGGACTCCTGCCAATCATGAAAGAAGTGGTGGAGATACTATTTGCACGCGGACTCGTGAAAGCACTTTTTGCCACAGAAACATTTGCCATGGTAATTATCGATTCTGAATCTAAACTCTATCCCTAACATCAGCTCTAGGGAGTCAATATGCCTGCCAAATGTGTAGTATTCTCCAGTGTCCGAAAACACGATGGTCGCAGTTTCCGAGATATCCTTCCCGGTGAATATACCCAGATGGCTGGGCGAGCTGGGCGTCGTGGTCTTGATAGCACAGGAACAGTCATTATACTCTCTGGAGATTCGCTTCCAGAGGTACGATGTTGTCTTGCTTGAAAGCAGTTGAACTCATATCTGGGACAGCAAAATGCCCTTCAGACAATGATCTTGGGCGTCCCGGGGAAGTTGACATCTCAATTTCGACTGACGTACAACATGATACTGAATTTGTTGCGTGTGGAAGCCCTTCGGGTGGAGGAAATGATCAAGCGAAGCTTCTCAGAAAATACATCTCAACGACTGCTGCCTGAAAACCAACAAAAAGTCATTGAGGTCAGATGTTCTGCTCATCCTTTCAAGTAACTGTGATATAGCTGTTCTTCCTGGACAGAACGAGAGACTACTCTCAACTCTGCAGAAATTGGAATGCGAACGATGCATAATGGATATCAAGAATTACCACAGTGACATGAAAGAAGTCATTGAGCTCAACCAGCAATTAATCGACATGGCCATTAGCCGCCAACAAGGCTCAAAGCTCTTCTCTCCGGGCAGAGTAGTTGTCCTTCATGATAATGTCAGTTTATTCTCGAAGTCGGTGGGGAAACTAGACAAAACATTCATTTTTAGCATTTTTGTCCATTTAGCGTGGGCATATTGTTGAAACCCGCCCCGCTGCAAGTCTTGGAGTCAAGTCGAATCAGCCAAGCCAAGACTTATTTCATTCTGGCGCTAGTTTCAGCTGATATCAAAAGTGGGAATCGCGGTGAATATAGACAGGTCACTGATCTTTGCTTCCTCTGAGACCTTGCGTAGACGTTGATAACCAGATGATCCTTCCACTATGGCCACCCAAAGCTGAATTGATCGTGAAGAATGGCGTATATGAACTGCGAGCTGTCCTTACAACTAGTATCAGCCTTGTCACAAGCTGTACTATAAAAGTATGGATAAGTGCCATTCGTACGTCCCTGATACTGACTTGTTTCCTCGCAGGTCGACGTTGATGAGATCGTTGAACGGCATCGCATATCGACGATGTTGGATGGTATCAAGAGCCTATCCGGCATTTTGCAAGATTGGTTGACGTCCCAAAAGGATATTCCAGAGGTGGACTGGAGCAAAATACGCCTGTTGGATTTCCAAGAAACTCTTCAGCGAAGGAATACGATTGTAAAACTGAATTCTAATAGGGGCTGCTTACAGTGCCCTAGCTTCATACCACATGTGCGTGTGCTGTTCACTGCCTCAATTAAATGATTTCACCATGCAACAGTACACTATCATCCATGGAGAGCAGATTCTACGCACCAACATTGCTCATCTCAAACTAGCCATATCCGAACAGAACCTGGAATTGATCCCAGATTATGAACAACGCATCGAAGTTCTCAAGGAACTGAAATTTATTGATGAAAACTCGACGGTTCTCTTAAAAGGGCGGGTAGCATGCGAGGTAGGCAATTGTCAACCGTATCACTTTGTGTTATTTTGATTGTGAAATTCAGATCAACTCAGCCAACGAGCTCGTATTGACTGAGCTCATCCTAGAAAATACCTTAGCTACTTATGGCCCAGAAGAAGTGGTGGCTCTGCTTTCTTGTTTCGTCTTCCAAGAAAAGACAGAAGTAGAACCGCTGCTTCCACCTAAGCTGCAAGAGGGACGCGATGTAATCCAAGCAATCAATGATCGCATTGGTGGGGCTCAAGATCGCCAGAAAATCGCTTCCGAAGAATTTCGATCTGTTCTGAAGTTTGGTCTCACCGAAGTTGTGTATGAATGGGCAAAGGGCATGGTGAGAATAAACTATCCACCAATGGATGCTGTTCCCCTCATCAAAGTACAGCCATTTGAACAGATAACTGCAATAACTGATGTTCCTGAGGGATCGATCGTACGCTGTATCACCCGCCTTGACGAGACCTGTCGAGAGGTCCGGGATGCTGCTCGAGTAATTGGTGACGCTCGCCTTTTCAAAAAAATGGAAGAAGCACAACTCAAAATTAAACGAGATAGTAAGTTTGCCTAAGGTCAAATTCATACCCGCTCAAATCTCCTCTTTTCTAGTTGTTTTTGCTGCTAGCTTGTATTTCTGAAGTTGGTAAAAATACACAAGAATTCATCATGTATCCATAAACGTCTGAAGCAACTTCCTCCTA
>Ga0153948_1000613_pt1 | contig 19300 bp, 20 predicted proteins | sample TSNJ032MetaG_FD_104696 | JGI IMG/M metagenome (GOLD analysis project Ga0153948, IMG submission 104696) | Attine ant fungus gardens microbial communities from New Jersey, USA - TSNJ032 MetaG | ecosystem: Host-associated > Fungi > Mycelium > Unclassified | place: USA: New Jersey, Wharton State...
CCAGAACTGGTTCGCCGACCTGGAAGGTCGCTTCCCGTTCCCGTTCTCCGCCCTGCCCGCATCACTGAACTGGCAGCTGGCCACCTGGCTGGAACTGGTGGGTGCTGTGATGCTGCTGCTCGGCCTGGCCACGCGCTCGGTGGCTTATGTGTTCTGGGTGCTGACCGTGGTCGCCATCGCCGCCGTGCACTGGCCCGACCAATGGAACGGCCTGGGCGAACTCTGGCAGGGCTATGCGATCACCGACCAGGGCTACGGCAACTTCAAGCTGCCGCTGCTGTTCCTGGCCATGCTGCTGCCACTGATCCTCAACGGCGGTGGCGCACTCAGCGTCGACCGTCTGCTGGCCGGCTCGCAGCACGCACCCGTTGGCAATGACGGCTTGGGTTGGGGCGTCAGCCTGATCGCCCTGCTGCTGCCGGTTGCCTCGCTGCTGCCCGGCATCGGCTTCGGCGGCGCCCTGCTCGGCGGTGTGCTGCTGGTGGGTTACGTACTGCGCCGTCGCCGCAACGCCTGATCCGCTTCGCCCCTTCACCGCGCTTCTTCCCTTCGTTTCCGTCGCCTTCAAGCGGCGTCCATCCCGCACGCCCCGCGTGCTTTCCCAAGGAGTCACCACCATGTCCGTCTCGACCAAGAACCCCCCTTCCTCCCGCCTGCCGCGCATCGGTGCCATCGGCATCGCCCTGGCCGGTGGCCTGCTGCTGGCCGGCCAGGCCGCAGCGATCCAGCCACTGGCGATCAGTGCCGTGGCCATGAGCGCTGCCGCCGAAGGCAAGTGCGGTGAAGGCAAGTGCGGGGCCAACAAGACCGCCACCGGCAAGCCCGCCGGCAAGGCCAAGGTGGCCGAGGGCCAGTGTGGCGAAGGCAAGTGCGGCGACGCCTCGTTTGCCCGCACCGACCGCGACCACGATGGTCGGGTCTCGCGTGCCGAGTTCAACGCCGTGGCCGCCAAGCGTGCCGCCGAGTTCGACCGCATCGACACCGACCACGACGGCTACATCAGCGAGCAGGAGGCGCACGACTACCTGCGCAGCGTCTACACCGCCAACGGCAAGCCGATGCCGAAGGGCCTGTTCTCCCGCGTCGCCGATTGATCGACGTTCAAGCGGCGCCGCCTCCGAGGCGGCGCCCTCTCACTGGAGCATCCGTCATGTCCATGCCCCTGCCCTCCGATGCCGCCGGTCTTGGCCTGCGCCGTGGCCTGATCGACGAACTGCTGGCCATGCCGGCCGGTGCCATCGACTTCCTCGAAGTTTCGCCCGACAACTGGATCGGCGTCGGCGGTGCACACGGTGCAGCGCTGCGCAGGTTGAGCGAACGCCACCCCCTGACCTGCCATGGCCTGTCGCTGTCGCTGGGCGGCCCTGATCCGCTGGACCGCACCCTGCTGGCCCAGACGCGTGCCTTCCTCGACCTGCACCAGGTGCAGCTGTACAGCGAACACCTGAGCTACTGCGCTGCCGGTGGCCACGTCTACGACCTGCTGCCGCTGCCGTTCACCGCCGAGGCCGTGCATCACGTCGCCAGCCGCATCGCCCAGGTGCAGGACACTCTGGGCCGACGCATCGCCGTGGAGAACATTTCCTACTACGCCGTTGCCGGTGCCGAAATGAGCGAGATCGATTTCATCAATGCCGTGCTCGCCGAGGCGGACTGCGACCTGCTGCTGGACGTCAACAACGTCTTCGTCAATGCCTGCAACAACGGCTACGACGCGTTCGAATTCCTGGCCCGCGTGCCGGCCCAGCGGGTCGCCTCGCTGCATGTGGCGGGCCACTTCGATGAAGACGATGGCTTCAAGATCGACACCCACGGTGCGCCGGTGAAAGGCGTGGTCTGGGCACTGTTGCGCGAGGCCTATGCGCGGGTGGGCGTGCGTCCCACCCTGCTCGAACGCGACTTCAACTTCCCGCCACTGGCCGAGTTGCTGGCCGAGGTCGCGCAGATCCGCCAGGCACAGGCCGAGGCACATTGGCCCGAGGTGGCCCATGGCTGAGTCGCTGGCCACCCTGCAACGGCGTTGGGCCGACCATGTGCGCGACCCATCAATAGCCGCGCCCGATGGCGTCGAGGCGCGCCGGCTGGAGGTGTACCGTCGCCTGTGCATCGACAGCCTGGACACCCTGCTGGCTGGCACCCTGCCACGCCTGCAACACCAGTTGGGCATGCCGCGCTGGCGCGACACCGTGGAGCACTACTACGCCAGCCATACCTGCCGCACCCCGTTGTTCCCACAGATCGCTGGCGAATTCGCGGCCTGGCTGGCGATGCAGGACGCGCTGGCACTGCCGGCCTGGGCAGCGGAACTGGCGCACTACGAGAGCACGCAGCAGTCGCTGCACATTGAAGCGCGCGCCGCCGGGCGTTCGCTGCACCGCGTTCCGGTGGACAGTGATGTGCTGGCGGTCTCGCCGCTGGTGCGGGTGCTTGGCTACCAGTGGCCGGTACATGTGGACGAGGTGCTGGAGCCGATGCTGGATGCAGCTCCCACGCTGCTGGTGATACAGCGCCTCGCCGATTTCAGCCTGCAGACCGAGGAACTGTCACCGCTGGCCTACGCGCTGCTTTCGGTCTTCGGTGACGACGGCGCGCCTGTGGATGAGGCACTGCAGGCGCTGTCCGAAACACATGACGTGGCAACGGACGCATTGCGTGCGGCCTGCATTCCCGTGCTGCGCGAACTCTGCACGGCAGGCGTTCTGGTTGCGTCGACCGATCCCCGGGAATGCCGGCCAGCGGCCGGCACGACCCCCTCTCCATTCTTCGAGGCCTGACCATGACTGTATCCAACACGTCTTTCCTGCACGGCTGGCGCCTGTTCGTAACCATCGGCGTGGTCCTGATCGCGTTCGCACTGACCGCCTTCACCCTGTATCCCGATGCAGCCGAAGGCAGCCGCGCGGCGATCCGGCTCACCGCCCGCACATCGTTCCTGCTGTTCCTGGCGGCATTCACGGCATCCTCCTTCGCCACCCTGCTGCCCGGTCCGTTCACTCGTTTCCTGCTGCGCGAACGGCGCATCATCGGCCTGTCCTTCGCGTTCTCGCACCTGCTGCACGCAGTCGCCATCACCAGTTTCGGCATCCTCAACCCGGCGTTCTGGCCAGCACGCTCAGCGCTGGCCAACCTCCCGGGCACGGTGGGCTACATCGCCATCCTGGCGCTGGCCATCACCTCGCACCGGGGGCTCGCCCGGCGCATGGGACCCACCGCCTGGCGTCGCCTGCACCTGACCGGCATGTGGATCATCGCGGCGGTGTTCACCTACTCGTACTTCAAGCGCGTGCCGGGCAACTTCTGGTATGCGGTGCCGTCGGCGCTGCTGTTCACCGCCTTCGTGGTGCGCTGGATCGCCAAGCGGGCACAAGCGCTGCGTCGAAGTGCGCATGCGCGGCCGCCGCTGCGGGCGGCCTGACGGGCCGGGGTCAGCTCCCTTTGCCAAAGGCGAAGGGATCTGACCCCATCATGCCGTCCCCATCAGCCGTCACGTGTGGCGCGATAGGCAGCGTAGGCATCGAGGATCTTCTGCAGCCGCGCGTGTTGCTTCGTCCCCATGGCTACCCGTTGCACGCGCTTCAGCAGCGTCTTCCACATGTATCCGGACCGGAAGAAATACGGCCGCACTTCAAGGAAGGTCAGCGCGACATCCAGCGTATCCGGATCGTGCTCGGCAAGTTGCTTCAACGCGTTGGCATAGCCTCCCGGAAACGCCAGCCGCTCGTAGTGCTGGTGGAACGCCGCGCAGGCCTGGGCGTGCAGCAGCTTCTGCTCCGGGTCACGCCAGCGCAGCGCGGCACTCTCGTGGATGGCCTGCTGCAGCCGGTTGATCTCGTCAGCATTGGCGCGGATCAGGCGCTCCATCGGGGCACGGGGATGGGCCATGGTTCCTTCCATGTGGTTGTCAGGGGTCAGATCCCTTTCCCCAGGGCAACGGGATCTGACCCCGCCTAAGGTCACGGCACGCGGCGCAGCGTCACCAGGGTGATCTCCGACGGTACGCCGATGCGCGCCGGAAAACCCGCCCACAGGCCTGCACCATTGCTCACGTACAGGGTCATGCCATCCACGTCGTAGCGACCGGAGACATAGCCACCGTTGGCACGCTTCACCAGCTGGTCCATGCCGATGATCTGCCCGCCGTGGGTATGCCCGGACAATTGCAGCTTCACGCCACGCGCGGCCGCCTCGCGTGCATTGCGCGGGCGATGGTCGAGCAGGATCACCGGCGCGGTGGGATCGGCGCCAGCCAGCGCGGTCTCCAGATCCGGCAATGGCAGGCCATAGCGCGCCGCCACCGGGTCGGTGACCCCGGCGATGGTCAGCGCTGCATCACCGCGTCGTACCTGCAGGTGGCTGTTCTCCAGCACCTGCATGTGCAGCGCGCGGAACGCCTGCATCCACGCCTGGTACTGCGCGTAATACTCGTGGTTGCCGGTGATGGCGATGACACCGTCCGGCGCCCGCAGGTCCGCGAGTGGACGCGCGTCGTCACGGCGGGCCTCGACACTGCCGTCGATCAGGTCGCCGGTGATCACGATCAGGTCCGGCGTCAGTGCGTTGCTCTCATCCACTACCCTGCGCACCCAGTCGCCGGTCAGCAGGCGGCTGGCATGGATGTCGGTCAGCTGCAGCACGCGATAGCCGTCGAACGCGGCCGGCAATCCGGCGATGCTCACCTCGATCTGCCGGGGCTTGGGCACCGCCATGCCCTGGCTGACACCATAACCACTGACCAGCAGTGCCAGCACGCCGGCCACCGGTCGCAGACGCCGCGTGCGCATTGCGGCTACCGCACGAGGCCAGCGCAACAGGCGCGACAGCAGCAGGCCGGCGTCCAGCACCAGCATCACCAGTGCCAGCAGCAACACCGCGGTGGAGCCGGTGGCCAGCGTGGCGATGGCCAGCTTGGGGATCTCGGGCGACGCCGTCGTACCCCAGAAGGTGGCGACGATGCGCAGCTGCACAGCAACGGCCACCAGCAGCAGCGACAGCACGACCTTCAATGCGGTGGGCATGCGCAGTGGCCAGAACAGGCGCCAGGCCACATACAGGCCCATCAACAAACCGATCGTACTCAGCACTGCAACCATCCTGGAAAGAAAACGGGCCGGCCATGGTGACGGTTGCCGGCCGTGTTGTGTAGAGCCGAGCGCGTGCCCGGCTGCTCAGGAAGCAGTCGAGCATGGCTCGACTCTACAGAAGGCCAGTCGAGCAGGCCCGACGCTACGAAAGCCCGATGCGTTCCACCCGCAGGCGGGCGATGCGGCGCTTCTCCATCGCCAGCACGGTGATGCGCACGCCGGCCACGTCCACCGCATCGCCGATGTCCGGCAGCCGGCCCAGCTGCTCCAGCACCAGACCGGAGATGGTCATGTAGTCGGCACTGCGCGGCAGCGACACGCCCGCCAATCGCTGCAGGTCATCCAGGGTCAGCGCACCATCGGCCTCCCACTGATCCTCACCCTGTGCGACCACGCCATAGCGCTCGTCCTGGGTGTCGACCAGGTCACCGGCAATGGCTGCCAGCAGGTCGTTGGCAGTCACCAGGCCTTCCACGCTGCCGTACTCGTCCACCGCCACCGCCAGCGGCACCGGGTGCTGGCGGATCAGTTCCAGCGCCTGCAATGCACTGGCACTGGACAGGACGTACTGCGGCTCACGCAGGTTGCCTTCCAGCTGCAGCGGCTTGCCCTGCAGCAGGTCGGCCAGCACGTCCCGGCTCTGCACCACGCCACGCAGGCTGTCCAGGTCACCATCGCCGACCAGCAGGCGGGTATGCGGCGATGCCACCAGGCGCGCTACCACATCCTCCTGCCCACGTGCCAGGTCGATCCACTGCACGTCGGCGCGCACGGTCATCACGCTCGACACCGGGCGATCGGCCAGGCCCAGCACGCTGCGGATCATCTCGTGTTCGGCCGGCTGCAGGCGCTCGTCGGCGTCCACCTGCTCGTCCTCGCCTTCGTCGTCATGGCCGTTGGCCGGGCGCGCGCCCAGCATGCGCAGCACGGCATCGGCGGTGCGCTGGCGGAACGGCTGGCGGCGTTCGTTGCGTTCGCGGTTGAAGCGGACCCACTGGTTGAACGCCTCGACCAGGATCGAGAAAGCGATCGCCGCGTACAGGTAGCCCTTCGGAATCTTGTAGCCCAGGCCTTCAGCCACCAGGCTGAAACCGATCATCAGCAGGAAGCCCAGGCACAGCACCACCACCGTGGGATGCTTGTTGACGAAACGGGTCAGCGGCTTGCTGGCCACCAGCATCAGCGCCATCGCGATGGTCACCGCGGCGTACATCACGCCCAGGTTGTCGACCATGCCGACCGCGGTGATCACCGAGTCAAGCGAGAACACCGCGTCGAGCACCACGATCTGTGCCACCACCATCGCGAAGCTGGCATAGACCTTCTTGCCATCCTCGTGATGCTCGCGGCCTTCCAGCCGTTCGTGCAGCTCCATGGTGCCCTTGAACAGCAGGAACAGGCCACCGCCCAGCAGGATCAGGTCACGCCCGGAGAAGCTGTGGCCGAACAAGGTGACCAGCGGCTCGGTCAGTTTCATGATCCAGGCCAGCGCGGCCAGCAGCACCAGCCGCATCAGCAGTGCCAGCGCCAGGCCGATCACCCGCGCGCGGTCGCGCTGGGGCGGCGGTAGCTTGTCGGCAAGGATCGCGATGAACACCAGGTTGTCGATGCCGAGAACGATCTCCAGCACGACCAGGGTTGCAAGGCCCATCCATATCGAGGGGTCAGCCAACCATTCCATTTCAGGTCCGTTTCGTCAGTAGGTAAGGGAAAAGAGCAATCATTCAGTCGGCGTCCTGCAGCTGCGCCGGGTCATGCCCGAGCAGGTCGCCGGGCGTGCACTGCAGCTCGCGGCAGATCGCATCCAGCGTGGAAAAGCGGATGGCGCGCGCCTTGCCGGTCTTCAGGATCGACAGGTTCGCCAGGGTGATGTCGATGCGCCCGGCCAGCTCGGACAGGGTCATGCCCCGTTCCTGCAGCATGCGGTCGAGGGTGATGACGATCGCCATCAGCGCGTGCCCATCAGATCAGACCATCCAGGTCATCGCGCATCGCTGCACCCACGGCGAACACACGTGCCAGCACGAACAGCATCAGGACTGCCACCAGCCCGGTGATCGACATGCCGCCGCCCACCTCCATCCAGGTGAAGTCCGGGCCCATCCAGGCCGCGTAGGCACCGATCAGGATCGACAGCAGCTCCATCGCCAGCATCAGCCACGCCATGCGTTGCAGGCGTTGTGCATTGGCGTGGGTGAACGGCCGCTCGCGCGCCGCCGACTTCAGCAGCCGCAGCAGATGGCGCAGGAACAGCAGGCACAGCACCAGCAGCGCGACGATCGCGCCCAGGCCCAGGCAGAAGTGCAGGAACAGGTCGTTGCCGTGCGCGGCGGCGGCATCGGCATCGTGGACGCTGTCGAGCAGCCAGCGGCGGTCGTGGGCGACCAGTGGCACGGCCAGCAGTGCGGCCAGGATGCCCAGCCAGCACATCGCCCGGACGGCCTGTACGGCGGCCTGGGCCAGGGTGAACAGGCCTCGCGCGGATCTGGCGCGGGCGGGACGAGCGGTCAAGCGGCCTCCGGCATTGGGGTGGCCTCGCCGCCCCGGGGTGGATTTATCGATAAACGATATACCACATCCTGCGTGAAAGGCTGAATCGCGGGCATGGGTCACCGGCTGGGCGCCGGGCCCAGCAGGCGTTACCGGGTAGGCGCCGCGGGTTCCAGCATTGCTTCACCGGGCGTCACCGACGCCATCGCCTGTACGCCGGCCTCGGCCGCCTGCCGCGTGACCAGCCGGAAGCGCGCCTGCAGCTTGGCCTGGCCGGGCGTGGTCCAGCCGTACTGGATCGCCACCTGGTCGGCCGACAACGGCCCACGGCCCGGCAGCGAGCGCGCCTGCAACGGCTTCGGCGCCGCCTGCACCAGCCGTGCGAAGCCCTTCTGCACCACCGCGGCATCGGCCTTCTCCGCATACACCGTGCAGGTTCCATCGTCGGCCCAGCTGACCGCATAGCGGCCGCTGGCCAACGGCACCATCCAGGCCACGCCTGCCTGCCCCTGCAGCAACGTTGCCGCCTCGGCCGGCTGCAGCGGTGCCAGCCCGTTGGATTCCATCAACGACTGCAGGCGCGCCGGCGCACCGATGTGCTGCATGCAGGCGGTATCGAACAGCTCGCTGAAGGGATCCTGCGCCGGGGCCTTGGCCTTGGGAGTACGCGCGGGTTGCGCCACCGCCAGGGTGGGCAGCAGGGCCAGGATCAGCCAGAAGGCAGGGCGCATTGGAACTCCATGGTACGGAAAACAGCAGGGAGGATGGCAAAGCCCGGGCGCGGCGCGCAACGGGCGGCGCAACGGGCCATGGCTTGACAGCCGGCGCGGGGCGGAGGAGTATCAATTAACGAATTAGTTAATTATCTCGCCATGGACCGTATCTTCGAAGCCCTTGCCTCCACCGCCCGCCGGCAGATCCTGGCCTATCTCAGTGCCGGTGAACTGAGCGCGGGCGAGCTGGCCGAGCGCTTCGATTTCAGCAAGCCGGCGCTGTCCAGCCACCTGCGCATCCTTGAGGAAGCCGGCCTGATCGAACGCGAGAAGCGCGGCCAGTTCGTGTACTTCCGGCAGGTGCCCGACCGCCTGGCCAACACGCTGTTCTCGTGGGCGGCCGAAGTCTGTCCGGTCGGCGGCCCGCTGAAGCGCGAAGCGCGCGCCCGCCGCAAGTCCCCTGCCCGCTGAACCACCCTGCCAAGGAGCATGACCATGCCTGGTTCGACTCGCGACCGCCGTTCGTTTCCAGGGGTGCAGCTTCCGGCGCAGGAGGGAGGCAGCCCCACCGAAGTCACCTTGATCGCGCAGCTCGGCATCGGTGCCGGTGATGCGCTGGTGACCGACGCCAGCCAGCGCCAGCGCCACCACCCGGCCTTCATCGATGCACTGGACGAGCCTTCCGCGCGCCTTGGCGGCATGCACCTGCAGCAGGGCGACGCCTCCTCGCTGTACAGCTTCACCGTCGGCGCCGGCGGCCATCCCTTCCACCGGCATGCCGGGCCGCGCATGTTCACCGCCATCGCCGGCAGCGCCGGCGCCGAACTGCGTTTTGCCACCGCGTCCGACGCACAGCTGGCGCGTGATCCCGCTGCCTTCGCGCGCACGCTGCGGCGCATCCGCATTCCACCGGACTGCCTGTTCACCGTGCGCTTCGGCGGCGGCACCTGGCACCAGTTCGCATCGAACCATCGCGCACATCCGGCGCTGTTCGCGTTGTCCTGCCACAGCAATGAGCTGGCCGGGGCGATGGATGAGCAGGCCCGTGCACAGGTTCAACGCAATGCCGCCGATATCCCCAGCCTGACCGAGGTATTGCCGGAAGCGCACTGGCCTTCGGCCGCAAGCCTCGCCGCCTCACCCCTGCTGCAGTTGTCACTGCAGGCAGCACCTCCCAGCCTGTGCGCCCACCTGTGCGCGCATACCCGCGCTCTGTTGGGCCCGCTGCGGAGGATTTCATTGCGGCGCTTGCGCGGCTTCGTCGAACGCGCCACGCCGGCCTATCCCGTCCACTCGCAGGCCGCCGCCAGCGATGGGCTGCTGCCCGCTGCACTGCCACACAGCCACTACCAGGACCAGACCACCCTGCGCCTGGACAGCACGCAGGTCACCCATCACGCCGCGTCGGCACTGCTGGCCGATGTGCTGGAAGGCTTCCTGCGCAATCCACCTGCCGGCGTGGGCCACCTGATGGCGCTGCGCAACCACCTGGTGGCGCCGTTGCGGTTGCGTACGTCGCCACTCGGCTGCCCGGTATCGTCGCTGCTGTCGACCGACCGCAGCCGCTTGTTCGCCGGCCGCTACCCGGTGCTGGACGCGCACATCGATGACGGGGACACCTGCGCCGAAGTGCTGCTCGGCGCCGATGATCGCCACCTGCGCTTCCGCAGCAGCGTGCGCGTGCAACGCTGTGCCGATGGCCACATCGAGATCAGCCTCGGCACACGCGTGCAGACCCGCAATGCGTTCGGCCGCCTGTACATGGCATTGATCGATGCCGCGCACCGGCACTACGTCGCGCCGGCACTGCTGCGCCGCGCGGTCGAACATGCGCTGGCGCCGGAACTGGCCGATCTCGATGACTGGGCGGAATACTCCGCGTACAGATGATGCCGGCCCGTGGCCGGCACCACCTGCCAGGTCAGCTCACAGGTGCTGCCTGAAGAAGGGAACGACCGCTGACAGGGCCTCGCGCACCGGCTCCGGCTTGTCATACAGGTCGTAGTGCGACCAGCCTTCCACCACCTTCAACTGCTTGTGCTTCGACGCCGCACGACCATGGATCTCCAGGCCATCGCGGTAGGCGCCAAAGCCACCCGGCTTGTCACCGATCACCACCAGCAACGGTTGGGTCAGCAGGACTTCGGCCAGGTGGAAGGCATCCCAGCCCACCGCTGCACCGCGATGCGAGAACAACGCACTGACCACGCCGTTGGGCTGCGGCTCGCGCGAGCGGTAATAGTCCGTGGCCTCCAGCACGTCGATATCGGTGATGCCGGCGGCGCGCCCCTGTTCCACCGAAGGCGGCAGGAACAGGTCCACACGGGCCTCGCCGCCGCGCATCTCGGCGGTGCGCTGGGCAGCGATGGCCTCCAGCGTGCCGATCGGATCGAAACCGCCAAAGCCCTCACGACTGAGCCGGCCGAAGTTGACACCGGTGATGCTGGTGACCGCCTTGATGCGTCGCTCGGTCATGGTGGCGTTGATCGCGTAGCCACCACCGCCACAGATGCCCAGTACGCCGATGCGTTCGGCGTCCACGTACGGCAGGCTGACCAGATGGTCGACCACGCGGCGTACATCCTCCACGCGCTGGGTCGGGTCTTCGACCCGCCGCGGCTCGCCACCGCTGGCGCCCTGGAAGCTGGCGTCATAGGCGATCACCACGTAACCCTCGCGAGCCAGGGCCTCACCGTAGATGGTGCCGGCGGTCTGCTCCTTGCAGCTGCCGATCGGATGCATGCTGATGATCGTGGGATAGACCCGGTTGCGGTCGAAGTCCGGCGGGAAATGCAGGTCGGCGGCGATCGGCCAGGCCATGTCCGGATTCTGGATGTTGATGGTTTCCATGCTGCGGCTCCTCGGTAGCGGCGGGAGGCGACGGGTGTCGCCGTTGCAAGCACGATAGACCCGGGATTGGGATCGAAAAAGCGGCCAATCACAACCATAGTAGTAAGCTGTAATTACCAAAAAGCGACGGCCTGCGCCGCCATCTTCTCCCGCCCTCCTGCCGACCGAGCCCCATGAGCGCCCCCAGCCCGATCAACCCGGCCCTGCTGCCCCAGCTGGCCTGGTTTGCCCACATCGCCCACCACCGCAGCTTCACCAAGGCGGCCGTTGAGATGGGGGTCTCGCGCCCGGCGTTGTCGCAGAGCCTGAAGACCCTGGAGAAACAGCTGGGGGTACGCCTGCTGCACCGGACCACCCGTGACATGTCGCTCACCGAGGAAGGCCAGCGCCTGTTCGACGCACTGCGGCCATCGCTGAGCACCATCGAAACCGCAGTACGCGACCTGCGCGCCAGCCATGACGCTCCGTCCGGCCTGCTGCGCATCAACACCGCACGCCTGACTGCCAAGACGCTGATCGAACCGCATCTACCGGAGTTCTTCGCGCGCTACCCCGAGCTGCGCATCGAACTGGTGATGGACGACGGCCTGTCCAGCATCGTTGCCGATGGCTGCGACGCCGGCATCCGCCTTGGCGAGCGGTTGGCCGAAGGCATGATCGCCGTGCCGGTCACGCCGATGCTGGAAATGGTGGTGGTCGCCTCGCCGGCCTACCTGGCCCGCCATGGCACGCCCACCACGCCCGCCGAACTGGCCGCCCACGAGTGCCTGGGCTACCGGCAGACCGGCAGCGGCGGGGTCTATGCCTGGGAATTCAGCACGCCGGGCCAGCCCGGTCACGACTTTGAAGTGGAACCGCGCGGACGCTATGTCACCAACGACGATGAGGGCATGATCCGCGCTGCGCTGCAGGGATTGGGCGTGATGCAGCATATCGATCTGTCACTGCAGCCGATGCTGGCCGATGGGCGCCTGGTCCGCCTGATGCCGGCGTGGTCGGCACCGTTCCCCGGCTTCTACCTGTACGTGCCTTCGCGCGAGCAGATGCCACCGCGCGTGCGCGCCCTGATGGAATTCCTGATCGAGAAGCGCGAAGGCGTCGCCAAGGCGCTCGGCCGCACGGTACAGGCCCCGGCCACGGGCAGCTAGGCGTCAGCGCGGGTAGCGATACACCAGATCATCGGCATCACTGCGCACGGCGTGATCGTCCAGCATGCCGCCCAGCCGCTGTGCAACGGCCTGCGACGCCAGGTTGTCCGGTGCCATGTAGCTGACCAGGGTCGGCAGCTGCGCCACCACGAAGGCCCAGTCGCGCAGCGCGCCGGCCGCTTCGGTAGCGAAGCCCTTCCCTTCATGGCCGTCATACAGCAGCCAGCCCAGTTCCTTTTCCGGGAACAGCGGGCCGTGGTTGATCCCGACCTGGCCGATGCAGGCACCGGTATCGGCACGCTCGATCATCAATGCACCATGACCGAACAGATGCCAGCTGGCCAGGTCGTGGCAGAACTGGCCCCACGCCGCCACCTCAGCGAACGGCCCCCCCATGCCACGCGCGCGTGGCGACGCCAGGAACGCGGCATAGACGTTGAAGTCGTCCAGCTGCTGCGGGCGCAGCCGCAGGCGCGCGGTATGCAGGGTGGGAATCTCGAGCATGCCAGGCAGCGACTCAGTACACGGCCAGGTGACCGCAGCCACGACGCTGCGGCTGCCCTTCCATCGTCACCTGCACGCTGGCCATGGTGTCCACACCTTCGGCATTGCGGCACGACTCGCGCTTGATCTCGACGATCGCCGGCTGCCTGCCAAGCTCGCCGTTGAGCACGATCAGCGAACTGGGAGCGTCGGCCGGTTGGCCGGGATAGCGCAGCGTGCCCTTGTAGGTACGACCTTCGGCACTGAGGCTGGCATCGTGGTTGCCCTGTCCAGTGGACGTGATCTCGATGCGCCACCCGGCGCCACCACCCGTGAAGGCAGGCACCGGGCTCATGCCGGCAGCGATGGAGGGATGACGCGGTTCATCGGAAACGGTCTTCGGTGCGGGAGTCGCACAGCCGGCCAGCAGGCCAGTGAGCAGCACCGCGATGGCAATGGGTCGCACGGTCATGATGGGCTCCAGCAGCGGGCGGGCGTCCAGTCTAGGGGTCCCCGCGTGCGCCGGTGATGAACGTCGCGCGTCAGCGCGCGATGCGGCCACCGCCGGCCACGCGCACGCGATCGCGACCCTGCGCCTTGGCCTGGTACATGGCCGCATCCGCAGCACGAAGCAGGGTCCGCCAGCCCAGCGCGTCGGTGCCGCCCTCGGCCACACCGAAGCTGGCGGTGACCCGCAGCACCTTGCCACCGACCAGAGCGATGTCCAGCCGCTGCAGCGCCACCCGCAGCGACTCGGCCAGCTGCCGGCCGCCGGCCAGATCACCGTCGGCCAGCAACACGAGAAACTCTTCGCCACCGTAGCGGGCAATGCTGTCGCTGCGGCGCAGGTGGCGTTGCAGCAGCTGCGCCACCTGCACCAGCACCTCGTCGCCGGCATCATGCCCGTGGCCATCGTTGATCGCCTTGAAGCGGTCCACGTCCAGCAGGATCACCACCGCGCTGTTGCCGCCGTCGGCATGACGTTGCTGCACCATCTCGTCCAGCGCGCGCCGGTTCAACAGCCCGGTCAGCTCATCGGTGCCGGCCAGCTGGCGCAGCTCGCTGGTCAATGCCGAGCGCTCGCGCGACTTCTCGCGCAGCACTTCGATGGCATCGAACAGGCGCTGCATCTCGGCCAGCGGATGGGTCACATGCTGCTCCGGGCCGGGCGCCTCCGAGGCGATCTGGATGACCTGCTTCTGCGCCTGCAGCAGCGGCCGCAGGATCTGAAGATGCGCGATGCGCAGCGCCACGCCCAGCACCACCAGCGTGCCCAGCACCGTCGCCACCAGCACCACCAGGCGCGTCGCTTCGCGGTTGCGGGTGCGCTCGAAACGGGCGATGGACACGCTCAGGTAGCCGTCGCGCAGCGCTTCCAGCGACTGCAGGGTCGGCACGTAGCGCGTGGTGAACTCGGCGGCGGTCCACGGCGGCGGCACGCCGCGCCGGCCATCTTCGATCAACTGTTCGATCATCGGCAGCGATTCGCCGAAGAACTGCCGGCGTGCCATGTCCCAATGCCAGGACAGCGCCGGATCGCTGCGGAACACCGCTTCATGGCTGCCTGCCAGCCGCCACAGCTCCAGCAGGCGGCCTTCGGTCTGCAATGCCGCCCGCACCTGTTCGTCGCGCCATGCCCCCGGTACCGCCACCGGCGCCATCACGTTCGAGGCCAGGCGGCCGCCATGCTCGCGCAGGTCGATCAGCACCTGGCCCTGCATCGCCGGAATCGCCGCTTCGCGGTCGGCGCTGACCAGCACGTTGATCTGCGCCGAGGTCAGCACGTGCAGGCGATCGACCACGGCGAACATGCTGCTGATCGCGCGCTCCACGTCCTCCACCCGGCGCGCGCCATGCGGCTGCGCCGCCACCCGGTCCACCGCGGCCCGCGCCGATTGCAGGCGACGTTGCGCATCGGCCAGCAGCCCATGTTCGTCGACCACGCCCGGGTCGGCGTTGAACACGGTGTCCAGGCGTTGCAGGGCGGTATCGACCCGCTGGCGCGCGACCGCCAGCTGCGCCGCCAGCCGGGCCTGTTCGGCCGCATCGGCGGTGTTGGACCCGAGCAGGCTGTTGGCGGGACCGCGCTCGGCCGACACCAGGTTGGCCAGGTCGAAGGTCTGCCGAAGCTGGCGCAGGCTGACCAGGTTGTCCTCGGCGGCAGTGAAGCGCAGCGTGCCCTGCACCAGCGCGATGGCCATCAACGGCAGCGTACAGACTACGAACAGCCCGGCCAGGATCCAGACCCAGGTCCGCAATCCGATGGGCGACGCCTTGCGGGCCATGCACATTTCCCCTGTAGTGCAGAACACTGTAGCGGCCGCCTACACAGGCGCCAAGCCGCTACCGGACCAACCGTTGCCGTGGGTATACCGCGCCCGCCGCGAACGCACCGACAAGGCCGCGCGGACCGTGCAAATGGGGCAAATGCGTCACGCCCTGCCGCGTCAGATCCAGCGCTGGTCGACCAGTTCGCGCTTCACGTAGGCGTAGAACACCGGCGCGGCGACCAGGCCCGGCAGGCCGAAGGCCGCCTCCATCACCAGCATGGCCAGCAGCAGCTCCCAGGCACGCGCCTGGATCTCGCCACCGACGATGCGCGCGTTGAGGAAGTACTCCAGCTTGTGGATCACGACCAGGTACAGCAGCGCCGCCACCGCCACGTAGAACGAGACCGACAGCGCAACGATGGTGATGATCGTGTTGGAGATGATGTTGCCCACCACCGGCAGCAGGCCGGCAAGGAAGGTGATCAGCACCAGGGTCTTGGACAGCGGCAGGTGTACGCCGAACAGCGGCAGCACGCCCAGCAGGAAAATCGCGGTGAACACCGTGTTGAGCAGCGAGATCTTCACCTGCGCGAAGACCACCTGGCGGAACGCGGTGGCCAGGCGGCTGGTGCGCCCGATCAGCTCCTGCGCCAGCGGCCCCATCTTCGGCAGCGGCAGTTCGTCATACAGCGCGATCATCGCGCCCAGCACCATACCGATCAGTACGCGCACACCGACCTGCACCACCGAGGTACCGGCCACGCCCAGCTGGCGCTGATGTTCAGCGGCCCAGTCGTTCAGCGCCGTGCGCAGCGCCGGCATGTCTTCGGGAATATAGGGTTGCAGCAGCGCCGGCACCTGGTGGCGCGAGGTGTTGAGGATCTCCATCAGGCGCGCCAGCAGTGCATCCGGGCCGCCGGTCTCGTTGCGGAAGAACGAGGCCACGCCGATGCCGGCCAGTACCAGCCCGCTGATGATGATCGCCGACAGCACGATCACCGCGATCGCCCGCGCCCGTCCCGGCGGCAGCTTGCCCTCCACGGTGGCGGCCAGCACGTGCGTCAGCTGGAACACCAGCAGGCCGGACAGCAGGGTCACCACCAGGCCCAGCTTCAGCGCCAGCCACATGCCCAGCAACATCATCAGCCACGCCGCGATCCTTGGAATGGGGGGCTTGGGCTGGGCAACAAGGGCGTCTTGCATGGGAGCGCGTCCGGGCGGGGTGGCCCATGGTAGAGGATTGACCCGCCGATTCGGCGTGCAGGCTGAACGGGCGTTACGCTCTCATGCCGTGGCGGCCCTGCCGCCGCCCCATCCACTCACTCGCCGTAGCTGGCCGTATTCTTGCCCTGCCGCTTGGCGTGGTAGAGCGCGCGGTCGGCCAGTGCCAGCCAGTCCTCGACACTGCCCCCCCGCGGCGTGGCGGCAATGCCGATGCTGACGCTGAACTCCACGCCCGGGGTGATCTGGCGCGCGGCCTCGAGCAGATGCAGACGCACCCGCTCGGCCACGTGCATCGCATCGACGGGTGCGCAGTCGTGCAGCAGGACCACGAACTCATCGCCCCCCAGCCGCGCCGGTGTATCACCGGGCCGCGAAAACGTGCGCAATGTTGCAGCGATATGCCGTAGTACCTCGTCGCCCGCGCGATGGCCAAGCGAATCATTGATGCGCTTGAAATCATCCACATCTAGCATCAGCAGGCAGGCCAGTCCGCCCTGCCCCTGCGCCCTGTCCAGCACCTGCTGCGCACGCAGGATCAGGAAGCCACGGTTGGCCAGTTCCACCAGCGGATCCATCCGGCTCAGCCGCTGCAGCTGCCGGTTCTGCGATTTGACCCGGCGCGCCAGCTGCCAGCTGAGGATGCTCAGCCCGATGCCGTAGACGAACAGGAACGGCACGCTGAGCACGATCGTGCGCTGCGAGGAAACGGGTTGGTAAGGGAAGCCGAGCGCCCACCAGGTGATCGCGAAGCCCAGCACCAGCGCCAGCGTGGCCCGCATCGCCAGGCGCACGCCACCGGCGGCGATCTTGTCGGCGACCAGCAGCGCGGCGAACAACGCGCTGGGGACCGCGCTCAGCGCCATGAAGGCGATCCAGCCGCCGCCGAAGAAGGAATCGGCGACCATGCAGCGGAACTGCACCTGTGCGGGCTGGCGGGCGCGCTGGGTCAGCACCAGCGCGAGTGCCGGCCACGCCAACGCATTGAGCAGCAGCAACACCCAGGCCCACAGGCCGTCCTGGCGTTCAAGAATGATCGAGGCGATGGGAATCGCGCCCAGGCCATTGCCGACGAAGCGCATCCAGCCGATGCGACGTGCCGCGCCGATGCCTTCGACCGCGACTTCCGTCGAGTCAGTCAAGAACGGCATTGCCGACCCCCTTGCGCGATCGCACGTTCCACCCCGGCCCTTGCCGGGCTGCCCATGCCGAGTCTGACAGCTCTGCGTCAATTCGGGATCAAGGACTCACGGCGACGGCGCTGCCCTCACCCACGCCGGGGCGCCGCCGTCGACCCCCGCAGCATGAAACTGAACTCCAGCGTCTGCTGCAGCGGCACGTCGACGTGTTCGATGATGGCGAGCAGCAGGTTGACCGCACGCTCGCCAATCTCCCGCATGGGCTGCCGGATGGTCGTCAATGGCGGCGTGAGGTAGCGGGAAGACGCCAGGTCATCAAAGCCGACGATGGACAGTTCGTCCGGCACGCGGATGCCCCGGTCCCGGCAGGCGGCCAGGGCACCCAACGCCATCTGGTCACTGAAGCAGAACACCGCGGTCGGTGCCGGCGTGCCATCCAGCAGCGCCAGGGCAGCCGCATGGCCGGATTCCACGGAAAAATCCCCCGGCACGATGCTCAGCTGGCGCAGGCGGCCACGCGCCTTGCCGGCCGCCCGCACCCCTTCCAGCCGTTGCTGGTGCAGGGGGTTGTCAGGCGGCCCGCCGACCACGGCGATCCGTTCGTGTCCCAGCCCGTACAGATGCTCCATCACCGCGCGTGCGGCGGCCGCGTTGTCGATGTGGACGCTGGGAATGCCCAGTGCAGGGTCGAACTCGCACCCGTTGACCACCGGTGCCGCGGCGCCGCGCTGCTCGACGATCTCGCGCGCCGTGGGTGGCAGGCGATGGCCGAGCACGATCATGCCGTCGGCCTCGTTGCGCCGGAGCATCTGCGCGTAGCGCTCCTCACGGTCGGGTTGATGCTGGGTATCGCCCAGCAGGACCGCGTAGCCGACCGCCTGCGCGGCCTCCTCCGCGCCCTGCAGGATCTGCGCGAAGAACGGATTGGCGATGTCCGGGACGGTGACCAGGATCTTGCCGCTGCGCTGGGTCTTGAGCGTGCGGGCCACCGTGTTGGGCACGTAGCCGAGGGCGGCGGCGGCCTGCTCGATGCGTGCGCGGGTGGCGGGCAGGACCTTGTCCGGCCGGGAAAGCGCACGCGACACCGTACCCGCGGAGACGCCGACGTGCTTTGCGATGTCGTAGATGGTGGCCATGGCGTTAGTCCTCCTGTCCGCTGTGCAGTGCACAACAGGTCCTGCGTGAGCCCCTGCTAGGATAATGCAATCGATTGCATCGAGGGCGAATCACGTTGAAGACGCTCAAGGGTCCAGCGCTGTTCCTGGCGCAGTTCATCGGCGACACAGCTCCTTTTGATCGGCTGGACACGCTGGCCGGATGGGCCGCGGGTCTGGGCTATTCTGGCGTACAAGTCCCCACCAGCGCGCCCCACCTGTTCGATCTGGCCGAGGCGGCGCGCAGCCAGGCGTACTGCGACGACATTGCCGGCATGCTGGCCGGGCACGGCCTGCAGATCACCGAACTGTCGACCCACCTGCAGGGGCAGCTGGTTGCCGTCCATCCCGCCTACGACAGCCTGTTCGACGGATTCGCGCCGCCGGACAAACGCGGTGATCCGGCCGCCCGCCAGGCCTGGGCGGTGGAGCAGCTTCTGCTGGCCGCCAAAGCCAGCCAGCGCCTGGGGTTGACCGCGCATGCCACGTTCTCCGGCGCATTGGCCTGGCCCTACTTCTATCCCTGGCCGCAGCGCCCACCGGGACTGGTGGAGGAAGCCTTCGCCGAACTCGGCCGCCGCTGGCGCCCGATCCTCGATGCGTTCGACGCCTGCGGCGTGGACCTGTGCTTCGAGATCCACCCCGGCGAGGACCTGCACGATGGCGCGACCTTCGAGCGCTTCCTCGATGTGGTGGACCATCACCCCCGCGCCAAGATCCTCTACGACCCCAGCCACCTGCTGCTGCAGCA
>Ga0153948_1000615_pt1 | contig 19299 bp, 14 predicted proteins | sample TSNJ032MetaG_FD_104696 | JGI IMG/M metagenome (GOLD analysis project Ga0153948, IMG submission 104696) | Attine ant fungus gardens microbial communities from New Jersey, USA - TSNJ032 MetaG | ecosystem: Host-associated > Fungi > Mycelium > Unclassified | place: USA: New Jersey, Wharton State...
TAGCCTATACTATACGTACGTGAATGTGATACGAGAGCTCGCAAAACTCCATCAAAATCAAATGTCAAAGAATGTTGACCAATTGGTCCAAATCTCGGGTCCGACTCACAGCGTATGCACAGGGACGTTCTCGGATGCTAGAAATGCTGGACTGAGATCCAGACAGAAAGACTAAGATGAATTATCATAACTACGGAAACAGTAAGCACATGTACCTGAGATCCAGACAGAAAGACTGGGTCTCAGGTTTACATCCAAGTGGTTTAAGTACTGTAGACGATGTGTTTGCCTTTACTGAACAATAAGAGAGAGAAACTCGGGGTAGCAAAATAGTCGTTAAGTAACAATAATGAATGATGAAGAAAGAGCAGAATATAAGCGGAGTAGGAGGTATTAGTGAAAAGATAATGAAGCGAAAAATCCACTCTGTGTAGTCACTTCGGCACCGACCAATATACGAGAACTTGAAACATCCCATGATATGGAGTGTCCATTTGCTTGGGGGAACAGCAATATCAATATCCTCTTATCTTCGCATTTGGTGCGATCAGTTTATCAATATCATAATTTGAGGGATCGAGACTCGGCAGCTGTTTCAGGGTATCTATTCTTAAGCTATCAAGACATTCTCCAAGTGCATAAAATCTCCCTGACCAGCTAGGATCCACGATATAGTCCGTAAAGGACCCAAATTAGAATGTGATACGACGTTTTTCGAAGAGGTTCGATGTGTTACACTCAATCACAAAGTGCAATATACTCAACCTGGGAGTCGGAAACCAATGTCTCATGGAAACAATGGAGTTCATAATAGAGGATGAACTGGACCAGTGAAATAAATTGTAAGCCTATATTCATCTTCTATGGAATGGAGATAAATATATGCTTACAATTTATTTTGCTGATGACTTCTCCACTATTATGAACTTTATGTGAGCCGTTAATGCAGGTCAAAGACAGTAGGAGTCTAGATCATTGTGGCATCGTCATTAAGCATCACATGCGTCAGTCCATTGGACTGATCCATACGCATCGCATGGAGGAATGGAGGGCTCCAACGTCTTCATTCCAGCAGTATGAATTCACTTACAATCATACCTATCTACCCAACTCAGTAGGGCTAAGGCTATGATGGGATTCCATTCATTATGCAGTGATAGGGAAACCAGTTTCCTAGGAAAGTGATAACAGGAGACAGTGGCATTATTAACTATTGAGGCGGAATATAGGCCTTTACTCAAGCTACTACTCAATATGACTGGCCATTTTTTGACGAAGTTGGACTACAATTGGACTACCTGCAAAAACTCTAATAGTTAAAAATGGAACCATTTCTAACAGCACAAACTATAAAAATCACTAATGTAAATACATCAGTGTGACGCATCACTTTGTCAACAAACAAAGCTAGTCTTGGACAAGTTTCTACTATCAGCTGTTCACCTTGCCAATATCTTTACCAAGCAACATAGCGTTATTTTCATCTATTCCGCGTCTATTTTGAACCACCTTGCTGGAGTCACATTACTACTTTGCATTTCACATTTAGATGTGTCTATCTTTTTTTTTTGGGTAATAGATGTGTCTATCGGTAAGCTCATTATAAATCAAAAGTAGAAAATACTAAGCGGAGCAATAAGAGAGGGAAGAGTGTCTAAAATGACCAAAGATATGTATGTGAGCAATGGTACGACACACCGTGTAAATGAGCAGCACGCTCTTTAGATTCGGATAGTATAAAGAGGACGATGGTGATTAAGATTACTGTACCCGGTGATTGAGGCTTGTTCAAGGACAAATTAGAAATCAGGGGAGATTAGGGCAAGATACCTCATTCATGAAATCATGCCCCGCAGATGTGCTATCCGGATCAAAATGATCATGGCCATCGTGTGACGAACTTGACGTTGGCTGGGCGTATTCTGGAATCAATGGAAAGCATTGAGCCGGCGGACTTGGAGCCACTCAGCAAATCATTTTCCATTGCAACAAATGATTCCTCTTGTAAGCTGCAGGAGAGACGGTTGTAAGGGGAAGCCGAACGATTGATCCACTAATGTGATTGGGAGTAATCAGCCTAGCTGGCAGTGATATTAGCCAAGGAGGGCGACACGAGTGAAGGCAACATTGTCAAGACAATGGTGTGAAAATATTGGTATTGTGATCATTTGGATATTGACGCAGGAATATGATATATGCTGCAGTCTGCGAGACTTGTTCCTGGTAATAGATACTGTGGGAAATGTAAATTGTATGGTAAAATCGTAATGATACTGAAGGGTATGCACCTGGGCACTTTGGACTCCTACTCGAGTAGCCCCCTCACTTCCTTTCCCCTTTCCTCCAGTTCCTTCAACCATCCCTGGTTAATGCATTCGGTCCACTCGCTGCTGTACCTGAATCTAGAGAGGTCCACCTTTATTGGCCTGCCCCCAATCGCTTCTACGTGAGGCAGGCATAGAACTCGCCTGTGCTCGAGTGGGACCCAAAAAAGTAATTCGTCCTCCTGACCCATCACCCACCCATCCGTCATGTTTTGCGGGACAGGCTCATATCCAAGAGCAGCATTCCGGTACTTGGAAACGAAATCCACTATGTCGTAGATTCTGATTGGATGCTTGGAGTCATAGGACACCAACTTGGTTCCATCTCGAATAAACTCCATGCCCCATGCTGGGTCCCAACACTGAGCACGCAGATAACTGGTGTAGACGTCGACGAGAGTTATTGTGCGTGGGTCACTGCAGTGAAGAGCGATAAGTCGGTCTCCAAAGGATTGGTCATTTAGGGCAGGTGAGAAGGCAATCGCATACACAAACGCGGCAGGCATTGTGATGGGCTTGCCACAGAGTTGGCCAGTTCGCGTGCCCCAGACTCGAATGTCATCGTTCCTCCAAGAACCACATGCGAAGAGTTTCCCATCAGGAGAATACGCACAAGAAATCCCGTCAAGAAGCGCTTCATCAGTAAAGTGGATACGATCAAACTGGGCAGTGTTTTGATTCCATGAATAACACGAGGCGGGGCTGTGAATGATGACGGTCAAGCCATCAGGTGCCAGTGACACGATCGAGGATCTGCCGATGTTAATGTCCAAAGAAAACGTGCATTCAGTGTGACCCTTCAATTTCCAAACCTGGAGCAGTCCTGAGGTCACATCTCTTAGGTTGGTACACACAACCAGGTCACTACGTGTTTGGAAGGCAACCTTCCGAATGTAGGCACTTCTTCCTTTGGGGCAGGGATCGAATGAGAGGCGATTCTCCGGGTGCGTCATATCGTATATGGTGACAAGAGAGTCTGACCAAACAGCTATCTGATCATCATCTGCGGAAAATGCGATTCGAGGTCCATAGTCAACATTTATAGGCCCTATAACATCCCTAGACCCCACAACATCCCAAGTAATTGTATCTCGCAATTCAATGTAGGCAGATTGCTCTGTTTTTGTGGCCACCATCTTTCTGGAGGGCGAGAATCCAATGATTCTTGGTACATCCGTATCTTGAATGACAAGCTGATTGCCTGCCAAATCCTCCAGATTCAACATTCTCACAGTTCCATCCGAATTACCCACCAAAAGCCTGCGGCCATCGCGTGATGGACAAATACTACTTATTCGCGAAGTGCTCAGAGGTTTTATCTCGAAGATCATGTTTGAGCTGGTCATCGAGACCTCCCATATCTCCACTGTGTTATAGCTCGGGGAAAATATGTGATTGGTGTGGGATGAATGGATAACGGCTAGAAGACCTCTGACATGAAGCTCATGAAAGTCAAAGGACGCCATCTGTTGTGTGTCCAACGTCCAAAGACGATTGTGCTTAGACTCGTCGATTGCAGTCACTAAACAGTCACTGGCCGGCGAAAAGTGGAGTGACCAAAAGTTGTCAGGGGGATGCGGGAATCGATGAGTGATCTTGCCATCCTCCAAATTCCATAACTTAACGGCATTCTCAGACCACCTTCTTACAGCCAGATATTGCCCATTAGGAGAGAATTGGGCGGAAGCAACATCGGTGACCTCGAACAGCCTGTCAGATATACCATTCCCAATATCCCATGACTTGACCAGGACTCGAGTTGGACGTTGAATTCCTAGGGCAATTCTCCGAATCAAAGATCCATCTTTGTCTATCCAATGCATCGATGCAATTCTTCCCTCATTACGACCACAGTGAATGAACACAAAATCAAAGCCCTCAATTCCAAACTCCTCCTCTCGCCTTTCAATGTCCCCGACTACTGCACGATAAGACAATATGGTCTCAGGACGACATTTGACCAGGATATGATTCCCATCAGGACTGAAACAGACGTTAAGTCCGTGCCCCAAATCAGATAGACCTAGGACTCTGAACTCAAAGTCTGAAATACAGTGACCCGTTTCAGAGTCACAGACATACAAGGTGGCAAGTTCTTCGGTTTGTACCGATATGCAAGCAAAGATTTTTTCATCCGGCGACAAGACAATGGACTCCACAGGATCCTTATCGTGCTCTGCAACAAAGATGATTATTGGCCATTGAGAAGGCCCGCCGTCACTGATGGTAAGAGTGTTTGGAAACCTTGGGCGGAATTTTTCACCAACAAGGGAGCGTTCGGGTGTGAATGGAAGAGCTGAGAGATATATCTGAGGAGCGCTCTCAGAGATGGGAATGATGAATGCAGAAATGAATCGGACAGCATCGCGGATAAAGGATGTCAGCTCGTTCTTGGGGTCGAGTGTCTAGCCAGGCAACTTCAGAATTGCATTGTAGGAAATGAACTCAGGACATACCGCCAGTGCAGGCCATTCTAAAGCCCTTTTGAGGATTGCAGACACCTCATGTGCCTTCCCCAGTATGCTCATCACTTCGATCCAGAACAGTAGCTTCTCATATATTACAAACTTCACTGCATCCATCAAAATCTCCTCGCATTGAGTCTGGACAAGGTGGTCTGCCCAGAATTGAGATGAATATGAAATAAGGGGAGAGATAATGGACTTTTCGGTTGCCAAAATGCCTCGATTCCTTATCATTGAAGTTTTCAGTTTGCACATATTGAAGTGGAGTGCTGATGAAACCATAGTGCTCAAACACAGCACAGCGAGCTGACGTTCGTGAAGGGCCCGATCCTGGATGGCTGATAGTTCACCTAGGCACTGCGAGAAAGATGGGTGGAGGAGGAAGTCCACAAAGGACCGATGATGAAAATGAAGGATGGGGCCGGGGTCGATGACAGATACAAGACCTCTTCGGATGAACTCCAACATGTCCCGACTCTTGACTCTCGGAAGCTTGATAAGTGCGTCGTCGTCGAGTGGCTGCTTAGCAAATGTCATTGCACCCATAACAGAAGTAACCGCCTTAATCTCTTCCTCTCTGAGACCACGTCCAAACAATGTGGTGATGACAGTGGAGTACAAGGAATATAGGGTTTCTAACCCATCTGAATCATCCTTCAACTCAAGCGCAGAAAACCGTACTTTGGGGTTCAATCGAAGGAAGTCAGCGACAGTTGTTGCCCAGATAAAGATTCCACCAGCGCGGGGAACCAAGTGATCAATAGCCCGTACAACCCATGCCTCATCCACACCCATCGCATCGAGTCGTGACTTGAGGAATACCCGGATGTCGTTGGAAGCACTATCTCCTGGTTTAACATCACTGCCGGAGGGGATATTGACATGGGTGCTGATGGAGTCAGGGAAGATTTGGGTGATACGGTTCTCTGGCCTGCTAGTAATGACCAACTTGAACTTCTTCAAGTGGTCTACCTGAACCCAACGCTTGAGTGTATGCAAGAGGCCTTCATAATCATCCCAGCCAGATGAGTCGTGTCTGAGGCCACCGCACTCATCCAATGCATCTACCACAATCACTGGAAGTTCCTCATGGGGAACATTATCCAGTGCAGATAATGGTGTTTCAATGAGTGATTTGAAGAGGTGATCAATGTCCGATGAATTATGTCCTCTGCTGCCTTCGACTAAGTGTTGGCGAAGAGATGGGTACTGGCGGACAAAATCACATGCGATGACCCGCCAAAGGGCATCTGTAGTGATCGTGGTCGATTGCGTACGGTCAAACCGAAATGATATTACATGTCGGCCCTTGCCTTCTAGTCGAGTCGAAATGCTAGCTGCCAAGGCAGATTTCCCAACACCAGGAGGTCCCCTTATCCAGATCACATTATGGCTGTCGGCACTCTTGACCTTGTTTTCAATCTCTTGCAGAATGGTTTGTCGAGTGCCTTCCATACATGATTTGCGTAGGGGGAGCCTATCTCCCCCAAGGGCTCTGACTAAATCATCCAACTCCTCCTTTTCAGTGCCCGCTTTCGCAGTTGCTGGTATGAAATTCTTATTTCACGAACATTAAACAGAAAGCATAGACAGCCCACCTTGGAGATTTGCAATGCCAGCATGCACAGACTTCACGTCATCTGCTATGGCATCTGATACCACAAATCAGTCAAGTTGGTCAATCAGTATGAAGCACAAACAACAAACCTTGCTTAACTCGCATCTCTATCATGAGATCTACCATAAATCTGTCTCTGAAGCTATCAAGCTTGTCCTGCATTTCAATTGCTTTGTCCTTTTGAGCAGCAATGAGAATGTACTTGACTGAGACCAATGAATTAGGGTAAATCCATCTCACATGGATTCATACGTACGTGTCCAATTTTCAAGCCACTCCTGAATGAAATCTATCACTTCTCCCATCATTCCCGGAAACTCATTGATTGTATGGCACAGCTCCTCTGAGTTTGGAACATTCTTGAGCCTGTCAAGCTGGCTCGCTAGCAATGTGATGCTCTCTGCAAGGCTCTTCATTGATTTGTAGGATTCTTCTTGGGCCTTGATATGCTGCCAAATCTATCAGTCATCTTATCCGTGTTAAAAGCAAGAGAGGAGCCAACTTGGTATGCGACATCGATGCAAGAAAACACTGTTGTCACTATAGAATTTAGCTGCTCTTTGAGTCAGATGCTGGGTGGGTGTGTTTTCAAGAATGATTTACCCCGCCAATAGCCTTTCCGAACTCGATAAACATCCCAACACCATTGCTTGCAGAACCAAGACGACTCAATATGGGCCTAAAGTTGTTCAAATTATCTATTGTACTCTTGATTTGCGCACTCAGTGCCCGTAAATCACTGCTGTGGGCCTATGATCAAATTTATGTAAGGAATCTGCATAATGATAGTGATCAAATGCGTACTTCGACGTCAATCCAGAGCTGAAATCCCGATACTGCATCAATGAATTCCACCGTGAAGTTTGCTAAGGTATCTTGAGTATATTGGAAGCGATCGAGACAAAGATCAACTCACATCTGGATTCCTTCTGTGATTCCAAAACCAAGTGTTTCCACAAATCATCAAACTTAATGGTAGCTTTACATAGGACATTATCCTCTGAGGTGCACTCAAGGGGGATAGTTTTCCGCCACCGGGAACGTTTTTTGTAAATTTCAATATTCAAGTCACTTCCTTCCTTGACAATGCTACGTCGCATTAACATGTAAGACTGCATGGGCATTCAAAACGTCAACTCACCATCTTTGGGTCAGTTTCAGCCTTTGTTTACCCCTATCATTGTTGTCAAATGTTTCTTTAAGACTTTGAAAGGGAATATCGGTCTTGTACTTGACAACGAGGGGTCGTGGAAATTCCTCATCAAGTTTTCCAATAAATTCTGAATGCAAATAAGCCTACTGATGGATGAAGTCAATGGGAAGAGGCACACTTACCGAGAACTTGGATAGCTCGTGCCATTTGAGTGAGTAGGAAGAAATATTGTGAACGTAGGATGATGAGAACAAGATCGTGACACTGCCTCACGACCTAAACCGGGTAGGAACTTGACAATCAGCGTCTAGGCATGTGAGAAGCACGGCGAAGCAAATGTGGAAGCACATTGTTTGATCTGGAAGTCATTATCGCTGTACTGCATCCGTGATTTTCAAAGCACAGTCAACTATCAGTATTAGCATTGTCTTCAATCGTATTTTCTCGCTCTTGTCTACATAAGGTATCCCAGTAACTCTTTTCCGATTGGGCAGACTGTTCCTGTCTATGAAAGGAAAAGCAAATGTTCATGTGTTGATGACGAACGAACAATGTCGCACGTCGGCATCACCCGGATCAAATATCAATTCGGTTACAACATACAAAGTATGCATCTTCAAACATCTACACAAAATGTTTAGAGGAAATCAAAACGAAACCCTCCTTTGCTGAGTCTTTGGATGAATGTCAGCAAGGATATATTTCTCATCAAACCTGTTCCTGGTTTCAAGTGCAAGAACGATACGCTTGCCACGAACATGACGGCTAAGATGATATCCTACCTGGCACTTTTTGCTCGCCGTAGACTTGGTATTCGTGTAGCTGTTGGCAGGAGAGGAACATGTATCCTCAGCTAGAATGTCTTCTTAAATTTGATCGTCCGCCTTGAGCCGTAACTATTATTGCTGAGTTCCGTGCATCTAGTCGATTGAGATGAGGGTCCGACGTGAACTAGAATAGTGAAACTAAAGACGACGACGTAGAGCTCATGCTACCACAAATCACCACGAGAACTCCCATGCAGTCACTCACAACACTTAGGCAAAGCAGCGGCAACTTGAAATCTAAATATCCGCCATGTATGTTCTTATTGTTTCATGTTTCATTGTTTCAGATAGCTAGTGTGCTTTGTTTGTAGTTGCTATCCATTTGTAACCCTTCCCCGATTGTTTCAACACAAGCTAGCAAGAGGGACATAATCCTGACTTTAAAATAGCAGATGCCTATATCCTTGGATGGAACTCCTAGTGCTTTAACAAGATCATTAATTTTGTCCTCAATGGAGCCTAGGGGTACTGAGGATGTTGCTTAGGTAAATGTTCTGCCTGAGGGAGACACTATCACGCTATCACGCCCGCCGCAAAACTGATGCCTGAATCATATGAAGTGGTAGCAAAAGTACACTTCAAGAAATATAGTGAGAAATATAAGAACATGAATGAAGCGGCCCAGGTATTTTGTCTGGAGAGGGGGAGGAACACGTCGGAAATTTTGTTTGACACGCGTAAAGAATATATCTGGAGAAGTTATTTTTATATTCCATGAAATGGAAAGATTGAACATCTGGAGGTATTTCGTCAATATCAATATACGTGGGAAATCAACCCAACAAACAAAATCTCAATACTCTTCTGCGCACCCATGACAACATAATCGTCCGTATCTCTGCTGACATCAGAATCAAAGGTCTCGCTTCACATCGCCAGGACTCTGTGAATTGAACACTTCAGATCCTCTCTCTCTCTTTACCAATCCCCTGACATTCCGATGTGAGGCCTTCTTGGGACTCAGTCACTCCAGCCTCATTTCATCCATCGCCTGACTCCCCTAGGCCTTCTGAATTAAACATCTCCTACATCCATCAGGTGCTCTCGTGAAATGGCCATTGTTCTTGTTTGCTCTTCATCAGTTCGAGAGGTCCCCTTGCGAGAGAAGAACGACCTCTTTGTAGTAGGTGAACAAAGGTATACCGACATGGGTTTTATGCCTGAATATTCTCAGCAACCTCCATGTATAAATCGAGGTGGTGGTGCTAAAGAGAGAAGCGGGATGCTATTGAAATCATTACCTCTCCCACCCTGACAGGATTCTGGATAATTACTGTTAAAGGCTCTGTGACGACTGGCCTTGCCTTTTATCTCATAATTCTGTGCTTTGCAGTGCCCACGCTGGAAAGACATGACGGCAATTTGAAGAATAGAATGAAATTTGAAAGCAATTTTGCTGTGTCCGTCTTATCACATTATACAGAAATAATCCTATTCATGGCATTCCAAGCACGATGATGAAATTTCCGTTCCTCCCTGTGTTTGGTCCAACCTAATCTGGTCAGTCTCGTTTGGCGCTGATCCAAATGTTGAGAGAAGCAGTTAGAGAAACATAAAATCCAATCATGGACTTACCTGACCAGGCATCCAGAGTGCTACGCAGTTTCTGCCAGCACAATTATGAACCATCCTTTATGTTTTCGACTGCCTTTCTATAGCTACCGCCACATTTACCTAATCGACAACAACCCCACGCACATTGAAGCCGAACATGTGCGAGGTCTCGAGAATCTTGGATTATCGGCCAGAGAAAGTAACTGACATGGCCCTTGAGCAACTTCAGAAGGCAAGAATGAACTTGGTCGAATGGAGGGGAGCACTTTATCGAAGGATGAATGTACCAACTGTGATCAGGGCAAGTTTCGTGGATTCTGTACTGTGCTTGCCAGCCAACCTATAGCAGGATTTCGTGGAATTATTCCTTTCTCGTCTCAGATGAGACCTTTGAAATACTCTCTGGCATGGAGCTGCCACTCTCCACACTACCCATTCTCCTAAACAATGTTCGGCTGTGTAATGTTCTACGCTCAGACCTGCCGAAGTTGATTGGTTACGACTTGCTCAAATTGGAGGATGGCTACATTGATCCAGATGTTGATGAAAGCACCAAGGCTTTTGTGGATCAAAGGAATTCATCTGGCGCAGAAAAGGTCATGTTGTGGAATAGTGTTGCATTGACGAATGTTCTTGCTGTTGCACGTTTGCCTGATTGATATTTAATGAGGGATGGCCCAAGTAAGTAAAGTACATTTGGTAGTATAAGCTAAATCAATAATCAGAGGGAAGGATAAAGATAAAGAAAGAGCAACTTGCATTACAACCATTCAACACAACCTACGCGTCTAAGTCTCTTCAACGTTAACCCCACGCTGCAGTCGTGCTTGAAGTCGAAGATAAGATATGCCAAGGTTAATGTATACAGTTGGACATGCCTATAATTGACTATCAAGTGTCCATCGGTTGCGAACATCTGAACCAGAATCAGCAGATCTGAGTTTTGAAGAAGCAAAAATCGCACTTTGAAAAGATTAGAGACGGTATCATCTGGAGCGGGGGAGAATGCAAGATTGATATACGTGAACTAGTGTACACTATCAGATTTGCCGTCAAAGTAGCTGCGGGATACGTACAAGAGGTTCGCCAGTTTGCCAGCCGAGCTCCTTCCTAAGAAATTGGATCACTGCCTGAAAGCGATTGGTTGAATTAATTTTGTAGAAGTTTTGTTTCATTATTGGGGCATTTCCGACAGCTTTGAAGCGAACGACGACTATGAGCAGGCACAACTATCAGCATTTATGATATTTGAGGGATACAGACCGTACTCTTGAGAGGCTCTTTCTTTCTGTATGATTCTAGTGCCTTGATAGCTTTGACAGAAGGGAATGCATCTTGGGTTTGAGCGTCACTTTCTTCTGCATCAAGAGGAGGCTGGGTCATGGTGTAATAACGTAAGCCGGAACAATACACGCTCCCTTCACTTATGGAATTCATACCCAGCCCTCATCTCCACCCTACTAGATACCTTTGGCTCTCATGTTGTAAAACTCGTACGTCTAACTTTCCTTGTTGCGGGACATAAGTACTGACATAGACCGACCTCACATTCACTGTGTTGCAATTTATAGCCGTTTAAATTATTTCCGTATGAAATCTCTGTCGGGTTAAAACCACGTGTATTGCAACTCCATCTATCTACCAGCAGACTTTGTCTACATCCTCCTCATTCAGTTATGTGCTAGGTACCAAGGAATACTATCTTGAGACCAAAGCAGTCATCAGGGAATTGACTGAAGCATCTCATATCACCTTCAGCCATAGTATGTCTAAACCTTTCTGATTCATCGGGAACGCCTTCAATAGCCCAACACTATGTTAGACCATCATAGTGGAGCTTTTCTCGCCTTCTTCGACATTCTTGAAATTTCTGAGAACATGGCCAAAATCCGTGCTTTCCAGTTCGCGTTTATCAAGAGGTGGATCATAGTCTGATGTGTCTTTCTTGATCGGTCATCACTCTCCATCAGTATTGCACGATGGCCTGAGCACTCGGAGACATCAAAGAATACTTGCTCACATTCATCATCACTAGATTCACTAGCATCGGCAGCAACGAAGAGGGTCTCTCAAAGTCGGAAGGGTTGGGAAATTGGCGAGATCATTTAAATTCGACCGACATGCTCGACGCTGGATGGGATTCAACCATTACCAGAAATCACATCATAAATATGAAGTAGCATCGAAATTAGTAACTGACCGGTCGATGGTATGGGTGCATGATCGGAGGAGAGGAGATTTTAATGATTCCAGTTATCAATAATGCGTTGAAAGGCCGGAACTTTGACTTTTGCGAGGACCAAGCTAGGATCGAGACTATCAACTTTGCAGAACATGAGGACGTGCCAAAACAAGACTAGAGATGACCTAGACGGTCGAAACCAGGTACCGGCTCCGGGTGTACGCTGAATGAGCCTAGGAACACCGAAGATCACAGAGCCGCTCGTTGAACATACCTAGAAGTAAGATTATATATAACACGTTAGGAAAAATTGGGTTCAAATCTCGAAAGATGTGTAGCAATCGCGGCTTACGGATTCATGACATGCGGTTCTCTCCTCTTTTATCAAGTACTCAAACTTATTGCCGTCCACAATAAGTTTGTTCCTGATGTTTACTTGAGATAGAATCTTTCATATGTTATCTATTGAGTGTAATACGCATAACTCAAAAATTGATGTTGGCCAAATGGTTTAGTCCTTGGGACTTGTATGTTCGGGCTCCTTCTCTGCATGGCAATATGTGTTCCAGCCTCATTCTTGTTAATTTTTTAGTGATTATCAACAAAAGTATTGGAATCTGTCTATAGATTTTTAATGAAATACTGGTTTTTGTCCAGATGATGTGGTCATCGCTGAACACACCAAAAACACACAGCATAGTGCCGCCGAGGAATAAAGCATGCGGACAAACTTGTATCAACACGTCATCTGAAAGTTGTCTGTTCTCTCATCAACACTGATTCAAATCTTCGTCCTCATTCCTTTTCCCGCCTTTCTGCGGGTCATGCGACCTCACAGGCTACCACGATACCGGCAGTACTCATGCCAGAGACCCCAGGAAGAAGGGGGTCGCGACCAATTCCAATATACTCGGGCTGAAAACAATTCTCTGGGATTCACCCGAAACTGGCACCATGGTTACGATGAGTGGCACAATACAGATGTCCACCTCTACCGACGGTCCGACAGCCAAGGGTACATAGCGAACGCGAGCTCAGGGTATGCTGATTCTTCATATGGGTGGACGGGGTATCACAATTACGATGGTTATCGGCAGTCACGATACTCTGATCACGGGGCTCCTGTCGACAATCATTTCGGTGACATATTATTCTCAAGAAACAGAAACTACCTTGACGCTCGTAGTCGTCACGGGCGCACCTCCAGAGTATCCAACAATAGACAACAGACGCAGTCATACCATTCATCTGCAGTGGCCTCTAGTACTCTTACTGACGCTGGACAAGTAGCCACTGAAGGCTTCCTCATGTCACGATCCCGACAACACAATAATTTGACACGGAAAACAGATCCTCCGGACCTATCTATGAAGAGAAATTCAGGCCCAAGTGAGGAATATCTGAAAATCTCTGCTGAGAAGAGCGAAACGCTGGGTGGACCCACGAGGGGTGTGGAAGGGCTTACCAGGAAGCTCTTGGTGCTGGATCTGAACGGTACACTGCTTTATCGCAGTCCACACCGGTCACGGCGTAACTCAGGGTGTGGCGTTACGGAGGAAGGTATATTCAGTCCCTCGCAACCCCGATCAGTTCGTACTGCTCATCCACGACCATATCTCGTTCCATTTTGCAATTATCTATTCCATCCGAGTACAAAACAGTGGTTGGACACGATGGTTTGGAGCTCTGCCCAGCCTCGCAATGTAGATGACATGGTAGAAAAATGTTTTGGAGTCATGAAAAGAGAGTTGATTGCGATTTGGGCTCGAGATCGGCTGGGGTTGGCTGCTGGTGATTATGGTGTGTCATCTAGTTCGGCATCCAGAATCATTTGATCTGATCTTTTTTTGTACTTCTCTCTCCCTCCTCGTCAGGCAGAAAAATACAAACGACAAAAGATCTTAATAAACCATGGAATGAACTCAACACGATTTCTGTAGCAGATTCTAAGGGTTCAGGATCGACATTGTTGCAGCGGAATCATTCTGCGAAAACTACCCTGATTCTTGATGACTCGCCACTTAAAGTTCATCTCCAACCCTATAATCACCTTTGCCTCAAAGAATACGATATCCAGATGCGAAAGCATGATGTATCTGTACGAAGACTAGAGATGGCTCGAGAACGATCCTCGGATAAGATCTCCGGGAATTCTTTTGAAGAAATGTTCTGTCAAAAGGAAGCCCACGATCTAACCAAAGAATCCCCAGAAGACCCCGCTCTCTCGGCAGGTGCGAATGACTCTCCAGAGTTAGTGTCTGGGGCTGGAAACACTAAAGCTCGTAAACGCAGAAGGAGGGGAAAGAAGGACAGAGAGAAGAAAAAGCGTATAGATCAGCCGACGCAAAAGCTGGAGGAGCAAGATCCTTTACCATATGACGAGACCTTGTTGGCTGTCATTGGAATCTTGGATGCGACGAAAAGGGAGACTAATGTTGCTGCATGGATGCGGAGTGGAGGCCTCATCCAGTTGCCAATGGAGCAAGACCACAGTGAAGATGAAACGGAACCGGATGAGACTATCGAGAGTCTGAAGAAGATGGAGATGTCTGGGGATGAAAATGAGGATGGTATGTTTTTGGCAGGCTCCAAACAAGTATCCTTGCTGTCTCTTGAAATACCATCTCCCGGGGAAGCTGGTCGTTGTACTGAGATCATGACCGAGCCCAGTAGAGTTCAAGTCGATGAGCCTTCCCCTGGAAAAAGAGTTGAGGGGGAAGATGATGTCGAGCATCAGTTGTGGTTTAACTATCCTGCAATCAAGGCATTTTGGGTATCGAGAGGAAGGAAGGCCTTAAAAGAACTGGAGATAGACATAGTCTCAGGAGTGATTGGACCAATAGGGTAAAAATGATGGTAAGGCATTTTTTATGTCAATGACTTGAACTATGTTAGCAGGTTTCTGATCAATGTTACAGGAAACAATTTCAAGTGACAGATCTCTAGAGAACGGAGTTTGCACACGCGATGATACCGAAAATCTGAACGTATAATAACCATTAAAACTCTGAAACGTACATAAATACGAAGTAAATTACGGTAATTCACATTAGGAGTATTCATCAGGATCGATGAGCCGACATAGATTTTCGTTTCCTCTTTCCCCACAGAGGGAAAGACGAAGGATTTGATAGCCACTTAGTGAACACGGCTTTATGTTCAGGGTGTGTGTTTGCGTCCTTCATGATCGCTACCCACTTGCGAAATTTCACTATATCCCCCAACGCACCGTAGCACATAGCAATTGATTCCACGTGTTGATCGATTAGCTGCGTGCAAATTCCGAGGGGCAGGTGTTTGTGATAAGAAAGAGCGAACTTTTGCTGTTCGATGCGGTGAAGAGCAGTCTTATGTTCATCAATGAGCATGGCATCAGGTAATGTGGCATCCTCCAGCCACTCTTCAAAAGTCGGGAAATCTGGGGTGTATCTGGTTTTGGCGCGCTCCGCGTAGCAGACTCCAAGAGTTATAGGAATAGACTCTGCCAAGTTGTCAAGAACCACGTTGCAAGCACGGACAATTGTGACATGAGACGGCAGTGTACACTTTTCACAAATACAATCAAAGCCGTATGAGATTTTGAGTTCTTCTCGCAGAGCAGCTTGGTTCTTGGATGGTACAATGTACGATATAGTGATTTCTTCCTGTGGTAAGATAGGATGCAGAGCAGAAAGCGTCAGTCGCAATGTCTGGGCGTCCCAGCTCCAAGTAGCATTGGGGTCACAACTATGGTTACATCGGCTGAGACGAAGGAATAGAGCACGATGAGCCAGGAGCTCGGGATGAGGTCCGTCCGTGGGATTCAGAAGATTGATGACAACCGAATTCGTTTTCATGACGTTTTCGTAGAAAGATAGTGAAGCCGATTTGGATCTGCCATCATCCTGATGTAAAGTGGCTAACGAACTAACGAGAGCAAGCGACGATTTTGGAAGGGATTCAAAAATCTTGGTGTACATATCCGCGAGTGGGACGGACACTCCAGGCAAGTAAGGCGCGAGCATGACCGGATGCTCGCCGAAAATGAAACTACCAGGTGGGATGAATGACGTTGCGAATGTTCCAAGACCTTTCGCCCTTGTATTAAGAACTTCCAAGGGAAGACAGGGGGAGATTGAGGCAGGCATTCGAGATAATAACCCCACAAGGTTATCATGCAGCCCGTCATTCAACAAAGAGGCCCCTGTCAAGCTCCCAAAATTGATGGTGGAGAGGGTATACGAGTGACCCCGCACATGAGATACAAAATTGACGTCAAGATATACGTGAGCTGGATTGTATCTGAGTCGATTCTCGACAACAGAGAAAATTGGAACTGAAGGCGTTTTCAAGCATTCTTTGACCCGCAAAGGTGGCTCGTTTCTTCGAGGATTGACAGTTGAGGAGACATGAAGGCTTTCCGTGAAGGTCATTTTGGTAATTGTGGTAGAAGTTTTCTCCAAAGGGAAGAGCGATAGTGGACGTTGGCAAAGACAATGCGCTGTAGTGTTATAGCCCAGCTGAAGGACCCTTGAACGTGTAAAAATTCCACACACAGAAAGAGATCAGGGTGACAAAAATAACACGACACGAGGTTGTCCGTTCTGTCAAAGTCGGCTGAATGGGTGAAACGTTGATGTGGAAACGTGAACTAGCGCCGAGAGACTGTCCTGCACAAGACAAGAGGGAGACCAAGAAACCAAGGGTCTCTCATATTTTTATCCCCAGAATTGCGGTCGTGGACAATAATCAACGAAAACTACGACTGAGCTATTCATTATCAGGCGTCGACAAAGGTAGATGCGGGCAGATGTAGTACAGACGCAGTACAGATGCAGTACAGATGCAGTTCAGTGCTTATTCAGCTACCACCATCAGATCGCAACCTTGATCGTTGTTCTCCCGCGTGTTTCTTTTTGTTCTATTCCAGACACAGAAAGAACAACAGGCTGGTGTTAACTTGACTCATGCAACGGCTCAGAATATTGAATCCAAAAATGATCTACTCTAGGTGTTGCGACCCAGACATGACTGTCGGCAAGAGCGACAAGAAGGCGAAAATTAAGGGGCATTCGATCATCGGCTTATGGACCATTGATTTATTGATGTAATAAACCTAGACACAGCGACAGTGCTTTGCCAGATCTTTGGGCCTTTAGCCAGCCGGGCTTCGCTAAGGCGCCCCTATGGCATGCTTCCAAATTGAAGTTATAAACGCTGATTGTGGTCTCAGGCCAGTGTAACATTCCCCATCCCTACGGCGCGGAAGAGTTTTTCTAAACTGGTTCTAGTCGGCCATCAGTGGACCATCGTGTCATTATTCTAGTGTTTGTGCCCGCATTTATTGTGGACCCTTACGAACTTGCTAATGGACAACTCAAAATTAGAATCAGACGTACGGAGTTTCCCGTTCGGCTTTGTGCCACACCACCATTGAGAACTCCCTGAATAGGTTAATCTGTATGTTTGACTTGAATTTCTAGCTTCCAATGCGAGTATTTTTTGCGGAAGCCACCCCTCAACAGCATTCTAGAGAAACGGGTTTTTAATGACTATAACAAGTAATATACAGCACAGGTCTTCACATTTCACTCAATTGATTCCTCCTGATTCTCAGTCATTTTTTTTCTTCCATTGAAGGAGATGCTGGAGACTTCTCTGCAATTCAAAAGCCTGAGTCGTGTGTAGCCAGTGGATATTCCACTAAAATAGGGACTCCGCACCTCGGGCAGCCCTTTGGGTTTTTCTCTATTCCCTCCCGCTTACGCGCCTGAATTCTGGACTTGGTTTCCCTGGGTGGTTATATGACTTTTCCCACAAAGGATGAAAGGGTCGAAGCTCAAGGAAAATCAAGTTTCAAAATACGGGCTAAGAAAAGCTGGCCTTGCAGCTGCACACGGCTAACAACGTCCATATGGGCTGTCTGATGATACTCCTTTGTTCTAGGCGCGGCAGATGGAGTTGTGAGCTTTACAAAAAGGGATGTGATAGTTAGTCACATTGAGGAGAACGACGATTCAAAGAGGTAGCTGAGCCACGTACTCGTGTCTGATCGTCCAAGGTGTTTTCGATCTGACATGTTCCTCAAACGCATTGCTGGAGGCATATCCTGCTAGTGACATGACAGGATACCGAACCCCAGGTTATCCTCGGAGAGAATCGCATGAGTTTGCTATGATGTCTCGAGGTGCCAGCTGAGAGGTGCTGTGCGGACATTCTATCGAAGGATTTCTGGAAGGAGTCATTTTGTAAAATTGGAGATCCTTGACGCCAATGAAGAATCGGACAATCACCTCGAGACCATCCAGATATCCAGCTTAGCTCTATCATAAGGCTGTGTCAGACGCGATAGATGACATGTCGTCTGCGTATGAACTAGGTGCAAGCGTCTGTGTATCCATCTGGATGAACGACGACAAAAGGAGAAAGGACTATTGATGAATCGATAATGATAATTTCATGATCATTACACAAGATGACTTTGGAAAATTTGATATCATAGTATTTTTCTTTATGTTCTCATTTTTTCGGCTCAATTATCTAGATACATACAGTTTGATACTTGTCTGATGCACGAAGTCAGTATATCTTCGTCACTTGTAAGGCATTAGTACATATTGACCTTGTATAGATAGCGACTCTGAATTCATGACGTGTCCTCAAGCCCACTCCCAAACAATAATCAACTTGAGGCTGAGCTACAATGCCACCCTTCATCCTTCAAAAATAGTCTTACTTTGAAAGCCAAGATTCTCCTGCGCAAACTCCTGTATAGTCCTCTCCATCTCCTGTTCAAAATTTTGCTTTCTTAGACTGCTGACATCCCCACCGAGCAGTCTATACTTCACATCTCCTAACCAGTTCATGAACTTTGTCTTCCAGAAAACAAAGTCTAGAGAGAACATGACACTTCGGAAAACAATATGGGACCACCACTCCTTGATACGCTGTCCGAGAGCCAGGTTTGGATTTCGTGTTTGAGATTTGGACGCCCAATAACCTGTCAATTTGATCCGGTTGACAGGGGAGCCAAGAGATTGGTTGTTCCCTGAGATAAAAGCATGAAACTCAAAGCAAAGGATAGAAAGAAGAGCATCATACCTTGTACCATCCGCATATTTCGGGTCAAGAATATAAGCACCTTAGGCATCCTATCTGTATCGATCAAGAATTCTTTCAACTTCTTTTTCATCAGAA
>Ga0153948_1000617_pt1 | contig 19245 bp, 14 predicted proteins | sample TSNJ032MetaG_FD_104696 | JGI IMG/M metagenome (GOLD analysis project Ga0153948, IMG submission 104696) | Attine ant fungus gardens microbial communities from New Jersey, USA - TSNJ032 MetaG | ecosystem: Host-associated > Fungi > Mycelium > Unclassified | place: USA: New Jersey, Wharton State...
CCATTCCCGGCAGACCTGGCAGTCTCACCCGTCTTTGCCGAAGTTACCATATCAAATGAACTGCTTAAAGCAGAACATAACATTACGATAGACAAGCATCCGCCCATCACTTTTTTTAGTTTCAACCTTCTCATTTTATCCTCCTTTAGTCTGGTTTACCACTTTATACTATCTTTTCATAACTGAATTTATTTATTAAGCCACCTCCTTTTCTCTATTTTGTAATCTTAACCTTCTTCAACGTACTGTATTTTCCATAAATCTTCTTCCCTGTGGAATCCGGCTTATAAGCCCTGACTTTAAAGTAATATATGTTTCCCTTTTTTAGTTTCTTAACATTTCGCTGTGAGCGTTACAGATAAAATCAAGATATATACAAATACTCGTTTAACTAAAGAATTGTTTTTCATAGCTCTCCTCCCTAATTTTAATGAACCGTTTCGCTCTATACGGCTTTAGTATATTATTTTTAGGCATTCTTTAATAGCGAATATTTTACAAAAAAAGAAGAATATTTTACTTTCATTGTAAAATATTCCCCTGTTAAGCCTTGTGTATCCTCGTAAAAATCAGATATCCTGAAATCATGGGATTATATAATTCAACTAGTTATTATATAGCATTTCCTGGACGGAAGCAGTGTCCAATTATTCTGCCGTCCTCGCCGTATGGGGAAGTATATGAACCTGACTATACTAAAATATTTTTTGGCTTAAAAGAGGATTCGACAGAATTGTTTCAAGGGCGTTCTATTGAACAGTCCGGTGTTTAGTAATCGTAATAAATATCCGGTAATATATTTAAATTTCAGGGACAATTCTAACAGGATAGAAAAGATATCTGAATTATCTTCTATAGTCCATAGGGCTTTTCCCTGTTATTTTTCTAAAAACAGTATAAAAATAGTTATAATTTGCAAACCCTACCTCCTTATACAATTTACTTCCCTTATAGTTTGTCTTAACTAACAATTCTTTCGCTTTCTCTATACGAAACTTATTTAAATAATTCGTAAAGCTGCTATTTGTTTCTTTTTTAAAGATTCTCCCTAAATACGCTGTATTTACATGAAATTCTTCTGCCAGATATTGAAGTGATAACTCCGCATCTGAATATTGCTCCTGCACACGTCTAATCATATCAAATACCAACTTTGAGTGATTATTATCCTGACTTTTTTCCGTCTCTTCAATAATTTCAAAAAAACACCGACTAACTGTTTTTTGTATGAAACTCAAATTATTTTGCGATGAAGTATTTTTCAGTGCTTTTTCCTTCATATCTAATATCCTGGTTCTTTCAATCATAGGAACTTCATCAAGGCATTGAAATGCCAATATAATCATTTCCAATGCACAATTTCGAAGGAGAAATCTATCTGCAATGAATTCTTTTTTTACATACCTTTCAAATACTTCTTTAACAAATGTATCCACTTCGTAACAATCACCTTTTTGTATCAATTTCCTAATTTCATTCCCATCTATTTCCGGCAGGTCATTTTTTTTACCAAAATATTCTTTGATTTCATCATAAAACAATATACTATCAATTCCAAATACAAACTGGTACTCCAGTGTCTTTGTGGCTTCCTGATAACCTCTTTTTAAATTTCGATGAGTATTCACCATACCTCCAATAGAAATAACGGTACATAGTTTCATAGTTTGCAGTGTACGTTCCATCACCTTATTTAGTATATCTTTTATATACATAATATTGTTTTCTTTTTCAATTTCCGATAATATAATAGTTACCTTCCCTATTGAATCAACAAATACAATTCCCTGTTTATTTCTTTCAATAATATCCTGACAGATATCGCAGACCATAAAAGTCTGACTCAAAATTTGACCTTCCCCAATATCAACAATTTCTATAACAGCTACAGCATAAGGGCCTTCTGGAAAATCTATTTCCATTAATTCAAATTTCTGTTTAAGTTCCATTAGAGAAATATCATTTCTTATCAACCGGCTCATCACATTTGTTTTCAGTAAATTTAAATTTTCATTATTTATTAATTTAGAGTTAACGTCATCCTCAAAATTATCAATCATCTCCTCCAGTATCTGGAGAATTTCATCTTTGCCGGAAGGCTTTAGCAGATAATCCATCGCCCCATTTTTCATTGCTTTACGGATTAAGCTAAAATCATCATAACCACTCAGTACAACAACTTTGCATTTTTTATCTTGCTTTTTCAATTCCTGCAGTAATTGCAAACCATCCATAACCGGCATCCGAATATCCGTAAATACAATCTGAGGATGTAATTTTTCAATCAGACCAAGGGCTTGCAGCCCATCTTCAGCTTCCCCGCAAATCTGAATATCGTATTCATTCCAGGGAATCATTTTTTTCAGGCCCTCTCTGATTTGCCTTTCATCATCTACTATTAACAAATTATACAATTGCACTCATCTCCTCTTTTGACATTGCAGGAGCTGTCACTTTCACTGCAGTACCATAATTTAATATGCTCTCAATCCGGATTCCATATTCTTTCCCAAACAGCAGTTGCAGACGCTGATGCACATTTTGAATTCCTATACTGTCAAATTCGTCCTGGGTGGTTGTGCTTTCTAATTTTTTCCGGATATTCATTAAGTGCTCAATCGACATACCCTGACCGTTATCAAAAATAGTAATTTCTAAATTTTTATCTTTCAGCTTTGCAGTAATTCCTACTATACCTTTTTGATTTGTTAAGACAAAGGCATGCTTTATCACATTTTCTACCAACGGCTGCAAAATTAATTTGGGGACTCCGTAATCCAGATATTCTTCTGTTATCTGAATGTCAATATCTAATTTTTCCTTAAAACGATAGGATTGCAATTCCAGATAAGTCCTTACATATTCTAATTCTTCCTCCAGGATAACGATTTTCTCTTTCGTTTTTGTGCTCCAACGGAAAAGCTTTCCAAGAAGTGCAATCATCTCCGGCGTTATTTCATCACCTTCTTCGATGGCTTTCGCCTTGATGCTTTCTAATGTATTATATAAAAAATGGGGATCTATCTGCATTTGCAACGCATTAATTTCTGCATTCTTTCGCTGAATTTCTGCCCTGTATACTTGTGCAATATAATCATTTAATTTTTCACACATTTCATTAAACGACCGGCTGAGCAATCCTATTTCATCCTGAGAATTGAACGGAACCCGGAGCTGAAAATCTCCTTTTTCCACTTTTTGCATAGAATCTAAAAGAACCTTAACTTTTTGATTGAAAATATAATAAATCATATAACTGAATAGCAGTGTAATCCCTATAGAAACTCCCAATACCTTGGCAATATCATTTCTTATTTGATTAATTTCATAGAATAAAATATCATTGGACAACTGATATTCAATATACATCCCTGATGTCCCAATTTTTTGTGACTTCCGATAGATATCCATATGTTTCTTATCTTCAGGTTCATTAAACTGATTTCCAAGGCTTTCTTCAACATTGCTGTACAAAACCTGGTCATCGGCACTGATCAAAGATAATTCTCCTTTACTGTTTCCCTGCTTTGACTCCACTCCTTTATCTATCTCTTCTATAGGTACATTCATAATATAAATACCAACCACCTGCTTACGCGGATACAAACTTGCATCATATATTTTCCCCACAAACGACACTACCGGCTTTCTTTCTTTCACAGAATATCCCGAAGGGTTATCATAAAAGATTTCCATATCCTCTTCTGAAGCAATAAAATCTATTATTCTTTTCTCCTGCATAAAAGAATGGCTTGGTTTTACATCATAACTGGCTTTTGATGTACGGGAGAAAACATGACCGGAAGCAGAAACCAATATTACATCAATGATGGCATGGTCTGAAGATTCTACCCCGGAGAAAAAAACATTGATATAATTGATATTCTTGTAGCTATATGCCTCTGTCTCGTCATTATTTATTTTCCTGAAAATTTCAGCTATTTCACCGCCATTCATATAGTTCGATAAGCTGTAAATACGATTGTATTTTTCCAACATATAATTTGAGAGTTTCTCTATTTTCGTATCACCAAGAGCGATTTCTTTTTCCTTTAATGTACCCGAAAATTGAGCCGTCACAAAAAGTGCTATAAAAATCAGCGAAATTATCAATACGGCTTCAAACAGCACCGTTATTTTAAGAAAAATACTAAAACTACTTAACTTCATTTGTAAATAGTTCTTCAATTTTTTCATAGTACTTTCACCCTTTGTGATATTATTTATATTTTAGCGGATACTGTCTGACAATACAAGTAAAATTGCAACTGCCTCAAAATCCTCTTTTATGGTGATTTGAATATTTTTATTCTCTACTTTTATCAAGTGCCTGTCCGCCTCAAAAATATTTTGTATATGATATTTATTTTGAAGAGGAAGAATTATTTTATCATGTATATTCATTTTAAAAGTATGAACAATCACCATAGCCATCTTCTCATCCTGAGCATATCTGATCACTCCCTGCCATCCTTCAGGGTTCCGGTAACTGCTTTGATTTGTTCCGAAAATGCATGAATAACCATTTTTAATTACAGATGACAGACTTCGATAAAACCGAATTCCATCCTCAATGATATCCCATTGCCGTCTGTTACAATCATACACATCTCCTGACAAACACATAATGCCCAAAAAAGTACCTGCCAATGAATAAACTAATCTCCTTGCAGAATCTTCTTTCCTGATAACTGCCCAGATCTGACTTTGTTTTGGTAAAATAGTCCGATGAAGATTTGCTGCTATGATTGGTATTTCTTTCTCCTCATGTGCATCAGAAAATGAAGCCATATCCCCTATTCTCATCATAGATGGCTCCAGGCGGTGTCCTCCTGACGAACATATCTCTATCAAAATACCCGGAATCTCCTTCCTTATGCGTTCGATAAATTCCTGAGCGGCAAGCATATGTTCATACAGACCCTGCCCCAGACTGTCACTGCCATCACATCCGACCCCGATACTCTCATTATAATCCACTTTAATATACTCAAAACCATATTTTTTTAACATACCAATAACTTTATCCGACAAATATTTCTGTGCCCATTGGTCGCGCATATCCCAAAACCGCCTGTTTCCTGCCGTAATTACTTTACCATTCTTTTTCAAAAGATAATCTGTGTACTCAAACGCTTTTGCATCTTTTCCCACGATTTCTATCTCAAACCAAATTCCAGGCTTTAATCCCGCTTCCCTGATTTTATCTACTATTTCCTGCATACCCATAGGAAATAAATCATTGGAAATAACCCAGTCCCCCATATTGCTTTCCCAGCCTCTATCTGGATCTGCATACCAGCCGGCATCAATGATAAAATAATCTATATCTTTTTCCTTTATAATATCCAATATTCTACAGATATTATTATGAGAAGGTTTGCCCCAGGTCGTACAAAATTCATTATATAATACCGGGAGTTTTTGGAACTTGTCAATTCTGCATTCCCTTTCCTGTATCTTAGTAAGTCTTTGGCATGTTTCCTCAAGTGTTCCCTGGCATACGGTCAGGAATGCTCCGGGTGTTTCAAATTGTTCATTGTATTTTAGTTTTTTAATCCAATGTCCAAATTCATAATCAGGAAGCCCTCCTGAAATGCACAAAGCATCATCCCTGCGGTATACTTCAATCTGCCAGGAAGACGGGCATGCTATTTGTGCTGCCCAAAACACCTGATTTTTGGTATCTTCTATAGCTGCAAAGGGAAAGTATTTTCGTACTGGCATGGAACCAATTTGTCCAAATTTTTCACTTTGAACACCCCAGCCGGACCAGGATGGTTCTAATTGAAGATCCTCGATTGTTCTTGTCTCTATACGGCCCTCGCTGCTCCATTTACTTCTTATTCGATGTAATAAAAGAGTGTCTGATCCTCCGCCTTTCTCAAATGGTGTGATTCCACCCAGTGAAAAAGAAGAAAGCATCTCAACCGCTGCCTCTTTTGGATTATAGTTGATCATACTTGTTCTTACTTCAATACAAGGGTAACCGTTAAAATATTTTAACGTGTGCAACAGATACTGTTTTTTTTGATTTTCCAATATTGTTCTGATCACACAGGAATTTTTTGTTTTTTCAACATATTGGTTTTTATAATAATACCCATATACAGAAGCGGAATTTCGCATAGTATGTCCATTTGCGAAACCAAAGGGTGCCGCATCTCCTTCAATTTTTATCTGTACCAGAGAATCTATGGCACAATCTTTATCTTCTATTATTTTTTCTTTCAGGGAATGTGGAGCCATACATAGCTCTGCCTGCCCGGTCTCTGATTGATAATATTGAATCAGCATATCTCCCAATTTATATTCCGATAATTTCTTTCTCATTGGTTTTATCCTTTCAAGGCACCCGCTGTCAAACCTGTAATAAATTGTTTCTGAGCCAATAAATAGGCTATTATAATAGGTAACGTGGCAAACATTACATAGGCAAAAACAGTTCCCCAATCAGATGCATATGGACCAATCGCAGTATAAATTCCCACTGTAATCGTCTTGACCTGCCCTATCAGCAATGGTGTCAGAAAATCATTCCACATGGACAATCCAATAAAAATTGCTACCGTAGTTGTACATGGCTTTACAAGGGGCATTATAATTCTGAAAAAAATTGTAAACTGCCTGGCACCGTCAATAATTGCTGCTTCCTCCAAATCATATGATAATGAGCCAATAAATCCCTGATACATAAAGACTGAAAAAGAAATACTCCCGGAAACAAACACCATGATTAAGCTCGGCAGATTCCCACTGATACCTATTTTATTGAATATGGTTACCAAAGGAACATATACGATTACATATGGAACCATAAGCCCAAATAAAAAATAAAAATATAAAGAGCTTCCCGATTTTTTTTGGTTCTGACTATGTAATAAGCCGCCATAGAAGATATTAAAATGCAAATTCCCACTCCGAAAACAGTAATACATATAGAATTAAAATACATCTGCCCAATATTTACATTTGGACTCTGCAAAACACTTTTAATATTATCCAAAATCGGCGGAATCGGTAAAGACATTGGTGATGCCGATATCATTTTTGTCGGTTTGAATATATTAATGACTGTAATGTATAAAGGTAATGCAAAAATTACCGCTAAAAGAATTAAAATTAGTTTTAATATATGATTCCCGAACCGGGATGATCTATTTTTTAAGTATTTCATTTACTATACCTCCAACTTACTTCCGGCTTTTAACTGGATCATAGAAACTGCAGCAATTATGATGAATAAAAATACCGCAATCGCCGACGAATAACCTAACATATTATTTCCGAATGCCTGTGTCACTATATTATAGGTAATTGTCTCGGTTGAGTATCCTGGTCCTCCATTGGTAATCACTTTTACGATATCATATTGCTTCATCTCTGACATAATGCTCATAATAACACTAATGGTAATACCCGGTACAATCATTGGTAGTGTTACATAACGAAATTTCTGCCAGCGGCTGCCGCCATCTACTGTACAGGCTTCATATAAATCCTCCGGTACCGTCTGTATGGAAGCCAGGTAAAGTACCATATGAAATCCCAGGGTACGCCAAATCTCTATCACACATATGCTTAATATTGCATTTTTTGAATTTCCGATATAATCCGTGATTATGTTTCCAAACCCGAGTGATTCAAGGATACTGTTTAAAACACCTGTATAGGATAATATGGAAAACCAAATAAAAGATATGGCTACCGTACTCATAACATATGGCAAAAAGAAAATACTTCTTAGGGTATTCGTGATTTTTCCTGCATTATTTAACAAGCTTGCGATAAACAGTCCCAGTACATTCACGGTGATACTGACCACAAAGGTTATGGTTATTGTAACGCCAATCGAATTATGAAGACGTGTATCTTTAAACATTGCTGCATAATTTTTAAATCCTATCAAATTGAAGCCTGCCGATATACCGTTCCAATCCGTTAAGCTTAAATAAAATGCCCCTGCAATAGGAACAATCATTAACAAAGTATAAATTAAGAATGCAGGAAATACAAATAATTTTGATTTCTTACGCATAGTAACTCTCCAATCTCTGGTTAAAAATATAGTCTGAAATACAGAGCTTTCCTGCACTCCAGACTATATCGATTTACTAGTTCAGATTACTCACTTGCTGCCTGTAAACGTTCCATTTCAGCATCCCACGTTTCCAATTCACTTTCCACGCTGGCACCGGTAAAGATATTCTGTAAGGATTTACACGTAAAATCTTCAAATCCTGTTGGTATGGCAGTATCACCCACCATTTTCATAATCTCCGGAATAAGCTCATATTCTTTATAATTTTCTGAGAATTTTGTCTGAATTGATCCCATCTCATACTCTGCCGGGTCTTTTGTTACAGAATAAGTTCCGTCTGCCTGCAGATAATATTTATAAATATCGGTATTGCCACCTAATACATATTCACAAAAAGCAAATGCTGCTTCTTTATTTTGACAGGTTTCAGACACACCCCAATACTGAGGCATAGTACAGTAGCTTTTTGCCCCTGATGGAGCCGGCATAACAAATACCCCCATATCATCTGTGGTAAGGCCGCTGGCATCATAGCCCGCTGCTGACCATGCACCGTCCATAAACATCGCCGTACTTCCGTTAATAAATTCTTCACTGGCCTGCGTATAGCTAAATGACATGCTTCCTTTGTGATAATAACCAGCGTCAATTAAAGTTTTCCATGCATTTAAGGAATCCGCTATCACCGGATCGGTCCATTTCAGCTTTCCACTTAAGATATCCTCATTAAATGTTGGATATGCTTTTTGAATATCCGCATTTGTAACACCTGTCCACCATCCAAAACTTGTTGCCCATATGTCGGAAGCCCCTACTCCCATTAATGGGGTTTTCCCGGCTGCTGCCAGCTTTTCACAAATATCTAAGAATTCATCCCAGGTTTTTGGCTCTTCCGTGATTCCTGCTTCTTCAAATTGATCTTTATGATAATAACACTGAGTACGTAATGCCTTATAGGCCGGAACCAACGTATGTTTTCCATTATATGTTGCGATAGATGCATCCTCATAATTCCCTAATAATTCTTCGGGGACTTCTGCATAAATCCCATCTGTACCTGCAAGATCCACCGGATCGATGTTAATATCCGGCATATTGCCAGCAGCTAACATAGTTTTTAAGAACTGCGGCCTTGAATCACCTGTCATAAGTACTTTTTCGATTTTAATCCCGGGATTATCGGCTTCAAAAGTATCAATGATATGCTGCCATACTTCTGCCGTATAATTATCCGTTTCAAACACTGCCCATGTTAATGTAATGTCCTCTCCGTTTGTTGAAGATTCATTATTTACAGGCTGTTCTGTTGCATTTGCAGGCTCTTTCATATCGGATCCTGGCTGATTCGATGAACTTTTACCGCAGCCTGAAACCATGGATGCCATCATAGCTACGGCCAATATCATACTTACTGCTTTTTTACTCATACTGAATTCCTCCTCTTAATTTACTCTAATTTTTTTAGTTTTGGAATATACCCCATACAGCTTTTTGAGAAGCATCTCCTATTTTACTTCAATACCTTTTGCCTTGGAAAATGCACCGTATATCTTCTTTCCGTTTATTTTCTTATAAGCTCTGACTTTGAAATAATATTTCCGCCCACTCTTTAGTTTTTTCACTGTACTTTTGACCTTGCTTGCTTTCATAAGCGTAAGCTTTTTCTTTAATCCACCCGTTTTCTTTGTTGAAACATAAATCTGATAACCTTTTACACCTTTGATTTTATTCCATTTCACCGTTACCTGACCGCTATTCATAGATTTTACTTTAATAGATGGCTTTTTCAACATGGATATCCTGGCTGCCCCGCTCATCGCACTATTATTCCCAGCAATTCTACTGACAGCAACCACTTTATAATACCAGGTCTTTCCCGGAGTTGCTTTCTTATCCTTATAGCTGGTTACAGTTGCCGTTCCTATCTTCCTGAAGCCGGAAGAGACCTTAGCGGAGCGGTATACATCGTATTGTTTTGCACCGGTGACTTTACTCCAGGTTACCTTTACTGCCTTTGCAGATGTCTGAACTGCCTTTACAGATTTTGGTTCTGCCAGTTTCGCCTCTGCCTGCACAGTAACCTTAATGGCTGCCTTCATGCCGGATCCATCCTGAGCAGTCGCCGTGATAGTGGCCGTTCCTGTTGCTTTTGCTGTTACTTTATTTCCACTAACTGTTGCAATGGCGCTGTTGCTGCTGTCAAAGCTTACTGCTTTATTCGTTGCGTCTATCGGTTCAACCGTGGCTTCTATCGTAAAGCTTTCTCCTGGTTTTAGGTTTTTACTTGTCGGATTTAATATGATTTTACTGATTTTAATAATTTTTTCAAACTCCGCCATAAATGTAACATCGCTTGCAATGCCTGTATCTGTTCTGGATGTAGTTGTCCTTCCATCACTCCACTGTGTAAATTTGTAACCATCGTCTGCTATGGCGGCAACTTCCGTAGTGATTCCCGTATTTTGAACAATCTGCTGCACCGGGATTCCTTCAATACTTCCGCCTTCTCCCGCCTCATAAGTCACTTTCACTTTTTTCTCGAACAACGCTGTAAATGTAACATCGCTTGTAATACCTGTATCTGTCCTGGATGCTGTTATCTTTCCATCACTCCATTTCTTAAATATGTAGCCCTCTTCCGCTACGGCGGTAACCTCCGTGGTGATTCCTATATTCTTATCAATCTGCTGAATCAGGGTTCCTTCAATACTGCCTCCGTGCCCCGCCGCATAAGTTACTTTGGCTTTTTGTTCAAACACTGCCGTAAAGGTAACATTGTTTGTGATATCCGTATCCGTCCTGGTTGCTGTCGTCTTTCCATCGCTCCACTGCTTAAATTTGTAACCAGCATCCGCCACTGCGGTCACTTCTGTTGTGGTACCGGTGTACTTTGCAATCCTCTGGTCAGCGCTTCCACTGATGGTCCCTCCGATACCAGCTTTGTAGCTTACTGTTACTTCCTCCTTAAATTCTTCTACCGCAACATTACTGATAATTACTTTGCGACTGTTATCTGTATCGTGATATGAGAAATTCAACAGACATTCTCCATCATTTGCGGTGCGCATCCTTTTGTATATATCCCAGTCTTCCGGTTCCGGGGTGCCTCTTTCCCAGGCTTTAAGATAGATATAGTTCCCTTTCACCATGGTTTTACAGGTATACCATACAGCATCTTTTATTTCTTTATTAAGCTGGGCTTCATTGCCACCACTCCACTTCTCTTCAATAGCCAATGGTGCATTTCCGTATTTGGGACGTATATCCAAGGTATACTGAATACCATCCTGCTTAGAATCCCTCAAGAGATTATACATACCCATATAACTGGCAGACCCACTCGGGAATTGAAAATCAAAGGTGGTAATGTTGTCTCCAAAAACACGTCGTTCATTTGTGGTCGTATCTAAAAGTGTCACATCCAGATTCGGAGCATTGCCTGTCAACTCCAGCACTTTGACTCCATCGTATTCCGTAACCAACGCTTTCTCCCCGACTGTAACATCCCATTCCTCGGACTGTGATAAAGCTCCCATGTCCATAGCAGTGAAATCTTCTTCAAAAGCAAGTGATTTTGAAGGATACATGAGGTTTATATTCTTATTAGTGATAATACCTTCCCCCGTCACGGCATAAACAGTAATAGGGTTCATAATCAACTGCATAAATCTCAGGGACATTGTCATAATCCTCATAATTTTCCTGGACTCCCGCATTATCCATTATCTTTTGTATTGACTGAGTCAAAAGTAACTGCAGACAACATTAAAATGATACTTAAAAACAATGCCACTACTCTTCTCACTCTTTCTTCCCCCTTCATTTTGATTTTGTCAGTACGGTAACTTTAATATAAGTATAGCGGATGATTGTAAACTATGAAATATTAAAAATTATACAAATAATCTACTTTTTATATCTCTTTATATATAGAAAAAAATCCCATTCAAAAAGTAGTGAATAAGATTTTATTCTATATTTTCGTTTTTAAACAAATTATGATATAAGAATGTAGTGCATTGAAGATTACTCACATACTATAAATCCATCTTCATCCCACAAATCATGCCAGTCTTTTGCGCTTTCCCACAAGAACACCTGGCCCTTTACAAGCCTGTTGTTTTTCTCCAATGTAGCAATTATCGACATCTCATCATCTGTAAGAGGGTCTTCCATAGTGCTTTTCAGATTACTTACATATTCATTTTCATGAATCGAAAATGGAATCGGGATCTGACCTCTTTGTACTGCCCATTTTAGCGCAATTACAGCCGGATGCACATTATGGGCTTTTGCTATTGCCTGCATTTGTGGTGTTTGAATGTCTGCAACATCATCAGGAGTCATATCCCTTTCCGGCCTGGTCGGAGATCCGATAGGCATAAATCCGATGGGCTGGATCTTATGCTCCATCAGATAATCAAACAGTACCTGCTGCTGGAAGCATGGATGAAGCTCCATTTCACATGCTGCCGGTTTTATTTTCAGATGAGGGAGCACCGCATTAAGCTTCGGTATCGTCATATTTGATATTCCAATATTGCGGATCACTCCTTTTACTACCAGTTCTTCACATTGTCTGTATGTATTTACAAATCTATCCACGCTAAATGGCCTGGAATCCGGATTTCTGGAATCTACGTCACATCCCGGAGCATGATAATTCGGGAATGGCCAGTGAATAAAGAATAAATCAATATAATCACACTTAAGATCCGTAACACTTTTCCGGCAGGATTCTTCCACTTTTTCATGCATATCATTCCATACCTTTGTCATAATAAAAAGTTCCTTACGTTCTACTACTCCTTCGTCAAATGCAGCCTTAAATACTTTGCCGATCTGGTCTTCATTTCCGTAGCATGCCGCGCAATCAAACATACGGTATCCACAGCGTATTGCTCCTGCTACTGCTGACGATACCTGTTCCGCCGTAAATCTGTCAGAACCGAATGTACCCATTCCGATACACGGTACCTCTTCCCCTGTATACAATTTTCTTTTTGGCACTACTCCCGGGTCAATTAAATTTCCCATTTTTTACCTCCTGTGTTCTGTGTTTTCATATGCTGCATATTCATAATCCAGCATAAATTCTACAATACTGTCTTTTACCAGCTCATGCGGCTCTGCCGTTAAATCTCCCGCCTGTATCCTCTCATATTGCCTTGGCATATACTGGTGTAATAAATTCATTGATATTTCCATTTTTGATAAATTATCTAACAACTTACCGATTGCTTCCGTTACTTCTCTTTCTCCCATATAATATCTGCACCTGTCTGAAAAACTGTACTTTCTTGCAAATGCTACCACTTTTTCATTACCGTGATAATGGTTTATCCAGTTTTTCGGATTCTCCTGCATCACACGATCCAGAACCTCCTTAAAATATGCCTGCTTTTCTTCCGGCACCAGCTCTTTTTCTATCATACTCATCGCAAATAAGGATTCCCGAAGTCCAAATGTCAGAGCCGGACCTACTTTTAAAATTGCGATCCCATCTTCTACCATCTCTTTCAGACGCTCTTTGCTTTGATAATCAGTAGAATGTCCCTCAAATACAATTTCCGGATGTTTCTTAAGTTCACCGCACAATTTCCCTGCCTTTTTCCTGTCATACATGAAAATTTGCGAATCTCCGAATTCCACACCGGGCTGAACTACTACGGCAATTATGTCATCCCATGCCTTTAAAAAACCTTCTTCTTTAAAAATACGATCATATGTACTTACCGTGTCCTCAAAATCTTCTGGTTTGGTAACAAGGATGCCCTCCTCTTTCTCCCGGGTACCTCCTGGTATGGGAACTTCACTTCCTATGACAAATACCGGCCGTAATGCCTCCGGCTGTCTCTCTATAAGCTGTTCATAAGCTTCTATACTTGCTCTATACAACCGGACACCCCGTCTGGCAATTACTTCTGTTTCCAGAACCCTGTCATCCGGATCATCCCCCAGTTTCATACTGGTATCCAGATGAATCTTTGTAAATCCAGCCAGCACGTAAAGCCGTACCAGTTCCTCTGCTTTTTCCATGGCCAGGGGCTCCGGATCACTGCTCCAAGTCAATGGTCCCAGATGATCGCCTCCTAATATCACAAGTCTTCTGTCTACCTCCAGTTTCATCGCAGCCGAAAGCACAAACTCCACAAAATCTTTGGGCTGCATCCCGGTATAACCGCCAGATTGATTTACCTGATTAGCGGTGGCTTCAATCAACGCAGGTCTCCCTGTATTTTTTGCTCTTTCCAGAACAGCCTCTATCACAAATTCATTGGAACTGCAATAAGAAGGAATTCCGCATTTTTCACCTGCTCTCCTCCGACTCATCATTTCCTGCAATGGATGTATCATGCCCTTTCCTCCTGCATTTCACTGTCAATCAACAATTTGCCTTTTACCAAGCCCGGTATTTTATACATCGCAAATGCCTCTGGAATCTGACTCAATGGTATTTTTTTATAAATCAACGATTCATCAAATTTCAGTGCCCCCGTCTTAAAATAATGTGCGGTAAGTTCCCACTCTTTTCCCGGAAGCGGAGCACTGTATGACATCCATGACCCAGTCAGCGTAAACTCCTTCCGGTTCATATTTTCCCATTCATTCATAGTAAATGCCAGTTCTTTTGTTGGTGTCCCAACAAAACAAATGCCGGATTTATTTGCAGCAAGCTCAAAAGCCATCTTCATGGTAACCGTATTGCCGGCAGTCTCATATACATAATCATATCCTGAGCCATCCGTAAATTCTTTTGCCCGTTCCATATAGCCCTCTTTCAGAGTATTGATACCGGCATCCGCTCCCAGCTTCATAGCCAACGCCAGCCGTTCTTCTGCAATATCAAACACCACTACCCTTTTGGTGCCAAATATTTTTGCCCATTGCATAAGGAATAATCCTATCGTTCCGCCTCCTAAGACTGCCACCGTCTTTCCGCCCTGATAATCCAGTCTCTGCAGACCATGCAGCGCTACCGTCGCAGGTTCAAAAAATGTCCCCTGTTCAAAGGATACCTCCGGTTCAAACCTGACTGCGTTTTTTTCAGGTACTACCACATATTCCGCAAAGCTGCCAAATTCCCGGGAGCCAATAAAACTATAATACCGGCATAAAGAATAATTTCCCTTTTGACAATCTTCACATCTCATACAGGGAATCAGCGGTACACCTGCTACCCGGTCGCCAACCTTAAGATCTTTTACGTTCTTTCCTATGGCTTCCACAATACCTGAGAATTCATGTCCCAGTATATTCGGATAAAAATGGCAGGCATCATTATTTACCCTTGGGACATCCGAGCCGCAGATACCAGTATACTTCACCTTGATCAAGATCTGTCCTTCTTTCGGTTCTGGCTTCCGGACCTCTTCATACCGGATATCCTCTTTTCCATATACTACTCCTGCCTTCATTACATACTGCCTCCTGTTTCTTTCATTAAAGCTTTTAAGTCCTCGTATAATTTCAGGTATGTCTGATACCCCCTGTTATATTTTTCATAATGGTCCTTATTCGGCTTATGCTCCCTTGTAGTTCTTACCGTAAGCTGTATCGCCTCTTCAAAGCTTTCGTAAACTCCGCCCCCAACTCCCGCCAGTATGGCGGCGCCAAGAGTTGTAGCCGTATCAGACGCCGGAACAATTACCGGCATACCTGTGATATCTGATTTTATCTGCGTCCACAATAAGGAGTTAGCCGCTCCGCCCATTGCTCTTAATATCTCAACATATGCTCCCGTATCTTTGGCAACCTCCAGATTATGCCGGAGAGAATAAGCAACTCCTTCCATAGCCGCCCGTATGAAGTGCCCTTTGGTCTTACTAAAATCTAATCCGAAATATACTCCTTTGGCATTTTCATCCCAGACGGGCGAACGTTCTCCTGACATATAGGGCAAAAATACAAGACCATCACTTCCTGCCGGAACCCGTGATGCAATTTCATTCAGTTGTTCCAGAGATGACTGCCCAATTTTTTCAGTGATTTCCCGTTCATAATCTGCAAATTCCCGCTCCAGCCACCTCATAACACCTCCCCCCCCGGTAGTACCGCCCTGCAGCAGCCACATGCCGGGTACCACGTGATAACTCAAAATCAACCTGGGATCCGCAGCATATTTTTCCATACAGATACTCATACCACCTGCCTGACCGCCTTGTTCCTGCGTTTCCCCATCATGCAGCACGCCGGTTGCAAGTGTTCCACAGGCTGCATCCAGCCCCCCTGCAACCACAGGCGTACCTTCTGTAAGACCGGTAAAATCTGCAGCTTCCTTTGTAACTGCTCCTATAATATGATGGCTAGGAACAATCTTCGGTAAAAATGATCTGGGAATACCCAGTCTTTTGCACATTGCAACATCCCATTGTCCTTTTCGCATATCAAAGCAATGCAGACCATAGCCCTGTGATACATCCTGTGTAATATTTCCCGTAAGCCGGTATGCTATAAAGCTGTTTGATTGTAGTATCTTATCAATCTTTTCATATATTTCAGGCATCTCCTCCCGGTACCACAAGATTTTAGCTGTCGTATAAGTTGGCTGCAACGAATTGCCCGATAGCTGAAAGATATCTTCCTCACCTATCTCACGGTTCAATCTCCTGCATATTCCCCTCGCTCTGGTATCCATCCAAATGGGAGTGTTGGTCAGTACTTTTCCTTCTGCATCAATGGCAATTGCCGACCAGCTCTGTCCGGCAATCCCAACTCCTTCAATACCTTCTGACCGTATCTGATATCTCTGCAGCAGTTGTTTTATAGTCCTGCCGGCTGCTTCCCACCAGTCATCCGGATTCTGTTCTGCCCATCCCGGTTTCGGATAATATATCTGATAACTTCCCGAACCGCTTGCCACTACCTGGCCATCCCTGGTAAACAATGTAATCTTACAGCCACTGGTTCCTATATCGATTCCTAACAATAGCTTCATATTCTATCTCCTTTAGCATTGCCCGGCTTTCCCTGTACAACCGCATATTTTCATCCGGTTCATGACCAGTTGCTTTACTGCAGGTATTGCCACATCACCAAACGCTTTTGGATCATAGGTTTCTGGTCTTTCCTTCAATAGCCGCTTTACTGCGTCCGTATATGCTACCCTAAGCTCTGTCGCAAAATTTACTTTGCAAATTCCCCGTTTCATACAATCTTGTACCTCTTCTTCACTCAGGCCGGAGGAACCATGCAATACCAAAGGAACAGATACCATGTTATGTATGTCAGTAATCCTTTCCTTATCCAATACCGGAGTTCCTTCATAGAATCCGTGGGCTGTTCCTATTGCTATGGCAAGTGAATCCACCCCTGTTTTCTCTACAAATCTTTTTGCCTCCCAAGGATCCGTATTCGTATCTGCCACGGCTTCATGACTGTCTTCTTTTCCACCTACTTTTCCCAATTCTGCTTCTACAGGAATTCCCCTTTTATGTGCTGCAGCCACTACCTTTTTGGAAACAGCTATATTATCTGGAAATGTCTCTTTTGAACCATCAATCATAACAGATGTATATCCGTTTTCCAGACACTTCACAACCAGTTCATAACTGCTTCCGTGATCCAGATGAAGACATATTGGTACGTTCGACTTTTGAGCCTCTGCGGCAACTAATGCCGCATATGTTTGGGCTGTTCCATACTTTACAGTGGAAGGTGTGGTTTGCAGTATAACCGGTGCTTCCAGTTGATTTGCCGCCGCAATCACTGCCTTTACCATTTCCATATTCTCCACGTTAAACGCACCCACGGCATATCTGCCTTTCTGCGCATTTTGCAGCATTTGCTTTGATGTCACTAATGGCACTCTTCCACCTCCCGGTAATTTACAACTACGCCCTTTTTTAAAATAATATTGGCATATAATTCTTTTTCGCTTGTCATGATTACCACCATGGATTTTTCTTTCGTTCTCTCATAAAATTCCCACTTGTCGATCTCCTGAAAGCATCGTTCCCCACGGTCATCAAACTTTGATACAATCTTTTTATATTCATTCCATATTGGAGTGTCTACTTGATCGCCCTGTACTACCTGCATCAAAATCACCGGGTGTTCCACATAGGTATCCAGGGGAAACACCTGAAGAACCGCATTCAGAATCTCTGGCACGGTATGTCCATCCATACGGATGACCTTTTTTCCATAAGTATGTCCCGGAAAATTACCATCTCCAATCGTGAGTTCGTCGGTATGACCCATCTCACATAAGGTCTTTAGTAATTCAGGTCCGAGAATCGCTGGTATTCCTTTTAACATATTTTTCCTTTCTTTTAAAGAAGTGCTCTTCCTATGGGTGAAGAGCACTTAGGAGATTTAATTCCAGCGGCAGGCGGTTCCGCCGCTGGCACGAGCTAGCATTTCTTCAAACCCTCACGTGGGTTTTTCCTTATTTCTTTATTGTTATCTTTTTAGTTGCTTTTACTTTCCCGATTTTTGCAGTAACGATAACAGTCCCTTTTGCTTTTCCGGTTAACTTTCCTTTATTAATTTTTGCAAACTTCTTTTTATTGACGGACCATTTCACAGTACCTTTTACACCCTTAGGGGTAGCCTTCAAAGTGATTTTCTTTCCAACTTTAACGCGGGATTTTCCTGTGATTTTAATACTTGGCTTATTTACCGTGATGGTACAAACGGCGGTTGCTCCATTTGTTGTAGTTGCAGTGATCTTTGCGGTTCCGGCTGCTTTTGCCGTTACGACTCCTGTTGTAGAATTTACAGTTGCCACTTTGGTATTGCTTGATTTGTAAGTAACTTTCTCAGTGGAAGGGGTTACTGATTTTGTTTCAACTTTATAGGCGGCGCCCACTTCCATTTTATTGCTTGCAGCTTTCAATGTAACGGTTGGATTCTTTACCGTGACGGTGCAGGCTTCGGTTATTTCACCTGCGGTTACTGATATCACTGCGGTTCCCGCGCTTTTGCCTGTAACGACTCCGTTTGCGGATACGGTTGCCACGTTTGTATTATTAGAACTCCAGGTGACAGTGTCTGTAGTAGTGCCAGGAACAACGTCCGCTTTTAGAGAAACGGTCTGACCTTTGTAGATGGCGGCGGTTGTTTTGTCTAATATAATGCCTGTTGCAGGATTGACAACGCTGATTGCACAGGTAGCAGTTAAGCCGTTTGAGGAGGTGGCCGTAATCGTTGCATTACCATATGCGACAGCTCTTACCATACCGGTATTGCTTACCGTTGCG